>ERZ773077.2553-NODE-2553-length-11675-cov-6.393115_pt1 | contig 11675 bp, 12 predicted proteins | sample MGYA00580612_ERZ773077 | MGnify/ENA primary metagenome ERZ773077 (study PRJEB29015, sample SAMEA2737971) | human oral metagenome | biome: human oral; feature: human-associated habitat; material: dental | place: China | collected 2021 ...
AAGGAGATGTTCCTATGCAGTGGTGGATAACTATTCATCACTGCATAGGTCTTTTAAGGCCTTTCTATAATATTTATTACTTAAATAGTCCTATATAGCACATACTGAGCTGATTAATACTCGCTTAGTGTAATTAAATTATGGTTTGAAAAAATATTAGGTTTTGCTTTAGCAAATATTAAAATAAATTCTTATTTTTGCAAAAAAATATTATGAAAAAAATCTTCTTCTTCTTATTACTTCTCCTAATGGCAGAGAATATCTATGGAGAAGCACCTTTCTTCATAGAGAAAGACACCCTTGCATTGACCAAATCAGCACAATCAACCAATATTGATTTCTACTTCAATAGCAGTTTTTCTGCCTATAAAACAAGGATTGCCCCTGCTTCAACAGGGTTCCGCCTAGAGGATGCAAGAATCTATCTTTATGGGAATTACAACAAAGATTTGTCTTATAATGTTCGTTTTCGCCTAAATCGTCCCTTTACACCCTCCTCACAAGACAATGCTTCGGTTGCCTTGGACATGGCTTTTCTTACCTATCGCTTTGGTAAGGATCGCCAATGGGACTTGAGATTAGGTAAGGCTTATGCAATGATAGGCTCCTATGAGATAGATATTCACCCTTTGTATGAATATATCTATGGAGATTATTTTAGTTATATCGTCAATCCCTTTCTTACAGTACTTCAATTAGATTATATGGTTAATGAACATCACAAAGTGGGAATACAAGGACACAATACCCTCAATGCTAAGTTTTCTGACCACTTGGAGAGCAATGGTTTTATCTCTGGAGATTACTTACCCTCCAAAGCACCTATCGGGGGCTATGTCTATTGGTCTGGTTCCTTCTTTGATGGCGCTTTGTATACAAATTATTCCTATAATGTATCTCAGTTTGCCCAAGACTATTACACACATACATTTTCTCTTGGACATCAGCTAAAGATAGGAAAAAATTCCGCTTACTTAGATCTCATGTACTCTCATATGGGAGCAGACTATGCCCTAGTAGCTTCCAAGGTGCTTAACCTCTATGAAGGAAATCCCGATAAAATTATGTATAAAAACATTGTCTATAAAGGTATCATATCTCGTTACGAATACCAATTTGACGATCGCTGGAGTACCTCTGCAAAATTAGCGGTAGAGTTCGCCGGAAGTAAGAACCTACTCAGTGAACATTTCCGACAAAATTACAGTTATTTCCTTGCCATACAATATGAACCTCTCAAAACACAAGATTTCCGTTTCTATGGGGCTTATGTAGGCAATACTATTAATTATGCAGAAGCTCTCAATAGGCCTTATGAGCAATTCCACAAAATAGCCATAGGAGCGGCTTACACTTTACCAATTTTAAAAAAACATTCAGCTCTCTAAATAGAAAATCATAATAGCCATGTTAGGAAAAATAAAATTAATCATTACCTTAAGTATTTTAACACAGAATTTCATTCTCGCACAGAAAGACACTCTTACAGAACCTATTTCAGCAGAAAAGCTAAAAATAGAATTTTACTTCAGAGGAGGGTTTCTCTCTGACCATCATAGCCAAGAGGCACTCTCTTCCTCCCGTTTTCAGATAGATAATGCACGTATAAATATTCAGGGGGATTACAACAAAGCACTTTCTTATAGAGTACGCTTTCGTATGAACAAACCCTTTGCAGCCACTTCACTAGATAATGGATCCGCAGCTTTGGATTATGCCTATATCACCTATCGCTTTGGATCAAAAAGACAATGGGAAACCACTTTAGGCAAACAGCTTTCAGCTATGGGTTCTTTTGAGAAAGATATTAATCCGTTGTATGAATACATTTTTACTGATTATCTCAATGGAGTATATACCAATGTCTTTCTAGCAGGAGCACAGCTCTCCTACAAATTCAACCCCGAACACATAGTAGGAATACAGCTACACAATACACTGAATGAATCCTTTGCCAAACACCTAGAGAACAATCATTTCACAACTGACAACTATTCAGCTTCCAAGGCTCCCATAGGAGGTTATCTGTATTGGAATGGAATTTTCTTTGATGGAATGTTTAGGACTAAGTATTCCTACAACTTATCACAATTTGTCAAGGAATATTACACCCATTCGGTTTCTTTGGGCAACAAGTTACAAATAGGTAAGCATACTGCTTATTTGGACTTGGTGTATTCCCATATGGGAGCGGACTTTGGACTTACTTCCTCAAGGCTACTGAGTATCCATGAAGGTCTATCGGAAGGAGCCTTTATCATGCATAAGAATATAGTATACAAATGTGCAGTATCCCGCTATGATTATCAGATTGATGATAGGTGGAGTCTCTCCGCCAAGCTAGGTATAGAGACTACAGGAAGTAAAAATACACTCAATGAACAACTAAGAACTAACTATATTTACTTTCTTGCAGGACAATATGCTCCTTTTGTCAGTCAAGACTTGCGCTTCTATGTAGCTTATGTAGGCAATCGGATTACTTATACTGAAGCTCTAAAGAAACCCAACGAACAATTGCATCGTATAGCAGTAGGAGCTTATTATACCTTGCCTGTTTTCAAACGATAATTACGAATTAAATCATTTCCTTTTGTATGGAAAATTTCCAGATGGTAGCCAAAACCTTTTTTGGTTTTGAAGATATTTTAGAAAAAGAACTACGAACATTAGGTGCCATGAATGTAAAAAAAGGGGTACGAAGTGTTTCTTTTTCAGGTGATAAAGGCTTTATGTATAAGGCTAACCTATCCCTACGTACTGCCTTGAAGATTCTCAAACCTATCTACTCCTTTGAGGTGCGCAATGAGAAGGATTACTATCAAAAACTCTATCAGTATGATTGGAGTCGCTTATTCTCCCCTACACAGACTTTTGCAGTAGAGGTAACCTTGGCTACTGACCTCTTCAATCATACACAATACATGGCCTTGAGGGCTAAAGATGCTATCGTAGACAAGTTCCGCGCTCAGCAGGGAAAGCGCCCCAATATAGATACGCTACATCCTGACATTCAACTATTTATACATATACAAAAAGATAATAAAGTTGTTGTCTCCTTAGATACTTCAGGCGAATCACTACACCATCGCGGTTACCGTACCCAGACCAATATAGCTCCTATCAACGAAGTGCTTGCTGCAGGTATATTGTTGCTCAGTGGTTGGGAAGGACAGAGTGATTTTCTAGATCCTATGTGTGGGAGTGGTACCTTCTTGGTAGAGGCAGCTATGATTGCTTGTAATATTCCTGCCTCCCTGCATCGCAAAGAATTTGCTTTTGAAAAATGGGCTGATTATGATGTGGATTTGTTTGAAACTATCTTTGATAGTTCCCTAGCAAAAGCCAAAGAGTTTTCTCACCAGATATATGGTTATGATAAGGCACCTTCGGCAGTGATGAAGGCAAAGGAAAATGTAAAAAATGCACAACTCAGCGAGTATATCACTATTCGCCAACAGGATTTTTTTAAGTCCAAAAAGGAGAATGACAGACCTCTCTTTATGGTATTCAATCCTCCTTATGGCGAACGATTGGAGATAAATCCACAGGTATTCTACCAACAAATAGGTGATACCCTTAAGCACGGCTATACCAACACTCAAGCCTGGTTTATCACCTCTAACCTTGAAGCTCTTAAGTCGGTAGGATTGCGTCCTTCTCGTAAGATAAAACTATTCAACGGAAAGTTAGAAAGCCGATTGGTAAATTACGCTATCTATGAAGGAAGTAAAAAAGTAAAGCAGTAATGCTAATCATCTATTTGTAGTTTGGCTAAGTAGTTGAAGGCATCACCTTCTTCTAGCAATTCACAACTAAGACCATTGTGATAGGCAGCATTCTGAAAAGTATTATAATCCAAAAAGAGCCAAGGGAAGGAGTCTTTCTTTCCCTTGTAGCTTATAGTATAAGTAAGTTCACCATAATAATCCGCATCTTCTGCTATAGGAACTATGTACCCCCCATCTTCATCTTGATCAAACATATAGATAATATCAGTAGAAGTAGCTAATATCTGCCCCGTTGGAGTTAAGAGTGATTTCAATTTTTGTAAATATATGTCTATTTTTGCAAGCTTCTGACAAATACCTATCCCATTCATCAGCATAAGAATTGTATCAAACTTACCATTATATTCAAGCACATCGGCGCATACAGCTTGTTTCACGCCCCTAAGTTTACATACCTCAATAGCCGAAGGGGATACATCAAGAGCAACTACATCCAACCCTTTTTCTTGTAGGTATAGAACATGAGATCCTGTACCTGCCCCTACATCCAATATCCGTCCTTTTGCCATGGTAAGAGCGGATTGTTCTAAAGGAATCATTTGGGGAAAAGTACGGAAGAAGTGAGAGGGAAAAAGAATTTCTTTCTCTGAAATATTTGTTTCTACATATACATCTTCCAATCGATCACCCTTTTGATAATCCAAGAGTGCGTTTCCTAACAAATCCAACATCTAATTAAGAATTTATTTTTTTATGAAGCGTTTCTTTATTTTATGTACTAATTCTCCAAAGTTTCCTACAGATTTGTCTTCATTGACAAAGATAGTGAGATATACTCCTAAAGGTAATAGGAAAAAAGTAGGAATCCAAGGTGCTATATAAGGATTTATATTCCCATTGGTAGCCATGTTCTTGGTGAGTAATCCAGAGAAATAATAAGCCAAAAACAGCCCTATGGCTACTACCAAAGGCATACCTACCCCCCCCTTACGGATCACAGCCCCTAGGGGAGCCGCTACGAAAAAGAGCACAAAGCAGGTAATGGCCAATGCTATCTTATCACTTAAGGTTAAGCGGTAGACATTGATGAGTTTCTGTTGGTACTCCATATTCTCCTTGTTGTTATCTATATTATTGATAAGGGAAGAGATATTATCTTTGGCCAAACTATATATCTGAGAGCGCTCACTATCAGCCTTGTATCTGTCTATCAAATCAGCTACACTTTTGACTTTTTCTTTTACTGGCATTGTTTCAATAGATTGATTTTCAGAAATATAATTCATTCCTGTTCGTCTATAGAAGTTTTCTCCGAAATCCTTCACTTCCTGCCGATAATCACCAACAATAGAGTCCAAGGTATAAGACAATTGACTTATATTCATCGTCCTATAATAATCTTTTTCCGCATTCTCATTATAATTAATGTCCTCATTAAGTGAGCTAATATCTATGTTGAGGATATGCGTCTTGAATTTGGCTTTTACAAAAGGAAAATTAGCATTCTCCTCATTATCCACATCTTCGTAGTAAGAACCATCTTTGAGCACCAATTGTAGAATATCTGAACCTTTCTTATGTCCTGAGAGTGTTCCATTTTTCGCCTTTATAACAGTACGGCTTTGATCTTTGACATTAATTTTATGGATAACTATATCATGGAGGAATTCTCCATTTTCTCCTGTTTTTCTTCCTACTTTTATAGAAAAATTCTGTACATTATTGAATATTCCTTGACTTATAGCCAATGAAGGTTGTTTGTTCCTAATACTTTCCCTAAGTGCTACTACTTTTCTATTAGACCAAGGTTGTAGGTTATTAAAGGTAAAAAAGACTGCAATACTGAGTAATAACATAAAGACAATAAGCGTACGAGAAGCTTTCAGCAAAGACACTCCCGACGCTTTCATGGCAGCCAACTCATAACTCTCTCCCAAGGCTCCCAATGTCATAATGGACGACAATACCACTGTAAGTGGCAGGATAAGAGGGATAAGATTAGGTAACATAAGGGCTATGAATTTTATTACAACAAATATACTCAAGCCTTTACCTACTAGCTCATCTATATAAAGCCAAATTGTTTGGAAAATAAAAATCAGTGTAATAATAAAAAGAGAGGCTATGAAATTGTAGATAAAACGAGATAATATGTAACGATCTAATATTTTCATAAAAGAGGATTTGCCTTATGACCTAAGCTTATTTATTAATATAATATCCCATTTTTTTGTATTTGGCTTCATTGAAGACAAACTCATTGCCACTCAAGGGTTGATTGGTCTTAAATTCGTTGATTGTAATGGTTGTTTTAGCCTCATTCTTACCTACCTGTATAAGGTTATAAATATGCTTGGTAGTGGTATCTATTCCAAGTAAAATCAGCTTAATATCAGAAGATGGTTTAGTCGGTTTTAGTTCTATATATTGTATCTTACGTCCTTTTACTTGCTGTACAATATCCCATTTGTAGGAAAAATCCTTTTTGTAGAAAGTCAGCATTTCGGAGGGCTTAATCATCTGGTCATCTTTGTTTTCAGTATCCTCTATAGTCACCTCCTCATTTTCAGGAACAATAGTATATATCTTTTTACCATCAAAGATTTTAGTAACCCCCATATAGTTAAGCAGATACTTCTGTCCACTAAGAGTTACATCACCTCTGGTATCCTGCTTGATACGCTCTTTTGCGTTCTCAAAAGAATAGCGAAAGTCAATATAAATATTATTATAAGAAGTTACTTTTTTATAGACTTCATCTAAAAGGGCCTTAGCCTTAGTGGCATTCTGTGCTTGGGAAAGGGATACCATAAGAGCAAAAACTAGTAAAAATATTCTTTTCATCTTTGTAATAATAAATGCCCTCTATACAGCAATAATTATGCCATTTTTTAAGAGAAAGATAAAAAGCAAAAGTAATAGTAAGATAAATCATAAGTGGGAAAAAACCAAAAAATATAACAGAATGATAATGAACAAATTACATCTTAAGACAAGTAATAATTCAGATAACTCTCAATTTAAGTAAAACCTTAGGTAGAAATACAAATTATTACACCTTACTCAGTTAGGAATTACAAATTTTCCAATTGTTGATTCGTATTACTAATTGATATTACTATCTCAAAATTCAAAACTATTTTTTGGCTAGTATAAAAAATAATTGTAATTTTGACCCCAATTAATTAGCACAATTGTAACATGAATGCTTTGTTTAAAAAAGAAATTCGTTACTTCTTTACCTCAGCTATTGGCTATGTCGTTATAGGCGCTTTTATGCTCTTTAGTAGCCTTTTCCTTTGGGTATTATCAGGAGAATATAATATTTTCCAGACGGGTTTTGCTTCCTTACAACCTTTCTTTTTACTTTCTGCATGGATTTTTGTCTTTCTTATCCCTGCTCTTACAATGCGTATTATCTCTGAGGAAAAACGCAGTGGTATGCTTCCCCTACTTTTTACTTATCCTATATCGGTATGGCGTATCATTCTTGCCAAATACCTCTCAGTACTTACTATTCTGCTCATTCTTTTGGCATTCTCAAGTATATATGTGTATATAGTATGGCAATTAGGCGCTCCTAAAGGAAATATAGATATGGCAAGTACCATAGGCTCTTATATTGCTCTTTTCTTATTGGGAGCTACCTTTGTTGCAGTAGGTATGTTTGCTTCTGCTATGAGTCAGAATCAGATTATTGCTTTTGTAATTGCTACTTTTCTCAACTTTTTATTATTTTTTGGTTTAGACGAAATTATTTCTATATTTGTAAATAATACAATGATTTCATTTGGATTTAAAGCTCATTTTGAAGATATTAGTCGAGGAGTAATAGATACTCGAAATGTAATTTATTTTCTTTGTGTAACAATATTTTTTCTTTGTATTACCGTAATTTCTTTAAAAACAGAAAAAAAATGAAAAAAATAAATAAGCAATCTTCTTATTTTCTGATAGTTACAATAGTTTTACTATTGAGTGTTTTTGTATTTAGTAGGTATTTTTACACTCGTTTTGATTTAACTAAGGATAAGCGTTATACCCTTTCTCAAACGACAATAGATATTATACAAGATGTTGATAACCCGATATTTATTCAGGTATTAATGAAAGATAATATACCTGCTGAGTATAAACGTTTGCAGAGTGAAACTTTACAACTTTTAGAAGAATATCGTGCAAAAAATAAAAATATTCATTTTCAATTTATAAACCCTCTGGAAGATGCTGAAAATCCAGAAAAAGAAATACAAGAACTTCGTTATAACGGTTTTATTCCTTTGCAAATAGCTATTTCTAAAGAAGGAAAAACATCATATGAATATATTTTCCCTTGGGCAATAATCAGTCAAGGAGAAAAAATGGAGCAAGTACCTTTGCTAAGAAATAAATTAGGAGCTTCTGACCAAGAAAAAATACAGTTTTCAGTTCAGAATTTAGAAAATTCAATTACAGATGGAATTTATAAAATAATATTGAAAAAACAGAAAAAATTGCACAGGAGTTGGCACAAGCGTATAAAAATGGTAAAAAATCGCTTATCGCAGGAAATGGTGGAAGTAACTGTGATGCAATGCACTTTGCTGAAGAATTTACAGGAAGATTTAGAAATGATAGAAAAGCATTGCCGTCTATAAGTATTAGTGATTCTTCGCATATTACATGCGTTGGAAACGACTATGGATTTGACTTTATTTTTGCAAAAGGCGTGGAAGCGTTTGGGCAGGAAGGTGATTTTTTCTTTGGAATTTCAACTTCGGGAAATTCTAAAAATATAATTGAAGCTGTTAAATCAGCTAAGGAAAGAAATTTAAAAACAGTGGCATTACTTGGAAAAGATGGTGGAAAATTGAAGGGAGTATGTGACTATGAATTCATAATTCCTGGAGAAACATCAGACAGGATTCAGGAAGTTCACATGATGATTTTACACATTATAATTGAAGGCGTAGAAAGAATTTTATTTCCTGAAAATTACTAGAAATAACAATGCTTTTTGTAAATTCAAGGAGGAAGATGAAAAAAAGTGTAAATATAGAAAAAACTAGAAACTGGGAATATTTGAAATTAGCATTTGGATTTACATTGTCAACGCTGACAGTTCCTTTGCTAAATTCTGTTGACACAGCAGTTGTAGGAAATCTTTCAAATCCAGTCTTTATAGGTGGAGTAACACTTGGAGGAACGATTTTTAATACAATTTATTGGCTTTTTGGATTTTTACGTGTTAGCACATCGGGATATTCTGCAAAAGCTTTTGGAGAAAGCAACAGAAGGGAAGAAATTACAGTTCTAGTACGTCCAGTGTTAATTTCCGTTTTATTGGGAATTTTCTTTGTTTTGTTTCAAAAACCTATTTTATGGGGATTTACACATTTTTTTGATGCTGACAGGGAAATTACGAAATATATAGCAGTCTATTTTAATATTTTGATATGGGGAGCACCGTTTGTGCTCCTAAATTATACATTTTTAGGCTGGATAATGGGACGTAAGGAAATAAAAAAATGTCTGATTTTGCAGCTTATGACAAATTTTGTAAATATTGCTCTAGACTTATATTTTGTAAAAGTTCTGAAAATGGATGTTGCAGGAGTGGCGGTTGCTACTTTAATTTCTCAAATAACAACAACTCTTTTATCAGTTTTTATTATTTTAAAGACTTTTTCATTAAAGGAGATTTTATACAACATAAATTTAAAAGAAATTTTTGACGAAGCTGAAGTAAAAAAGGTTGGAGCGGTAAATTTGGATTTAGTATTAAGAACAGTATGTCTTTTGGTAACAACAAATTTATTTTTGGAAAAAGCTGCACACAATGGAAAAATTATATTGGCTGCAAATTCCATACTATTTCAGGTTCAATATTTGATGTCATACATTTTTGACGGCTTTGCCAATGCTTCAAGCGTATTTTCGGGTATAGCAGTGGGAGAGAAAGATTTTAAAAAACTAAAATGGGTAATGAGAAAATCAATTCATTTTTGCATTATAATTTCAGCCTTTTTGAGTACAGCATTTATTTTAGGTGGCGAAAAACTGTTATTATTTTACACAAAGAATGCAGAAGTTATAAACACTGCAAACCAATATAAAATGTGGATAGTTATATTTCCAATAGTTGTAAGTTTTGGATTAGTAATTTATGGAAATTTTACAGGAGCAACAGAAACAACATACATAAGAAATTCAATGCTGCAATCATTAGTAATTTTCCTGATATTGTATTTTACAGTGGTGCCGGCATATCAAAATCATGGATTATGGTTATCTTTCATCGTTTTTTCATTAGCAAGATCATTATTTTTAATGAGATATGTTAAAAAATTTTTGGAAAAATATAAATCGGAATTAAATGTAAAACATCTATAAATAGAGGTATCTAGCTAGGTTTTACAATTGCAGGTTAAAAAGATTTGGATATAAGGAATTTTATTATGATTTCATTTTAAATAAATAGCTTTTTATAAGAAATTTAACAGTTTTATATGGTACATTACTGTTGAAACAAAATTTAAAGAAAAGGAATGATGAAGATGAAATTAATGAAAAAATCTATGTTAGTATTGTCTGTAATGACATTAATTGGAGGAATGAGTTTTGCTGCAACAGCTAAGAAAAGACCCGCTGCAAGAAAGGTAGCTTCAGAATCATATACTTGCGGTTCTGAAAGAATAACAGTTTCTTATCCAGCAACAAATGCTGCAAGAGTAGCGACTAAAGCAGGGAATGTTTATAATCTTAAAGTAGCAGTATCAGGTAGTGGATCAAGATATGTTTCTAAAAATGGAAATGTAGAATTCTTCAAAGGTGGAAAAGATGCCATTTATAGAGGACCTAATGGCATTGAAAAATCTTGCACAAGAAGATAACAAAATTTATTCTTAATTAATTGAAAAACATAGCTGACAGATTAGAAGAAAGTCTGAAGGCTATGTTTTTTCTTTTTTAGTTTAATTTCAGGCAATATTAAAAGAAAAACTAAAGATGTGGATTTATTTCAGGATTTTCAATTTGAACTGTCACATGCTCTATTCCGTATTCATTTTTTAGAAGTTTTACAACATTATTTACAATCTCGTAATCATTTACACCATCGTACTCATCAAGTAAAATATGAAATGAGATACTTATATTTTCTTCAGAAATATTCCATAAATGGAATTCATGAATATCTTTTATTTTATCAATTGTCAAAATTTTAGCATAAATTTCGTCGATATCTAAATCGCTGGGAACAGCTTCCATTAAAATAAAAAACGCCTCTTTTGCAATTTTTAATCCGCCAGTAAAAATAACAACGCTTATAATCACACTTATTATTATGTCAAAAATAACAAGGTTAGTTAATTTCAAAATAATCGCAGCAATTATTACTCCAACAGAATTTAATGTGTCACCTAAAAAATGCCATAATGCACTTTTTACATTAAGATTATTTTCTTTTTTCAAACTTTTCATAAGTACAAACATAAGTATTATATTAACCAAAAGTCCGATTACTGCAATTGTAAACATTGTAAAAAAATCAACATGCTCTGGATTGAAAAGCCGTTTTACAGCCTCAATAACTATTCCAACTGAAATTATCATAAGAGCCAGTCCATTTATGAATGCAGAAATTATCTCAATTCTTAAAAATCCGTAAGTAAAATTCTTGTTTGGCTTTTTGGCTGAAAAAAATACAGCAATAATGCTAAACAGAAGTGCAACGACATCCGAAAACATGTGAAATGAATCTGAAATAAGTGCAAGCGAACCACTAAATATCCCTCCAAATAATTCAACTAAAGCAAAAAACAGCGTCAGCAAAATTGAAGTTATCAAAGTTTTCTTTGATTGTGCCTGATATTTATAATGCTTTATATGATGGTACTTAAAATCAATTTTTTCTTTATTCATCTTATCTTTCCTTCTTTCCTCTAAAAATATTTAATCTATTTT
>ERZ773077.2557-NODE-2557-length-11654-cov-8.024744_pt1 | contig 11654 bp, 7 predicted proteins | sample MGYA00580612_ERZ773077 | MGnify/ENA primary metagenome ERZ773077 (study PRJEB29015, sample SAMEA2737971) | human oral metagenome | biome: human oral; feature: human-associated habitat; material: dental | place: China | collected 2021 ...
TCTTGGACTCCGGCAGGAGCCACAGGCCCGTGACGATGACGGCCGCCATGACCGGGACATTGATGAGGAAGACGCTGCCCCACCAGAAGCGCTCGAGCAGGACTCCGCCCACCAGGGGCCCCAGGGCGGTGCCACCCGAGCTGCCGGCGGACCAGATCGCAATGGCGGTGGTGCGGTGGCGGGCGTCGGGGAAGATGTTGCGGATGAGGGAGAGAGTGGAGGGCATGATCGTGGCACCGCCGACGCCCAACAGGGCTCGGGCGGCGATAAGGGCTCCCGCGCTGGGAGCGAAGGCCGCCATGATGCTGGCCGTTCCGAAGCCGAAAGTCCCGATGAGCAGGAGGCGTCGCCGACCGATGCGGTCGGCGACATTGCCCATGGTCACCAGCAGACCCGCCAGGGTGAAGGAGTAGATGTCACCGATCCACAGCAGCTGGCTGGCCGTTGGACTCAGGTCCGCACTCAGCGAGGGGATGGCCAGAGCCAGCACCGTGGAGTCGATGGCCAGCAGGGTCACGGCCAGGGTCAGGACGGCCAGGGCCGCCCAGGCACGAAGTCCGGGGGTACGAGTCATGGCCATAACTTTACTATACGTATAGTATAGTTATGGCGTGTCGATGTTCTCTTCTCAGCGCAGGCGCCGATGGCGCAGCACCTCAGCCACATCGGGTGCGAAGTAGCCCGGTCCCTTGAGCACCTTGCCGTCCTCGCGGTAGACCGGCTTGCCATCAGCACCCAACTTGGACATGTTGGAGCGCTGAACCTCGGCGAGCACGGCCGCCAGGTCGATCCCGGTCTCCAGGGCCATGCCGTAAATGACGTAGATAAGGTCCGCCAGAGCGTCGGCGGCCTCAACGGTGTCACGAGCGCCGTCATCGGCGGCCACGGCGTGGCGGTAGCCCGACTCGACCTCGGTGCGGGCCGCCTGCCCGTAGACGGCACCGACGAGCTCGGCGAACTCCTCGGCGATGAGACTCATACGCATGTTCAGGCTCTCGCGCTCAAGGCTGGCACCGTCGGTCTGGACGGGAAGTCCGTAAATGCGGTGGAAGCGGCGCACAAGGGCCTCAGGATCATCCCCCTCACGCTCTCCGACGCCGTTGTGCGCCACGAGGGGAACAACGCCGCCCGCGTCGACAGGACCATCCCAGGGGGCTTGCGGCTCACGAGGGTCTTCGGGAAGCAGGGTACCGACCCAGCCATCGTGGAGCCGTCCGTCCGTGAGCAGAAAGCGGCGTACTCGCCCCTCGCGCTGGAAGCCGAGGGACCAGGCGACCTTCCAGGAGGCCCAGTTGGGCACCGGGCCGCGGCCTGAGTCATGAATGTCGCAGCGCCACCGCAGTGCCGACAAGCCCAGAGGGCCGTCCGGGTCGAAGGCGGTGTCGATGAGGACGGCGACAGCGCGGGTCATGGTGCCACGCCCCCGCGCAGCCGCGGTGAGCCAGTAGCCGATCTCTCCGGTTCGAGCGCCGTCGGGGCCGCTCAGGGTAATACTGAGCATGCCCACCAGGGTTGAGGATGTATCGTCGCCGACTTCACGTACCGCCCAGGTGAGCTCGCCCCCCTCGCTCCAGCCGTCAGCAACGATCTGCTCGACGAAGACCTGCGCGTCACTGCGCTGGTAGCCGCGGGGGATGACGGTCCACTCCTGGATGTCGGCCTCCTGGCAGATCTCAGCGATGCGGTCGATATCGTCGCTGGTCGGGACCGACATAACAAGTGCGGGCAGGCCGACATCCGCGGGAACGGTCATCTCAAAGGAGTCCATGGAGGCCGATGCTAGCGCCTCTCCCCTGGCTCGCTCTTGACGAGACCCTCAAAATCCTCTCCCAGGTCATTTCATGAGCCTATGCTCGAGGGCAACGTTCCCCTAGGAGAAGAGCTTGCGTGAGCACGACACCTGAACCTGCGAAACGACACTACGGCCCTGCGATCCCGCGTTGGATGCTCCCCACAGTGCACGTACGCAGACAGGGAGACACCGTCACCGTCGAACAGAGGGTTCCCGCCCGCGTGGAGAGCATTCACACGAGCAGCAGGGATGACTCCAGTCATACCAGTCATAACGAGTATCACACTCCGATCTATGAGGCCGGACTGGGATCACCGACATCACTGCCCCTCGTCAAGGAACGCCTGACCGTTCCAGCAAGCACAGTGAGCGAGCAGCAGGTTCGTCAAGCCGTGGACCGTGCCATCACCGCCTATAGCCCAGGCACGGCGGCGCTATCCGTTCAGATCAATAGAGACGCGCTGATACGGCTGCTGCAGACTGTCGCCGCACTGGGACTGGCGGGATTCGGTCTGTACTTTTTCCTCATTCCCTTCCACCAAAGCACCTCAACCACGCCTCCAGGAGGCCCTTTTGCCGGTTTCCAAAAGATCTTTATTGCTCTCCCCGGTATCTTCGTCCTCGTAGCGATCGCCCTCGCGGTCGTCTGCGCTCGTGCCGCATGGATCCTGCGCACGCCGAAGTTCGTGGCTGAGGAGCAATGGGGGCTGTTACGCCAGACCCTCACCCAGTTGACCGGGCAGGAACCCGGCTCATCACGCCCCCTGGACATTGAGGCGGGACTGCGCCGAGATCTCATCACCCACCCAAACGGAGCCTCCAGCACGCGAGGAGTCACCCGCGATGGCCGCATGGGCCCTCCATGGCCGGATGCCTACGACGTCGCCAAGCGCGTGAGGCAGGGCCGTCGAGCCCTTGCCGGAATGACCGTCTTCGCATCGGTGTTTCTGCTCGTGGGAGTCTTGATCTTCACGTTATTCCTTGTCTCTGGTCAGTTCACGCTCACCCCCCTGCTCTTTGGCGTCAGCATTTTTGGCGTCCTCATCTCCCTTTCCTCCAAGCGTTGCGACCATCTCATCATCTCCTACCCCAGCACGATGCCCGGGGAGGAAGAGCCACGAGAGATCAGCTGGGAGGATGTTGATCCCCCAACCCTGCCCGCCTGGTGCGATGCGCGTCGGCGCGAACGCTATTGGAACCTCGCAGCGATCGCTTTCCTAGTCGAAATCCTCGTTGCAGTCCTCTCAGTATTCTCCTCCATAATACTGAGCCAGACAATATTCACGACCAGCGTCTCTTCGGAGGAGGCTCAAACCCATGCGCTGATATTGAACTCGGTCTTCGCACTGGCCGCCATCGCTGCGGCACTTGCAACCGTCATGATCGGCGGGCGCTGGATACGGCAGAAGGACAGCGAGCTGCGCCATCAGGCAGGACTCAGCTGAGCTCTGCCCATACCTACCCCACGGAGACAAGCCCTTATGAGTATGACCAGCCCCATGCCTGAGAGTCGTCGCTATGGCCCCGAAATCGCCCGCTGGAAGCTCCCCGCGGTGCGAGTGCGCCAGGAAGGAGCCATCGTCACGGTCGAGCAGAGGGTCCCGGCCCGCGTCAGCAACATCTCGGTCAGCACCACGTCTGACAGTGACGGGCACGTTCGGACCCAGCGCACGTACTACTACGAGTCCGGGCTCGGCTCCGACTCCAGGCTCCCCCTGGTTCGCGAACGGTTCACGGTGCCGGCATCCATCGCCGGCCGAGAACAGGTCGAGCAGGCGGTCAAGGCCGCCGTCTCCTCCTACAATCCGGGCACTGCAACACCCGGTGAGCAGTGGGGCCCGGGAATGTGGAGCAGGTTGGCTATGGCCGGCTTCGGAGCCGTCTTCTCCATCATCGCGTTCTCCATTCTCATCATGGTCATACCCACCATGAGAATCGACGAGGAGGCTTACGGACGTTCCTTCATATTCGGTTCCCCCATGCTGCTCCTGCCTGCTGGATTCATCGTCCTGGGCGTACTGATCATGGTCATTGGACTCCGGAGCGCCTGGATCCTGCGCACACCGGACTTCATCGCCGAGGAGCAGTGGCAGCTCCTGCGCTCAGTCCTCACCCGGATGACCGGGCAGCAGCCGGGATCGTCACGCCCGCTCGACACTGAAGCGGGGCTACGTCCCGATCTCATTACCCACCCTCATGGTGAGACACGCAGGCGGGGAGTCACTCTTGATGGCCGTATGGGGCCGGCCTGGCCCGACACCTACAGTGTCACCAAGACCATCAGAAAAGGTAGAATTAAGGTCCTCCTCACCTCTTCCCTCATCATCGTCATTCTTGGCGTTCTCTACATCTTCAGCAGAAGCGGGGCAGACTTTAACACCGATCGGATGGTCTCCGCCGTTCTGGCCTGCACAGGAATGATTGGAATATGCCTGATACCGTCGTTACAGGCCTGCGACCGGCTCCTGGCGGCTTACCCGACCCAGGTCCCCGGAGAGGACACTCCCCACCGCATAGGCCTCCGAGATGTCGATGTCGACAATCTGCCCGGTTGGTGCGCCGCGCGTCTTCGACAGGACTACTGGAATGCGGTATCTCGCGGCTTCTGGGTCCTGTGCGGGGCCGGAGGCGTTCTGCTCTTCATTCAACGTCGTTCAGAACACTCAACGGACGCTTCAGCGGCATCAGCACTCTTCCTGAGTGCCCCCGTGTACATCGGACTGACCATGATTGCCGTGGCCATGACCGTAGTGGTCAGTGTTGTCTGGGCGCGCAACCGGGACGCAGGACGACGGCGTCTCGTGGGACTGGCCTGACCCTTGCGTCAGTCCCGCCTCGTGGCCTCGGCGGGCCTGCGGTGCAGGACCGGCCAACAGGTCACCATGACCAGACCTCCCAACAAGCCGTATGCCAGGGCTACCCACAGTCCGTGGTCATCGGCGAGCCGGCCGACCACAGGTGGCGCCAGCAGTCCCGTGAGACGGGCCAGCCAGGACACGACAGTCAGGCCCAGCCCGGGTGGGAGCCCTTCGACGTCGTCGGCCGCGGAGTAGGTCACAGGCACGGCGACGGCGCAACCCGCTCCGGAGATCGCCATCCCGATCAAGGTTCCGGGAACGGAGGAGAGCAGGAGGGCGATACCCATACCGAGGGTCACCAGTGCTCCACCCCAGGCGATAACCGCTCGCTGCCCGACGGCGTCAATGATCCGGTCACCCACCAGACGCCCCACAATCATCGTTCCCTGGAGCGCAACCAGTCCCAGCCCCACGCGCCCGGGGGCGGCACCCTGGTCGGACAGGAGCAGGGACGACCAGTTCATGGCGACGTCCTCGGGGAACATGGAGGCGGCGCACAGAAGTCCGACGATGCTGAGGACCATTACTGTCAGGGGCAATGAACGGGTTGACGATGCCGGTGCAGGCGATGCCTCATGAGGCTGGTCGGAGGTCCTGTGCTGGCTGGTAGCGCGTTCGGATGAGTCATGGCCGGGCAGGAACCAGCCTGCGAGCAGGGGGCCTGTCGAGAGGACGAGCAGCACCGCCGCCGTCAGCACCATGTGGGTCCCCAGCGCCACGCCGGCCCCGGCCATGGCCTGCCCCATGGCGGCTCCCAGGACCGCCCCCAGTGACCAGGCAGCGTGAAAGCTCGTCACAATCGACGTACCCCAACGGCGTTGGACCCGCAGACCGTGGGCATTCTGCGCGACGTCGACGATGGCATCCGTCCCGCCCACGATCAGCAAACAGCCCGCCAGGACGATCCACGAACGGGCCAGGCCGGCGCCGAGGAGCGCCAGGGCCACCACGAGCATGCCCAGGCTGGCGACCTTGGCCGAGGTCAGGCGGGAGATGAGCCATGACGCGGCCAGCCCCGCCACCAGAGCACCGACGCTGGCTGCTGCCACAGCCTGCCCGAAGTCGCTCTTGCTCAGCCCCAGCCCCGCCACAATCTCTGGGAAACGCGGAACCAGGTTGGCGAATCCCAGGCCATTGGCCAGGAACACCAGACAGACCCCGGCGCGCGCACGTACCAGCTCAGGACTGCGCCACGCAGTGAGACGACGTCGCAATGGGGTGGCAGAGAGCATGACAACTCACTCTACCGAGACTGCTTACCTGTGGGCCAGCATAGGGAGTACTCCCCACCACGGTAGAAAGGAACCGAGGTGACGAGTCATCCCTTCTACCCTTAGGCTGTGGCTCGTATGCCGATCTGACACCAGAAGGCGCATCAGTCCGGGTCCTCTCAGCCATGAAGGCACCCGTAATTCCCTACACCGTCCTATATGGAGGATTCATGTCCTACGGAAGCGGTCCCGCCCCCTACGACGCTCAGCCAGACCAGTCGGCCTACGGCGGTCAGGCACCCTACGGCGGCCCCGCCCCTTACCCCGGCGGTCCCGCTCCCTACGGCGCCCCCAACCAGTTCGGACAGTTCGGGCCTTTGCCCCTGACGCCCGACATCGCCCCCCTGCCCGGTGCGAGCTTCGGCGAGGCCGTCAAGCGTTACTTCCAGCGCTACGCCCAGTTCCGAGGCTATGCATCTCAGTCCGAGTTCTGGTGGCCATTTCTACTGTTCCAGGTACTCATCCCCGTTGGTCTCTACATACTGGCAGTCGCAATCGGTGCTTCGGCAGCAATGTCGGGCGCCGATGAGCTGCCTGTAGCATCGCTCATGATCTTGGGTCTGCTCATGCTCTACGGTTTCGCGATCATTGTTCCGGCACTCGCGGTAACGGTCCGTCGCCTCCATGACACCGGACAGTCGGGGTTGTTCCTGCTTTTCTACTTCATTGGACTGGGAATCGTGCCGCTCATTATGTGCTGTATGCCTCCCCGCCCCGATCTCTACCGTCCCGAGTGGAGCTGACTGAAGCCTCCTGACGGAAACGCAATGATCCCCGGAACCTTACGGTTTCGGGGATCATGTGTTGGTGGTGTCCGAGGGGGGACTTGAACCCCCACGCCCGTTTAATAAGGCACTAGCACCTCAAGCTAGCGCGTCTACCTATTCCGCCACTCGGACTTGTGTTGTCTCCTCCGCCTTTCAGCGGCTTCTCCGGGACCTCGCCCCGGCGACGCAGAGAAACTTAGCATGACGGCCACCGAGGCCACCAAACCACTTTCAAGTGCTTCCCATCACACTCCGGTGCTCTCCACGCTCAGTGTCACCTGCATGGACCAGCTCGCCCCAGGCTCGATAGTGGGTGCGTGCTCTCGTACCGCTCCGCTCTCGACGCAGACCATGGTGGGGAACTCGTCGTCGGCCATGTCCGGCAGCGGGGCGCTGTAGGTGGACCAGGGGTTCCACACGATCGTGGAAGGTGCGTTGCGCTTGTCGACGTGGATCGTGCGCTCATGACCCGGATCGGTCACGGCGACCGGCTCAGCAGAGTCGTAGATGCGGTCCACGGGGCCGGATATTTTCACATCACCGTCCTGGACACGATGCGCCTCCCGGGGGCTGTGAGCCAGATTGTCACTGTAGGAGGCGCCGGCCAGACCGCTGATGAGGCTGGCGGTGACATCATGGACCGAGAGATAGGTGTGGGCGGCAGCCTCCACCGTGCGAGGCGCGTTACCGTCATTGCGCAGACTGAGACCTAGGCGCAGAGTCTCACCGATCTCGACCTCATAGAGCGCCGTCAGGTGATCACGACTGACACTCAGCAGAGCGCGGACACCGCCGTCATCCGTACTGGCGACCATCCGCAGCTGCCAGGGTGCGATACGCGCCCAGCCGTGCTTTGGCACAGCGTCGCCGTTGATACCGACGCCGAACTCCGGCAGGCACAGGGGAATTCCCCCACGAATGGCGGTGGAGCCATCGAAGACCGCCTGCCGCGAGGTGAAGATGACCTCCGACCCGCCGCGCGGCACCCACGAGGTGAGGGTGGCGCCGTGAAGGTAGATCTCCGCAGCTCCGGCAGGGGCGTCGATGAGGAGCCGTGGTTGTCCTCCCAGTCCCGGTCCCAGCGCAGCGGTGCGCGGCAGACGCACCTGGTTCATCGCAGCGGCGGGGTGAGTCGGATTGCTGATATTCGGGGCGGTCATGGGGCCACGCTAGTAGGCTGTGTGTATTTCGTCAGCCCGATAACCAGCGAAGGACTGAACGTTCACCCCATGGCAACAACCAGCTCTCCGTCAGAGGACACCCCCGCACAGGTTCCCGAGCCCTCTGAGAACTCCGGTTCCCCTGAGCCGAGTCACACACCCGGCTCCGTCAAGAAGCCGTCCCGAGAGGTACTGAGCAGCAGCGGTCTTCTCGGGAGGATCAGAAGCGCTCGCTCGGCCCTGGACCGGGGAATCGACTGGGCCGAGAGGCGCAGGCAGGCGGATCGCGACTTCCAGCTGCACTGGGAGTCCGACTCTGGAGAGGACGTTGCCACCAAGCCCACCACTCCCCCGGTATCGACCACCCACGTCCGCGTCGCACCATCAGTCTCTTTCCCGGAGACGGTCACGACCCGTTCGACGATCGTGGACTCTCTGCCCTCGTGGCTGGTGCGAGGCGGCCTGGGGGCGTGGCTCGGACTCGGCATCATCATTGTGATCGGCCTGATCTTCTACGCCACCTCCCAGGTGATCCCGGTGTTCATCGGCCTGTTCATGGCTCTGGTGTTCACCTCGATCCTCCAGCCAATGGTCAATCTCTTCGCCAGAGTCATGCCCCGCTACCCGGCGACCTTCCTGGCCCTGCTGACCACCATCGGTGCGATCGCTGGACTGGTGACCTACGTGGTCGCCTCCGTGACCAGTCAGTGGAACTCCCTGGCATCCCAGTTCAGTGACGGTCTCGACACGATCATGGACTTCCTGGAGCATGGGCCGCTGCACCTGACGCAGCAGCAGGTCTATCACCAGCTCCAGGTGTGGTTGCGCCAGGGCCAGCACTACCTGCAGTCCAACGCCCCCTCCCTTGCCTCTGAGGTCGTCTCCAACGCGAGCGCCGTCGTCGACGTGCTCACGGTCCTGGCCCTGGCGCTGTTCGTCACGATCTTCTTCCTCGCCTCCGGGGGCAAGATGTGGCGCTGGTTCCTCAACGAGCTGCCCGCCACGATGCGCGAGTCGACTCACCGGGCTGCGGGAGCCGGCTGGTACACCTTCGCCGGCTACGCGCGCGGTACCGTGCTGGTGGCGCTGACCGACGCCGTCATGGCCGGAATCTTCCTGCAGCTGGTGGGTATCCCGTTGGCGGCGCCTCTGGCGGTGCTCGTGTTCATCGGCGCCTTCATCCCGATCATCGGCGCCCCTCTGGCGATGCTTGTCGCCATGGTGGTGGCGCTGGCCTCCGGAGGCTTCGTGACCATGATCGTCGTGGGAGTGGGAGTGGCCGGTATCGGCCAGATCGAGGGGCACATTCTCCAGCCGCTGATCATGGGCCGTCAGGTCTCCCTGCATCCGGTGGTGGTGATCATCGGTGTTGCTCTGGGGACCTATGCCGCCGGGTTGCTCGGCGCGATCGTCGCGGTACCGCTGATCAGCGTGGCCTGGTCCGTCTACTCCGAGCTGCATACCAAGGACGCCCCGGTCACCGGGGAGCTGCCCGCGTACTCCACCCGCGAGGAGTAGATAGAGGAATGGCGGATCCGGTGCTCAGCACCAGTCCCGGCTGCCGGTCGAGGGAACACCGGGGAGGGCCTGGAGGTGCTCGGCCATGAGGGCGACGACCCCGTCTCCCTTCTCCACGGTGCCGCGTACGATGAGGGCGCCGGCGCGTCTGCCGATGCTGCGGTAGCGGCGCCACATGCCGGCTCGACAGGCGACGTTGAGCAGACCGGTCTCATCCTCCAGGTTGAGGAAGATCATGCCGGTGGCCGTGTGAGGCCGCTGCCGGTGGGTGACGACGCCAGCCACCCGAACCCGGCTCCCGTGCTCCTGGTCTGAGAGATCGGCCGCCCTCAGCACGCCATCGGCGGTCAGTCCGGGACGCAGTGATCTCAGAGGCGATCCCTGCGTGGACACTCCGGTCAGGTTCAAGTCGGCGGCCTGGCGCTCACGGTCGGTCATGGTCGGCAGGGTCGGGGCGACAGCGCCAACAGCGGTGCCCGGAAGCGTGGGCTGGAACCATCCTCCTGAATCCTGGCGGGATGCGCCGCGGCGTCGGCCGTGCTCGTCGGACAGGATCCCGGCAGCCCACAGTGCTCGACGGCGATCCGTCCCCAGGCTGTCGAGAGCCCCCGAGGCTGCCAGCGCCTCAAGACGGGAGCGGCTCAGGTTCACACGTCGAGCCAGGTCGGCCTGGTCCAGGTAGGGACCGTGGGCGCGACGCTCAGTGACGATGGCCTGAGCAACCCGTTCTCCCAGCCCCTTGATCGGGCTCAGACCGAGCCGCACCGCGAGGTCGTCGTGGACGTCAAGTGGTGACGGGGCAGCGGGATGCGGGGTGAGTGGTCTCCACTGCTCTGCTCGCTCCGGTGACGGCCCTGCACCCCACTGCGCCCGCCTGCGCTCAACGGTGGCCTGTGCCAGCGAGTGGTTGACGTCTGCGGGCAGGACGCGTACACCGTGGCGGCGGGCGTCGGCCACAAGGGACTGCGGGGACCAGAAGCCCATGGGCTGGGCGGCGAGGACTCCGGCGTAGAAGTCCTCGGGCTTGCGCACCTTGAGCCAAGCCGAGGCGTAGACCAGGTAGGCGAAGGAGAAGGCATGGGACTCGGGGAAGCCGAACTCGGCAAACGACCTCAGCTTGCTGTAGATCGCCTCGGCAGTCGCCTCATCGATGTCGCGGGCTCTCATGCCCGCCACGAGCCGGTCATGGAGGGCGTCCATACGTTCGAGGGATCGCTTGGCCCCCATGGCCTGGCGCAGGGTGTCGGCCTCAGCGGGGCTGAACCCGGCGGCATCGACGGCGATCTGCATGAGCTGCTCCTGAAAGAGCGGCACACCCAGGGTCTTGGCCAGGGCGGGTTTGAGGGAGTCGTGCAGATAAGTAACCTCCTCACGCTTCAGCCTGCGGCGGATGTAGGGGTTGACGGCGTCGCCCTGAATGGGCCCTGGGCGGATGAGGGCGACCTCGACGACGATGTCGTAGAACGTCTTGGGACGCAGACGGGGCAGGGTGGCCATCTGCGCGCGCGACTCGACCTGGAAGACCCCGACCGTATCCGCAGCAGTGAGCAGCCGGTAGACGGCAGGATCCTCCTCGGGCAGGGTGTGCAGTCCCCAGGGACGGCCGGTCTGGGTGCTGCGCAGCTCGCCTTCCTCGACGACGTCGGGAACGACCTGGCCGCGCTCGGCCAGGGTGGTGAACGCCAGGCGCAGGGCGGTGAGCGCGCCAAGGCCTAGAAGGTCGAACTTGACCAGGCCGGCCTCGGAGCAGTCGTCCTTGTCCCATTGAAGGACCGAGCGGTTGTCCATGGCCGCCCAGCGCACCGGGCACACCTCAGTGACAGGACGGTCGCACAGGACCATGCCTCCGGGGTGAACCCCCAGGTGGCGGGGTAGACGCAGCAGCTTCTCGGCGATATCGAGAACCGGTTCGGGAACCTCGTCACCCTGTCCTGTTAAACCTCCGGGGCGCACCGTGGCCCACCGGTCCATCTGCCTGGCCCAGGTGTCCTGCACGCCGGCGGGGTGGCCGAGGGCCCGGGCGGCATCCCGAACGGCGGATCGGGGTCGGTAGGAGATGACGTTGGCGACCTGGGCGGCGCAGTCACGGCCGTAGCGGGAGTAGACGTGCTGGATGACCTCTTCTCGACGACAGGCCTCGATATCGAGGTCGATATCCGGGTAGCCGGCTCGCCCCGGGGACAGGAAACGCTCGAAGAGCATCTGGTGCCGGACGGCGTCGACCGCGGTGATTCCCAGGGCGTAGCAGACTGCGGAGTTGGCCGCCGATCCTCTCCCCTGGCACAGGA
>ERZ773077.2559-NODE-2559-length-11646-cov-2.803296_pt1 | contig 11646 bp, 2 predicted proteins | sample MGYA00580612_ERZ773077 | MGnify/ENA primary metagenome ERZ773077 (study PRJEB29015, sample SAMEA2737971) | human oral metagenome | biome: human oral; feature: human-associated habitat; material: dental | place: China | collected 2021 ...
TAAAGCAGGCGTCCGCCTTGATCTTGCGCCCTGCGTGCTCGTCCATAAAGCGTTTGCCGGTCTTTGGATCGACGGTTAGACCATAGGTGTTGCAGCAGTGGTTGGTGAAATTTACTGCGGCGCCGAAACCCTTTTCGTCGGGCGAGCAATATGGAAGGAATTGAATCCACGACGTTAAAAGGGTAAATGCACCGATTCTATTTGCTGCTAGCATCGCTCCTGCCGAGCTTCCAGGGTGGTTGGTGCTGTCTATGCTAGGCACTACGCGCGGATCTTGGATCTGGCGATACCATAGATCGCGTCCATATCCGCCCGAGGCTAGTAAAATGCCGTCTTTAGCTTTATAGCTCTTTTTCTCGCCGCTTTTATTTTCCAGATCGTCGCTAAAGAGTTTCGGATCAAATTTATACTCCTCGCGCGCTTCTACGCCCACGACGCGGCCGCTGTCATCCACGATAAAATCATCAAATTTCGTGCGGGTCTTGATCGTGACGTTAGGATCGTTTTGAAGCTTATTCATCATCGGCTGGATGTAGCCCGAGCCCGAGCCGTTGGTCGATTGCAAGCTTCTTGCGACGCTGTGGCCACTTTCAAAGATCAGCTTGTCGCTAAACTCCGCTCCGCAGCCTACTAAAAGATCCACCGCATCATTGCTGCGATCGAACATCACGCCCAAAAGATCGGTGTGGTTAAGTCCTAACCCGTCTTTTACGGCATCAGCGATAAAAAGTTCCTTGCTATCCTTAATGCCCTGCGCTACTTGAAATTTATTCATCGGAGCAGCCATGTTTCCGCCGTTGATGACGGAATTTCCGCCCGCTCGACCCATCTTTTCAAGCACTAGCACCTTTTTGCCGCGTCCGCTGGCTTTAATCGCCGCGGCAAGCCCCGCAAAACCGGTGCCGATGATGACGATATCGTATTCCTCGTCAAATTTGACATCCTTGGCGTTTTGCGCCGCAGCTGCGCTACTAGCCCCTAGCGCAAGCGCTCCGGCGCCCACCGCGCTAATCTTTAAAAAACTACGTCTTGATACATCATGCTTTTGCATTACAACTCCTTTAATTGAAATGTGCTGTTAGAAATGATAACTCGAATTTTAAGGTAAGTCAAATAGTGTAACGCTATGAATGGATAGTAAAAAGCTATGAAATATGGGCGTTGATATAAAATTTTGAAATTTGGCAAGCTGGATTTAAAATTTAGAAATTTTAAAATTTACAAGAAGCGCTCGTTTGCAAAATGCTTGTGAACGCAAAAGCGCACTCGGCACGAAAATCGCAATGAATGCAAAATTCGCGCCGAGTTTATAACGCCCTTAGCGAGCGACTTTAAATTTAAGCGTTTGCATATCGTAGTTATTTACTCGCTCGTATTGCATATCCTCGATAGAGATCGCAGGAAGCGCGCACGAGCCCGACATAATCACGTTTATCGGCGTGTAGATGACGCCGGTACTATTATAGCCCTCTTGCGGATCGTAGTAAAAATAACCGCTTTTCGGGAAGTGAAGCACTCGGTCGTACAGATACTCCGTATGCTCGATCGCTACGCTATCTACAAAGCCCTCAGGACGAGCCTGTGCAGCCGAGCCCAGGCGCTCATTTACCGCCTCAAAGCAGCTAGGCATCGCCTCGTCGATCGCGAAATTATATAGATAATGATTCGCTCGCCAGCTAATTTTAGAGTAAATTTTCTGCCCTACTTTGAGCTTGTTTAGATCGACGATATTGCCGCGAGCATCGAGAAACTCGCGATAAATTTCAACCTTCTTATCTCGGTCGTTATCAAACGGTCTATTTATGCTAAGTGGGCTATGTTTGACCGCAGCGCTTTCATATCCAAATCCCAGCACCGTAAAAAACAGTTCGCCGTTGCCGCTCATCGGCGTAAATTCTATCGCGCCGTCTTTAACCGCAAGCTTAGTATCCAGCGGCGAATTGAAATTTTTCGTCTCGCCGTCGTATTTCAAAGCAAAGCTAATATCTTTTTTAGCGTCCTTAAAATACGCATCAAATCCGCGTATAACGCTCGCTCGCTCCTGCGTATTGTCTGCATCTTTTAGGTTGCGCACGAGCGCGATAGCCGCCTTGCTTGTGCTATCGTCTTTGATGCCCGCCTTGCCGAATGCGTAGAGCTTAAAGGCGGCGTCTCTTATGTCGCTAGCAAACGTCAAGCCCGCTCCGTCTTCGGCATAGTCATAATCCATTTGGTTTATTTTTTCACGCATGAAGTTAAACTCGGTCGTCATATTGTGCTTTTTAAGTATCGCAGCCATAGCGATGCGAGCCATCGGCGAGTTATCATAAAGGCCGTTGTCGAAAATGAAATTTATCTCATCATCATCGAGCTTGCCGTATTGATCTAGCACGAAATCCGCGTATATTCGAAGCGTATCTTGTTCTTTGTAGTCTGATTTTAAGGCGCTAAATATCAGCGATCTTTGCCTGTTGCTAAGGAATTTATAGCGCGCATCAAGCTCTAATAAAACGTCGCTTGCATAGATCGAAGCGTAGTAATTAGTCACGCCGCTAGCGCTCCAGTAGCCGAAACTGCCGCTAGGTTTGAGGCGAGAGAGAATGCGATTTGCGTGAGCGTTTACGTAGTTTACTACGGTCTGGTTGGAGTCTTTGCGCGCGATATAATCAAGCGCCACCATCTTTGAGGTAAGCTGCTCGGTGCAACCGTAAGGATAGGAGTAAAGCTCCTCCGCTAGGCTAAAAGCGTTAGGCGCAGAGCTTACGTGGGTATAAATTTCTTTATAGCTCGGATCGATTTTGAGCGTTACGGGCTTATCGCCGTAGCTTGCGTGAAATATTTTCGAGCGCGGGAACTGGCTGATGATGTCAAATTCCACGTTATTGCTAAATTTCTGCCCGTTTGCGTCAAGATCAAATTTAATATTCGCATCGCCTATATCAAGCGCGCTTGCGGTGAAGCTTAGGTGCTTGACCTCAAGCGGTTTGAGCGTGAAATTCGCCTCGCCGCCGCTTATGGAAATCGACTGGCCAGAGCCGATCTTTAAAATCGAAATTTGCTCTTTATCGGTCGTATTGATGAGCGTTAGCGGTACCGAAATTTCATCGCCTCGCACCAGATAGGTCAGATCCGCAGGCTTTATAACTACGTCGTCTTTGACCCGCACCTCCGCGTTTGCCGAGCCTATCTTGTCGGTTTGACCGATCGCCATAGCGCTTAGGCGGACTATGGAGTTAAAATTTTGCGGCAGCGCGAGATCAAATTTCGCCTCGCCGTTTGCGTCCGCTTTTGCGATCAGCATCTTGATAAATTTTTTCTGCTTTTTATTTTCGACCGGGCTTAAATTTCGTTTAGCCTTCGCCATTACGCCGTCGCCGCCGAAGCTTAGCTCTTTAGCTATGGTTTGATATACGCTAAGATCGTCGTAGATATCGAAATACTGCATCGCAAAATACGCGCTAACGTCGAATGCCCCAAATGCATCGAGCTCGCTTTGCGAGACGATGTCTAGGATGCCCAGATCGACCGCATACAGCACGATCTTGGAATTCGGCTCGCTTTTTACGCTGATCTGCGCGTTTTGACCGTTTTTATAAACCTTATCGGATAAAATTTGAACTCCCGCTTTGTGCTCGCTCGCATCCAGCGCCACCGGGATGTTGGCGTAAGCGCGAAGCGGCATCGCAGCAGGCGTCGCCGCGCGGGTAACTACGGCGTTAATATGTCCGCCGATAAAATTTTTTGACGTTTGCAGCTCGAATTCCGCGCTGTTTCCTTTGATGCGTAAAATTTTATAATCGTAAATTCCTTCGCCGACGAGCGAGATATTTAGCACGCCGTTTTCGATAGGCGAAGCGATGACGCCTTTGACGCTCTGACCGGGCTTAATCTTATTACTTGCAAGTTTGATTTTGGCGCTTTGGATATCCTTGGCGTTTACCCGTCCGTAATATCCCCAGCCGCTTACATCCACGCGAACGCTAGCACTCGCGCCGCTTGAGTAGTCGTTTGCGATGATCACGTAGTTGCCGCCGTTTTCAAATTTATAGCTAATCTCTCGGGCGTCGGTAGTAAATGCCGATACGAGGCTGAATTCCTCCTGCTCGACATATCTGTTGCCGTCGTAAACGTAGTTGAAATCGTTGCGGTAAATTTCAACGTCGATCTTGCCCGCGGCTGGCGTTTTTGCTTTGGCATCTATCATCGCAAGTCCTAATTTCACGCTATCGCCTGCGGAGACGAAGTCGTTTGACGCCTTGATACCTATAATGCGGTCGTACGGGAAGTAGCTTAGCAAGCGGTATGCGCTTACGGTTTTGCCCTCCTCGACGACGCTAAAATTTAGTAAAATATCAGCGGCGTTGGAGACGTTTTGATCGACGCTTGCGGGATCAAGCACGAGCTCCTTTTTGCCCGCGCGATCCAGATTAAATTCCGATCTTTGAAGCACTATGGCGCCCGGCTGCTTTAAGCGGTCGTTTGAGAATGAGTAGCCTTCGTAATCTTTTAGCTTTAGCTTCTTATCGTAAAGCGTCGCTTCCAAGGAACCCTTAAGCTCGCTAGCAGGCGCGCCGGCTAGGTAGTTTGAGCTAAGCTTTGCGATTATTAGCTCATCCGCGCCGAACTCCTCTTTGCTGGTTAAAATTTCGTTTTTAACGCGGTTTGGGACAAAATTTTCGACGCTGAAGCTCTTAGCCGCGATGATCTTATCTTCGTAGATTAGATCTAGGCGGTATGTGCCGCTTTTTTCGCCCATAAGCTCGTCTATTTTTACGCTGCCGAACTCGTCCGTTTTAACCGCGCGAGTTAGGATGGAGGTTCCGGTAGGATCGTAAATTTTAAATTTTATCGGCGTATCTTTTAGCGCGGTAAAATCGCGATTTTTTATTACGATCGTGCCTAAGAGCCGCTCGCCGGGGCTCACCAGCTCGCTTGCAAAATACACAAACGCGCGCTTTTGCGTAGTAGTTTTTTCGATGCTAGCAATGGCGTTATTAAAGAGCACGAAGCCCTTCTCGTCGCCCTTTGTAATCTCGATAGAGCGCGGGTTTTTAGATAAAATTTCACGATCCTCGATGCGTAAAATTCCATCCCCGTCCGTTTTATCCTCGATCATCAGCTCGTTTTTGTCGTTGTAAATTTTAACCTTCGCCCTGCTAAGCTCCTCCGCGTTGCTTAAGCGCGACGTATAGATAAGCGCGCCCTTTTCGCTCAAAACCACCTGCGCGGTGATGTCGCTAAGATAGGCGATGCGCGAAACCTCTTGCATCTTTTCGCCCACTTTGTAAAACGCCGTGATCTTGTAGATTCCGTCCTCATAGCCTTTGAAATCCATCGCGATCTTGTTTTCTAAGACGGCGTTTTTCTGTCCGCCGATGTCGAAATTTTTTACCGCGATCTCGCTAGCTAGGGTATTTACTCCGTCCTGCTGATCAAAGCTTGCAAAATTTAGAAAATACCTGATATTTTGCTCGCCGATTTTTGAGACGGCGATCTTGACTTCGTTTACGTTTGAGCTTTTAAACGCAAGCGAGGTGGATTTCGGGATGAAATTTTTCTCGTCGCTAAACGCTACGAAAGGCATTCGATCGCCCATTTTTATATTTTGCTTTATCTCCTCGCGCAATACGTATGAGCTGTCGCCGAAACCCTTTAGCAGCCGCACTTCATAGGATTTCTCCGGTAAAAACTCGTCGCTTACGATGTCTGCGTGGTAGTAGCACTGATCGTCGCTTCCGTCCTCATCGTCCTCGTCGTAATAATAGCGCGGCTGAGTGAGGCTAAATTTATTGATACCCTCGATCCTTACGTATTTTGCAGAGATACCGTCCATATAGCTAGGAAAGCAAATTCTGCCTGCAAGAGAGCCGTTTTTTAAGCTGGCGGCTCTGATCTGCACGCCGCTTAAATTTGAAGCGTTTATATTGTCGTTAAACGGCTCCTCGTCGGTGTTTATGACGATATCGTCCTCAAGCTTCGCGCCCGCTTTGGAGCTAAGATCCGAAATTTGCAAAGTTACGTTTTGAGCCTTTGGATCGAAAGCGAATAAAAAATTCCTATCGTCGTGCGAGGTGATCTCGTATGTGATGTCGTTTTTGGCTAAATTTATGACGCGAAATACCCTGCTGGCTTTTTGCAAGCTATCTTTTGAGACCGCATCATTAAAGCTTACCAAGATAAGTCCCGGGCGCAGCAGCCGCAGCTCGGTGTTTGCAAAAGACTCGGTCTCAAACTCAAAACTCTGTTTGCCCATCTGGCACGAGTAGCTTACGCCCGCGCTTAGCTTTGGCCGCGGATAGAAGCGAAAGGTGTTTTCGTTTATGCTCTCGTAAGTGCCCGAAATTTTCGGCGAGCATTTCAGCACCGGTTTTTGCGTGATGCTAAAACCGCTCGTATCTATGCCGCCAAACTCGTAATATCCGTTTTTCGTCTCGATTTCGACTCCCGAGGCAGAAACGGCGCCTAGCGCGCAAAACAGCGCAACGCTTAGCAATTTGTTTTTCATTAAAAATTCCTTTAAAAAATTTTATGGAATTGTATACAAAAAATCTTTTATTTTCTCTGATTTACGACAAAATTCGCTTTGATAAAATTTGCATTTTCGTCTAAGCAGCCTATCTCGTACTCTCCGGCGCCCAGGCTAAGCATAAAAGGCTCGTCGTTTGCCCGCGTAAAATACTCGCCCGTTTTAATCTGCACCGTGCGGCTTTGCGCTAAATTTAGAGCCTTTGCGGCGAAATCTTGCTTCGCGGGGTCTTTATCCTCTAAATTTAAAGCGGCTTCGGCGGGGTTGGAGCCATCTGCGGCGGAATTTTGATCTTTTAAATTTAGCCCTAGTATCGGTACAGCAATCGGTACCGACGATAAAAGCGTGGAATTTTGCTCATTTAAATTTGATCCGTTTAAATTTTGCATGGCGGAATTTCGCCCATTTAAATTTTGCTTTGCAGAATTTTGCTTGTTTAAATTCTGTTCGTCAGAATTTTGCGAGATTAAATTTAAAGCTTTCGCCCCGCTCGCCGCTTGCGTTTCGTCTAAATTTTGCGCCGCGGAAGCTGAGAGATTCGGAGCGGAATCCGTAGAATTTAGACCTGCGGAGCGTGAAATTTTAAAATTTCCGCCCGCAGGATTTAAAGACGGCCTCTTTGAGGCGATGGGATTTAAGGCGATGAGCCCTTCATTGCCGCCGCTGATCTTTAGATAGACGTTTTGCCCGAAAACCGCCGTGCACTGCACTTTAAGCCGCAAAAAGCCGTCCGCGCCGGTCTCGTAGGTTTTGGCGTTGATATCGTTTAGCACGGGCTTTACGGCAGCAAATTTAGCCGCGCACCTTCCTGCGCGCACCTTTTGCGGATCGACTAGGCCGTGTTTTAGCAGATAAAAAAGCTCGCTCGTGCCGTAAATTTCGCACTCCTCGTTGGGCTCAACTCCATCGATCGTAAGATCCTCGGCGCTTTGAGCGCACTCCTTTTCGCGGTACGCGTCGGTGCATACTCGCTGAAAGCTCACGCCCACAGGACGTGCAAACTCCGCCTCGCCCAGCATGCCCGATTTATCGAGGAAAGCAAACATATTAAACGCCACTTTTGCCGCACTCACGCCGCCGCTAAGATCCCTAGTCTTGGAGCCGTCGAAATTTCCCAGCCAGACGCCGAGGGTAAATTTAGGCGTAAGCGCGACGGTGTAGAGATCGCGCGCATCGGCGCTCGTACCCGTTTTAAACATCAACGGCGGCGCGTTTAGGGTATTTTGCCACACCGAGCCGAGATAGGAGCGCGGCGCGTTTCTTAGCATCTGCGTTACGATGTAGGCGCTTTGTGGGGTTAAAATTTTAGAATCGTCGCCGATCTTTGCGCCCGCTATTTCAAGCTTCCGCAGCTTGCCGCCGTTTGCAAACGCGCTGTAAAGGCGGCTAAGATCCATTAGGCTCATCGAAATACTGCCAAGCGCGATACCTGCGCCGTAATAATCCTTGCTAAACTCCGCCAGATGCACGCCGCTAAGCATCTCGTACAGCCCGTCGTCACCAAGCATTAAATTTAGCTTCACCGCGGGGATGTTTAGGCTCAGACTTAGCGCGTCGGTCGCGCTCACCGCGCCCAAAAACCCCTGATTGTAGTTGCGCGGCACATAGCCCGCGAAGGTTATCGGCGCGTCGATCAGCTTCTTTGATGGGGTGATGAGCCCGTGCTCAAGGGCTTTGGCGTAGATGAAGGGCTTGAGCGTCGAGCCTACGTTTTTTTGTGAGCGCACGCCGTCGTTTTGCCCCTCATTAGCGCTAAAATCGTGGCTGCCTACATAGGCGATCACACTCATACTTTCGTTGTCGATCAGCACCGCAGCGCCGTTTCTAACGCCCTTATCGCGTAGAGAGAGGATCTCGCTTTTCAAAAAACCCTCAAGCGCGATCTGGGTTTTAAGATCCAAGCTCGAATAAATTTTACCCTCGTTTAGACGCGCAAGCTCCTGCTCTAGCGCAGTTTGCTCCTTGGACTGCGCGCTCGCTTCGGAATTTGCGAAATTTCCCCGCGCCTTGGCGTTTAGAGCGGAATTTATTTGCGCCTTAGTATCCGAAGCGGAATTTTCCCGCGATTTGGCGCCTGAAACGGAATTTGTCTGTATTTTGGCGCCTGAAGTAGAATCTGTCTGAGCACTAGCGTCCGATGAAGCGAAATCCGCCTGTGCCCTAGCGTCTGAAACGGAATTTGTCTGCGGATCAAAATTTACGCTCGACTGCTCGCTAGAGCTCGCGTCTGCCTGCGAATTTTGAGGCGGATGCGCGGTATCTTGCCGACTATTTAAATTTAGATTTTGCGAATTTTGCGAGTTTTGATGCGGATGCGCGGTACCAACGACATTCTGCCGCTTGTTTAAATTTATATCCGCACTCGGATTTTGCGGCCAATACTCGGTTTGCCCTTTATACGAATCCGTATCCGCGCTAAAATTCTGCGGCAAACGCACAGCGCCTCGTTGCTCGTTTAAATTTGGGTCTTGCGTATTTTGCGGCGGGCGGGCGGCATTAATTAAATCTCGCCGCTCATCTAAATTTGCATTCTTTCGTTCATTTGGTTTTAAGCTTTCCGGTTCATTCGGTTTTGTGCCTGTCTGTGATTCTATGCCTTCGCGCTCGTTTAAATTTAAGCTCGTTCGTTCGCTTAAATTTGAACTCTCCGGCGCATCTGTTTTAAAATCCGCCTCTTTGGAATTCATTTCTTTCGAATCCGCTCCCACCTGCGCACTCACGGAGCCGGATAGATTCGGCGCGGCTCTTGTCGTATCCGTAAAGCTTAATTCTGCACTCGCCGTGCCCGAAAAATTTGATTCTGCCGCCGCCGCGGTTCGGCGTGTAGCCGAGCTTGCTTGCCCCGCCGTCACGCCGGGCGCGCCGCCCTGCTCTAAATTTTGAGTGAAATTTACGTCATCTTTGGCGGTAAAATTTTGCATTTTATAATTGCTAAACGCTAACAGCGCGTAATGAGGCGCATAATGAGGCGCTGCGTAGCGCCTGGGCGAGAACGGCTCTGCGAGGGCGCGCTCATACTCGCTCTGCGAGATCACGCCGCCCTCTCGCAGCTGCGAAATTAGGCGGTTTTTAAGCGCGTTGATGTTTGATCTGCGGTCTAGGCGATTTTTGTTCGGGTTTTTCGGGATCACGCTAAGAAGCGCGATTTGAGCGTTGCTAAGCTCGCGCAGGTCCTTTTTGAAATAAAAATACGCCGCAGTCTTGACCCCCTCGATATTGCCGCCGTATGGGGCGAGGTTGAAATACATTCCTAAAATTTCATCCTTGCTGAAGTGCCACTCCAGCTGAAAGGCGTTAAAAATTTCGATGATTTTATTCTTGTAGCTGCGCTGTTTGGGGCGCATCATACGCGCAACCTGCATCGTAATCGTCGAGGCTCCGACGCGCTCGACGTTGCCCTCGCTTTTTCTAGTAAAATTTTGCGTAAAATTATACGTAGCTGCGCGCAGGATCGAGGCTGGATTGACGCCAAAATGGTAGTAAAAATAGCGATCCTCGAAGTAGATCGCGCTTTGTTTCAGCCGCGGCGGTATCTCGTCCGCGCTCGCGTAAAAGCGCCAAATTTGATCGTCGCTGATCTGCATATTTAAAATTTCGCCGTTTCGATCATATAAAATTCTACTCTTCTGCTTATTTAGCATATCCAAATTTAGCGGATAAAGCGCGTCCAGGATCAAAAACACAGCGAATGTAAATGCGCAAAATAGCGCGATTTTTAACGTAAATTTTAGAAATTTCATCGCGCAATTATATCAAAAAATTTTAATGATTTTAGGCTATAATGGCGCCTTTTTGCAAAGGAATAATCTTGGACGCTCTAGCTAAGCTAAACACCGAACAATACGCCGCTGCAACCGCTCCTGCTGGGTACAATCTAATAATCGCAAGCGCAGGCACGGGCAAAACCAGCACCATCGTCGCGCGGATCGCTCATCTGCTAAATCTCGGTACGAGCCCTAGAAAAATTTTGCTTCTTACCTTTACGAACAAGGCCGCGAGCGAGATGATAGCGAGGCTGCAGCGGCATTTTGATAAAAAGATCACCTCCGCAATCGTCGCGGGCACCTTCCACGCCGTATCCTACGCCCTACTTCGCGAGCTGGGCAAAGGCGTGATCCTAAAGCAGCCCGCCGAGCTAAAAACCCTGCTAAAAAGCCTCGTAGAAAGGCGCAAATTTTATCACGTAAGCGACGCGCGCCCCTACGGCGGGGCATATCTGTACGATGTGTACTCGCTGTATCAAAATAAGGAGATGAGCGCGGATTTTGAGACGTGGTTTAGCAAAAACTACGAGGATCAGGCGGAATTTGCCGAAATTTACGCAGATATTTTGCGCGAGTTTGAGGAGGAAAAGGCAAAATTTAACTACGCCGATTTCAACGACGTCTTGCTAAAGATGCGCCATGAGCTGCGAAAGGGCGCTCCGCTGCGGTTTGATGAAATTTTAGTGGACGAGTATCAGGACACAAACTCGCTGCAAGGAAGCCTCATCGATGCCTTTGCGACGAAAAGCCTTTTTTGCGTCGGCGATTTCGATCAGAGTATCTATGCTTTCAACGGCGCAAACATCGACATCATCGGCAGCTTCGGCAAGCGCTTTGCGGACGCTAAAATTTACGCGCTAAATATCAACTACCGCTCAAGCTCGGCGATTTTGGCGCTTGCAAATCGCGTCATCGCGAACAATCCGCGCCTTTACGAAAAGAAACTGATCGTAGGTCGCGAGGGAAAATTTAGCGCGCCTAAGCTGCATGTTTACGACGATACGGCGGCGCAATATGCCCACGTAGCCGCACAGATCGCGCAAAGCGGCACCCCGCGCGAAAAGATCGCCGTCATCTTTCGCAATAATTCCAGCGCCGACGGCGTCGAGGTCGCACTTAAGGAACTCGGTATCGGCGCGAAGCGAAAAGGCGGCGTGAGCTTTTTTGAAAGCCGCGAGATCAAGGCCTTTACGGACATCTTCGCGATGATAATAAACCCCAAAGATATGATGGCCTTTATGAGTACGTGCGAATACGCAAGAGGCGTCGGCAGCGCGCTAAGTAAGGAGCTTTTCGACGCGCTAATCGCACTTGGGCACGGAAGCATTCACGCAGGGCTTTTGCGTCCCGACGAGAGCGTTAAAATTTTTGAAAAAA
>ERZ773077.2562-NODE-2562-length-11640-cov-5.636254_pt1 | contig 11640 bp, 10 predicted proteins | sample MGYA00580612_ERZ773077 | MGnify/ENA primary metagenome ERZ773077 (study PRJEB29015, sample SAMEA2737971) | human oral metagenome | biome: human oral; feature: human-associated habitat; material: dental | place: China | collected 2021 ...
ATATCCTCGATTAATTCTGTAGTACACATAAACGAAGTAGCCTTTAATCCATCACCATGTCGCAAATAGATAGGCTGACCACATTGTAGATGAATATCTGTTGATGATAGTTGTATTGCATTTTCTACAATAGTTTCTAAACTTTCACGTTTACAGCATGAGTCCACAACGATGCACCTCCTCTATAGATGTAACATGCTGAGATACGGCCTCACGAGCAGACTCTTCTAATGACAATAATAAATGTGTTTCTAATTGGTCCCAATGAGCCAAATTAGCAGGTATTTCTAAGTATTCAAATAAAGCAGTCCGTCCTTGATATACTGTACCATCGAATTTTCGTACTAGCCGTTGTGCAATAGCTCCCATTAATGTAGCCCGTATTAAATACGGCTCTACGCCCATATCCATGAGTCGTGTTACAACGCCTATAGCTGTATTGGTATGTATAGTAGATAATACGCGATGCCCCGTTAAAGCAGACTTAACGGCTAACTCTGCGGTCTCCTTATCCCTAATTTCACCAATCATAATCGTATCTGGATCTTGCCGTAATACAGACCGAAGACCTTTGGCAAAGGTAAAACCAATCTTTTCATTGATACCAATTTGGATAGCTCCTTTTATTTCAGCCTCTACAGGATCTTCGAGACAGATTAACTTTGTTTCCTCTAGATTAAGCATGCGTAACATGGCGTATAAGGTGGCTGTCTTACCACTGCCAGTCGGCCCACAGATAAGCAACAAACCATAAGGACGTTTCAATAATTGTGCAATATGCTCAAAAATATCTTTACGCATCCCTAACGCTTTTAAATCTTTATGGCTTCCTTCATTCCCCATAAGACGACATACTAAGGTTTCTCCGTATAAGCTAGGCAATGTAGACACACGCATTGTTACAGACTTATCTTTATGACTCCAAGCCCAACGACCATCTTGGGGTAAACGCTTCTCGCTAATATCTAGAGAACTACACACCTTGATGCGGTTGATAATGAGTTCAGCATCCTCAAATGATACCGTCATGTAATGTTGCAGCAGTCCATCTTGTCGTAACCGAACATGAGCACCACTTTTAACGGGATCAAAGTGGATATCGCTTACATGGTGTTCTAAGGCATACAAGATAATATCGTCTAATGTTACGTCTACATACATGGTCACCTCCAATACCTTGCGGTATGTTTTTACCTCACACTAGCGTATGGCGTTATAGGTTTCGACATCAGCCTCTAAATCCCTCTTTTATTTTTAAAAATCCACGAAGCGAAAACTTTTCTATTTTGGGCATACAAAAAAGGCGCCCCGTAGGGCGCCCTTATTGGACTTTTAGCTAAGACGATTTTTATTTTAAGTTATAGAAAACGTCATTACCTTTATATTGTGCTGTTTCGTATAACATTTCTTCAATGCGAAGTAATTGATTATATTTTGCTACACGTTCAGAACGAGCCGGTGCACCAGTCTTAATTTGACCAGCATTTACTGCTACAGCAATATCCGCGATAAAAGTATCTTCTGTTTCGCCAGAGCGGTGAGATACTACGCAAGTATAACCAGCACGTTTAGCAAGTTCCATAGCATCGAAAGCTTCAGTGAGGGTACCAATTTGATTAACTTTTACAAGAATAGAATTACCTACACCAAGTTCAATACCACGAGCCAAACGTTTTGTGTTAGTTACAAATAAATCATCACCAACAAGTTGTACGCGATCGCCAAGACGCTCTGTCAACAATTTCCAACCGTCCCAATCTTCTTCAGCAAGACCATCTTCGATGGATACGATTGGATATTTGCCTACTAAATACTCGTAGAAATCAACCATTTCAGTTGCTGTTCTAACTTTGCCTTCGCCAGCAAGATTGTATACACCATCTTTGTAGAATTCAGAAGATGCGGAATCAAGAGCCAATTTGAAGTCTTTACCAGGTTCATAACCAGCAGTTTTGATTGCTTCACAAATTACCTCTAATGCTTCTTCATTAGATGCCAAGTTTGGAGCAAAACCACCTTCATCACCTACTGCAGTGCTAAGACCTTTGCTATGAAGTACGGATTTCAAGGTGTGGTATACTTCTGCACAACTACGGAGAGCATCTGCAAAGGATTCAGCGCCAACAGGCATGATCATGAATTCTTGGATATCTACGTTATTGTCTGCATGAGCGCCACCGTTCAAGATATTCATCATAGGAACTGGTAACTCTTTTGCATTAAAGCCACCAAGGTATACAAATAATGGCAGATCCAAAGATTCAGCTGCTGCACGAGCTACTGCCATAGATACGCCAAGAATTGCGTTTGCACCAAGGTTAGATTTATTATCTGTACCGTCAAGTTGCAACATCAAATTATCGATTGCCACTTGTTCTGTAGCGTCATAACCGATAAGAGCAGGACCGATTTTAGCATTTACATTATCGATAGCTTTTAAAACGCCTTTACCTAAGTAACGAGATTTGTCACCATCGCGTAATTCTACGGCTTCAAACATACCTGTGGAAGCACCGGATGGAACAGCTGCTGTGGCAATAGTGCCATCTTCTAAACATACTTCAACTTCAACTGTTGGATTACCGCGGGAATCTAAAATCTCTCTTGCAATGACTTGTTCAATTACTGCCATTTTTTCACCTCATATAATCTAATGGAATAACTGCCATCTGACAGCCATTATATATATTGAGCTAAACCTTATAGGCTTATAACTCTAATTAACTACTAATATAGTGAAAGCTCCATATTATGCTTTATGTACCAAGCTGTGACCTGTCATAGCTTTTGGTTGTTGTATCCCAGCTAAATCTAATAATGTAGGAGCAATGTCACATAATTTACCAGCTTCTAATGTAGCTGTTTTTAAACTGTCGCTCATTAAAATTAAAGGAACTAAATTCGTAGTATGTGCTGTATGCACCTTACCGGTTTCATGGTTGACCATAAGCTCAGCATTGCCATGGTCTGCTGTAATCAACAGATGACCATTTTTGCTGCGAATAGCCTCTACAATACGACCCAAACAAGTATCTACAGCTTGAACTGCTTTAACAGCGGCTTCAAAGCTACCCGTATGACCGACCATATCTGGATTAGCAAAGTTCAAAATGATCATATCATACGTTTCATCTTGAATAGCTTGTACAACCTTATCGGTCACTTCATAAGCGCTCATTTCTGGCTGTAAATCATAGGTTGCCACTTGAGGGGATTTTACGAGAATGCGGTCCTCACCTTCAAAGGGTTCCTCTTCACCGCCATTGAAGAAATATGTAACATGAGCATACTTTTCTGTTTCCGCAATACGCAATTGGCGATAACCACCTGCACTTAGAACTTCACCTAATGTTTCAGATAATGTATCCTTTTCATACACAATATGTACGGGCAAACCATCCTCGTATTTTGTCATAGTTGCCATATATATAGATAGTGGCTTCCGTTTAAAGCCATCAAAATCAGGTAATACTAGTGCTTTTGTAAGTTCACGACCACGGTCTGGGCGGAAGTTACAGAATATAACCGCATCTCCATCTTTGATAGTCCCTGCAGCATCAATCACCGTAGGAAGCACAAACTCATCTGCTACATCTTTATCATAGGACTGTTGTACCGCTTCACAAGCAGACCCAGCTGTTTCACCTTGACCATTTACAATGGCATTGTATGCCAATTCAACGCGGTCCCAACGATTATCGCGGTCCATTGCATAATAGCGACCACTAACTGTAGCGATTTTGCCACAGTTGAGCTCTGCCATATACGCTTCTAAGTCCTTTAAATAGCCTTGTGCACATTGTGGAGCTACATCACGACCATCGAGCAAAGCATGGACATACACATGCTCGATCCCATTATCATGAGCCCCTTTAATGACTGCCTTAATATGATCTAAGGAGCAATGCACATTGCCATCTGAAACTAGGCCTATAAGATGTAAGCTTTGCTTCTTAGCTACTTCGTATAGTTCCTTCATAACAGGACGATTATAAAACTCACCGGACTCGACATCTTTAGTAATACGAGTCAAATCTTGATACACGATGCGACCAGAACCAAGATTTAAATGGCCAACTTCAGAGTTTCCCATTTGACCTTCTGGAAGGCCTACCGCAAGTCCGGATGCTTCTAATGTTGTATGTGGATACATATCCCATAATCGATTAAAACAGAGCGGCTTCGCCTGTACTACAGCATTGGTTGTGTCTGATTTATCCCCCAAGCCAAAGCCATCTAGGATGACTAGCATTACGGGAGCCTCTAATTTAGCCATTTGTAACCTCATATTAAGCGCTTACTTGGTTTGCAGCTTTAATAATATCAATAAATTCATCGACCACTAAGGATGCACCACCTACGAGAGCACCGTCAATATTAGGCTCTCCAAGGATTTCTAATGCATTTTCTGATTTAACGCTACCACCATACTGGATGCGTACTGCATCAGCAGTTTCATTATCATATAGAGATCGAATGTAATTGCGGATTTCTTTACATACCTCTTCAGCTTGATCAGCCGTTGCTGTCTTGCCCGTACCGATAGCCCAAATTGGTTCGTACGCAATGATTAATTGACTGACTTGTTCTTTCGGAATATCAGCCAAAGCCCCTTTTAGTTGAGACGTAATCCAATCAAGTGTATGACCCGTTTCACGATGTTCTAAACTTTCACCAACACAGACAATAGGATTCAAATTATGATGAAATGCACTTTTAATTTTTGCATTAACGGTCTCATCTGTTTCGCCATAATATTCACGGCGCTCAGAGTGACCGATGATTACATAATTAACGCCTACTTCTGTAAGCATAAGTGGTGAAATCTCACCAGTAAACGCACCAGCATCATGATAATCCATAGTTTGTGCACCTACTTCCATAGCTGTATTTTTCGTCAATACTACAGCACGTTCGATGGCTGTGAAAGGCGGACATACAACTACATCACAGAACAATTCCATATCTTGTAACACGCTGTTAAACGCTTCGATCAGAATTGATCCAGATGCAATGGTGCCATTCATTTTCCAATTCCCTGCAATAATGGGTTTTCTCATATTATGCCTCAGACAATGCAGCAATACCTGGTAGGATTTTGCCTTCTAAGAACTCTAAAGATGCACCGCCACCTGTGGATATGTGGCTAATTTTATCTGCTAAGCCACTTTTTTCAATGGCTGCCACAGAGTCGCCACCGCCAACGATAGTCATCGCATCAGATTCAGCTACAGCTTTCGCTACTGCATTCGTACCAGCTGCAAAGTTTTCCATTTCAAATACGCCCATAGGACCATTCCAAATAATAGTCTTCATTGGCGCCAATGCTTCTACATAAAGTTCGCGGGTTTTAGGCCCAATATCTAATATCATCCAGCCGTCTTCGATTTGATCAACGTCTACAATTTTAGTATTAGCATCGTTGCTGAAAGCATCTGCTACTACAGCATCGATAGGTGTTAATAATTTAGCACCTGCTACGCGAGCTTCCATAACGAGGTCTGTAGCGATAGCTTCTTGGCCTTCTTCAAATAAAGAGCTACCAATGTTGCATCCTTGTGCTTTAATGAACGCATTAGCCATACCACCGCCGATGATCATTACATCAACTTTAGGCAATAAGTTAGAAATAACGGAGATTTTATCTGTAACTTTCGCGCCACCAATAATAGCTGCCATAGGTGTTTTGGGATGTACTATAGCTGCACTTAATGCGTCAATTTCTTTTTTGAGCAAGAAACCTGCTACCATAGGAATATAGTCAGCAATACCAACTACGGATGCTGCATTACGGTGAGAAACACCAAACGCATCATTGATAGCAACATCTGCAAGAGATGCCAATTGCTTAGCAAACTCAGGGTCATTTTTAGTTTCTTCATTGTGGTAACGCAAATTTTCAAGCATCAATACATCGCCAGGTTGTAATGCATTTACGGCTTCTTCAACCTTAGGACCAATGCAGTCATCTACGAATGCTACAGGCTTGTTGATAAGGTCAGATAAATGCTTAGCACATGGTGCCAAAGACATTTCAGGTTTGCGTTCTCCTTTTGGACGACCAAAGTGAGAAGCAAGGATAACCTTTGCCCCTTTTTCGATTAAGTAATTGATAGTAGGTAATGCACTACGAATACGAGTGTCATCAGTGATGACACCGTCTTTCATAGGAACATTAAAATCAACACGAACAAATACTGTTTTATTAGCTACTTGTAAACCTTCAATTGTTTGTTTCATCAAAGCCTCCTGATTATAAGCCTTTGCTTGCTACAAATGCGGCCATGTCGATAAGACGTTCGGAGTAACCCCATTCGTTGTCATACCAAGAAACAACTTTTACCATGTTGCCATCCATAACCATTGTCAAATCAGCATCAACAATGGAGCTACGAGGATCAGAGCTGAAATCACAGGATACCAATGGTACATCAGATACACCAAGAATACCTTTTAATTCACCGGCTGCTGCTTTGCGAAATGCTTCGTTGATTTCTTCTTTAGTAGCCGGTTTTTCAAGTTCGCAAACAAGATCTGTAGCAGATACGTCTGGAGTAGGAACGCGCAATGCAAAACCATCTAATTTACCTTTTAATTGAGGCAATACTTTAGCAACAGCTTTTGCTGCACCAGTAGTTGTAGGAATGATAGACATAGCTGCTGCACGAGCACGGCGAGGGTCTTTATGACGTGCATCAAGAATTTTTTGGTCATTAGTATAGGAATGAATTGTTGTCATCATGCCGCGTTTAATGCCGAATTCATCGCATAATACTTTAGCGAATGGAGCCAAGCAGTTTGTTGTACAAGATGCATTGGAGATAATGTGATGTTTTGCAGGATCATACATATCTTGGTTAACACCCATAACCATAGTTAAGTCTTCATTTTTACCAGGTGCAGAGATCAATACTTTTTTTACAGTAGGTTGATTCAAATGAACCTTTGCTTCCTCTGCATCACGGTATTTACCTGTGCATTCAATTACGATTTCTACGCCTTCTTCAGACCAAGGTAATTTAGAAGCATCGCGGTCATGGAATACGCGGATTTTTTTGCCATCAACGTAGATATTTTCTTCGTCGAATGTTACTTCGTTAGGAATTGTACCGTGTACAGAGTCGTATTTTAACAATAATGCAGTACCTTCATTATCACCAGTTGCATTAATTGCTACAACCTCAACGTCAGGATTATTAATCGCTGCGCGAACTACACATTTGCCAATACGACCAAAACCGTTAATACCAACTTTTACTGCCATTGTTAAATCCTCCTAATAACAAAAAATATTCTAACTAAATTTCAATTTAAAATGTATAACTACTAATTCGCCTATAAGGCAGAAATTTGTAACAATTGACGCATCCCCTCCGCTGCTTGCTCATCGATGATGAGTATACCTTTGCGACAAGCTCGCATCACACCTATGATAGCGCTCGCTTTTTCTTGTCCACCAGCTACAGCAATAACATTGGGAACCTTTACTACATCGGGAAGTGATAAACCAATATTATTGGTAGAATAAATTAACTTACCCTCAATGTCACAATATTGACCAAGTGCTTCACCTACCGCATGATTATCTATCAACTGCTTACGCACATCATCAGCAATATGGCGCTGATCTGCCATGCGCATTGCAGTACCAATACCAAATAATAGTACGTCAGTCCTACTAATGAGATCTCCAATTTCTTTAATTTGCGGTTCACAAGTCATGAGCATATGTAATGAGTCTTGTGAAAGTCCATCAGGTAAATGGAGCATCTTATAAGACCCGCGAAGCCTTTCAGCTAACACAGAAGCGATTACATTAGCTTGGTATTCCACTACCTCACCAACGCCACCCCGGGCAGGTACAACAATAGGATTAAATGGTAATACTGGCATCTCTTCAGCTACTGCAGCCATTGTACTGCCACCACTGATGGCGACTACAGAGTCAGGCTCTAATAATTCCTGTAATAGCTTTGCTGCTGCAAAACCTAACTTTTTAACCATCAAGGTTCCTTCAGTAGGAGTGATGATAACCCTATCGATATGAAGTGCTTCAGTCAATCGATGTTCTAGCTCGTTAATACGATCTAATTCATTTAAAAAATTTCGCAACTTTGGAACAATTGCATGTCCCTCATCAGTGAGAAAAATCCCTGGTTTATAAATGTCTACAAGACCATTAGCACGCATTAACTCAATATGACTTCGTACGGTTCGCTCAGGAAGGTCCGTTGCAGTAGCTAATGTCCTACGGCCTATAGGCTCTTCATAAACAAGGTGGTTTAGTATTTTGTATCGCTCCTTCAATACGCTAACAATTTCAGGAACAATACGTTCACATATCATTAGAAATTCGTTCATCGGGTCCCTCCTTTACCCGTTTGGATTGCATGAATCGTTTTTCGTCCCATGTGAACAAAATCCGTCCCACCTAAAATAAAAAAATACTTTTACACTTGTATTGTATACCTTATGTAAATTTTATTCAACCCTAAATAAGAGAAAACGACATACGCCTTAGATGATTTGTTATTATTTCAAATCTAATAATATGTCGCCATGTCCCCTTATTATATTCTAATATGTCGTTTTATTGTATTTTATTTTGTACCGAAGATACGGTCACCTGCATCACCTAAGCCAGGCAAGATGTAACCATGATCATTAAGCTTTTCATCAAGTGCTGCTACATAAATAGGTACATCAGGATGTTCTTTATTTACAGCCTCTACACCTTCAGGAGCAGCCACTAAGCACATTAACTTAATATGCTTAGCTCCTTTTTCTTTTAACAATGTAATAGCTGCTGCTGCACTTCCTCCAGTAGCAAGCATTGGATCAGTTACGATGAAGTCGCGTTCCCCTACGTCAGATGGTAGTTTACAGTAGTATTCTACTGGTTTCAAAGTTTCAGGATCACGGTACAAACCGATATGACCAACTTTTGCAGTTGGAATTAAACTAAGCATACCATTTACCATACCTAGACCAGCGCGAAGAATTGGAATAATACCCAATTTTTTACCTGCAATTCGTTTGCCAATCATTTTAGTTAATGGTGTTTCTACCTCCACATCCTCAAGTGGTAAGTTGCGTGTAATTTCATACCCCATCAACATAGTAATTTCATCAAGTAGTTCTCTGAAATCTTTAGAGCCTGTTTGTACGTCACGCATCAATGTAACTTTGTGTTGAATCAATGGATGTGTCATAACATTAACTTTCATGACTGTCCTCCTATAAAACAATATACATATCCCATTCTAGCGATTAACTATCATATTTACTCTATCACAGATTAGAAAATCATGCCATAAAAATATTAAAAGGGATGTGCCGAGGGCACACCCCTTTTATACTACCTATAAACTTATAGGACTATAAATATATAATGTAATTTTAATGTAATCGATTAGTACAATGGATACGCTTCACAAAGTGTAGCGACACGTTTACTAGCTTCTTCATGGACCGATTTATCCTCAGGATTTTTAAGAACCACTGCAATAATATCGGCAATTTCTTCCATATCTTTCACTTGCAAACCACGTGTTGTAAGAGCTGGCGTACCAAGACGAATACCGCTTGTTACAAATGGGCTAGCTGGATCAAATGGAATTGTATTTTTATTACATGTAATACCTACTTCATCGAGTAAGTGTTCAGCCTCTTTACCAGTTAAACCAGTATTACGAACATCTACAAGCATAACATGAGTATCTGTACCACCAGAAACAATTGTTAAGCCCTTTTCTTGCAATGCTGCAGCCAACGCTTTTGCATTGTCGATGACTTGTTGTGCATATACTTTGAACTCAGGTTGTAAAGCTTCACCAAATGCTACGGCTTTAGCAGCGATAACATGCATCAAAGGACCCCCTTGGATGCCAGGGAAAATGGCTTTATCGATTGCTTTAGCATACTTTTCTTTGCAAAGAATCATACCACCACGAGGACCACGCAATGTTTTATGAGTTGTTGTAGTAACGATATCAGCATATTCTACAGGATTTGGATGTAAACCTGCAGCTACAAGGCCTGCGAAGTGAGCCATATCTACCATGAAGATAGCATCAACTTCATGAGCTACATCAGCCATTTTTTTGAAGTCGATTTGACGGCTATAAGCACTACCACCGGCAATAATCAATTTAGGTTTTGCTTCCAAGACAATCTTGCGGAACTCATCATAATCGATTTGTTGTGTTTCTGCATCTACACCGTAAGGTACTACGTTGAAATATGTACCAGATACGTTAACAGGGGAACCATGAGTTAAGTGACCGCCATGAGACAAGTTCATGCCCACAATAGTATCACCTGGTTGTAATAATGCGAAATACACGCCAAAGTTTGCTTGAGAACCAGAGTGAGGTTGCACGTTAGCATGTTCTGCACCGAACAAGCGTTTTGCACGTTCAATAGCTAATGTTTCAATAACATCAACATTTTCACAACCACCATAATAACGTTTACCAGGATACCCTTCTGCATATTTGTTAGTCAATACGCTACCTTGAGCTTCCATTACTGCTTGAGAAACGAAGTTTTCAGAAGCAATCATTTCCAATTTGTCACGTTGACGTGCCAACTCCTGATTGATAACAGCTTGAATATTAGGGTCTTGTTTTTCTAAGAAACTCATAAGTATCCTCCTCATGTAAATATATGCGTATAAGGTAACGATGTATTACTTCTCTAAGGCTTTAATCTTTTCCACACGGCGTTCATGACGGCCACCTTCAAAATCCGTTGCCATCCAAATAGTAACGATATCCTTTGCAAGGCCGGGGCCGATAACGCGTTCCCCCATTGTGAGAATATTAGCGTCATTATGTTCACGACATGCATGCGCAGAGAATGTATCATGACAAAGAGCAGCGCGAATACCTGCAATCTTATTTGCTGCAATACCGATACCAATACCAGTACCACAAATTAAAATACCTCTGTCTACTTGACCAGATACAACCGCATTTGCTACAGGTACAGCAATATCAGGATAGTCGCAAGAATCAGCTGTATGACAGCCAAAGTCCTCTACTTCATGTCCCAATGCATTTAACAATTCCTTAACGGATGCCTTTAAATTTAATCCGCCATGATCACAACCGATTGCAACTTTCATAATTTCATCTCCTACGCCTTCTGAGGCACTGATGCAAGACCAGCCTCTACTAAGTGATAAATTTGTTCCGCACATTGATTATATACGGTTTGATCAGATCCATATGGGTCCGTAACATCACCATCTTGACCACCCCACTCGGAAATCGTTTTGATTTTACTTTCCTCAAATGGGAATTGGCGAAGTAGTACAGATTTATGATCTTTCGTCATACCAATGATAAGATCTGCTGCATTCACGAGTTCCATCGTCAATGGTCTCGATTCATGATCAGAAATATCTGCAATGGAACGGACGGCTTCCACGGCTTGTTCAGTTGGTTTTGCGCCATAAGCGGCAAATAACCCAGCCGATACAGTGGTAACATCCTTATGTTGCTCCGCTGCAAGTACCCGTGTAATACCTTCAGCCATAGGGCTACGGCAAGTGTTACCGGTACACACAAATAAAATATTCATAATAACATCCTTACTTAATCACATTTTGTGATTACTTTATACATTATAGCAAAT
>ERZ773077.2563-NODE-2563-length-11632-cov-5.960180_pt1 | contig 11632 bp, 10 predicted proteins | sample MGYA00580612_ERZ773077 | MGnify/ENA primary metagenome ERZ773077 (study PRJEB29015, sample SAMEA2737971) | human oral metagenome | biome: human oral; feature: human-associated habitat; material: dental | place: China | collected 2021 ...
GTTGCGACTGCGTCAACATAGGCTTTTACCGCGGCTTCTTGTTCAGGGCTGGTGACTTTCGCTACTAATTCATGTTCAGGTGCTAAGACCACATAAGAAGACCCGAAAAGTGTATCTGCGCGTGAGGTAAAGACTTGCACTTGATCAGGGTGGCCCACAATATCAAAGTTAATCAAGGCCCCTTCGGATTTACCAATCCAGTTGCGTTGCATTTCCTTAAGGCTTTCAGGCCAGTCTAGAAGATCTAAGTCTTCTAGAAGACGCTCTGCATAGGCTGTAATCTTGAGCATCCATTGTTTCATTGGCTTACGGTAAACGGGATGCCCTCCGCGCTCGGATTTACCATCAATGACTTCTTCATTAGCCAAGACGGTTCCCAGGGCTGGGCACCAGTTAACGGCTACTTCTGCTTCATAGGCCAAGCCTTTTTCATACATTTTGGAGAAAATCCATTGGGTCCATTTATAATAGTTAGGATCGGTTGTATTGACTTCCCGCTCCCAGTCATAGCTGAAACCAAGTGAATTGATTTGACGGCGGAAAGTTTCGATATTGGCAGCAGTAAAATCAGCTGGGTCATTCCCCGTATCCAAAGCGTATTGTTCAGCAGGCAAACCAAAGGCATCCCAACCCATTGGGTGCAAGACATCATAGCCTTGTGCCCGTTTCATACGAGCCACGGCATCTGTTGCTGTATAGCCTTCTGGGTGCCCTACGTGCAAGCCCTGACCAGATGGGTAAGGGAACATGTCTAGTGCATAGAACTTAGGATGCCCAGGACGCTCCTGAGTTTTGAAGGTTTGGTTTTGGCGCCAATAGTTTTGCCATTTTTCTTCGATTGCTTTGTGATTATAGGTCATCACATAACCTCCTTGCATTTCTGATAAAAAAAGCCCTACATAAACCGTGTTAAACACAGTTCACATAGGGCGAAATTTTCGCGGTACCACCTAATTTAAGCTAGAATAGCTTATCTCTAGCCTTAACGCGGCGGACGTCTAGTCTTACTGAAGATTCAGACTAGCTTCAATTGGATGAGTTCAGTAGCACTCCCGGCTTATTTCCACCACCCATAAGCTCTCTATAACAGTTGTACCGCCTACTAATTCCAATATTGAATTACTATTAAGTCTAGTATATCAAATACTAGCGACTAGTTCAATGAGATGACTTGACCTACTTGGATGAAATGGGAACCCCCATTGTTAGCGATCAATTTGTAAACATCTACCCCATTACGACGAGCGATTGAGTACAAGGTGTCACCGGCTTGGACAGTATATGAACCGCCACTTGCTTGGCTAGCGTTGTTTGCAGCTGGAGCTGGTGTTTCAGCAGCGGCTGGCGCTGGGCTCTCTGCAGGAGCTGGTGTTTGGCTAACTGGTGCAGGAGTTGGGGCTGGTGCTTCAGCAGCGGCGCCACCACCTGGTACCTTGATACTTTGACCTGGGTACAAGAAGTAGTTTGAAGTCCCGTTCAAGCGTTGGAGTTCTGAAATTGAAATTCCATACTTGTTAGCAATGCGCCAGTAGCTGTCACCGACTTGAACAGTATAGTTGCCACCGCCTGTGCTTGGCGCTGGTGCTGGTGTTTCAGCAGGTGCTGATGTTGTGCTTGCAGTGGTTGCTGCAGGAGCAGGAGTCGCATTTGCTGAACCTGAGCCTGGCACTTTGATGCTTTGGCCTGGATACAAGAAGTAGTTTGAAGTCCCATTCAAGCGTTGGAGTTCTGAAATCGAAATCCCGTACTTGTTAGCAATACGCCAGTAACTGTCGCCTGCTTGGACAGTATAAGAACCGCCTGCTGCTGGGGCTGCAGTCGTTGTACTTGTTGAAGTAGAAGAACTGTTTGATGAAGCAGTGGCATTTGAAGATGACCCTGAACCTGGCACCTTGAGGCTTTGACCTGGGTAAAGGTTGTAGTCGGATGTGCCGTTCAAACGTTGGAGTTCTGAGATAGAAATGCCATACTTGTTAGCAATACGCCAATAGCTATCACCGGCTTGGACTGTGTATGAACCGCCCGCTGCTGGCGCTGCAGCCGTTGTGTTTGTTGCAGTAGAGCTACTGTTTGATGAAGCTGATGCATTGGTTCCTGAACCTGGCACTTTAATGCTTTGGCCTGGGTGGAGGGTGTAATCAGATGTACCATTCAAGCGTTGGAGTTCTTGGATAGAAATCCCGTACTTATTAGCGATACGCCAGTAGCTATCGCCTGCTTGGACTGTGTATGAACCGCCCGCTGCTGGTGCCGCAGAGCGCGTACTTGTAGTTGAGCTTGAAGTTGAAGAAGCAGAGCCACTTGTAGTTGAAGCAGAACCTGGTACTACCAAGCTTTGACCTGGATAGAGGAAGTAGCTAGACGTACCATTCAAGCGTTGCAATTCTTCAATCGAAATGCCGTACTTGTTAGCAATACGCCAGTAGCTATCGCCTGCTTGAACCGTATAAGAACCGCCACCAGTCGCTTGAGCTTGTGGACGAGCTGGGCTAGCAGTGCTGGAACCACCCGCATCATATTGAGTCAAGCCATAGGTTTGAATTAATTGGTTGAGCTTAGAGGCGTAACGAGTATCTGTCGCATAACGACCCGTTAAGTGTTGTGTTGCGTCTTGATAAGAGTTGGTCGCACTCACGCGCGCCCCATAATAGAATTTATAGCGCCAGCTGTTAGGATTGTTGTCCCCAGTTAAAAGCGAAGCATAGTCATTCAGGGATTCACCATAGTTGCTATACTTACGGAAAGGTTCCTTAGCAGCATAGTAGTTACCGCTACCATCGTCTTCTAAGGTGTCCATACGAACGGAATTGCCGTTGTAGTCACCCTTGATCCCGAATAAGTTATAGTTAGGTGCTGATGCTAATCCACTTTGGCCCCAACCTGATTCTAAAATTGCTTGCGCAATCATTACAGAGGCATACAAGTCATTATTCTTAGCGATATCGCGTGCATACCCTCCAATAGTTGATAAGAAGTTTTGTTGGGTAGCTGTTTGAGCTTGTACGGTCACCTTTGGTGCAGTGAGCGTGCTTAAAGTAGATGCAGAAGCGAATAAGACTAAGCCTGCATTAACCACTTTGGCAATTTTCTTATTTGATTCGTGGCGCTGTGCTTGTTTACGACGATTAATCACCGCTTGACGCGTTAATTTCACGTATATTCCCCCATTCTGCCATTTTATGATACAATACCATTATATAGAAAGCCACTCGCTAAAAAAAGGGGCCTAGCCCCCTTTTCGTTTACTTTTAACTATTGTGTAACTTTCACGTAATACAAAGGAGTTTGTCTATGCAACGCGCTCTACACTACAGCCACACCCTCTTAGCCGCCTTAATCCAACGTTTTCCAGATGGTGTTTATATTGATGGCACCCTAGGCAAAGGACACGACACGGCCTTCATTCTCAGCCAACCAGGCTTTTGTGGCCAGGTCATGGGCTTTGATATCCAAGATCAGGCCTTGGCTTGGACTCAGGAACGCCTAGCTAAGCTGCCCAACAAGGAGTCTGCCCAGCTTTTCCTAGCCTCTCACGACCAAATTCATACGCTTTTAGCTGAGGTCCCTCAATTCAGTGGTGCCATTTATAATCTAGGCTATCTACCCGGTGGCGACCACCAAATCACGACTCAAGAGACTTCAACCCTGGCCTCTTTAGACCAGGTTCGAGCCAAACTTCGGGTTGGTGGTCAAATCATCTTGGTGATTTACAGTGGCCACCCTGAAGGTGCCAAGGAAAAGGACGCCCTCTTCCAGGCCTTAGCAGGATGGCCCCAAGAAGAATTCCAAGTCCTTCACTATGGCTTCATCAACCAACGGAATAACCCACCGCAACTCCTCATCATCGAACGTATCAAATAAGTATAAAAGCTGAGACCTAAGTCTCAGCTTTTTATTTTGTCTTATTCTGCGAGCGCAGCTTTGAGTTCATCTACCTTGTTGACTTGCTCCCATGGTAAGACCACGTCTTGACGGCCAAAGTGACCATAGGCCGCTGTCTGCTTATAGATTGGGCGACGCAAGGCCAAGGTGCGGATAATCCCATCTGGCGTTAAGTCAAAGAGTTGACGTACTGCCTGAACGAGACGACTTTCAGAGACGACACCTGTTCCAAAGGTTTCAATCCGAATAGAAACGGGTTGCGCGACCCCAATCGCATAAGCCAATTGCACCTCACAACGCTTAGCTAAGCCGGCTGCCACGATATTTTTAGCAATGTAGCGAGCCATATAGCTAGCTGACCGGTCCACTTTAGTCGCATCCTTACCAGAGAAGGCACCGCCACCGTGGCGAGCATAGCCACCATAGGTGTCGACAATAATCTTACGACCTGTCAGACCGGAGTCTCCTTTAGGCCCACCGATGACAAAACGACCGGTTGGATTGATTAAGAAGCGAGTTTGATCATCTAATAAATGTGCCGGAATCACAGGCTTCACTACTTGTTCAATCACGTCTTGACGCACAGTTTCTAAGGTTGCTTCAGGCGCATGCTGAGTCGAAATGACGACTGTATCCACCCGTAGTGCTTGACCGTCTTCCCCGTACTCAACGGTTACTTGGGACTTGCCATCTGGTCTCAGGTAAGCCAATTGGCCAGACTTACGCACCTCACTCAGACGTTTAGCTAGGCGGTGGCTAAGCGCAATTGGCAATGGCATAAATTCTTCCGTCTCATCACAGGCATAACCAAACATGAGCCCCTGGTCACCTGCCCCAATCAATTGATCGGTTGCTTCGTCCCGGGTTTCAATGGCAGCGTCTACCCCCTGAGCGATATCAGGCGATTGCTCGTCAAGCGCGACCAAGACGGCCACATTGTCGCCATCAAAGCCATAATCACTTGAATCATAGCCAATGCCCTTAATAGTTTCGCGTACAATTTGTTGGATATCGACATAGGCAGTCGTGCTGACTTCCCCGAAGACCAACACCAAACCGGTGTTGACTGCGGTCTCGCAGGCCACCCGGGCTAGTGGGTCTTGTGTCAAGATGGCATCTAAGATGGCATCACTAATTTGATCGGCAACTTTATCTGGGTGTCCTTCCGTCACCGATTCAGATGTAAACAACTTTCTTTCCATAGTAATTTCCCCCATTATGTTGATTGGTTACAAGGCAACTTCATTAAGAAAATGAATCCCATCGGGAATTTATTGTTGTAACTGACTCCATTATACATTAGTATAGTAGATATAGATAGTAAAAAATGTCGAAAAAAGAGGATTAGCTATGAAACACTTTGCACACTTTCTAAGACATCCCCTCATTCGAATCTTCCTGGCGCCACTAGGCTTTGGGATATATGGTTTAATCGTAGGGATGTACCACACTACCGAAATCAACTGGTTAGCCTTGGGCTATCTCTACCTGATTTTAGTCAGCAGTCAGTTGATTGACCACTACTTCTTCGTTCGCTTCAATACTCGCAAGGCCAATGCCAGCTCGCCAGCGATTCTATACGCCATGGAGATTCTGCTCTGGGCAGCAACCGTGGGCTTTATGTGGCAGCATCATTGGGGGGCTAACCTCTTACTCCTCCTCTATATCGCCTATACCCACATCCAGCATTATCCTTATAATCTGACTAACAGCCTCTACCAGTTGATTCTGAATGTCTTCTTCCAGGCCTTCATCGTCAACAACCTAGCCTACTTCAGTCAGACAGGGACCATCACGACCGGGTTCCTCATCAGCCTCCTGCCTCTGGCAGCTCTACAACTGGCCTTTCAAGCTGAAGGCAATAGTCTAGTTAGTCAGCTAACGGGACACCCTTCCGTCATGCCACATGGCTTAAAAACAAGTCTAGTGCTTATCTTGAGCCTAGTAGCTATGGCTGCTGGGACCTACTTAAGTTTCCCATCCAAATCTTATTTCATGCTCCAACTCCTCTTTATCGCAGGGAGCGTCTTGGCCTTAGCCCCTCTCTTGGTCCAAACTCGACAACATAACCAAAACCAAAATAAACTCAACTATCTCAGCACTAGTTACTTGCTGATTAGCATCCTGTATGGCTTGGCCTTCTGCTTCTAACATATATGGCAAAAACAGCCGTCCCCACCTACGTGTGGGGACGGCTGTTTTTGGGTGTCTAGTCAGGCAACTTAGCCCAAAAATCTTGGTATCGCACGGTTGCGCATGATGCTGACAACTGTCACGATTAACATCACCAAGATTGGAAGGCAGCTCCATGACAAAGGTAGTCCTAATAGGGCAATATATCCGAACAAGGTACATCCCACCACCAATTTCTCCAGTGTGGTCTTCTGGCCACGAAGACTCCATAGGGATAATATAATACCTAGAATTATTAAGATCAGCATACTGCCGAGATAAATTCGAAGCGGCCAATGGCTACCCAAACTTGTTAACATAATGGGCGACGGGATGCTCAGAGCTATTTCTAGCACCTCGATAGTGTCTCTTAAGATTAAGAAATTCCCGATTGAAAACACCAAAAAAAGCATTGAAGGGGAGTAAGACTTCTTTTATCTTCAAGGTATTCTCACCTCCTCTGATTCAGCAAATTATAGAGCCATTGAAGATTCCAGTCTGGAGCAGGCTGTGCGTCTACTAGAGGAGCCCCAATGTCTCTGATTATTTCACTCACTAGTTTTTCATCGTCTTCGGAATAACTAATCATACAATGACACCGTCCATCAAAAATATCCTGTATCTCACCAACATCGCTTAAGGAGTATATATTGTCATTATAATAAATCGAAATATCCTCACCAGTATCGCCCGATACGACAAAGGTAAGAGCCTTACCTTTGTATGTCATTGTAAATCTTATATTATTTGTCAACGTGTCTCGTTTGAAATAATATCCCTGTATCTGACGGGAGTCCCTATATAACATAAACCTCAAAGCCTCCCACTCTGGTGAGAACCGCCCTTCAACATTTTGTGCGTAATAGGGTGCATATTTCTTAAGATTCAATTCCAGTCTCCCCTTAACAAATAAGAGTGCCAGCATCAGTAAGGCCGAGAAGATGATAATCAACATTCTTTTTCTCTTCACCCTTATCCCTACCTTCTTAACCATCGTTTAATATAATTTGTTACCTTGCCAATAGGACGCTTAATATATCGCTCAACCAACAGCTTATTGTAGCTGCTTACTACAGAGTTTACCTTTCTATGTATTGCTCCAGCTACTTTTTTTACTGGAGTTAATACCTTTTGAGGTATAACTGTATTTATAAATCGCTTCACCGGTGAAGTTATTCTTTGGATTGCCTTCCTAACCTCGCTTACCTCTTTTCTAGTTTCATTAATATTTATTCTTTCTAGTTCGCTCTGCTTCTTTTTAAGATAAACAGTGCTCGAAGCTTTTTGACCCTCTTTCCTAATTTTCGTCGCAATTAACCATCCTGACAATGTAAACATGCCCAATGCAATGGCTGTAAGGCGTTACAAGCAAGCAAGAGAGGCATACATCAGGAAGCGCCTATCTCCTCTGATTCAGCAAATTATAGAGCCATTGAAGATTCCAATCTGGAGCAGGCTGTGCTTGAATGATAGGTTCAAAAATTGTAGCAAGTGCTTCATCTACGAATATTTGCTCCTCATCTGAAATGTCATGTCTCAGACTAGTTAATAAGGGAGTATCTACAGGTATATACTCAACTTGACCCAAAGGAGTTAGCGAGTAGTGGATGGCCTCATCATTATAATAGAGTTGTCTACTGTCCGCAATTACGATATAACGAATTTTGGCTCCATTATACGCCGTGGTAAATTCCCAATCCCCGCTTAAATTATCTCTCTTGTACTTATAATTATCAAGTTCAGGATGCTCGATATCATTAAAGTTTCGCATCGCCTCTTGCAAAGGCGAGTATCTTCCTTCGGTGTACCTTGCATAGTATACGCTATAAGTTGATAAGTTGTCTGACACTTTCGTCCACTCAAAAAGTCCTACAACGGTAACTATAAATACAATTATAAATAACTTCCATTTTGATTTCATATCTTTCTCCCATGAGTCATTTTAAGCAATGATTTGGGTTGCCGCACTTATTCTTGCGATCTTCCTTTTTCGGTGTTGCACTTAATTATACAATCTGCGCCCCGAATCAAAACCGCCCGTTGTCACGGGCGGTTTTGATTTGCTTATAATTAAGCCCCGAACTTGCCTAGGAAGAGCCAAGCTACACAGAGCAGAACCTCAAGTGCTACTAGGTAGATAAGCCACTGCTTAGGTAAGCGTGGAATTTTAACCTTATAGACATAGGCAAATCCCAGCGCAAGGTAAATTAGCATTAAGAAAATCTGGAAGATATTCAGGGGCAAGAGGAAGCCCAAGAGTGACACGACTGGAATCGCAATAGTCCCTACCTCTAGTGGCAAGCCAGTAGTGAAGGCTTTTTCCTGAGGTTCTTGGAACTGAGCAGACTGGTTAAAATAGGCCAAACGTGTCCCTACTGCCAAGATATAGAAGGCAAAAACGATTAAGCTAAAGCCCCCGGCCTGAGCGACTGCCATCATATAAACCGCTGGTAGAACTCCATAAATCAAGAAATTACTTAAGGTCTTCAATTCCTTACCAAAGGCAGCCTCAGCCACTGACGATTGAAACTGTCTCATCACACTGCCTACAAAGAAATCAATAATGGCAGCAATCATTAAAGAAACTAGGGCATACTGTAGTTCACCATGAAAGGCAAAACCAATCCCTGTAGCAGCAAAAAACAAACCAGCTAATAGCACCAGGTTAGAGCGGTGCAACTTTCCGATAAACATACAGACACCCTTCTTTCTTATCAATGTTTTTCAATACATTACACTAAGCTTTTTCAAAGCCGATAATGAGCCCGTGGTACTGGGCATAGAATGTGCAGAGCCCATTAAAATCCACTACCTCAATTTGAGCCTGAGGATAGTGTTCACGCAGCAAAGCACTCACCGCTTCAACCACTTCTGGATTGTCGCTATGAGAAATCGCCACCTTACCACCTTGGTAGCCATGCTTTAGCATTTCTTCTACGGTTGCTTTCACAGCACGTTTGCTCCCCTTGGACTTGGCCCCAATCTCAATCTTACCTTCAGCTGTACGAACCCCAATCAAACGGATGCCCAAGAGGCCAATCATACCACCAACTAGACGATTGACACGGCCGGCTTTGACCAAGTTATCTACTGATTCTAAGATGAAGACGACATCCGTCTTTTGATGATAATCCTTTAGGCTAGCTACCACTTGGTCAAAATCCAGGCCAGCTTGTACCAACTCCAAACCCTTAGCAATTAAGAGGTCGTTCTCTGTCCCAGCAGACAAGCAGTCAAAGATATAGATATTAGCCAATGGATTTTCTTCCAAAGCCATATTGCGACCAAGCTGGGCGCTATTATAAGAACCTGATAAACCACTTGAGATGGTAAAACAGATGACATTTTCGGCTCCCTCGAAGGCATTGGCATAAGCTTGAGGAGACGGACAAGCAGTCGAAGAGGCCTCCTTGCTGTCTTGCATATCCTTTACAAAAGTTGCCATATCTAAGTTGGCATCATCCACATATACCTGAGTGCCAATATTAATCATTAAAGGTACTAATTCAAAAGCGACATCCGTCCCTGCAAACAGATCCGGCGAGATAGTCGCGCCTGAATCGGCTACTAACTTCCATTTCATAGGTAATTCCTCCCTCTGTCTTCTCCCTAAGTATATAAAAGCCCACGGCAACTTGCAAACAAAATCACGCGTGGGACTCTCTTTTTATTTTAGGATGTTGAGGCCTGGTAATTTCCAGCCTCTTTACTTGATATCTAACTAAGCTTGATATCGTTTAATCAGGCTGGCAATCCCCATGCCCCCACCAATACAAAGGGAGGCAAGGCCATATTGACTCTCAGAGCGAACTAACTCATGACAGAGTGTCGCTAAGACTCGGACGCCTGAAGCCCCAATAGGATGGCCTAAGGCAATTGCCCCGCCATGGACATTGGTCCGCTCAGCCAACCATTCAGCTGATACCCCGTGATGGGCGACTAAATCATGTGAAACAGCCAGTGCTTGAACCGCAAAAGCCTCATTGAGTTCAAAGCGGTCAACTGCTTCAAAAGGCACGCCAGTACGCTCTAAAACCTGCTCAATAGCTCCTACAGGGCCGATTCCCATAAGGCTAGGGTCAACCCCTGCCTGACCAAAACCTAGAACTTCAGCCAGTGGGGTCAGCTGGTAGCGGTCTAGGATGTCTTGGCTCACCAAGCAGAGAAAGGCTGCACCATCGTTAATGCCTGACGCATTACCGGCTGTTACTGTACCCTCTTTCTGGAAGGCAGGACGCAAACCAGCTAATTTCTCAGGGCTAGTTTTATAGTTAATATACTCATCTCGATCTATCACTTGACGATTGCCCTTGCGGTCGACTTCTGTCACAGCCACAATTTCCTGGTCAAAGAGGCCTGCTTGTTGAGCCGCTTGAGCCTTGACTTGAGACTGATAAGCATAAGCATCTTGAGCTTGGCGACTAATGTCATATTGCTGAGCTAAATTCTCAGCCGTCACACCCATAGCATAGCCCCCAAAGGCATCAGACAAGCCGTCCCGATAGAGGCTATCCACTAGAGGACTGCCACCATAAGCCATGCCCTTGCGAGATTTGCCATCTAAGACGAAGGCGGCCTGGCTCATACTTTCCACGCCCCCAACGATCAGGGCTTGGTTCTCACCGGCTTTAATCTTGGTATAGCCTTCATAGACTGCCTTCAAGCCACTCCCACAGACCATATTGACGGTGTAGGCTGGGGTCGACATCGCTAGTCCTGCCTCTAGCGCGATTTGACGGGCCAAGTTTTGACCATGGCCAGCCGATAAGACATTCCCAACGATCACTTCTTCAATGGCTTCCACTGGCACTTGGTCTGATTCTAGCACTGCCCGGAGAACTTGGCTGCCCAAGTCTAGCGGACTGAGATTGGATAAGGCGCCAAGATAGCGACCAATGGCCGAGCGCTTAACTTCTGTAATATATACGCGTGTCATAAGTAACTCCCTTTAGTTCAAAATTCAACGAAGGATTAAATCAATGGTCGCTTGCTGGCGCAAGACTGGCAATAAAATGACGAATACAGGTGACATAAGCTTGAATAAAGGCATCATCCTCCAAATACAATTCATGCTTACGCCCCGGCACACAGTAGGCTTGGGCTTGTGCTAGGCTCGACGTCAAGCCATGAATGCCACTCGCTAAAACATGGTCGTCAAGCTCCGCCCGCCAGACCAGAACTGGTAAAGTAAGCTGGGCAAGACCTTGGCGAGACAAAATCTTGCGAGAGCTAGCTAGACTGGTTGCTAGCCAGGACCAAGTAGCGCCCCAGCTAGGAAGCGGATGGTTGGCTAGGTGCCAATGATGGAAATACTGGCCACGTTCATATTGAGTGGTCCAGCGATTCTGGCGGGGATACTGGCTATGACGTTCAGGATCAAAGGCCCCCTGACGCGGAGCATAAGCTTTGCCACCACCTAATGAGCTGACTATTCGACTTAATAAATGAGCAAAGGCAAAAGGAATCTTGCCTGTATCGATTGCCAGCATGGGCGAGGAAAGGATGAGGCCCTGAGCTAAGCCGGGATAGAGTTGGCATAGGCGAGTCGCGACCGCTCCACCCATGGAGTGGCCGAATA
>ERZ773077.2566-NODE-2566-length-11623-cov-25.082469_pt1 | contig 11623 bp, 7 predicted proteins | sample MGYA00580612_ERZ773077 | MGnify/ENA primary metagenome ERZ773077 (study PRJEB29015, sample SAMEA2737971) | human oral metagenome | biome: human oral; feature: human-associated habitat; material: dental | place: China | collected 2021 ...
CCATCGACTGATGGTGGTGTTGCGGTTGTGGCAGTACTTGGAGCAACGATTATTGGTAGAACTTTAGCAGGAGCATCTGCTAAAGGTACAGATGCAGCTTCATCTGGACAAGTAACAACTTTAAAGGTTGCCCATACCCAAAACTATGTCCCTTATGATTTTATTGATGAAAAAGGGGAAATTTATAGATTAGTTGCTATGGGAGCACCAGAAAAAAGAATAGATGAAAAATATCATGTTCCTTTAATTCACCCAGAAACAGGGATGCCTTGTCCTGTACCGCCTAATGGATGGTCTAGGTCACCTAAGACACTGGCAGAGTTAATTGACACAAATATGATAGTTTTTGGTAAAGACCATTCAATTCAGCCGCAGAAAAAAGCTTTCCTAAGTAAAGATGCTAAAAAACAAATTGTTTCAGTATTAGAAGAAGCAAAGAGTGGGAAATTTTTCTTAGATAGATTTGGAATGGAATTTCCTTATAGTCATCCTGTCAGCTTATATGAAGACTTGACAACACTAGGCGATAAGCATTCAACAATCTTAGACTACTTCGCCGGCAGCGGCACAACTGCCCACGCCGTCATCAACCTGAACCGCGAAGACGGTGGCAAACGCAAATATATCCTGGTCGAACAGGGCGAATATTTCGACACGGTGCTCAAACCGCGCATGCAAAAAGTGGTTTATGCCGAAAATTGGAAAGACGGCAAGCCCGAAGCCAACAAGGTTTCAGGCAGCCTGCACGGCGTGCCGCAAATCGTCAAAGTCTTAAAGCTGGAAAGCTACGAAGACACGCTGAACAACCTGGTGTTAAAAGACAACGGTGATTTGTTTGCCAAATTGAATGACGGCGCGAAGGAGGATTATCTCTTACGCTATATGCTGGCCGACCAAAGCCGCGATTCGCTGCTCAATATCGATGTTTTCAGACGGCCTTTCAATTATCAGATGGACATCGCCACGAATTCGGCAGGCGCAACGGAACGGATGGACATCGACTTGGTGGAAACGTTTAATTACCTGCTGGGCCTGCGCGTCCATGCCGTCAAAGACCGCATTGAAAAAGACGGCTATTTGGCCGTGGAAGGCACGCTGCCGGACGGGGAAACCGCGCTGGTGCTTTGGCGCGATTGCGAAAAGGTGGGATACGAAGGTTTGGATGCGCTGCTAGGCCGTCTGAAAATCAAACCGCAAGATTCGGAATACGGCACGGTGTATATCAACGGCGACCACAACATCGCCACGGTGTGGGAAAACGAAAACGGTGTTACAGGCCGTCTGAAAATCCGCCAGATTGAAAGCGAGTTTATGGCGTTGATGTTTGGGGAGGCGCAATAATGGCGAAAAGACCGACTTTCCACGACCATCTGATTTTAAACCGCTGGCTGCTCTCGCTGTTCCACAAAAAAGATTTGGCAACACTCAAGGCGCAGATGGGCGGCGATGAATACGAGGGCGAAGCCAAAGATGAACAAAGCGGCTTCTTCCACCAACTGACGGGCGTTTTGTTTTTCGGCGAAGGCTCTGCCTTGTCGGAAAACGATTTGCGCCGCTACGATTTGAACGTGTTGCGCCATTGGCGGCAAATCACGCAAAAGCGCAATAAAATCTACCATCAGGAATTAAAACTCAAATATTTCCAATATTTGTCGCTGATTTTTACCGAGATTTATCTGGATTGGTATTTCAACCGCCGCGATGCGCTGCTGGAGGCGTTGAACGAACAGCTTGAACAATATCAAAACGAAACGGGTAAGGCGGCGGAAAAGTTCGCGCCCTATCAGGCGGAAGATTTGAATATGACCGCCTTTTGGAATGCCACGGGCAGCGGCAAAACGCTGTTAATGCACGTTAATATTCTGCAGTATTTGGAATATTCGGACAAAAAGCCTGACAAAATCATCGTCTTGACCCCGCGAGAAGGCTTGAGCAGGCAACACGTCGCGGATTTGGCTTTGTCGGGTTTCGGCGCGTCCTTGTTTGCTGAAAACGGGCAGTCTTCGCAATATGCGTTTGATTGGTCGGCGGACAAAATCAAAGTGGAAGTCATCGATATTCACAAGCTAGGCGAAAAGTCGGGCGAAAAGGTGGTGTCGGTGGAAGCGTTTGCGGGTAACAATCTGGTGCTTGTGGACGAGGGACACAGCGGTTCGAGCAAGGAAGACGGCGCGTTCCAAAAGCGGCGCGAAGCCTTAACCAAAGGCGGCTTTTCCTTTGAATATTCGGCCACTTTGGGGCAGGCGGTGGCGGGCAAAAAGAATGCCCTGCGCGAAAAATACGCCAAATCCATTTTGTTCGACTATTCCTACAAATATTTTTACGCGGACGGCTACGGCAAGGAAAGCCTGATTCTGAACCTGAAAAAAGGCGCGTATTTCGCCGAACATGAAAAGTTGTATTTCACCGCCTGCCTGCTGTCGTTTTACCAGCAGATGTATCTGTACCGGAAACACGAAAGCAGCCTGCACGTTTGGAATATCGAAAAGCCTTTGATGATTTTTGTCGGGAAAAGCGTGGCCGACAAAACGGGTAGCAGCGAAACCGCCGAACAGAAAACGGAAAAATCGGACATGTTCCATGTGTTGTCGTTTTTGGCGTTTTTCCTGAACGAGCGGGAAAAAGTGGAAAGCTATCTGGCGGATTTGGTGGCGGACAAGGCAAGGCTTTTGGACGATAAGGACAACAATATCTTCCTGCGCCGCTTTGCGCCCTTGATGGATTTTGCAGGTAATTCGGCGGCTTTGTACGACGATATTCTACGTTTGGTGTTTAATGCCGAAAGCGGCGGACGCTTACAGCTCAAGCTGCTTAAAAAGGCGGAGGGCGAATTGTCGCTGTCGGTCGGCGGTTTCCCCGCGTTCGGCGTCATCAATATCGGCAATGCGGCGGATTTTGCCAAATCGGGCGAAAACTATCGCGATGAATTCGATACTTCGGGCGATGAATTTTCAGGTAGCCTGTTTGATACGATTAATACGCCTTCGGGGAATATCAATTTCTTGATCGGCTCGAAAAAATTTACCGAAGGCTGGTCGAGCTGGCGCGTTTCCACCATGGGGCTTTTGAACATGGGCAAAAGCGAGGGCAGCCAGATTATCCAGCTTTTCGGTCGCGGCGTGCGCCTCAAGGGACAGGGCTATTCGCTCAAGCGCAGCCTGCCGGGCGAGCGTCCGCACGGTGTGCATCTGGAAAAGCTGGAAACGCTCAATATTTTCGGCATCAACGCCGACTATATGGAAAAATTCCGCGAATATTTGGCGGAAGAAGGCGTGGATACCGAAGACATCATCACGCTGGACTTTAAAGTTCATCCCAATCTGCCGCAGGGCGTGAAATTGCGGACTTTGGCTTTGGACGACGAATACAAGGGCAACCGCCAAAAAAGTTTCAAGCGCAGCATGAATGTGGATTTGTTCGACATTCCCAAACAATGGCAGGGCAAAATCAAGCCGCCTTTTGCCGTGTTGGACTGTTATCCGCGCATTCAGGCACTTGCTAGCAAGGGTAATCAGATTGCCCAATCCAAAGACAGGCAGAAACAGACGGCTGCGCTGAACAGCAATCTGTTTGAACTGTTCGACTGGGACAGGATTTACCTGAAATTGCAGCAGCATAAGCTTTTGCAGTCTTGGAACAATCTTCGTTTGGACAAAGGTCGTCTGAAAACTTTCGCTGAAGCAACCGGCTGGTACAAACTCTATATCCCGTCATCCGAATTGGCAGTGCAATCCTTTGCCGACGTGAAAAAACAGGAAGGTCTTTTGATCGAATTGCTGCTGGACTATGCCGATGCGTTTTACAAGTCGCTCAAAGCCGCCTACGAAGGGCAGTTTTACCGTGAGAAAATCGTGGACGAAAAAAACGGTTCCATGCTCGACAGCTATCTTTTCTCCATCAACAAAACAGAAGACGGCGGCGGCTATGAAGCCAAATTGAACGATTTGAAACGCCGCGTGGAATCGGGTGAATTGGCGGAGATGGTGGGCTGGACTGCGCCGAATGTGGAAGCCATCTGCTTTGACCCGCATCTGTTTTACCCGATTATAGTGTTGGAAAACAAAGAGGCTTTACCCTTTACCATGAAGCCGCTGTCCATGAATGAAGAGAGCGAAATTCAGTTTGTGAAGGATTTGCAAAAGGCGGCGGGGGAAAAAGGCCGTCTGAAAGAATGGATGGGAGACAAGGATTTGTATCTCCTGCGAAACGCGGCAAACAAAGCCAAGGGCTTGGGTTTTGCGCTGGCGGGCAATTTCTATCCCGATTTTTTGTTGTGGCTGGTGGACAGGGAAAGTGGCAGGCAATGGCTGACCTTCATCGACCCCAAAGGCATACGCCACATGACGTGGGAACATCCGAAATTCGGTTTGGCGGACGAAGTGAAAAAGCTGGAACAGTCTTTGAATCTGCAAGATTTGACGTTGAACAGCTTTATTTTGTCCGTTACGCCGTATAAGGGCTTGCTGGACGACGGCGCGGCAGCCGTGTTCGACAAAACCGAAGACGAGTTCCGCGAAAAACATATCCTGTTTATGGAAGACGAAAATTATCTGCAAACCATGTTCGACAGGATTTTAAACGGGGATAAAGTATGAACATCACGCCGCATCAGGCCAAATATTACGCGCACCAGCTTTTGTGCCAAAAAAGCGGCGACGAGCGGCTGTCGCAGGCTTTGTTTGAAGCGCAGGTGGATTTGCAGCCGCACCAAATCGATGCCGCATTGTTTGCTTTGGAAAACCCTTTGCGCGAAGGCGTGTTGCTGGCGGACGAGGTGGGTTTGGGCAAAACCATAGAAGCAGGTTTGGTATTGTGCCAGCTTTGGGCGGAACGCAAACGCCGCCTGTTGGTGGTCTGCCCCGCCGCGTTGAGAAAGCAATGGCAGGCGGAATTGCGGGAAAAGTTTTCGTTGCCGTCTTTGGTGCTGGACAAAGCAGTTTTAAAGCAGCAAAACCGCAGTCTGACCGATTTTCTGACTTCGCAAGCGGGCAGGCAGGTTTTGGTGGTTTCCTATGAGTTTGCCGCCAAATGTGCCGCTGAAATCAATGCCGCCGGCTGGAATTTAGTAGTGTTTGACGAAGCGCACAAATTACGCAATGTCTATAAAAGCGGTAGTAAGCAGACGCAAACGCTTTTAAATGCGTTTGCAGGCAGTCAAAAACTACTGCTTTCCGCTACCCCGCTGCAAAACTCACTGATGGAATTTTACGGCTTGTCGCTTTTTCTGGACGAACATTTGTTCGGCAGCAAAAAGGAATTTCAAAAGTGTTTTATCAATCGTGGTGATACGGATGAATTGCGGACGCGCTTATCGCCTTATGTGAAACGCACGCTCCGCAAGGATGTGTTGGAATATATCCGATACACCCGCCGCCACACCATCACGCAAAATTACCGCCTGAACGACGACGAATACGCGCTTTACATGGCGGTTTCCGATTTTTTGGCCAAAGGTGAATCCTACGCCCTGCCCAAACGGCAAAGGCATTTGACGGGATTGGTACTGCGCAAACTTTTAGCATCTTCCACACCCGCCCTTTCTGGGACGCTGGGCGTTATCCGACAAAGGCTGGATACAATGCAAAAAACGGCTCAAAAGCCGTCTGAAAGCCTATTTGCCGCCTTGGGCGAAGATTTGGAAGACTGGGAAGTATTTGATGATGACGAAAACGACGGCGATGCGGAACCCATAGACTTCAAACTGCTGGCGGCGGAAATCGCTGAAATGGACGGCTTCATCAAACATGCCCGTGCCCTAACGCATGACAGCAAAGCTCAAGCACTGCTGCAAGCCTTGAAAACCGGTTTGCAAAAAATGCAGGAAGCAGGTGCGGCGGACAAGGCGGTGATTTTTACCGAATCGGTGCGTACCCAAGAATACCTGTTTGAATTTTTAGGCAAAAACGGTTACGAAGGGCAAGTCGTGCTGTTTTCCGGCAGCAACAAACATCCCGACAGCCAACGGCGTTATAAGGCGTGGCTGGATAAAAACGCGGGCAGCCCGCACCACACCGGCTCGCCCGCCGTGGACAAACGTACCGCGCTGATTGATGCCTTTAAAAATCAGGCAAAAATCATGATTGCCACCGAATCCGCCGCCGAAGGCGTAAACCTGCAATTTTGTTCGCTGCTTATCAACTACGATTTGCCGTGGAATCCGCAGCGCATCGAACAGCGTATTGGCCGCTGCCACCGCTACGGGCAACAGTCGGATGTCGTGGTGATTAATTTTTTGAACACCCGCAACGATGCAGATCGCCGCGTGTTGGAACTTTTAACCGACAAATTCAAACTGTTTGATGGCGTATTTGGAGCGTCCGACGAAATTTTGGGCAGGATTTCAGACGACCTGGATTTTGAAAAGAGAATATTGGAAATTTACAACACCTGCCGCACGCCCGAAGCGATTCAGACGGCCTTCGACCGGCTGCAACAGGAACTGGAAAGCCAAATCGCCGAAACGCGGAAACTGGCGGAAGAGCGACTGTTGGAATATTTCGATACCGATGTGCACGACCGATTCAAAACCCGTTTGCAGCAAACCCGCGAGCGTCTGGACGATTTTCAACGCTGGTTTTGGCTGGCCAGCCGCTTCGCCTTAAACAACTACGCCGACTTCAATCCGCAAAGCTACCGCTTCGACCTGAAAACCGCCCCCGAGCCGCATTTGCATTTGGGTGCATACCGCCTGCTCAAAGACGATGACGAAACCGCCGCCCTGCACCGCCCGAATACCGACTTGGGGCAATGGTGCATCGCACAATGCCGAAACACCGACACGCCAGTTGCCGAAATCACATTCGACTACGGTGGTTACAGCGGCGGCAAAATAAGTATTTTGGCGCAAAACCAAGGCAAAAGCGGCTGGCTTTCGGTGGAAAAACTCAAAATCCACTCCCACGCGGACACCTTCGAAACCCTGCTGTTTACCTCCCGCACCGACGACGGCGAATGGCTGGACAACGATTTTTGCCAAAAACTCCTTCTACTTAGTGCGAAACAAACGGGCCGAACCCAAGCCGTCCCGTCCGACATTACCCAAAGCACCGAACTGCAACGCGACAGCTTCTTTGCCCAATACCAAGAACAAAATAACCGCCACTACCGCGAGCGTGTTTTACAATTCGACCGCTGGGCGGAAGACCAAAAGGCCGCCTTGGGCGACGAATTGGAAGAAGTCAAAACAAAAATCAAAAATGCCAAACGGGAACGCGATTTAGCACAAAACACCGCCGAATTGGCACAATACGAAGAGAAAATCCGCAGATTGGAACAGCAAAAGCGCCGCTTGAGAAACACATTGGACGACAAAGAAGACGAGATTGACGAAAGACACGATATGTTAATCAAGGAATTGCGCCATCAAACAGAATTAAAGTTTGAAATTGAAGTTTTGTTTGCGGTAAGATGGGGAATTTTGTAAATCGGTCGAATTCAAAATAGTACAATAACGGCATTAATCCATCACGCTGCAAATTCATTAATATTCGGCAAACGCTTTAGTCATTCGTTATAATATGCGTCGTATGCACTTTCGCATATTTTTAAAGTTAGGACAAACAAATGAAAATGAAATGGCTTGCCCTAGTAACGGCTGCCGCATTGGGTTTAACCGCTTGCGGAAACAAAGACAAACAGGCATCCGCACCGGCACCTGACGCCCCCGCACAAACCGCCTCAGGCAATACGGCAGGCACTCCCGCACCTGCCGACAAACAGGCCGAAGAAGCCAAACCCGTGGTTTCTTCAGGCAATTTCCTGGCTGACGCCGCTGCCCTGCAAGCTGCAGAAGATGCGTTGAAAGCCCTGCCGCAATTCGGCGGCAAACCGGTTAACATTTTCCAAAATATCCATTTCTATGGCGGCGAGCGTCCGCGCATCATTGCGGAAATCCAAGACCCCAATAATCCGGACAATATCGACCACTATGAATTTGAAGACGGCAAATGGAGTGAACCGCAGCCGGTCCGCATTTCCGGCGGCGGCAATATGAAAGACAATGTGTTCCCGTTGGCTGAAATCAAGTTTGCCGATATTGCGAAAATCACTCAGGTTTTCAACGAAAAAGCCAAAGAAGTGAACGCGGAAGGTGCGGAGTTGGATCATGTGTACTACTCTTTGTTTGTGCCGACAGGCAAAACCAAATGGTATACCAGCAATCTCTCAACCGACCGAGCGGAATACGAGTTTGAGTTTAACAAAGACGGTTCTTTGAAAAGCTTTAAAAAACGTTAATCGTTAAGTAGCCGTGCCTTTTGAACGGCGGTGCTTATGCGGTATCGCATAGTCAAGGTTCGCCGCTCAGACAGTCAGGCTCAATTTAGAGGCTGTCTGAAAATCCTGCAACGGGGTTTTCAGACGGCCTTTGTTTATTTTTCCGCCAACAGGCTCAGGAGGAGTTTTTTTTCTGCGTCGTTGAGACCGCCTTCGACGGTTTTCCTTTTCAGTGCTTCAAGCTGCGCATGGCGGAATTCTTTGATCAGTTTTCCCATGCCGTCTGAAAAGGCGGTTTCGTTTTCTTCGCCGCCGTCTTCGCCGTCATCCAAACCGCCGGCTTGATAAATCCGTTGCAAGACGCTGCCGGTATCGGTGCCGCGGAAGTGTTCCCAGATGCGCGCATGGTCGGGCGGGGTGCTGCCGGAGAGGATGAAGTCGGCGATGTTGGCCAGGCAGGCGGTATCGCCTTCGAGGACGACGTATTCGGGCAGGCGGACGTGAACCGCCCAGGCCGGATTGGACAGCAGGCTGCGGATTTGGCGTTGCGCGAGGGTCAGCATGGCCGGCTGGCGGCGGGTTTCGCGCGGCAGTTTGTAACTTTTGGCCTGTACGCGGCGCGGCGGGGTTTCTTGCCCGAGCAGGACGGCGAGGTCTGCGGGGTCGATGCCGACGAGTTCGGCCAGCCGTTGTTTGAGCAGGAAGCCGAGGGCGGGAGCGGTAATTTGTGCCAGAAGCGGTGCGGCGGTTTTCAACAGGCGCGATTTGCCTTCCTGCGTCGCCAGGTTGAGGCCGTCTGAAAGTGCCTGCCAGAAATATTCGGACAGGGGTTTGCTCTGATGGATGAGTGCGTCTTCGAATTGCGTTTTACCGTGAGCGCGGATGTAGCTGTCGGGATCGTGTTCGGGCGGCAGGAAGAGGAAGTGGAGGGATTTGCCGTCTTTGAGCTGCGGCAGGGTGTTTTCAAGCGCGCGCCAGGCGGCTTTTCGGCCTGCGGCATCGCCGTCGAAGCAAAAATAAATTTCGTCGGACTGGCGCATCAGGATTTTGATGTGTTCGCCCGTGGTGGAAGTGCCGAGTGAGGCGACGACGTAGGGAATGCCGAACTGAGCCAAGGCCACCACGTCCATATAGCCTTCTACGACGAGTATCCGTCCTGCATCGCGCACGGCGTTGCGGGCTTCGTAGAGGCCGTAGAGGTTGCGGCCTTTGTCGAACAGCGGGGTGTCGGGCGAATTGAGGTATTTGGGCTTGCTGTCGTCCAAAACGCGGCCGCCGAAGCCGATGACGCGCCCTTGCTGGTCGCGGATGGGAAACATGATGCGGTGGCGGAAACGGTCGTAGTATCGGTTTTGCTCTTCGTTATGGATGACCTGCCCGCATTCCGTCAGGGCGTTGTTGGGATAGGGCTGGAAGACTTGCGCCAGCGGCTGCCAACCGTCGGGGGCGTAGCCCAATCCGTAATGGCCGATGATTTCGGCATTCAGGCCGCGTCCGTCGAGGTATTGGCGTGCGGGCGGGTTGATTTGGAGCTGGTGGCGGTAAAAATCGGCGCAGGCTTGCAGGGTTTCTTCCAGCGTTTGCTGTTTTTTCTTGCGTTCGGCACGGATTTCCGGTGCTTCTATGCGCCCTTTTTCGTGCGGAACCGTCATGCCTGCGCGGTCGGCAAGGTATTGGACGGCATCGGGGAAACTCATGCCCTGCTGTTCCATCAGAAAGCCTATCGCGCTGCCGTGCGCGCCACAGCTGAAGCAGTGGTAGAACTGTTTGCTCGGACTGACGGAGAACGACGGCGTTTTTTCTTTGTGAAACGGACAGCAGGCCATGTAGTTCGCACCGCTTTTCTTCAGCGGCACGCGTTCGTCTATGATGTCTACAATGTCGGTTTTTGCCAGCAGGTCGTCGATAAAGTCGGAAGGAATCATGGGCGGCGGTTGCGGAGGATGAGGGAATACAGGATGCGGAACAGCAGCAGCGCGGGTATCGTCGCCGCCATATAGAGGAAGAACTTGCCGCCGCCGATACGGTCGGACACAAAAAGATAACCGAACCACATAGCGGCGGCAAAGGTGGTCAAAATCACCGTCATGGTAAAGGTTTTGTGATTCATATCGCGCTTCCTCGAATTCGGGCGGCCGGAAACCGAAGCATACCGAAAAAGCCGCCGCATTGCCATTTCCGCGCTCCGAAGGCCGTCTGAAAAAACGCAGCCGCCTTTTTCAGACGGCCTTCGGCTATAATCCGCTTCTTTTTTCTATTTTTGGAACCCCGATGCACAGCCCGGCCTATCTGCAACAACTCGACGACAAAACCGCCCTGATCCGCCGCCTGTTTTCCGGCATCCCCATGCCCGAATGGCAGATTTTCCCTTCACCCGAACAACATTACCGGATGCGTGCCGAGTTCCGCATTTGGCACGAAGGCGACGGCATCAGCTACGCCATGTTCGAGCGCGGGCAAAAAGCGGGTACGGCCTCGCTAATCCGCCTCGCCGATTTCCCCGCCGCATCTGCCGCCATCAACCGCCTGATGCCGCTTTTACTGGCCGAACTGTCCGCCGACCCGTTGTTGAAAAACCGCCTCTACCAATGCGAATTCCTCAGTACCTTGAGCGGCGAAATGCTGGTCAGCCTGATTTACCACCGCAAACTCGACGACGGCTGGAAACACGCCGCCCTTGCCCTGCAGGAAAAACTCGGCATATTCATCATCGGCCGCAGCAAGGGGCAGAAACTGGTGCTGGCGCAGGATTTCGTTACCGAAATGCTGACGGTAAACGGCGAAACCTTCCGCTACCGCCAAACGGAAGGCGGCTTCACCCAACCGAATGCCGCAGTATGCGAAAAAATGCTGGAATGGGCATGCGATTGCGCCCAAACGCCAAACGGCGACCTGCTCGAACTCTATTGCGGCAACGGCAACTTCACCCTGCCGCTCTCCCGCCGCTTCCGCCGGGTTTTGGCCACCGAAGTTTCCAAAACCTCGGTACAGGCGGCACAATGGAACATCGCGGCAAACGGCGCGGACAACATCCGCATCGCCAGACTGTCGGCAGAAGAATTCACCGAAGCGTTTAACGGCAGCCGCGAATTCCGCCGCCTGCAGGAACAGCAAATCGACTTGGCCGAATACGGCTTTTCCACCGTCTTCGTCGATCCGCCGCGCGCGGGCGTGGACGACGACACCTTAAAACTGCTGGCGCGTTTCGACCGCATCATCTACATCTCCTGCAACCCGGAAACCTTACGCGCCAATCTGGACGCGCTGCTGCAAACGCACACCGTGGAACGCGCCGCCCTATTCGACCAATTCCCGTTTACCGGCCACATCGAAAGCGGGCTGCTGTTACACAAAAAGGCCGTCTGAAAACGGCAAACGGCAACGCAAAAATAGGTTAAAATCCGCCGTC
>ERZ773077.2568-NODE-2568-length-11622-cov-24.796231_pt1 | contig 11622 bp, 8 predicted proteins | sample MGYA00580612_ERZ773077 | MGnify/ENA primary metagenome ERZ773077 (study PRJEB29015, sample SAMEA2737971) | human oral metagenome | biome: human oral; feature: human-associated habitat; material: dental | place: China | collected 2021 ...
ACAGGTTGTCGAACTTGGACTTGGTGACCGAGTCGTTGACGTTGATGGCGCGCAGTTTCAGCTCGCCGCGCTCGGACATCTGCTGCAGGCGATGCACGCCGGTGGTGGTCTCTTCGGTCACGCCGATGATGGCGTCCAGGTTGCGCTGATAGAACGAGGGATCGGTCTTCAGGCGCTCCTTGATGGTGGCGAAGAGGATCTTCTCTTCTTCGCTGCCGGGGTTGGCCAGCACCGACGGATCCTTGGCGGCGCGGGCACCCAGGTGCAGCAGCAGCGTGGCGTCGCCGCCGTCGTCCAGGATCATGTTGGAGGGCTTGCCGTCGGCCCACTCGAAGATGGCGTGGGTGTAGCGCCAGTAGTCTTCCAGCGATTCGCCCTTCACGGCGAAGGTGGGGATGCCGGCGGCCACCATGGCGGCAGCGGCGTGGTCCTGCGTGGAGAAGATGTTGCACGAGGCCCAGCGCAGTTCGGCGCCCAGGGCCACGAGGGTTTCCATCAGCACGGCGGTCTGGATGGTCATGTGCAGCGAACCGGTGATGCGTGCGCCCTTGAGCGGCTGGGCGGCAGCGTATTCGCGGCGGATGGCCATCAGGCCGGGCATTTCGGTTTCGGCGATCTTGATTTCCTTGCGGCCCCAGTCGGCCAGGGAGAGATCGGCGATGCTGTAGTCTTTGGCAGCAGGTGCGTTCATGTGGGCTCCGGTATAGGGATGGCACCCGTGGCGGAATGGCTGGGGTGCCGCTGCAGGCAAAAAAAAGACGCCTGCAGCCGTGGGATGGGATGCAAGCGTCGTTTCGTTCTGATCAGGTCGAGCCTGGCCAGGAGGGAATTCCTGGTCGCAACGCTTCTCGACATGACGGGATGGCGGGCATTATAGGCTGCCATCCGCAATTTGGGGACGGCCGCCCCGATCTGTTGCACGGTGATGCCATGTGGCGGCTGCGCAACGGCAGGTTGGGGCGGCCGGATGGCCGATCAGAGACCGGCGTCGGCACGCAGGGCGGCCGCCTTGTCGGTGGCTTCCCAGGTGAACTCGGGCTCCTCGCGGCCGAAGTGGCCATAGGCGGCCGTCTTGCCGTAGATGGGGCGCAGCAGGTCCAGCATCTGGACGATGCCCTTCGGACGCAGGTCGAAGTGCTTGCGCACCAGGGCGGTGAGCTTCTCGTCGGAGACCTTGCCGGTACCGTGGGTATCGACCAGGATGGACGTGGGCTTGGCCACACCGATGGCGTAGCTGATCTGCACCGTGCAGCGCTTGGCCAGGCCGGCAGCCACGATGTTCTTGGCCACGTAGCGGGCGGCGTAGGCAGCCGAGCGGTCGACCTTGGACGGGTCCTTGCCGGAGAAGGCGCCACCGCCGTGCGGTGCGGCACCGCCGTAGGTGTCGACGATGATCTTGCGGCCGGTCAGGCCGCAGTCACCCTGCGGGCCACCGATGACGAAGCGGCCGGTGGGGTTGATCAGGTACTTGATGTCACCCTTGACCAGGTCGGCCGGCAGCACCGGCTTGACGATTTCCTCGATGACCGCCTCTTTCAGGTCCTTCTGGGCGATGTCGGGGTGGTGCTGGGTGGACAGCACGATGGTGTCGATGGAGTGCGGGCGGCCGTCGACGTAGCGCAGCGTGACCTGCGACTTGGCGTCGGGACGCAGCCAGGGCAGGCGACCGTCACGGCGCAGGCTGGCCTGGCGCTCGACGATGCGGTGCGCGTAGTAGATGGCAGCCGGCATCAGCACCGGGGTCTCGTCGCAGGCGTAGCCGAACATCAGGCCCTGGTCGCCGGCGCCCTGGTCGAGGTTGTCGTCCTCGGCGCGGTCCACGCCCTGGGCGATGTCGGGGCTCTGCTTGTCGTACGCAACCTGCACCGAGCAGCCCTTGTAGTCGATGCCGTACTCGGTGTTGTCGTAGCCGATGCGCCTGATGGTGTCGCGGGCCACGCCGATGTAGTCGATGTTGGCGGTGGAGGTGATTTCACCGGCCAGCAGCACCAGGCCGGTGGTGCAGAGGGTTTCGGCGGCAACGCGCGATTTGGGATCCTGCGCCAGCAGGGCGTCGAGGATGGCGTCGGAAATCTGGTCGGCGACCTTGTCCGGGTGACCTTCGGAGACGGACTCGGAAGTAAAGAGGTATTCGCTCATGGTGTTTTGAGGCATTCCGCAGTGAATTGGATTGGGCTTTGGGTCCAGAAAACAGGGGTATTCGTTGCAACCTGTTGTTTTCTGGCGTTGCCAGCTTCATGGGAAGCCGCGACGCTTTAGCGGACGTGATTGATTTGTTTCGATACGGAACGGGCTGCTGTACCCGGGCCGTTCGGGCCACCCCGCAAGTTGTCCCAATTAACTCGGTGGCCACGCGGCAAATTATAGCGATGGTCATTCTTCCCGCCATGGCAATCGGTCACACCAGTCACATTTTCGTGCCATCCATGTGACTGGTGCGTGCGCCCCGGCGGAAGGCGCCGCTGTCATGACTGCATGTGTGTCTGGCTGGCCAAGAACGAACGCATCATGCACGACGGGTGACTGGACGTGGGGGCGGGCATGGGGCGGCTGCAGGGGCAGATGTGGGGCAGAGATGAGGCAGAGATGAGGGGCGGTCGTGTGGTCTGTGTCTGCCGCACCGGCCTGTGTCGCAGGCTGCACAATAGCCTGATGGCAACAGGGTTATTGGCGCGTATCATGGCCGTTCGCCCCCCGTCAGACCCTCCCTGGCCGGGCAGGTGGTCTGCTGCGTGACCGGTGCCGTGCGGCCTGCCGGCTGGCGTTTACCATGGTCCTTGTGCCTGTGACTGGCGGAAAGGACGGGTGCCCGTGTATGCTTGCGGGCGGCGCGACGCTGCCCCGGCAGGCGCGGCCGGGATTTTGGGGTACAGGGTGGGGTACAAGGGCCTGGACGGGGGCTGTCCGGTCGGGCCTCGCCCGGCGCCCGCATCGAACAGTTCATCCGGCGGTGTCCGGCTCGATATGTCTGGAATTACAATCGTTACAAACTCCCGCACGGTATCCGTTCGCCCGCAGGGAAGGGCTGCGTCCCAGGGAAGGGCCGCCTGGCGGGAGAGGGCTGCTTTGCAGGGAAGAGCGGCTTTGGGCTGTCCCTGCCCGGGAAGGGGGCCGTTCGTCCCGAATCAGGAGGGTTGCTGCCCGTGAATGTGTCGCGCTTGCTGCTGGCGCTGTTTCGCCGCATGTCGGGGCTGCCTTATGCGTGGCTGCGCCGGCTGGGCAATCTCGCGGGCGTGGTTCTCTATTACTGTGTGCCCCGGCGGCGCAACATTGCGCGCATCAATCTGCGGCTGTGCTTTCCGCAGATGAGCGACCGGGAGCGCGATGCGCTCATTCTGGCGCACTGCAAGTTCTTCGCGCGCAGCTTTCTGGACCGTTTCGTGCTGTGGTATCAGCCCATCGAGCGCATCCGCGAGATGGTGCAGATCGAGGATGCCCACTATTTCGAGGCGCACGCCGGCAAGGAGCCGATGATCCTGCTGGCCCCGCACTTCCTGGGCATGGATGCCGGCGGCTCGCGCCTGAGCATCGATCACACCATGTTCACCATGTTCGCCAACCAGAAGAACAAGGTGTTCAACGAGGAGATGCGCAAGGGGCGGGCCCGCTTCAGCGGCGCCATCGTGCTGTCACGGCAGGACGGGTTGCGCGGAGCCATCCGCAAGCTGCGCGAGGGGGTGCCCTTCTATTTTCTGCCCGACATGGACCTGGGGGCGCGCGATTCGGTGTTCGTGCCCTTTTTCGGCGTGAAGGCGGCGACGGTGACGTCGGTGGGGCGTCTGGCGCAGATGACCCGCGCGAAGGTGGTGCCCTGCGTGACGCTGATGACCGACACGGGCTATCGCACACGCTTCTATCCGGCCTGGGATGGTTATCCGGGCGACGATCTGGAGGCGGCCACGCGGCAGATGAACGCGTTCATCGAGGCGCGGGTGCTGGAGGCACCGGCACAGTATCTGTGGACGCACAAGCGCTTCAAGACCCGGCCGCCGGGCGAGCGTGACTATTACGGCCGGCTGCGTGATGTGGACCCGATGACCACCACGGACCTGGGTGGCGCGGAGACGGTGATCGCGGCCGATACGGAACAGGCTGGCCAGCAGCGGGCTGCAGGGGCGGCCGGAGAGACATCCGCAGACGAGCGGATGGACACGCAGCCCGTGTCCGGCCAGGCCGTGCAGGCATCCACCGGAGAAGGTGCCGTCCGTCCGGCAGTGGGGATGCCGGCCGACGGAGCAGGGGAGCAGACCGGACCGGGCGGCGTCGTGCCGCGAGGGGGCCGGGCATGAAGCTGCAGGTGACCAAGATGCACGGCGCAGGCAATGACTTCGTCGTGATCGATGCCACCCGGGGAATGCCCGGGCTGACGCTTTCGCAGTGGCGCTGGCTGGCCGACCGCCATGTGGGCGTGGGGGCCGACCAGATCCTGATCGTCGAGCGGCCCACCGCGGCGCAGCAGCAGGCCGCCGGGCCGCAGGGGCTGGATTTCGTCTATCGCATCATCAATGCCGATGGCATCGAGGTGGAGCAGTGCGGCAATGGGGCGCGCTGCTTCGTGCGCTTCGTGACGGAGCAGGGACTGACGGAAAAGTCGCGCATCCGGGTGCTGACGAAGGGCGGGATCATCATGCCGGCGCTGATGCCCGATGGCGACGTGGAAGTGGACATGGGCGAGCCTTCGTTCGATCCGGCCACGCTGCCGTTCTCCACGCGTGGGCTGATGCCGCGCGATGCCGGCCGGATGCAGCTCTGGCCGGTAGCGCTCGAAGAAGCGTCGGGCGAGGTGAGCACCCGTGAGCTGGCACTGGTGTCGATGGGCAATCCACATGCCGTGCAGGTGGTGGATGATGTGCAACAGGCACCGGTGAAGGCCGAGGGGCGGCTGATCGAGCTGCATCCGCGCTTTCCGCAGCGGGTCAATGCCGGCTTCATGCAGGTGCTGTCGCGTACCGGCATTGCGCTGCGGGTGTTCGAGCGTGGGGCGGGCGAGACGATGGCCTGCGGGACGGGGGCCTGTGCGGCCGTTGTGGCTGGAATGCAACAGGGCCTGCTGGACAGTCGGGTACGTGTCCAGGTGCCGGGGGGAAGGCTTACCATCCGCTGGGAAGGGCCGGGCCATTCGGTGTTCCTGAGGGGGCCGGCCGTGACCGTGTTCCATACCGAGGTCGATGTGCCCGACGCCCCTGTGCTGTCCGGTGACATCTGACCGGATGGTGATTTGCAGGATTGCTCATGAGTTTGACCTCTGTGGAGGGGAACGCAGGCGGCGACGGGCGTGGTCGCCGCATGGCTGATCTGGACGCCGCGCAGGTGGCGGCCTGGCTGCAGCAGAACCCCGAATTTTTCGAGACGCACCGTGATCTGCTGAGCCAGATCCGGCTGCGGCATCCGCATGGCGGGCGCGCCATTTCGCTGATCGAACGCCAGGTGACGGTGCTGCGCGACAGCAACCGCATGCTGGAGAAGCGGGTGGCGGATTTTCTGCGCATCGGCCGCGACAACGACGCGCTGTCGATGAAGATGCAGGGGCTGGCCCATGCGTTGCTGGGTGAGCGCGAGCCGTCGCGGCTGCCCGGACTGCTGTGCGCGGGGCTCAGGCGCGGCTTCGATGTGCCCTTCGTGCTGGTGCGGCTGTGGGCCGATGTGAACCTGCCCGAAACCTCGCAGGGGCCGGTGTCGTCGCGGCTGCGGCAGTGGGCCGACCGGCTGGACCAGCCGTTCTGCGGGCCGGCCGAACAGCAGGACGAAATCGTGGCCTGGTTCCCCGACCGGGGGCAGGAGGTGGCCTCGCTGGCCGTGATGGCGCTGCGGGCCGGCAACGAGACGCAGAGCTTCGGGCTGCTGGTGATCGGCAGCCACGACCCCAACCGCTTCCAGAGCGGCATGGGCACGGTGGTGCTGGAGCAGCTGGCCGACATGGCCGGTGCCTCGCTGTCGCGGGCGCTGCCGGCGCGACAGGTGGCCTGAACGGCCATGAAACCGGCCGGGCGCATGGGGGCGCGTGCAGCGGCTTCCCACGGAGCGCAGACCAGGGCGGTGGCCCAGGGGCCTGCCGATCCATCCGTGTCTGCGTCCGTGTCCGGGCGCGATGTGCCTTCGGCTGGGCTGCGCGCCGACGTGGCCGCCTGGCTGCAGCGGCTGCGCACCGAGCGCGGCTATTCGGCGCATACGCTGGCGGCGTACCAGCGCGATCTGGAGGTGCTGCTGACGGGTCTGGCCGCTGCGCGAACGACGGGGATGGGGGCTCGCGCGGCCTCGGGCAGTGGTCCGGTGTCGGGAGCGTATGAAGCTTCAGGCGGTGCTGGTGTTGGTGCAGGGGCTGGTGTTGGTGCAGGTATGGGGGCCAGTGGAATGGGGGCGACCTCGGCCGACTGGTCGCAGGTGACCGAGGCCGACATCCGCCGGCTGGTGGCCGAGGGGGCGCGCAACGGGCTGTCGGCGGCCTCGCTGGGGCGGCGGCTGTCGGCCTGGCGCAGTTTTTTCGACGGGCTGGCCCTGCAGGGGCGGGTCCGGGCCAACCCGGTGCGGGGCGTGAAGGCACCCAAACGGCCCAAACGGCTGCCGAAGGCGCTGCCGGTGGACCAGGCGGTGCAACTGGTCGAGGGCGATGCCGATGCGGAACAGGCTTTCGTCAATGCCCGCGACCGGGCGATGGCCGAACTGCTGTATTCGAGCGGGCTGCGCCTGTCGGAGCTGACGGCGCTGGATCACTGTTGGTTGCAGGCATCATCGGGGGGCGACCCTTCGTCGGCCTGGTACGACCGTCCGGCGGCCGAGGTCCAGGTGCTGGGCAAGGGCGGCAAGCGGCGTACGGTGCCGGTGGGACGGGCTGCGCAGGCGGCGCTGGATCACTGGCTGGCGGTGCGGGCCGCGTGGTTGGCGGCACATCCGGCGGCCGATCAGGCGGCGCTGTTCCTGTCGTCGCGCGGGCAGCGGCTGGGCAACCGGGCGGTGCAGCTGCGGCTCGACCGGCTGGGGCTTGCGCGCGGGTTGCCGGTACACGTGCATCCGCACATGCTGCGGCATTCGTTTGCCAGTCACCTGCTGCAGTCGTCCAGCGACCTGCGGGCGGTGCAGGAGCTACTGGGCCACGCCAGCATTGGTACGACCCAGATCTATACGGCACTGGATTTTCAGCATCTGGCGGCTACCTACGACCGTGCCCATCCCCGGGCGAAACGGCGGGATGGATCTTGAAAAACGCCGCATTGCTCCCATGTTGATGCTCCGGTGATGCCCAGGATCATCGCGGACATGGGAGCGGCCTCCAGAACGGAATCGATGCTGCGGGCGTTTTCCCCGGACCATCACGGGCATGGAAGCGGCGCCTGTACGGGCCGTGCATGTTGCAGGTGCACATCCGGCCGGTGTCCGGGCGCATCCGTCGCAGTGTACGGGCGCGTGCTGCACGCCGCGTGTTAACGCATGTTGCAAGGGGCGCAGGGGGCGCCTTTTTGCGCGCAAGCTGTTGCCAATGTTCCGCCTGGCGATGGGCGTGCAAAATTAAGTTACTTGCTGGCGGCGCGGGAGCGCGTACAATCCGCGCTCCCTCGGAAAGGTCTGCGGTTTCATGCCCCCATGCGGGGGGTGCAATCGTTCAGATGTTTCCAGCATGCGGCCTGCCCGCAGAAGGTGTGACATGGCAAACGAGCTTATCCCTACCACCATCCTGACCGGCTTTCTGGGCAGCGGCAAGACCACGCTGCTGAACAAGATCCTGAAGGACGATCATGGCCTGAAAATCGCCGTCATCGAGAACGAATTCGGCGAAGAGGGCATCGACAACGACCTGCTGATGCAGGGCGACGAGCAGATCGTCGAGATGAACAACGGCTGCATCTGCTGCACCGTGCGGGGGGATCTGGTGCGCATCCTGCTGGACCTGAAGGCCCGGCGCGACGCAGGCGATATCCATTTCGACCGGGTGGTGATCGAGACCACCGGTCTGGCCGATCCCGGCCCCGTGGCCCAGACCTTCTTCATGGACGATGAAGTGGCGCAGAGCTACATGCTCGACGCCATCATCACCGTGGTGGATGCCCTGCACGGCAGCCAGCAGCTGGACGAGACGAAGGAGGCCCAGGCCCAGGTGGGCTTTGCCGACCGCATCCTGATCTCCAAGACGGATCTGGTCAACGACGAGACACTGGAAGCCCTGCGCAGGCGCCTGGTGCAGATGAACCCGCGCGCGCAGATCCTTCCCATCCAGTTCGGCAATGCCGACGTGAAGGAAGTGCTCGACATCAAGGGCTTCAACCTCAATGCCGTGCTGGAGGTGGACCCCGACTTCCTGGAGAGCGACGAGCACACGCACAGCGACGCCGTGTCGTCGTTCGTCTTCAAGTCCAAACGCCCGTTCGACGGCACCAAGCTGGAAGAATTCCTGGGCGGCATGATCCAGGTGTTCGGCCCCGACCTGCTGCGCTACAAGGGCGTGCTCTACATCAAGGGGACGCCGCGGCGCATGGTCTTCCAGGGCGTGCACATGATGATGGGCGCCGATCTGGGCCGCAAATGGGAGCCCAGCGAAAAACCATCCAGCAAGATGGTGTTCATTGGCCGCAACCTGCCGAAGGACACCTTCATTGCCGGGCTGAAGCAGTGTCTGGCCTGAACGCCGGGCGACAAGGAGCAACGATGATGACTGAACAGGAAGTCACCACCCCCATCCTGACCGAAGAGCAGATTCTGCAGATGCCCGAGTCGGACTACATGAACGATGCGCAGCTGGCGTTCTTCCGGGCCCGGCTCAGGCAGATGGAGGCCGACATCCGCAACAACGCGGGCGAGACCACCGAACACCTGCGCGAAACGGTCATCGTGCCGGACCCGGCCGACCGTGCCACCATCGAGGAAGAGCATGCGCTGGAGCTGCGCACGCGCGACCGTGAACGCAAGCTGCTGAAGAAGATCGAGCAGGCCCTGGCCACCATCGACAGCGGCGACTACGGCTATTGCGAGGAAACCGGCGACCCCATCGGCATTCCGCGTCTGCTGGCACGCCCCACGGCCACGCTGTCGCTGGAAGCCCAGCAGCGGCGCGAACTGCGCCAGAAACTGTACGGGGACTGAGCAGAATCGACGTGGGCGTGGCCGGACAGGAATGGGGGCATGTCTGGCCGGTCTGGCCCAGGTGGGCGGCAGGCTGGCTGAAGAACCGATGGCATCACCAGCCGGACGTGTCGTCCATCAGATGCCCCACCGGGCAGACCCGTCGGCATGCGGATGCCTGGTCTGTCGCAAAAAAACCAGCGTGATGTCCGCTGTGGGGCATCGCGCACAGAAAATGGGGCGCAAGCCCCTTTTTTGTTTCCACCGGAAGGCGACGAAAGGCGCTCATGTGTCGCCCGGCGGTGGTTTGGTGCCTGGTCCGGCAGGGCTTCTGCTGGCTGGATACTATCGGCCGACTGGCGGGGCGTGGACCAGGTGGCCGAAAAGTCGCCCGGTGCTACACTGAAAATCGAAGGCCAGTCAGGGGGCATACGTCCGTGGGATTCTTTTCTTCTTTGTTCGGCAGGAAAAAAAACCGGAACCAGAGCGAAGCCGCTCCGGCACCGGAGGCTGCCAATGGGCTGAGTGCCCGTGAAATTGCTGAACTCACCGCCAGAAAGATCGATGAAATCGAATCGGAAATGGTGCGTGAGGGTGTGTCGGTAGCCAATCCGGCGGCGCAGGCGACGGCAAAGCCGGCCGCGGCACCCGCCCAGGCGCAGCCCGAGCCGGCAGCCGCCGTGGCAGCCGGTGGCGGTGCGACCGACAACGGCGACCGGCCGACCGTGGTGGCGCGGCCGCCGCGCGAGGGAGCCATCGAAATCCAGAGTTCCGGCCTGCTGCCGGTGCTGGAAGATGTGTCGGTGCTGTTTGCCAACGGCCAGGTGGCCGAGGCGACACAGAACCTCAAGCATGCCATCGAACAGAAACAGCTGGGCGATCACACCCGGCTGGGCTGGAAAATGCTGCTGGAGCTGTATCAGGCCAGCGGGCAGCGCACCGAATTCGAAAACCTGGCCGTCGAATATGCCTCGCTCTTCCTGCTGTCGCCGCCGGCGTGGGTGGATGAGCTGGTGGTCGAGCCGCAGGAAGACAGCCCGGCGCAGCTGTCGTCCACTGTGCTGTTCCCGCCGCTGATCGATGCCCAGGTGGTGAAGCAGACCGAGCAGATGACGCGGGCCATTCAGCGCAAGCGCCAGCTGCGGGTGGATTTCAGCCGCGTCACCAGCATCGACATGATCGGTGCTGACCTGCTGCTGCGCACCTTCCGCGATTTTCGCAGGGCGCGCTACGAGCTGACCATCTGTGGCGTGGAGGCGCTGGAAAAGGCGCTGGCACCGATGACCGAAAGTGGTCGCCGCGATCCGGACGAGCACTGCTGGCAGCTGCGCCTGATGGCGCTGCGCATGCTGGGCCGCCAGCAGGAGTTCGAGGATCTGGCCATCGAATACTGCGTGACCTACGAGGTGTCGCCGCCGTCGTGGGAGCCGCTGCCCGATTCGGTCAAGGTGGTGCTGCCCGACAGCCAGCCGGAAGAAGAGGGGCCGGAGACGCAGGCGCCGTATGTGGGCGAGACCTTCGTCCTGTCGGGCGTCCTGGCCGGTCGTGCCGAATCGATGTTCCGCCGGCTGCGTGCCTGGGCCGAGGAGCGCCGCGAGGTGACGCTGGACTGCCGCCAGCTGGTGCGCATCGATTTTGCCTGCGCCAGCGAGCTGCTCAACGAGGTGGTGGCCCTGCAGGGCCATGGCAAACCGGTGACCATCCGCCAGCCCAGCTACCTGGTGGCTTATTTGATGATCGTGATGGGTCTGGGCGACCTGGCGGAGCTGCAGTTGCGTCACGCCTGATGGCCGGGGCTGGCTGTGGCCGGCCCTGTTCCGGCTCTCCGTTGGCCTCCCCGGCTCCTCGACCCCGGCTTCGTCCGGGGTTTTTCGTTTTGTGCGTTGCCGCCCGGTGTGCTGGCGGCCCGTGTAATGCTGCTGTGCCGTGCCGTGTGCGGTGTGCGGTGTGGGGCATCGGGGCAGGAGGCATGGCCGTCGGCCATTGAAAACCCTGCGCCTTCCCCCATATGTCATGAAACCGCCGGTGCCAGCCGGTACCGGTTTCCCGGAAGATCGGCAGGGTCTACTGCACAGGCCGTCCATGGTGCTGGTGCGGGTTTTCCCCAGAAGGTCCGGGGCGTCTGCCCGGGCAGGGCCCGACATGGGCCTGCCTGCAGACGGCCTCCGTATCGCCGGCGGGTCTTCCTTCTTTTCGGGACCATCATGACAACTATCGTATCCGTGAGACGGGGCGACCAGGTCGCCCTCGGGGGTGATGGACAGGTCACCCTGGGCAACATCGTCGTCAAGGGCTCGGCCCGCAAGGTGCGGCGTCTGGGTGGCAACAAGGTGCTGGCCGGTTTTGCTGGCGGCACGGCCGATGCCTTCACGCTGTTCGACCGCTTCGAGGCGCAGCTGGAGCGTTATCCGGCCAACCTGATGAAGGCTGCCGTGGAGCTGGCCAAGGAATGGCGCACCGACCGCGTGCTGCGCCGCCTGGAGGCCATGCTGGCCGTGGCCGACAAGCAGCATTCGCTCATCATCACCGGCAACGGTGACGTGCTGGAGCCCGAGCACGGGCTGGTGGCCA
>ERZ773077.2569-NODE-2569-length-11615-cov-37.662370_pt1 | contig 11615 bp, 12 predicted proteins | sample MGYA00580612_ERZ773077 | MGnify/ENA primary metagenome ERZ773077 (study PRJEB29015, sample SAMEA2737971) | human oral metagenome | biome: human oral; feature: human-associated habitat; material: dental | place: China | collected 2021 ...
ATAGGTCCCGTAGTGTAGCGGTTATCACGTCGCCCTGTCACGGCGAAGATCGCGGGTTCGATTCCCGTCGGGACCGTTGGAATTGTTTAACAGTTTCAACAAGTAGACTCGTTAGCTCAGTTGGTAGAGCATTTGACTTTTAATCAAAGGGTCACTGGTTCGAGCCCAGTACGGGTCATAAGCGCGGGTTTGGCGGAATTGGCAGACGCACCAGATTTAGGATCTGGCGCTTTAGGGCGTGGGGGTTCAAGTCCCTTAACCCGCATAGGAATATAAATGAGCCGGCTTAGCTCAGTTGGTAGAGCATCTGATTTGTAATCAGAGGGTCGCGTGTTCAAGTCATGTAGCCGGCATTTTTTTTGGATAGAGATGCGAACGTAGTTCAGTGGTAGAACACCACCTTGCCAAGGTGGGGGTCGCGGGTTCGAATCCCGTCGTTCGCTTAGAGAGGCCGGGGTGGCGGAACTGGCAGACGCACAGGACTTAAAATCCTGCGATTGGTAACGATCGTACCGGTTCGATTCCGGTCCTCGGCATAGCGTATATACGACAGGGCACCCTTAGCTCAACTGGATAGAGTACCTGACTACGAATCAGGCGGTTAGAGGTTCGACTCCTCTAGGGTGCATGAAGGGAAACGAGGTCATATGACTCCGTTTTTACTTATGATCGGGAAGTAGCTCAGCTTGGTAGAGTACTTGGTTTGGGACCAAGGTGTCGCAGGTTCGAATCCTGTCTTCCCGATATGATGATGGTTTAGGATTTCTTGATCTGTACTGTCTTAAAATTACGGCCTGGAGCCGTTTTTTGTATTTGCCACTACTAAACATTATATCCATCGGACAATTGTAGTGAGTTGATGTTGACTAACATTTGGAAGGACTAAATCAGTCCTCTCCTTTTTAATTCTCCAAGCGATAAGAATCCGTTTTTTAAAATTGTCAAAGTTTCGAAAGCTGAAGGCGTTGAGCTTGATGACCTTGATGAGGTTGTTCGTAGCCTTTAGCTTAGCATTTGAATAAGGTAGTTCAAGGGCGTTTATAATTTTATTTTTCTCTTTCAAAAAGGTCTTAAAAATAGTCTGGAATGATTTAAACTTGGTTTCGGACTTGTCTGGAATAGCGCAGAAAGTGATATCGAATCGTTGCTTGGGTTCGCCCATCTAAGATAGCTATGATCTTTCTAGAATCAAAATCCTGCGCAATGAAGCTCATCTTTATCTGCCGATTGAAACAGTCACTTCCCTGACTGTTTCCACATCCTAGCTCATGTGTTCTGGAAGGTAGTTAAGGTTCGTTTTAAACTCGAATTCTTTCAACTTACGAATGACGGTGGAAGTAGATACGGATAAACTTTCTGCAATAGTAGTCATAGGGACTTTCTCGATCAATTTTTGGGTTATTTTCTGTTTGACGATAGTCGCGATTTGGTGGTTTTTCTTGACTAAGGAAGTCTCAGCGACAGCCATTTTCCTACAGACTTTACAGCGAAAATGTCGTTTTCTCAATCGAATGAGAGTCTTGTAGCCTGCACAGTCTAGATAGGGGATTTTCGATTCTTTTTGGAAGTCATATTTAGCCATTTTTCCTTGACGGTGAGGGCATTTAGGTGCGAGATAATCTAGCTTGGCGAAGATTTCTTTATGAGTCCCCGAGACCTTGTAATCTAGAATGATGATATTTTTGTCTTTAATTTCGAGTAGGTTTATGATAAAATTTAGCTGTCCCATAAGATTCTTTCTAATGATGCTTTGATCGCTTTTCATTACAGGTCTTATAGGACTTTTTTTCTACAACAAAACAGGATCCAACATTCCTATAGTGGTTTTACCCATTACAGAAATTATAGAGTCATTTTCTGCACTTATATTTTTATGGGCAATAAGATAATCTCCTGTCCTAATCAATTGATGTATGGCGACTCATTATTAGTCTAGGAGTTACCTACGTGTGACTATTGACTTGATTGAATTTTCACTCATTTTTTTGTATACTAATATGAGGATAATCATTTATAGATGGGAGATCGTTATATGTTAAAGCAAGATTGGCTCGAATATTTTGAAGCTGTGAATGGACGTTCAGCGACGGATGCAGAAATTGCTCAGGCTTTCCTAGCTGGTGAGTTTGTGGAGCCTGAGGTGGCAAGTGCACATCAAGTTGGAAATGAAGGTGCTTCAACCATGGCAGGAACTGCACAAGGACAAGGAGTAGCTTCGAACGGAGAATACTATGCACAGCAGCAAAATGTTTTTCAGGAACAGAATGTACAAGCCCCGTTCGCTCAGCCAACTGGGCAGTAATATCAAGAGCTTCCCCAGCAACAGTAAAACATAAATCAATTTGCTAATCAACCACAATCGTTTGCTCAGCAGGGCTATCCGTATCAACAGCCAAATGGTGGGCAACCTAACCAGTTTGTTGGTCAGCCTCAATCTTCTGGTCCGCAAGGCTTCAATCAGCAAGCTTATCGAAACAATCCGCAAGGCCAGTTCAATGCGCAGAATTTCCAGCAAGGTCCACAGGCCTACTATAGTCAGCAACAGCCTGCGCAATCAAGTGAATTTTCTAAAACGATGAAAGGTTTCTGGGCTTGGCTTATTTCTGCTTGGAAGTCGCCTACTTCAGAAGTTGAAAGTAGTAAATTAAATGGCTATCTTTCTCTAGGCTTGACTGTTTTCTTTGCAGCTATTGTGGTGAATTATAACTTTTATAATATTATTCATTCGGTGAGTTTTGGCTTTTACAGTGGTCCGACTTTTGATTTTAGACTTTTCTTGGTCTCACTGATAGCGGCAGCCCTCGTTCTTTTCTCCATTATTTTAGGAGGCTTTGCTGTAAAACGCATGGTCTATAAGGATGGAAGCTTTAGCTTTAATAAGGCATTTGACTGGTATGGACGACTATATGCGATTGTCTTACCTTTTGTGGCTTTTTCTGCTTTATTTAGTTTACTTGGGATTATGTCTGTTTCCCTCTTTCTAGTATGGATTGGCCTAGTGTTAATTGGGGTTGGTGCAACCTTTGCTTTGATTTATTCAGAATCTAGCACGTCAATGGATCCTTTTTATAAATATTTACTGGCAATTATTGTCAATGGTGTGATTACATTTATCTTTACTTTCATCGCTTTCTCATTGCTGATGAGTCTTATGATGATGTAAAGTTTTAGGAGGTGATTTATGACAACGAAAGAAAAGTGGGTTGAGCTTTTTGAGCAAGTTATTGGTAGAAAGCCAACCGCAGATGAATTTTTAGAAGGAAAGCGTTCTGATTTTGATCCCAGAAAGATTATTTCTATTGCGGCTCCGGCAGGACAAAGTAACGATGGGGTAGCTGAAGAGAAGCAAAGCTCGGTGAATCAAGAACAAAATTTGGGACAAGAGGAGCCAGCCCTAGAGTTTTTCAAAGAAGAAACTGTTGTGGATTCTCCTAAAGAAGAGAAGCAAGAAATTCCAGAGCCTGATCAATACCAAGAGCAACGGGAAAATTGGCTGCAAGCTTTCGAGATGAATATTGGTAGAAAGCCGACTAAAGAGGAATTTTTAGAAGCACGAAATCAAGGTTTTATTAATTTGCCTGTTCGCTCTGAATTACTGGATTCGGAATTACCACGGAAAGCGATAAAAAAGCAGAAAAAAGAATGTCAAAGAAGAAAGTCATGTTACTTGCTTTTCCTTTGATTTTGCTTTCTGTTTTGGTGGCAGCCTTTCTTTATTTGAGCTCGGTGACAGGTGTTAAAGTAGTGACGGACGATTTTGCAAAAGCAGTTACTAAAAAGGATTATGATGGAATCGCAAACCTGCTCTCTTCTAGCTCAGATAAGTGGACACGTGCAGACGCAAGGGCTTTGGTCGAGCACTTGGAAAGTCAAGAAATCAATATTGAGACCGAGCTGGACAACATTGCTAAGACAAAGGGAAAATCAGCCTATATTGATGACAATCAGAATAAACTTTTAGGTGTAACTGAAAAAAGCAAGAAATTTGGAATTTTTCAGGAATATCAAATAGTGGCCTATCCAGTAGAGGTTAAGGTTAACACGAACTTAGACAATGTGAGCATCAAAGCAGGAGATAAGAAAAGCCTTCCTTTGAATAAGAATGCTGAAACGAATATTGGCAAATATCATTTTATCAGGCAGGAATTCACCCTCAAGGGTAAGACGGAAGTCGGAGAGATTGAAAGCAAGATTCAGCTTGATTTGGCAACTGCTAAGAATAATGAAATTAAATTGGATCTTAAGTCTGAAAAGAAACGATTGAAGGTGACTATGCCAGCAGAAGCTTCAAATGCAACAGACCTTAAAATTGTTGTAAATGGCAAGGAAATTAGTGGTGGCTTGGAAACAGATATTCAAGTTGTACCACATCAAGAACTGGAAGTTTATGCTAAGTTTGTTGTTGCTGATAACACTTTTGTAACCAATAAGGAAAGTATTGTTGTCAAAGGAGACACGCTTGATGTTGCTTTATCTTTACCTAAAGAAGTGACAGATAAGATCAAAGAAAAGGATGAAGAAGCTAAAAAGCTAGAAGCTAACAAGGCAAAAATCACCAATTTCCTTAGTGAATATCGTACAGCTGTTTTCAGATCGGTCTCTAATCGTTCTAATTATTATGCTCAATATTATGACACTTCTAGTCCATCATACAAAGAGATGGTTGAATGGACTACAGGTGGTGGTGTCAAGAAGGCGAAAATTGATTATTACGATCCAGGAGCTTTGGATATCCGTGAAGTGAGAGAGGAGAACGGCTCTTATATTGTGACGACTTATGAGGATTATACAGTTCACTATATTGATAGTACTCCAAATAGTGTCAATCGAAAAAATAAAACTTACTATTTGAAGCCTACTGGAAATTCCTTTGCAATCTACAATATTGAAGTTTCAGAAAGTTAGTGGAATACAATGAAATATAATAAACTTATTTTTCTAGCAATGTCAGTCTTGGTTTTAAGTGCTTGCTCAGCAGCTAAAGACAAGACTGAAAGTAGTACAAACAAGCAAGCAAGTAGCTCAAAGGTATCTGTTGAAAAAAAAGAGGGTGAAAAAGATCGGTCATCTAGCCAAGATACGAGGAGTGAATCGGATAGTGCGGAGTCTAAGAAGGAGCAAAAACAGGACGTAACTGTCGATAAAAATGTTTCTTACAATGGAAGCTATTATAGCGTTCAAGGGAAATATGACGAAATAGTCATCGCCAATAAACACTATCCATTATCAGCTGATTATAATCCAGGTGAGGATCCGACTGCTAAAGCAGAATTACTTAAGTTAATCGCAGATATGCAGTCCAAAGGTTATCCTATCAGCAACCAATATAGCGGTTTTCGTAGCTATCAAACTCAGGTCGGCCTTTATCAAAGTTATGTGAATCGAGATGGACAAGCTGCGGCTGATCGTTATTCGGCAAGACCAGGCTACAGCGAGCACCAAACTGGTTTAGCATTTGATCTGATTGATAGTAGCGGCAATCTGGTTGAAGAAGCGGGAGCTAGTCAGTGGCTCTTGGACAATGCCTATAAATATGGTTTTGTAGTACGCTATCCTGTTGGCAAGGAGGGGTCTACTGGCTATGTGCCTGAAAGTTGGCATCTACGCTATGTAGGAAAAGAGGCCAAGGAAATTTCCGAATCTGGCCTCACACTGGAAGAGTATTATCATTTTACAGGTGGTAATTATGCCCAGTAAAATCTAATTGCAGACTCAGCATCTACTCTATTCTCAAAAGTTAGAAGCTACATACCTAACTTTAAAAGTGGAATTGAGATATGCTGTTTCTGTTGTATGATTAGAAAAATGCATAGTAAAACCAGTCCTCTTTTGGGGACTGGTTGTTTGTTTTGTTGATGCTAAGGCATAACTCATAAGATGATCAGAACTCGAGTTGACTCTGGTTCTATTCTTTTATAATTTCAATCTTTTCGATTTTAATATCTGTTTTGGGCTTGTCTTTATCGCCAGTTTCTGTGGCAGCGATTTTATCTACCACGTCCATGCCTTCAATGACTTGACCAAAGACAGTATAACCGCCGTCAAGACTTGGATTTCCGCCGTTTTTGTAAGCTTCAATGATTTTAGCTGGGAAGGTGTCGGTCGGTAATTGTTTGGATAAGTCTTTCTTGCTTTGGTTGATGAAAAATTGACTGCCGTTGGTGTCTTTTCCAGCATTGGCCATGGCTAATGCACCGCGCAAGTTGTAGAGGTAAGGGGAATATTCATTCTTGAAGCCATTTCCTGAGTCGATAGACTTATTTTTGCCTTTCCAGATGGATTCGCCGCCCGTGCCATTTCCTTTAGGATCGCCTGTCTGAATCATGAAATCGTTGATAACGCGGTGGAAAATCACCCCATCATAATAGCCTTCCTTGGCATGTGTCAGAAAATTTTCGACCGCTAAAGGAGCGTACTTTGGAAATAGCTTGAGACGAATATCTCCTTGGGTTGTAATAATTTTGACTTCAGCCTCGTCTTCGGCAACTTCTGTAGATAGCTGCGGGAAGTTGGCATTCTCGTTTGTCATGGCATCCTTGTATTGCTCACGGAGCTTCTGAATTTCAGCTGCCTCAGAGCTGGTATCGGTAGCAGTGGCAGCAGAAGACTGCGCAGGGGTGCTGGATGACTTGGTAGTAGAATCTTCTTTAGCGGAGCAGCCTGCTAGAGCAAGTGCGGATAAAAGACTAAAAAGAATGATTTTTTTCATAAGAAACCTTTCTGAGCATAAGTTTATGAACTATTGCTATTTTACTATAAGTGCTTTAGTTTTTCAAACTTTCCTGCGTCAGAAATTCCAAGAGCAGGGATTTGAGGCTTTCTGGGCGCAGATCGTGGCTGTAAATATCCTGCAAGCTGAGCCATTTGGGCTGGTAAATATTTTGGGGACTGCTGCGCTGTGCCTCCTCGCCTTGTATGAGTGGAGTCTCGACCGTACATAGTTCAGCGTAAAAATAATACTCCTCTTTGCCCTGATTATTAAGGGAAAAAGCTGTGCGCAGCTGGTCAGCAGAAAAGGTCAGATTGACTTCTTCTTTCATTTCCCGTAAGGCAGCCTCTAAAGGCTTTTCTCCAGGCTCGATAGTTCCACCGGGAATTACCAAATACTCTTGTCCGTCCTTTCAGCGGTGAATCAGCAAAATCTTGTCCAAGAAAGGATTGTAAATAATCACACCTGCTCGCATGGTTTTCTGCTTTTCGATGCTTTTCTTCTACTTAGTCTAGCAAAAATAACTAAGAATTACCAATCTCAAGCTATGGAAACATTTTCTTGAAAATTTTGCTCACGAGACAAAGATATTTATGTTAGCATGAATGTAATTCATCAGAAATGGAGTGTTTATGCCGAGAAATTTTAAAGAAGCTATCTTCTTCACCTTGCTCATGTGTAGTCTGATGGCCTTGGTGATGTCCATTTGGAATCTCTATCTACTATGCCGTGTATCTTTAGGAAATTTAGTTGCCGGCTATCTACCTGCTTTTATAACTGCTCTTCTATTAGATGTCCTTTTAGTAGAACTCTTGGTCAAAGGACTGTCCTTCCACTTTTTGAAAGACTATCACAAGCGCTGGCAAAAGATTGCGGTCATATATGGAGGAATGGTGCTCATGATGGTATCATTGATGTCTGTTTATGGTTTGCTTTTTAGTGGTGTGGCCTTGTCAATGGAAAGCTATTTGGGAGCTTGGGAACAAACTTGATCATGCCTGTCTCCCTCGACTTTCTCTTGGTTGGTTCGCTCTCGCATTTTATCCTAGGACGTATCCAGAAACCTTTCCCTGATTAAGAAAAAGTCGAAGATTTTGAGGACGATAATGAAGTTACGACAATTATTCGAGGAAAAATTATGGTAAAATAAGATGAGAATCATTGGTTTCGTTTGATAAAAATTTGTCGTTCGTTTGAAGGAGGCTTGATTATGGCAAGACGTTTAACAAGAAGTGCTGATGATAAAATCATTGCGGGAGTTTGCTCCGGCCTAGCTCGGTATTTTAATATAGATCCAGTTATCATCCGTGTCATCTGGGGAGTTTCCTTTTTTGCTTATGGAATTGGACTTCTTCCCTACCTCATTTTCTGGTTAATTTTGCCAGAAGAATAAAGCAGAAACTAGTTGCAAAAGGCAGCTAGTTTTCTCTTTAGAAGATCTTAAAATATGGTATAATGAAAGTTATGGCAAATAAGAAAAATACAAAAAATGGTCGGACTACGAGACGGCCGACAAAAGCGGAATTAGAAAGACAGAAAGCGATTCGACGGATGATAGTCACCTTTGTTTTGGCTATTGCTTTGTTGTTTGCTGCTTTGAAACTGGGCGCTTTTGGCGTCACCATTTATAATTTAATTCGGGTTCTGGTAGGGAGTCTGGCTTATGTGGCGATTCTAGCTGCCTTGTTTTATCTCTTTTTCTTTAAGTGGCTGCACAAACATGAGGGGAAGATTTCAGGCTTTATCAGCTTTTTCTTAGGACTAAGCTTAATCTTTCAAGCCTATTTTGTTCATGTTTTGCATTTGAAAGGGCAGGTTTTATCCACAACGCTTACGCGAGTCCTGACAGATTTGATGGCCTTTAAAGTGACCTCATTTGCTGGTGGTGGGCTGATTGGAGCGGCTCTTTATGCTCCGATTTCTTTTCTCTTTTCAAATATCGGTTCTTATTTTATCGGGCTGCTCCTGATTTTGCTGGGGGCTCTGCTCATGAGTCCATGGTCGCTTTATGATCTTGCTGAGAAATTTAGCGTGGCTTTCCAAAACTGGAGAGAAAAAGAGGAAGAAAAGCGTCAGCTCCGTTTTCTTGAGCAGGAGGAGAAAGCTGCACAGGCAGCTATGCAAGCCATTGAGGTAGAGCAGGCAGGAGCTGAAGTGGATCCTGAAACGGGAGAGATTCTAGATGCCGAGGACTTGTCCTATTCGCCTATGGACTTTGACGAGGCGGACTATGCTGAAGAGGGAGACTATAATCCTCATGAGCCGCTAGATTGTGGCCGAGACGAGGAAATAGAAGAAGCAGAGGCGGACGTAGAGGTAGATTTTACGACCAAAGAAAGTCTAGATTATAAATTACCGACCATCAATCTCTTTGCGCCTGACAAGCCTAAGAACCAGACTAAAGAAAAGCGGATTGTCCGAGAAAACATCAAGATTTTGGAAGAAACATTTGCTAGCTTTGGGATTAAGGTTACTGTCGAACGAGCTGAAATCGGGCCTTCTGTCACTAAGTACGAGGTCAAGCCAGCTGTCGGCGTTCGAGTCAATCGGATCTCCAATCTGGCTGATGACTTGGCTCTCGCTCTAGCTGCCAAGGATGTGCGGATTGAGGCTCCCATTCCCGGGAAATCTCTTGTCGGGATCGAAGTACCCAACTCTGAAATTGCGACCGTGACCTTCCGAGAACTCTGGGATCAGTCCAAGACGGATGCTAGTAAGCTCCTAGAAATTCCTCTTGGTAAGGCTGTCAACGGCTCTGTCCGCTCCTTTGACTTGGCTAAGATGCCTCACCTCTTGGTGGCGGGCTCTACTGGCTCTGGTAAATCTGTGGCCGTCAACGGTATTATCGCCAGCATTCTCATGAAGGCCAGACCGGATGAAGTCAAGTTTATGATGGTGGATCCTAAGATGGTGGAGCTGTCCGTTTATAATGACATCCCCCACTTGCTGATCCCTGTTGTGACCAATCCTCGCAAGGCTAGCCGCGCATTGCAGAAGGTCGTGGATGAGATGGAAAACCGCTATGAACTCTTTTCCAAGGTCGGTGCTCGCAATATTGCTGGCTACAATGCTAAGGTTGCTGAGTATAATGCCCAGTCAGAGTACAAGCAGGTTCCCCTGCCTTTAATCGTCGTCATCGTGGACGAACTGGCTGACCTTATGATGGTGGCCAGCAAGGAAGTGGAAGACGCCATTATCCGTTTGGGACAAAAAGCGCGTGCGGCTGGGATTCACATGATTCTGGCTACCCAGCGGCCATCAGTAGATGTTATCTCGGGACTGATTAAGGCAAATGTGCCCTCTCGGATTGCCTTTGCCGTGTCCAGCGGGATAGACAGTCGGACTATTCTAGATGAAAATGGAGCAGAAAAACTCTTGGGTCGAGGAGACATGCTCTTTAAGCCGATTGATGAAAATCACCCAGTTCGTCTGCAGGGCTCCTTTATTTCAGATGAAGATGTGGAGCGAATTGTAGCATTTGTCAAGAATCAAGCTGAAGCTGACTATGACGATAGTTTTGATCCAGGCGAAGTATCTGAAAGTGATTTGGATACTGGCGGGGGCGATGATGAAGGCGATCCCCTCTTTGAGGAAGCCAAGGCCTTGGTTATCGAGACTCAGAAAGCTAGCGCTTCGATGATCCAGCGGCGACTTTCGGTCGGCTTTAATCGGGCTACTCGTCTCATGGAAGAGCTGGAAGCAGCAGGTGTTATCGGACCAGCCGAGGGAACCAAGCCGAGAAAAGTGTTGCAGACAAGTTAAACTTTTCCCGAGCAGTTGGTTAACAAGAATAATGTCCTGTAAATAAAAATCTGCCAGCAGTTAGCCGGCAGATTTTCTCTACTGAAGAATGAAAGGAAAAAAGTTATGAAACTAGATATCATTCACCATATTGCGATTATTGGCCATGATTATACCAAGACTAAGGATTTTTATGTGGACAAGCTGGGCTTTGACATGCTGGATGAGCATCATCGGCCCGACAAGCAGGACATTCTCTTTAATGTCCGCAAGGGAAATCTGACGCTGGAAATTTTCATCAAGGAAGAGGCTCCCAAGCGGCCAGCCTTGCCAGCTCCAGAGCATACTGGGTTGCGTCATCTGGCTTTCCGAGTGACAGATGTTGAAGAAACGCTAGCGGAATTTGATCGTTTGGAGATTCCCCATACCGAGCTGCGTTATGACGACTTTGACGGCCGTAAGATGGCTTTCTTCTTTGATCCCGATGGCCTACCTCTAGAGATTCACGAATAAGACTAAGAGAATCGGAGGAGATTCGTTTCTTAGCAGAAGAATAACTCATAAGATATACATATGAAAGCCCATCGGCTATGACCGATGGGTTGTGTTTTACATTTATAAAAAGAGGGCGATGACCATGGCTAGGTACATAAAGAAAGTCAAGATAAAACCAGCCCGCCAGAAGAATTTAAAGAACTTGGGATAGTAGAAAGTCCGTTTTTTTCTGAGAAAATAGGCTGTGATGGTAATAGCTAAGCCAGACAAGACGAATAATAGGTGAGGCAAAAGACTGTGGTAGAAGGCCTTGTCTGAAATGATATAAAACTCCATGGCAAAAAAAGGGAAAGCCAAATCTGCAAAATTCAAGCCAAATTTTCTTAGCTTGAAGACCTTCACCGCGATAATCGATAAGATAAGTGTTAAAAAGATAAATAATACAGAAGCAATTTTTAATAATATCATACAACCATTTTACCATAAAAATGAGAAAAGACGAGAATTTTTTCTTGCATTTTAGAAAGATTAGTGTATAATAGAAAAGTATGCAAAAAGCATACTTGTGGGAGGTAAAAATCTCTAATTACCGCCAAAACCACAAAGGAGGATTTAAAAATGGCTAAAAAAGTCGAAAAACTTGTAAAATTGCAAATCCCTGCTGGTAAAG
>ERZ773077.2570-NODE-2570-length-11615-cov-3.351557_pt1 | contig 11615 bp, 8 predicted proteins | sample MGYA00580612_ERZ773077 | MGnify/ENA primary metagenome ERZ773077 (study PRJEB29015, sample SAMEA2737971) | human oral metagenome | biome: human oral; feature: human-associated habitat; material: dental | place: China | collected 2021 ...
CGTTATCATGGGATTTTATCGCTTGATTTCTTAAACCGCGATAAATTCCGTAACGGCTAAGAGCTGCGGAGTTAAATTTGGGGTGATTAAATGTTAAAATTTCGCGCGCCGCCAAGCCGGCTCTTTAAATTTGAAATTCAAAATTTAGGCGTCAAATTTAAACGCCGAAAGAGCTCTTTTTAATTTTGCGATTCAGCTTTAAATTATAAAAACGCCGATAAAATACGCACTAAATTTTATTTAACGAGCCCCGCTTTAAAGGCGTAAGTCGTTTTATTAAACGGCAAACTGCGCCAAGCCGCTCGCTAAGCTTTGAGGAGTGAGCATGAAATTTTGGCAAAAGATCCTTTGGGCGGCGGTCGCCGTCATAGGGGCGTGGTGTTTCGGCGTACTTGCGCTAAATAAAGGCGAGAGCATCAGCGCCGTCTGGCTCGTAGTGGCCAGCGCGTGCATCTATCTGATCGGATACACCTTCTACGGGCGCTTTATCGCGTATCGCGTCTTTGAGCTGGACGATCGCCGCGCAACTCCTGCAGTGATCAGAAACGACGGGCGCGATTACGTCCCTACGAACAAATACGTCCTTTTCGGCCACCATTTCGCCGCTATCGCAGGCGCCGGACCGCTCGTAGGCCCCGTGGTGGCCGCACAGATGGGCTATCTGCCCGGCATGATCTGGCTTTTGGTAGGCGTCGTGCTCGCAGGCGCGGTGCATGATTTCATCGTGCTCGTGCTCTCCACGCGCCGTGGAGGCAAGAGCCTCGGCGAGATGATCAAAGATGAGATGGGCAAGCTTACTGGCGGCATCGCGATGATCGGGATTTTTTTCATCATGCTGATCATCGTAGCAATCTTGGCGATGGTCGTCGTAAAGGCGCTTGCGAACTCGCCGTGGGGGCTTTTTACGATTGCTATGACGATACCGATCGCCATATTCATGGGAATTTACATGAGGTTCTTGCGCCCGGGCAAGGTCAGCGAGGCATCGATCATCGGTTTTGTTTTGCTTATGCTTTCGCTTTGGGGCGGGCATTACGTGGCGATCGATCCGTATTGGCACGACGTCTTTTCGCTAAAGGGCGAGACGCTCGCGCTTCTTACGATCGGCTACGGCTTTGTAGCGGCGATCTTGCCCGTGTGGCTGCTGCTTGCACCGCGCGATTATCTAAGTACCTTCCTTAAACTCGGCGTCATCATCGGCATGGCGGTCGCGATAATTTTCGTCGCGCCCGAGCTTAAAATGCCTGCTACCACGAAATTTATCGACGGCACAGGTCCCGTTTTTGCAGGCCCGATATTTCCATTTTTGTTTATCACGATCGCATGCGGCGCGATCTCGGGCTTTCACGCGCTGATCTCCAGCGGCACGACGCCTAAGATGGTCGAGCGCGAAACCCATACCCTTTTCATCGGCTACGGCTCGATGCTTATGGAGAGCCTCGTGGGCGTAATGGCGCTCGTAGCGGCGTGCATCCTAAGCCCTGGCGAATACTTCGCTATCAACTCGCCTGCTGCGGTGCTGGGCAAAGACGCGGTAAGCGCCGCGGCGTATATAAATTCCATCGGATTTAGTATCGCGCCCGAGCAGATCGGCGCCTTGGCCTCAAACGTCGGCGAAACCACGATGATGAGCCGTACGGGCGGCGCTCCTACCTTTGCGATGGGGCTAACGATGCTGCTGCATCAGATCATCGGCGGCAAGGAGCTGATGGCGTTTTGGTACCATTTCGCGATCTTGTTTGAAGCGCTGTTTATTCTGACCGCGGTCGATGCGGGCACGCGCACGGGGCGCTTTATGGTGCAAGAAATTTTAGGCAACCTCTATAAGCCCTTTTCCGATACCAAAAATTTCCTCTACGGCATCATCGCGACTGTGATCTGCGTGGCGGGCTGGGGCTATCTGCTCTACAGCGGCGTTACCGATCCTATGGGCGGAATTTACACGCTGTGGCCGCTTTTCGGCGCGTCCAATCAGATGCTCGCGGGTATCGCGCTGCTGCTTGCGACGGTGGTGCTTTTTAAAATGGGCAAGCAAAAATACGCCTTCGTTACGATCACTCCTGCGATCTGGGTGCTTATAACCACGCTTTATGCGGCGATCTTGAAGCTGATGCCGGCCAACGGCGAGCGCGTGCACGATGCGGTAAGCCACGTGGCTATCGCGCAAAATACCGCCGCCAAGCTCGCTAGCCTAAGCGATCCCGCGGCGATCGAAAAAGCGCAGGCTATCATCAGAAACAACGTTATCGACGCCGTGCTATGTGCTCTTTTCGTCGTCGTTACGATCATCGTCATCGCTCAAACGATCCGAATGTGCCTTAAAATTTCAAAGGGCGGCGCGAGCGAGGGATATTTCAAGCTAGCAGAAGGCGAGTACGTGGACAGGGGCGTTTATGAAAAAGCTTAAATTTAATCCGCTCGCAGCCCCGAAAGCCGTGGCGAGGCTTTTGGCGCGCGCGGATGCCGCACTTGCGCCGCTCATCGGGCTCGGCGATTACGAGGGCTATCTGGGCCATTTCAGAAGCGCTCATCCGAACGAAATCCCGCTAAGCAGGGCGGAATTTTTCCGCGCGATGCAAGATAGCAAGGCAAAAAACGTCAAGTGCTGATAACGGCGAAAGGGCGCGGTCGCGCCGTACTTATAGCCAGTCTGCGACGTTTTGCCGTCATGCCCTGAAATTTCGTGTGGAGCTTCATCGAGCTTCGGCAGATTTTACTAAGGTGCGCTCGCTAAATTTCGTCGCGGGGCCGCCCTGGTTTAAGGCGTGAAATTTCGCCGCGGATTTGAAATTTTAAATTTAGACTAGGGCGCGGATAAAGTGCGCGAACGCGTATGAGCTTAAGCCAGCCGAATCTATCGACGGGCTCGCCCATATATCGCCTGCGCATTGATAAATTGTATAAATTCGGCGGCGAGCGGTGATGAGATCTATGTCAAATTAAAGCGACGAGAATAGATCGTTAAAATGGTTAAATTTGCTCGGTAAATTCGCTTCTTTACGGTCTTACTGCGTGATATAAATTTTTAAAATTCATTCGCGAGAAGCGCGCCGTCCGTCGTTTTACCTGCCGATTTAATTAAATTTAAGCCGTGAATTCGAGATTTAATACTATACTTGTACGAATTTTATCTCAAGGAGCCATAATGAAAAATCTTATCGTCTTAGTCCATCCTGACATCGCGAACTCACGCGCGAACAAAGCATGGCGAGAGCAGGCCTTAAAGCGCGCTGACAGGTTTGATCTGCACGAGCTGTATCCGCTCTACTCGGACTTCAAAATCGACGCCGCAAAAGAGCAAAAAATACTCGAAAAATATGAAAAGATCATCATCGAATTCCCGCTTTATTGGTACAGCTACCCGCCGTTGCTTAAGAAGTGGTTTGATGACGTATTCGCCCATGGATGGGCTTATGGCACGGGCGGCGGCGCACTAAAAGGAAAGAGCTTTGCGCTCGCCGTTTCGATTGGAGACGAGCCTGCAAGCTACGCAAAAGGCGGCGCGGTAGGCTTTAGCATGGATGAGGTGATCACGCCTTTTAAATGCGCTGCAAATTTCGTAGGAGCCAAGTTGTTGCCGAGCTTTTTTTACTACGGCTTCTCGTTTAATCCGAGCGAGGATTTCGTAGCCGCAAGCGCAGTGAAATTCGGCGAATTTTTGGATAAATTTTAATATTGATGCTCGTAAGCGCCCTGCTTACGAGCATCCCCGTATATCAACATAGCACGCTTAAATCGCACTTGTAGCGGAGTGGAGGCAAGGCAAAACGTAGTGCGGCAAAATCGCTCGCGCCGCTACTGCAGCACCTTTTTTAACACTAGCGCAAATAGCACGACGTATAGGACGAGCAGCCATTTTTTCTGCGTTTCGCGCTTTGCACGGCGAGCCTGAGAGGTGCCGAAATATACGCCCAAAAGCCCGCCCACGGCTAGCAGCGCGCCGCGTTCGTAATCCACATGGCCGTTGTACGAAAGGCTCAAAAGCGCGCTAAATGAGCCGAAAACGATAAAAAATAGCCCCATACAGACCGCTCTTTTGATATCGACGCCCAAAAATCCGACCAATACGGGCGTTAGAAATACCGCACCGCCCACGCCCATGCTAAGCGCGATCGCGCCGATAGCAAAGCCGATGAAAAACAGCACCGCGCCGTGGGGATCGGCGTTGCCGCCGCTTGTTACGTTCGTGCTAAAGAGTTTAAGAAAGGAGATGGCGAGCGTCAACAAAAGGCCGATCTCAAGCACGATTTCCGGCGAGTATTTTACGATGAAGCCCGATAGGCTCGCGCCGCACAGCCCTCCGAGCCCCACTGCGATGCCGCTATCTAGGCGGAGTCTGCCCGCACGGTAGTTCAGATATGAGCCGAAAAGCGAGACGATGAACATCTGCATCACCGAGATGCCCGCTGCGGTCTTGACATCGTATCCGAGAGCCATCATCACGGGCATTACGACCGTGCCGCCGCCGATACCGAAAAAGCCCGATATAAAGCCTACGATGGCGCCGATAAAGGGGAGTTCTAACATTTTGATCCTTAAAATTTGAAGCGAAGTTTATAGCTTTAAAATTTAAAGCTTGATAAATTTGCGAAATTTTGGATTTGAAAGCGGGAAATTTGCGGGATTTTAAAGCTTGAAATTTCAGAGCGTAGAATTTTAATTGCAGAATTCGGCTAAAAACTTTATGCGCTGGAGTTACTAGAGTTTGTAGCAGAGGCGCATTTTTGCTACGTTTGCGGATTTTTGGAATTTTAAAGCATAAAATTTTGGCTCGAAATTTTATCGCAACAGAACGTAAGCCATAATTTCGGCTTAAAATTTTATACAGGGCTGGCTCGATCTGCATTTGTTTGTGTTGTGGCTTCGAAGTATAAATTTTAGATCATAATTCTGCGCTTGGACTGCGGCGGTTTAGCGTAAATTTGGATTAAAATTTTACGTTTGGATCGCGGGCGCAGTATTTTTGTCGCGATTAAATTTTCGACAGGATTTTATCGCGGCGAAATTTCATACGGCAAAATTCCGCACGGTAAAATTTCAGTCAAAATTCTACGGCGAAATTTCTACGCTCCTTATTCTAAAAATCGCCGCAAAAGCGGTGCAAAGTCACGGTAAGATCGCCGTAAAATTTTATGCGGAGCGGGCAAACGCAAAGAGCATAAATTTTGCTCTGAAAAATCCTTACGGTAAAATTTCGCCGTCCAAAGCCCGTCCAAAGCTCGCCAAAAGAGTGCAAAAAGACTAAAAGCTGCCACAAAATCCTCGCGCCGAAATTCCGCCCGCAAATTTCTCCCGGTAAAATCACTTTGGATATGAGGCGGGATTTGAACTCGCGGCAAATTTTTCCGAGCTAAATTTTACGTAAAAATCCGCATTAAATCTGCAAACTTGATCGTAAATTTCTCCGAGCGGTTTTCGCGCCTTATGAAATTTCCAGCACGATCTCCTTTTTTAGCCCGATCTGTTTGATCTCGAGCACGGAAGCACCGCCCAAACGCAGCGCAAGCACCTCCGCCTCGCTGCAAGCGCCTGCCAGAGCGATTTCGCGCAACGCCTTGCCGCGCCAAGCCTTGGCGTAGTGGCTCAGCACCTTGCCGCCTTTGATGAAACTAAAACTCAGATATTCGTGCTTCATCTCATAAAATTTCTCGTAAAATCCCGCGCGCAGATCCACGACGCACTCATCCGCCAGATACCGATCCAGCGCGGCGGAGAAGCTATCGCGATAAAATTTCGCCGCGTCTATGCCGCCGAATTTCTCGCCCTGCTTGAGCTTGTAGTTCGGTAGCGCGTCGCCGCCCAGCACGGGGCCGAAAAGATTTGAGAAAATTATCGTGTTTCGCTCCGCAAACTCCTGCGCTCCGGGGCTTAGCGACGCGTAGCCTAGGGCGCGATACGCAGTACCCGTGTAGCGCAAAAGCGCCTTCGCGCAGCCTTTTTCAAAGATATTTTCGCGCAGGGCTGCGTCCCATTTTTTCAGCCCAAAAAGCTTGCAAAGCTCCGCCTCGCTTGCTTTATCCACGAAATCCGCGTAGGCGCGCAGCATCTGCAGGCGCTTTTCGTAAAGATCTGCAAAGATGAAATTTTGCTTGCAAATGCGCGTGTCGCCGCCCAACTCGCTTTTCATCTCGCTTGGGGAAAATAAAATTTTCATACGTTCTCCTTGAAATTTGCTAATTTTACTAAAATTTTGCTTGCATTCAAGCCAGCCTGAGCTCGCGCCGCCCGCTCAAATTTAAGCTAAGCAGCGTATAATGGCGCTAAAAATTCCAAGGACGAAAATGCTTTTAGAAGAGCCGCTGTTTTACTACCGCGAAATTTTAAAGACGCATCCGCAAAGCTACCTCGCAGAGGACGACAGGCAGGTCATCATCGGCATCGATTGCGATTATTTCGACGGATTTAAGATGAGTTTTGAGGCTTTGAGGCTTAAATTTGATGAGGTAAAGGGCGCAAAAGAGGGCGCGAGCGAGTTTAAAAACGCGAGCTTTGCGGGACTTTTCGGCGTTTTGGGCTACGACATCGTGCGCGCATTCGAAAATATCGGCGCACCGAAGCGGGCGCTGTATGACTTCCCGCCGTTTTTTTACGCCGATGCTGCAAACTACCTGCACTACGATAAAATCAGCAAAATTTACGATTTTTACGGCAAAGATGCCGAAATTTACGAAAGCCTGCGTGGGCTTAGTTCGCAAGCCTCGCAGCAAGGCGACGCCGAAGCGGCAAGCGCGCCGCAGAGCGCCGCAAGAACGGATGCCGCGATAAAAAGCGAGGCAAAATCGCAAAGCGCAGCGAAACCCGCGCCGCAGAAAAAAGAGCTTAAATTTAAAATTTTAACCGATATGGGCGCCGAGGAGTCGCATTTTAGCGCGATGGTCGAAGCTGCAAAAGAAAAGATAAAAAGCGGCGACGTGTTTCAGGTCGTGCTGGGCGAAATTTTAAAAATCGATACGAATCTCGGCAGCCTGGAGTTTTACGAGCGACTCAAAAAGAACAATCCTAGCCCCTATATGTTTCACTTCCCGACGCCCTACGGCTGCGTCGCGGGCTCCAGCCCCGAGCTCATTATGGAGATCAAAAAGGACGAAATTTTTGTAGCTCCCATCGCGGGCACGCGCAGCAGAGGCGCAAACGCCGAAGCCGACGCGGCGCTTGAGCGCGAGCTTTTAAGCGACGAAAAGGAGCTTGCGGAGCATCGGATGCTGATCGATCTAGCTCGCAACGACATCGGCAAATTCGCCGCGCCAGCCTCGGTGCGGGTGCAAAACGCGATGCGCATCGTGCGCTACGAAAGCGTGATGCACATCGTAAGCGAGGTCTACGGCAGCAAGCCGCGCGGGGTAAGCGCGTTTGAGGTGCTCGGCACGATCTTTCCTGCGGGCACGCTAAGCGGCAGCCCGAAGATCCGTGCGATGCAGATCATAAACGAGCTGGAGCGCTACGAGCGCGGCATCTACGGCGGTGGAATCGGATTTTGGCGCTTTAACGGCGACGTGATGCAGGCGATCTTGATTCGCTCGGCGATCTTCGTAAATCGCGGCGGGCAAAATTCCTGCTCGGACGAGGATTTTAAGCGAAATTCCAACTTAAATTTAGACTCTGTTTGCGGCGAGATAAATTCCCAAGCGATGGGGCTTTGCGACGGTGAAAATCCCGAGACGGCGGAGTTTTGCGGTACTGCAGCGCAAAAGGGCGGCGGCGAGGCGCAAAATTTACCGGCTCGCGCAAACAAACGCGACGCGACGTTAAATTTAGAAGCTCGCGCAGACCGCGGAGCGCTAAATTTAGAGAGCGGGCCGAGCTTTAGCCGCGCGATGCGGTTTGAGGCTGCCAAATTTAGCGCGGAGAATTTCGGCTGCGAAGGGCTAAACAATCTCGTATTTATCGGAGCGGGCGCAGGTATCGTTTACGACAGCTCGCCAAAGAGCGAATACGCAGAGATCTGCAAAAAGCGCAAAAGCCCGCTCAAGGTGATCGAGGAACTATGCGAGGAAGTTTAGACGCTTTAAATTTAGCTAGCTTGGAGTGCCGTTTGCTTCGGTGCGAGTTTGATTCGGCTAAATTTAAAACGTGTCGCTGCTAAGACGTTAAATTTAACGGCTAGCTTCATTCGGCGCCGCAAAGCCGAGATACATATAGGCTGCAAAGCAGCGTAACGTCGCAGCTGATGTAGTAATGCCGCAGCCGCGAGCGGAATTTTAAATTTAGCACGCAAGAGGCGCTAAAACGGCGCTAAATTTAGCCGCTGCAAAGCGGTTAAATTTAAACTATTTATAATTTTAAAGACGCGCAAGCGCCCTAAAAAAGGATAAAATTTTGATTTTAATGATAGATAATTACGACAGCTTCGTTTTTAATATTTATCAATACATTTTGGAGCTAAGCGAGGAGGAGGTGCGCTACTTCCGCAACGACGAGATAACGCTGCAGCAGGTGCGCGAGCTTGCCCCGTCGCACATAATCCTAAGCCCCGGGCCAAATCACCCAAAAGATAGCGGCGTCTGCCTGGATATTTTGCGCGCGGATTTGGACGTGCCGATTTTGGGCGTATGCCTTGGGCATCAGGCGATCGGATACGCGGCGGGCGCGGAGATAAAGCAGCTTGAGGTGCCGCTACACGGCAAGAGCTCGACGATCGAAATTTACGCAGATGGCGTGCTTTTTAGCGGGCTGCCGCGTAAATTTGAAGTGATGCGCTACCACTCGCTTTATGTGGACGAAGCTACGCTGCCGCGCGAGTTTGAAATTTTAGCAAAGAGCGAAAACGACGGCGTAATCATGGCGATGAAGCACCGAAGCAAGCCTGTTTTCGGTATTCAATTTCATCCCGAGAGCTTTTTTACTCAATACGGCAAAAAGATCATCGAAAATTTCATCAATTACGGCAAAAAGATAATTTTAAAGGAGAAACTCGTGGTAAATTTCGCCCCGTTTATGTTGAAGCTACAAAAGGGCTTCCCACTAGATAGCGACGATTACGCCGTCATTTGTAAGGCGCTTTACGAGCAGGATTACGACATCGTGCAGCTTGCGGGGCTGCTCGTGCTGATCAGCGAAAAGTCGCTCTATCCAAGCAGCCTCACGGCGCTCGTGCGCAGTATATTAAAATACTCGATCACCTACGACGATCCGAGTCCGATGTTTGACATCGTAGGCACGGGCGGCGATAGGCTAAAGACGATCAATATCTCCACGACTGTGGCCTTTATCGCGGCAAGCTTCGGCGTGCGCGTCGCCAAGCACGGCAACCGCGCGATTACCAGCAGATCGGGCAGTTCCGATGCGCTCGATGCTCTGGGCGTGCCACTACTTAGCGATCTGGCGCAGATTAGGGCGCTGCTAGATCGCACGGGGCTAGCGTTTTTTCACGCGCCGTTTTTTCACAAGATCACCGCCGAGGTCAAAGAGGTGCGTAACCGCCTAAAAATCGGCACCGTCTTTAATATAATGGGACCGCTTTTAAATCCAAATTTAAGCCTAAGCAATCAGATCGTAGGCAATTATTTGGAGGAAGTAAACGGGCTCATCGCCGAAACACTGATGATTTTAGGGCGTAAGCACGCTCTGGTGGTACACGGCATGGACGGCATGGATGAGATCAGCCTGTGCGACGAGACGCTAATCCACGAGGTCGAGGACGGCAAAATTTTAGAATACCGCGTAAATCCCGAGCAGTTCGGCTTCGCTCGGGCGTTTCACGGCGATATAGAGGGCGGCGACGGCGAGGCTAACGCCGAAGCTTTAAAGCAAATTTTAAAAGGCGAGCTTAGCGGGCCGAAATTTGACATCGTCGTGCTAAACGCGATGTTTGCGCTATACTGCGCCGATGTCGTGTCAAGTCCTGCGGAGGCTAAGCCGCTCATTTTAGAGGCGATCAGATCGGGCAAGACGTGGGAATTTTACGAAAACTACGTGAGGGCGAGAGCTTAGATGGCTAGCGGCGAAAAGAGGGAGTTTTTAAGTGAGCAGCTCATCAGCTATCTAGGCAACAAGCGCTCGCTGCTAGCGCCGATAGAGCGGGCGATCTGCGAGATTAAGGCGGAGCTTGGGCAGAGCAAGATCAGCTTGGCAGACGTCTTTAGCGGCAGTGGCATCGTCGCGCGACTGGCTAAAGCGCACTCAAACCTCGTGATCGCAAACGATCTGGAGGGCTACTCGCGCGCGATAAACTCCTGCTATCTTTCAAATTTCAGCGACGGGCTATGGCGAGAATTGAGCGAGCTGCACGCTGAAATTTTAAGAAATTTTACGCCGAAGGAGAGCTTTTTTAGCGAGCTGTACGCGCCGAAGGACGATGAGTATATCAAAGCGGGCGAGCGCGCTTTTTACACGCGCCGAAACGCCCTGATTTTGGGCGGGCTTTGCGAGCAGATTAGCAAAATCCCGCAAAAATTTCGCGATTTTTTCACCGCGCCGCTACTTAGCGAGGCGAGCATCCACTCAAATACGGGCGGCGTTTTTAAGGGCTTTTACAAGGACAAAGCGGGCGTGGGCAAGTTCGGCGGCAGCGGCGAAAATGCGCTAGCTCGCATAATGGGCGAGATTTCCCTGCGCCTGCCCGTGCTTTCAAATTTCGCCTGCGAAAGCGCGGTTTTTCAAGAGGACGCCTCGCGCTTTTTGCAGAGCGCGCGCGAGCGCTTTTCGCAGCTTGACGTCGCGTATTTTGATCCGCCCTACAATCAGCACCCCTACGGCTCGAACTATTTTATGTTAAATTTGATCACGGATTTTATAAACGAGGGCAAGCGCCCAAATGCTGCCGAGCTTAGCAGGGTCTCGGGAATCCCCGCAGACTGGAACCGCTCGGCGTATAATAAAAAATCAAGCGCTGCGGAGGAATTTTTCGCGCTGTTGGTGGAATTTCCGGCGAAATTTTTAATAATCTCTTTTAATTCCGAGGGCTTCATCTCGAAGGCGGAGTTTTTAAAAAACCTCGCGCACATCGGCTCCGTGCGCACGATAGAGATCCGCTATCCGACCTACCGCGCGAGCAGAAATTTAAACGCGCGCGAGCTTTACGTGACGGAATTTTTATATGTCGTACAGAAGTAAGATTAAAATTTGCGGCATCAAAAGCGCCGCCGAAGCCCGCTCGGTGGCGAGTTTGGACATTGATTTTTTGGGCGCGATATTTGCTAAAAGCAAGCGGCAGGTGAGCGCACAGACGGCGCGCGAGATAGCGGACATCGCGCACAGGGCGGGTAAAAAATGCGTCGGCGTTTTTGCCGGGCAAAGCGACTGCGAGATAATGGAAATCTGCGAATTTGCCGCTCTTGACGTCGCGCAGATCCATGGCGAAGTGAGCTCAAATTTATACGCAAATTTAAAGACGATGGGGCTAGAGGTTTGGCGCGTCTATAGCGTGCTAGATGCACTACCAGCCGTCGATACCGCGCTTTGCGATATGCCGCTTTTTGACTGCAAGGGCGAAAACGCCGGCGGCAACGGCATCAGCTTTGATTGGGAGATTTTGCGTGCGGTCAAATTTGACTTCGGCATGGCGGGCGGTATCGGCGAACATAACGCGCGCGAAGCGATTAAATTTAGCCCGCGAGTGCTCGATCTAAACTCAAAAGTCGAGGACGAAAACGGTATAAAATCGGCCGAAAAAATAA
>ERZ773077.2571-NODE-2571-length-11610-cov-3.587884_pt1 | contig 11610 bp, 8 predicted proteins | sample MGYA00580612_ERZ773077 | MGnify/ENA primary metagenome ERZ773077 (study PRJEB29015, sample SAMEA2737971) | human oral metagenome | biome: human oral; feature: human-associated habitat; material: dental | place: China | collected 2021 ...
CCGACCGCGCCTGGTGATCTGCAGGCTCGCACATCGCAGACCATCCAGCATGCCCCGCCGACGTCCCCGCCTTTGCCGCCATCCGCCCTGAACATGCCGCCGTCATCCCGCAAATGCTTCAAGAAAACCGCGCCGCTATTGAAGACCTCATCGCGCGCGGCGATTACAGCTGGGACGGCCTGATGCAGCCGCTGGAGCGCCTGGAAAACCGCCTTGCCAAAGCCGTCTCGCCGGTCGCGCACCTGCACGCGGTAACCAGCACCGACGACTGGCGCGCCGCCTACGAAGCGCTCCTGCCCGAACTTACCGCCTACGCCAGCGACCTCGGCCAGCACGAAGGCCTTTACCGCGCCATCAAAAGCCTGCGCGACAGCGCCGCTTACGCCACGCTCAGCGCATCGCGGCGCAAAGTCATCGACGACGCGCTGAAAAACTTCGAGCGCAGCGGCATTGGTCTTGCCCCCGCCGCACAGGCGCGTTACAAGGAAATCAGCCTGCGTCTGGCCGAACTCGGCACGCAGTTCGCCAACCACGTGCTGGACGCCACCAACGCCTGGCATCTGCACCTGCCCGACGCCAGCCGCCTCGCTGGCATTCCCGACAGCGCCCGCGCGCTGATGGCCGACCTTGCCCGCCAGCACGACGAAGACGGCTACCGCATCACCCTGGATGCACCGGTGGTCATCCCCGTCCTCACCTACGCCGACGACCGCGAGCTGCGCGCGACCGTTTACCGCGCCTACAACCTCCGCGCCAGCGAACTGGCCGATGACGGCAAATACGACAACGCCGCCATCATTGCCGAAACCGTTGCCCTGCGTTTTGAGCTGGCAAAACTGCTGGGCTTTGCCGACTACGCCGCCTATTCCGTGGATAACAAAATGGCGCCGGACAGCGCGGCGGTCATCGCCTTCCTCGAAGACCTCGTCGCCAAAGGCAAGGCGGCGGGCGAGGCGGACATGGCGGCGCTGCGCGAATATGCCACACGTGCGCTGAACCTCGCCGAGCTGCAACCGTGGGACATCGCCTACGCCGCCGAAAAACAGCGGCAAGCGCTGTACGCCCTCTCGCAGGAAGACCTGCGCCCCTACTTCCCCATCAGCCAGGTACTGCAAGGACTGTTCACCATCTGCGAGCGCCTCTTTGCCGTGCGCTTCCGCGAAAACCCGGCGCTTGCCACCTGGCACGCCGACGCGCGCGGCTACGACATGACCGACGCCGACGGCAACCTGCGCGCCCGCTTCTACCTTGACCCCTACGCGCGCGCGAAAAAACGCGGCGGCGCGTGGATGGACAGTGCCGTCTCCCGCTTTGCCGATGATGATGCGCTGCAACTGCCGGTCGCTTACCTCGTCTGCAACTTCACCCCGCCGGTCGGCGACCAAGAGGCCTGCCTCACCCACCAGGAAGTCACCACCCTTTTCCACGAATTCGGCCACGGCCTGCACCACATGCTGACCACCGTCGGCGAATACAGCGTCGCCGGGATTAACGGCGTCGAATGGGACGCGGTCGAACAACCCAGCCAGTTCATGGAAAACTTCTGCTACGAGCGCGATTGCCTGCGCCTCATGACCCGCCACCATGAGACGGGCGAGCCGCTGCCGGATGCGCTCTACGCCAAACTTATCGCGGCGAAAAACTACCAAAGCGCGATGGCGCTGCTGCGGCAAATGGAATTCTCCCTCTTTGACATCCGCCTGCACTGCGCCGAAAACGCGGGCAAAGACGCGCTTGCCGTGCACCGCGCGGTACGCGAACACGTCGCCGTTCCCCCCGCCTATGCCGACAACCGCTTCCCGATGAGTTTCCAGCACATCTTCGCCGGAGGCTACGCGGCGGGCTATTACAGCTACAAATGGGCGGAAGTATTATCTGCGGACAGCTTCGCCGCCTTTGAAGAAGAAGGCGTGCTGAATCCGGCAACCGGCGCGCGTTTCCGCGACGAAATCTTGGCCGTCGGCGGCAGCCGTCCCAGCATGGAAAGTTTCATCGCCTTCCGCGGCCGCGCCCCGCAGGTGGATGCGCTGTTGCGCCACAGCGGCATTCAGCAGCCATAAATAAAACCGCGCGCCATCGTAAAAAAACCGCCCTTTCGGGCGGTTTTTTGTCGGGCAAAGCGGCATCAGGAGGCGATGGCTTCTGCCAGCGGCAGGTGCTTCTGACCGCGGCCGACGCCGATGTAGTGGAAGCCGAGGTGGTAGAGGTCTTCCGGGTGGTACTGGTTGCGGCCGTCGATGATGAGCAGGTGGCGCATTTTGCGGCGCAGGCGCTCGAAGTCCGGCTCGCGGAATTCCGGCCATTCGGTGACGAGCATCAGCGCGTCGGCGGCGGCGGTGGCGCTGTAGGCATCGTCGGTGAAGGTGAGGTCGCCGCGTTGTTGGGCGGGTTGGGGCAGGGTGGCGCGGGCGGTGTGCTGGGCGACGGGGTCGTAGGCGCGCACTTTGGCGCCCGCTTCAAGCAGCGCTTCGATGAGGTCGATGCTCGGCGCTTCGCGCATGTCGTCGGTGCCGGGTTTGAAGGCCAGTCCCCAGACGGCGATGGTTTTGCCTTTGAGGTTGTCGCCCAGTTCGGCGCACAGTTTTTGGTAGAGGCGGTTTTTTTGGTGGCGGTTGCGGGTTTCGACGGCGTGCAGGACGTGCGGGTCGTAACCTGCGTTTTCGGCCATGTTGACCAGTGCGCGCACGTCTTTGGGGAAGCAGGAGCCGCCGTAGCCCGCGCCCGGCGCGATGAAACGGTGGCCGATGCGGCTGTCGCTGCCGATGCCGAGGCGGACGTTTTCGACGTCCACGCCGAGTTTTTCGCAGAGTCCGGCGATTTCGTTCATGAAGGAGATGCGGGTGGCGAGCATGGCGTTGGCCGCGTATTTGGTCATTTCGGCGTCGCGCACGGCCATGTGGATGAGGCGGGCGCCGCGTTCGGTCAGCGGGGCGTAGAGGGTTTGTAGCTGGTTGAGGGCTTCTTCGCTGTCTGCGCCGATGATGATGCGGTCGGGCTGCATGAAGTCGCCGATGGCTACGCCTTCTTTGAGGAATTCGGGGTTGGAGGCGACGTGGTAGGGGATGTCCGCGCCGCGCGCTGTGAGGCTTTCGCTGACGGCAGCGCGCACTTTGTCGGCGGTGCCGACGGGGACGGTGGATTTGTTGATGATGACGGCGGGACGGGCGAGGTGCCGGCCGATTTCTCTGGCGGCAGCGAGGACGTATTGCAGGTCGGCCGAGCCGTCTTCGTCCGGCGGAGTGCCGACGGCGATGCAGTAGGCGTCAGCGTCCGGGGCGGCATCAGCGAGGTTGGTGGTGAAGTGCAGGCGTCCGGCGGCGGTGTTTCTGGCAACGATTTCATCCAGGCCGGGTTCGTAGATGGGCAGTTGGCCTTGTTTGAGACCGTTGATTTTCTTCGGGCAGATGTCCACGCAGGTAACGTGGTGGCCGATTTCGGCGAAGCAGCCGCCAGCAACGAGGCCAACGTATCCGGTTCCGATGATGACTATGTTCATGTGGGTTCCTTTTTGTTGTGTGAGGGATTCTGGTGGAGTGCGCGTTCTTCAGCAGGGCAGGTGCAGGGTGATTTGCAGGCCGCCAAGCGGGCTGCGCGCGAGTTCCAGGCTGCCGCCGTAGGTGTCGGTGATGTCAGCAGCGATGGCAAGGCCGAGGCCACTGCCTGCCGTGCCTTCGTCGAAGCGGGAGCCGCGCCGCGTGGCACGGGCCATGTCTTCGTCACTGAGGCCGCAGCCGTCGTCTTCGACGCGGATTTCGACGCTGCCGCGTCCTTTTTCTGCGCCGTGGTGTTGGATATGGATGTTGATGCGGTTTTTTGCCCATTTGCCGGCGTTGTCGAGGATGTTGCCGAGGACTTCTTCGATGTCGGTTTGTTCGGCGCGGATGTGGGTGCCGCCGCGCACGTCCATGTGCCAGGTAAGGTTGCGCGCGCCGTGCAGTTGGCGCATGAGGGTGAGGAGGTTTTTGACGCAGGCGGCGGTGTCGATGCGGCGCACGTCGCCCGCGCCGCTGCCTGCGCGCGCCAGGTGGCGTTCGATAAGGCGCAGCATGGTGTCGGTCTGGTTGCGGATTTTCTCGCCATCAACTTGGCCGCTGCCGCTTTCGGCGGTGAGCAGCGCCAGGGGTTTTTTCAGGGCGTGGCTGAGGTCGGCGGCGTGTCCGCGCGCGCGTTCGACGATGCGGGCATTGCGTTCTAATACTTCGTCCATTTCGGCGGCAAGCGGGTCAAGGTCGGGGCTGTAGCCGCTGCCGACGCGGCTGGCGTCGCCGTTTTGGACGTCGCGCAGGGCGCGGTACAAGCGGCGCAGCGGACGCAGGCCGAGGCGCACTTGCAGCCACAGGGAGACGAGCAGGGTCAGCGCGAGGATGCCGAGGCTGATGAGGAGGACGCGGTCGATGCGCTTGAGTTCATCCAGGGTGGCGTCTGCCGGGCCGAAGAGGTAGAGCGTTGGGGTTTGTCCGCCTATGTCCAGGGTGCGGCGGATGCCGAGCAGGGCTTCGCCGGTGGGGCCGGTGAGGCGGTAGAGTTCGGGGTCGTCGCTGCAAGCCTTTGCCTGGGCAAGCGGCAGGCTGCTGTCCCACAGGGAGCGCGAGTGTTTGTTGTTTTTGCCCGTTTCGAGTTGCCAGTACCAGCCGGAGAAGATGGTGCGGAATTCGTCCGGCACGAGGTCGGCGTCCTGGAAGATGTGGCCGCTGTCGCCGAGGCGCATGCTGGCGCTGATGCGGTCGGCGCGTTCGTTGAGCGAGGCGGCGAGGCTGCGCAGGATGGTGTCATGCAGGCGGTCACGCAGGACGAAGCCGCTCACGCCAAGGACAAGCACGGTGGTGATGGCGCCCAGCCAGAGCAGGCGCTGGGCGAGACCAAAGCGGGGGTTCATGGTTCTTCGCCTTCGCCGGGGTTGTCGGCCGGGTCGGCAAGCAGGAAGCCGCGTCCGCGTACGGTTTGCAGGAGCGGCGCGCCCAGTTTGCGGCGGATGCGGCCAATGAGGACGTCCAGCGCGTTGGAATCGGGGTCGCTGTCGCGGGCATAGACGTGTTCGAGGATTTCGCTGCGGCTGATGACGACGCCAGGGCGGTGCATGAGGTAGGCGAGGATGCGTTCTTCCTGGGCGGTAAGCGCGAGGCGGCGGCCTTCGTAGAGGAAGCGCCCCTGCAAGGTGTCGTAGGCCAGCGCACCGACTTGCAGCACGGGATCGGCGTGGCCGTGGGCGCGGCGCAGCAGGGCGCGCAGGCGCAGTACGACTTCTTCAAAGAGAAAGGGTTTGGTGAGGAAGTCGTCTGCGCCGGCGCTGAATCCGGCGAGTTTGTCGCTCCAGCGGCTGCGTCCGGTAAGGATAAGCACGGGGAAACGGCGCCCTTCTTCGCGCCAGTGGGTGAGCAGCGACACGCCGTCCATGCCGGGCAGGCCGAGGTCAAGCACGGCGGCATCGTAGTCTTCGGTGCAACCGAGGAAGGCGGCATCGTTGCCCTCGTGCGCGAGTTCGACAATCATGCCGGACTCGCGCAGGTGCGAAGCAAGGCTCTGCGCCAGTTCGCGATCGTCTTCGACTATCAGCACCCGCATCAGCGCACCTCGATTTCGTCTTCGCTGAGGATGTGGCCGTTAAACGGGTCAAGCGACACTTCAACCAGCATACCGCTGTCGAGTTGCAAATCCACTTCGTAGAACGGACGGGCGTCGCGGTCGTACTTCAATTCCACTTCCTGCACGTTGCCGTGATAACGCTTGAGCAGCGTTTCCAGCAAATCGGCCAGCGGCATCATGTCGTCACGCAGGAAACCGGTATCGGCGACAGGCGCCCCCGTTACCGCATCGACGAAGACATCGCCGCTCTGGCCGTCCTTGTCCATCACCCGCACCTGATAAAAAAAGCGGTTCTGGTGATGGCGCAAATCCACGTCGATTATCCGCCCCGGATGGTCAAGCAGCACCTGACGCAGCAGCACCGGCATCGACAAAAACTGCGGCGGCGCCGTGAGCGAGACTTCCTTGCCCGTGACTGCGTCAATATGAATCTCGCGGCGTGAACCGTCGGCGGCAAGCAGCTTCACTTCATACACATTGCGCCCGGCCTGATCGCGGTCGAGCTCAACATCGAGCACCCGCCCAGCATAACGCGTTTGCACGGCGGCAAGAATCTCGGCCAGCGGCTTGAAACGCCCTGCCATCACCGCCTGGCGCGCCGTATCATGATCGGCGGCAAAAGCAGTGCAAATGGCGAGGCCGAAACCGGCGGCGGGAAACAACAAAAACTTCATATTCATACCCCCTAATCGTAGCGAAGCCCGATTAAACCGAAGATGAACCGCACCGTCAAAAACCATTCACCGAACATCTGCCATAATCCGCGCTGCGAAAAAACACGCCTGCCAAAACACAATGAACCAAGCCCCCCGCATCGCCCTCTACTCACACGACACCATGGGTCTCGGCCACATCCGCCGTACCAGCCTGCTTGCCCGCGCCCTCAGCCAGCCGCCGCTGGCGGCCACCGTCCTGCTCATCTCCGGCATCCGTGAAAGCGGTGCCTACCCACTGCCGCCCGGCATCGACAGCCTGACCCTGCCCGCCTACCACAAACAGACAGACGGCCACTACCGCGCCCGCCACCTCAACATCCCCATCGCCGACCTTACCGCCCTGCGCAGCCACACCATTGCCGCCGCGCTGGACGCCTTCGCGCCCGACCTGCTGATTGTCGATAACGTCGCACGCGGCGCGCAGAACGAACTCGACGCGGCGCTTGCCGCCCAATGCGCGCGCGGCTGCCGCATCGCCCTTGGCCTGCGCGACATCATTGACGAGCCCGCAACCGTCGCCCGCCAATGGGACAAACTCGCGACCCTCGACACCATCCGCCGCTACTACGACGCTGTCTGGATCTACGGCGACCCGCGCTACTACAACACCGCCGCTGCCTACCACCTCAACACCCTCGATAACACCACCATCACCTACCTCGGCTATCCCGACCCGCTCACGCGCCAGGAAACCACCCCATCCGGCGAACAGAACGAGCCCCCCTACGCCCTCTGCCTGCTCGGCGGCGGCCAGGACGGCTACACCCTCGCCGAAACCTTCGCCCGTACCCGCTTGCCCGATGGCTGGCGCGGCATCATCCTCACCGGTGCCATGATGCCGGCGGCAGAACGCGCCCACCTCGCCGAACTGCTTGCGCAAAACCCCGCCTGTGAAACCCGCGACTTCACCCCCGAACCGCTCGCCCTCATGCAGGGGGCATCCGCCATCATCAGCATGGCGGGCTACAACACCACCCTTGAGACCCTCGCCCTGCACAAACGCACCCTGCTCGTGCCGCGCATCCGCCCGCGCCAGGAACAATGGCTACGCGCCAGCCGCCTCGCCGAGATGGGACTCGCCGCCTGCCTGCATCCGGACGAACTCAACCCCGACACCCTTGCCGCCTGGCTTGCCGCCGACCATCCGCCGCTACCCGACGCGCGCGACCACCTCGACTACCACGGCCTTGCCAACCTCGTGCAAGCCGCCATCACCCTCACCCATAAGGAAACCCCATGACCATCGGCTACGTCCTCAAACGCTACCCGCGCTTCTCTGAAACCTTCATCGTCAACGAAATCCTCGCCCACGAAGCCGCCGGACAAGCCATCGAAATCTACGCCCTCGGCCCCGTACAAGAAACCCACTTCCAGGAAGCCATCGCCCGCGTGCGTGCGCCGGTGCGCCGCATCCGCCACCAATACCACGACACCGAACTCTACTGGCAACTGCTCACCAAAGCCCACGCCACCCTGCCCGCCTTCGACGCCAACGCCGCGCTTGCCGAAAACCACAGCGCCGCCACCATCGGCCAGGCGGCAGTACTGGCGCTCAAAATCCACGAACGCGGCATCCGCCACCTGCACGCCCACTTCGGCACCCAGGCGGCGACCATCGCCCGCCTCGCCGCGCGCTTTGCCGCCGTCACCTACAGCATCACCGCACACGCCAAAGACATCTACCACGAATACAGCGAACCGGTGAACCTCGCCCGCAAAATCGCCGACGCCGCCTTCACCATCACCGTCTCCGACTACAACCTCGCCCACCTGCGCGAACAATACCCCGCTGAAGCGCCCGTGTACCGCATCTACAACGGACTCGACCTCGAACAATTCCCCTACCACGCGCCCGAAAACCGCCCGCCGCACCTCCTCGCCGTCGGCCGCCTCGTCGAAAAAAAAGGCTTCAACCACCTCATCGACGCCATCGCCCGCCTGCGCCGTGACGGCATCGCCTGCGAATGCACCATCATCGGCGAGGGCGGCAAACGCAGCGAACTCGCCGCCCAAATCACCGCGCTCGGCCTTGACGACCAAGTCCACCTCATCGGCAACCGCACCCAGGCCGAAGTCAAAGCCTACCTGCATCACGCCGCCATGCTCGTCGCCCCCTGCATCATCAGCGCCGACGGCGACCGCGACGGCCTGCCAACCATCCTCGTCGAAGCCATGGCGCTCGGCACCCCGTGCATCTCGACCGACATCGTCGGCATCCCCGAACTCATCCACGACGGCGAAACCGGCCTACTCGTGCCGCCGCATGACCCGGATGCCCTCGCCGAAACCATCACCCGCCTGCTCGAAAAACCCGCTTACGGCGAACACCTCGCCGCCAACGCCCGCACCCACATCGAACAACACTACGACATCCACCAAAACACCGCCGAACTGCGCGAACACATCGCACGCGGCGGCTGACAAAACCCGCCAAGCGGGACAAACACTGGGCTCACACCAAACAAACCCGACAAACCCGAATCCATAACAAACCATGACACACAAACACATCGCCTACATCTGCGCCGACAGCGGCATCCCCGTCTATGGCAACAAAGGCGCCTCCATCCACGTTCAGGCCATCACCCGCGCCTACCTGCGCGCCGGACACCGCGTCACCCTCTTCGCCAGCCGCTACGACGGCCCGACCCCGCCCGGCCTCGAACACATCCGCACCGTCCCCCTGCCCGCCCCGCCCAAAGGCAGCACCCTCGAACGCGCCGAAGCCGCGCTTGCCGCCCGTGCCGAAACACAGCACCTGCTCGCCGCGCACGGGCCCTACGACCTCATCTACGAACGCTACTCCCTGTGGAGCGACGCGGGCATGACCTACGCCGCCGCCACCCACACCCCCGGCATCCTCGAAGCCAACGCCCCGCTCATCGAAGAACAACGCACCCACCGCGAACTCGTCCTGCCCGAACAAGCCGCCGCCATCGCCGCCAACAACTTCGCCCTCGCCAAAAGCATCATCGCCGTCTCGCCGGGCGTCGCCGCCTACCTCGCGCAGTGGCCGCACCAACACATCGCCACCATCGCCAACGGCGTCGACCCTGCCCCCTTCGCTACCGCACGCGAAAACGCCACGCGCCACGACGACCACATCCACATCGGCTTCCTCGGCACCCTCAAACCCTGGCACGGCCTGCCGCTGCTCGTGGACAGCTTCGCCCGCGTTCACGCCGCAGAACCGCGCGCCCGCCTGCACATCATCGGCGACGGACCAGGCCGGGCTGACCTCGAACAAGACCTCGCCGCGCGCGGCCTCAGCGCCTGCGCCACCCTGCACGGCGCGATCGCCGCCAGCGACGTCCCGGCACACCTCGCCGCGCTCGACATCGCGACCGCCCCCTACCCCCAACAAGAAAACTTCTACTTCTCGCCGCTGAAAATCTACGAATACCTCGCCGCCGGCCTGCCCGTGGTCACCACCCGCGTCGGTCACCTGCACGAAGTCGTGCACCACGGCGAAGACGGCCTGCTCGTACCGCCGGACGACCCCGCCGCCTTCGCGCAAGCCATCCTCGAACTCGCCCGCGACCCCGCCCGCCGCAGCCGCATGGGACAAAACGGCCAGGCACGCGTCGCCCGCGAACATAGCTGGGACGCCGTCGCCCAACAAATCCTCGCCCTCGCCGACGCCTGAGCGGAACCCCCTTCCCCCGCAAGTGCTCGCAAAGCGGCGGAAGGAGAGAAAAACAAACGCCAAGCGGGACAACCACGGCCCCTCCCGCTTGCAGCACAAAAACCCACCACCCTGCAAACCAAAACAAAACCCGAACCCACACCATGACCGAAGAAGACCGCCCCATCACCCGCATCGCCCACCACTTTGCCCCCTACCTGCACGGCCAGGCGCCGCTCCTCATCGGCGCCCTTGCCGCCCTGCTCATCACCACCCTGATGCGCCTGCTCGAACCCTGGCCGCTCGCCTACCTCGTTGACCACATCCTCAAACAACACCAGCACGGCAGCCTCACCCCGCACACCGCCATCCTCCTCGCCGCCGCAGCCGTCATCCTCATCGCCGCCCTGCGCGCACTGGCGGGCTACCTCTCCACCATCGGCTTCGCCCGCATCGGCACCCAAGTCCTCAGCCGCGTCCGCCGCGACCTCTACGACCAACTCCTGCAACTCCCGCTCGCCTACCACCAAAAAATGCGCCCCGGCGACCTCACCCTGCGCCTCATCAACGACATCAACCAACTCAAAGAAATCACCGTCAGCGCCCTCCTGCCCATGCTGGCCAACATCTTCATCCTGCTGGGCATGCTCGGCGTCATGATCGTCATCAACTGGCAACTCGCCCTCATCGCCCTCCTGCCACTGCCCGTCATGTGGTACAGCGCGCGGCGCAGTAGCCGCCTCATCCACGAAGCCAGCCGCCGCACCCGCAAACGCGAAGGCAGCCTGGCCGCGACCGCAGCCGAAAGCATGAATGCCATCTGCACCGTCCAGTCCCTCACCCTCGAAGAGAATTTCCGCCGCCAATTCAGCGGCAGCGACGGCAGCGCCATGCACGCCGACCTCAGCACCAAACGCCTCTCCGCCGGCCTCGAACGCACCACCGACCTCCTCGTCGCCTGCGCCACCGCCCTCGTCCTCTGGCAGGGGGCGCGCCAGGTTATCGCTGGTGCCATCAGTACCGGCGATCTTCTCGTCTTCATCAGCTACCTCAAAAACAGCATGCGCCCCGTGCGCGAATACGCCAAATACGCCGGCCGCCTCTCCAAAGCGCTGGCCTCCGCCGAACGCATCGCCGACATCCTCGACGAAACCCCGGAAATCACCGACGACCCCTACAGCCGCCCGGCGCCGCCACTGCGCGGCCGCATCAACCTGCGCAACCTCCACTTCCACTACCCCGGCAACCCCAAAAAAACCTTCGACGGCCTCGACCTCGAAATCGCCGCGGGCGAACACATCGCCATCGTCGGCCCCTCCGGCATCGGCAAATCCACCCTGGCGGCGCTACTCCTGCGCCTCTACCAACCACAACAAGGCCGCATCGAAATCGACGGCCACGACATCCGCCGCTTCCAGCTCGCCAGCCTGCGCGCACAAATCGGCCTCCTGCCACAAGACGCGCTCCTCTTTGCGACCAGCATCCGCGACAACCTCACCTGCGCCGCCGGACGCGCCGTCAGCGAACGCGAAACCATCGCTGCCGCCAAACTCGCCAACGCGCACGACTTCATCATGGCGCAGCCCGACGGCTACAACACCCAAATCGGCGAACGCGGCGCGACCCTCTCCGGCGGGCAGCGCCAGCGCCTGGCCATCGCGCGCGTCGCCCTGCGCCGCTGCCCCA
>ERZ773077.2572-NODE-2572-length-11607-cov-9.912050_pt1 | contig 11607 bp, 9 predicted proteins | sample MGYA00580612_ERZ773077 | MGnify/ENA primary metagenome ERZ773077 (study PRJEB29015, sample SAMEA2737971) | human oral metagenome | biome: human oral; feature: human-associated habitat; material: dental | place: China | collected 2021 ...
GAATACGACATCAGGGTTCCGTTTCCCGGTTATCTGGACGAGTTGAACTCCCTTCACGAACTGGACCAGCCCTCCTGGCAGGCCAGCAGCAGCCATGCGCGCCACCCCTACAGACTGAAACGCGACGAGAACGATGCCGCGGTTCCCGCAGCTGCGGAATCGGCGTATCCGGACCTGATCGTCCTCCGGTTCATGGACCACCGTCCCCCGGGCAACCTGGTCGGGCTCTTCACCGCGGCGCTCCGGACGAAAGTGATGTCGCAGACGGAGAATCCGCTGCCTCCTGCGCTGCACGGCCACGGGTTCGACGGGCATCCCCACGTCGCCTATCTCGGTCTTCCATTCGCCGGTTTCAAGCACGCGGACGGACATCTGCTTGCCCTAGCAGTCGCGATCCCGGGGCTGGATCGGGCGGAGCGCCGCAGGATCCTACGAGGCATCCTGGGCACCGATCCGGACCGGATCGTCGACCTGCAGGTGCCCGGTTTCAGACGGGTCTTCGGGTTGCGTTATTCCCCCGATGAGCCGCTGCCCGTTGGTGCAACCGCCGAGCGATGGATACGGCCCGCCAGGAGATGGGTGTCCGTGACCCCTCTCGTGCTGGACAGATACCCGAAGAAGGGAGATCTCGCCCCGGCAGTGGTTCGTTCCATCCAACAGGCAGGGCTCCCCGCTCCGGTCACTGTTGAGCTGAGCACCCAGCCGCTCACCCCCGGGGCCGCGCACCTCACCCCGAAGGAACTTCCCCTCCGGGCTCGCGGCCGCCTGTACCGGCACGTCCGGATGACATTCGAGCATCCCGTCACAGGACCCGTGCTGGCCGGCGCGGGACGGTACTTCGGAGTTGGTCTGTTCGCCCCCGAACGTGAAGGAGCCGACGGATGATCACCGGCGATTTCGACCTCTTCATGGAGGAGCTCCACGGCCATCGCCCATTCCCCTGGCAGTCGGACGTGGTTGCCGACATGCTCCGGACGGGCACCTGGCCGTCTCTCGTGGACGTGCCCACCGGTCTGGGCAAGACGTCGATGCTCGACGTCGCCGTATTCGTGTTGGCCATGTGTGCCGGAGGCGAGGCCGCGAGCGGGCTGGGGCGACGACGCATCTTCCTCGTGGTGGACCGGCGAATCGTCGTAGATCAGGCCGAGCTGCACGGAAAACGTATCGCCAAGGCCCTGGAGACGGCCTCCCCGGGCAGTGTGTCGGAGGAGGTCGCACGCAGGCTCCGTGGACTATCCGGTTCATCCGATGGCCCGGTGCTTCCCGTGGTCAAGATGCGTGGTGGAGCGACCTGGGACGCCGCGTGGCTGCCGCTTCCCGACCTGCCAGCGATCGTCACCGGCACCGTGGACCAGGTGGGAAGCCGCCTGTTCTTCCGAGGCTACGGCGTCAGCGCCCGGCGACATCCGATCGATGCCGCCCTGGTGGGCACCGATTCCGTGATCATGATCGACGAGGCGCACCTGGCGCAGGCCCTCACCGCCTCTCTTGAAGCAACCAGCTCCCTGGATTCCAGCCAGGTCCTGGGTCTGCCCCAAACTTCGGTAGTGCACCTCAGCGCCACCAGCACCGGGCGTCCCGAGGGGTGGACCACGTCGTTCGATGAAGATGCGCACCTGGACGATCCCACGGCCCGGGCACGCCTGGCCGCCGCAAAAACACTGACCTTCGTCGACACCACGAAACAGCAGGTCGTGCGGGACATCGCGGCCCATGCAGCCGAGGCCGTCACGGGAACCGACTCCCGTGTTCTCGTGGTGTGCAACACCGTCGACAGAGCCCGGGAGGTTCACAACAGGCTACTGAGGTCGAAGGGCCTGCCCTCCGGCACCGAGGTGTTGCTGCTGATGGGCCGCTCCCGCCCGGTGGATCGCGAGGCGATAACCTCCAAGGTGACTGAGCTCTTCGGTGCGGATCGCGAGGAGAAACCGGGGTCGGCGGTGCTGGTCGCCACCCAGACCGTTGAGGTCGGGATCGATCTCGACGCCACCGCCCTGATCACCGAGACCGCACCCTGGGATGCGCTAGTCCAACGCATCGGACGCGTCAACCGGCGAGGTGTCCTGCCCGCGGCGGACGTGGTCGTGGTGGAGGACAACGACCCGAAACCGCCGGTTTACGGAAACGTCAAAGTGCACACGGCCGACTTCCTGCGGTCCAGGTTGAAGGCACCCGGAACCATGGACGTCTCACCGCTGGCACTGCGTCACATGGACGTCCCCGCCGAGCTGACCGCGGAGGCCCCACTGCTTCCACTCCTGCTACCGGCCCAGCTCGACGCGTGGGCGCGCACCAGCCCGGCTCCAAGCGTCGATCCCCCGTTGGATCCGTACCTGCACGGCATCGACACATCGGTGGCACCGGTGACGGTGGCCTGGCGCGATGGGCTGCGGAATGCATGGAACGAGACATTGCCCGCTGATGAGGTCGGCGGTGCGATCGACTCCCTGCCGGTCCGCGCCGAGGAATGTGTGGAAATTCCGTTGGGGGCATTGCGGCGTTGGTTGTGTGACGCGAAACCCTTGCCGGTGGGTGACACGGAGGACTACGACGATTTCGACGACATCCCCTTCGGAGACGACTCGGAAAGCACGGTGCTCCGGCGGGTGGACGACGGTTCCGGTCCGTCGACCTGGGCCTGGGTCTCCGGTGAATCGCTGCGTCCCGGGGACGTGGTCGTGGTGCCAACCGACTCCGGAGGGCTCGACCAATTCGGCTGGGCCCCCACCAGCACGGACAAGGTGAGTGACGTGTCCGAACTGGCCACCTGCCGGCGCGGCCGGGCAGCCCTGCGTCTCGACCCCGGCCTGCCTGACAGACTTGGGATCCCGGCCTTCACCGACTTCCAGGATCTGGTGCGGGACTGGCGCAACTGCGATGATCCGGACGATCGGGAAGAGTTCCGCTCCGGCATCGTGTCGGCTGTCCTCGCGTGGCTCGCCCGTCATCCCGATCCTGAAAGCTCCAGCGCATGGACCTCGGACGATCTCGCCACACTCCGCGCTCAACTTGCCGGGAATATTGTCCTGACCCAGACAACCGAGGCGTCTTCCCCCATCCTGCGGGTGGTTTCGCCGGAAACCAGCTGGTTGAACGCGGATGACGGGAACTCCGACGAAACCTCGCACCTGAACCGGCGGGTCACCCTGGCGACCCACATGGAAGCGGTGGGGGCACGCGCGGACGGTGTGGCGCGCAGGCTGGGGCTGCCCGAACCCGTGCGGCAAACCGTCACCGACGCAGCCCGCTGGCACGATCTGGGAAAGGTGGATCAGCGGTTCCAGGCGATGCTGTTCGGGGGCGACCCGATCCGCGCGGAACTGGCGGACGAGCCACTGGCGAAATCCGGCATGCCGCCTGGTGATCGGCAGCAGTACCGACGGGCGAGGCAACTGAGCGGCCTGCCGCGGGGCGCCCGGCACGAGGCCTGGTCCGAGGTTCTCGTCGCCGAGTACCTGGCGGAATTGACCGAACCCTATCCGGGAGATCCGGAGCTGTTGCGCCACCTGGTCGCGAGCCACCACGGACACGCCAGGCCTTTCCTGCCGCCAGTGCTCGACACCGGAGAACACACCTTGGAGGCTGTCGTCGACGGCATTCAGGTCGTATCTGCGCTACCCACCAGTGTTCGGCTCTCGGACGCCGAACGTTTCTCCCGGCTCAACGCCCGGTACGGCCGGTGGGGACTCGCCCTGCTGGAAGCCATTGTGCGCTGCGCCGACATGACCGTGTCCTCGGAGGGATCATGATGAACCACGTCACACTGCCTGCCCTTCTCGGGGACTCACCCCTGGCCGTTCTCGCGGCGATCGGGACGCTGCGGCTCATCCACGACTTCACCGACGACAACGCCCGGCTGCACTGGAACACGACCGATCACCGTCCCGTGCTGACCTCTTCCCTGGCAACGGTTGATGAGGTTGCTGAAGCTCTCGTCGACATCGTCAGAACCATGCCGGAAGGGGTTTCCGTGCCGGGCGGTCCAATGGGTTTTCCCCCTCCCGGGGAGGCCCCGGACAAACTACGGGTGCCACAGGGGAAACTGCACTCTTTTGCGGAGAACCTATTCCCGGAAATCTCTGAAACAGAAAGCGCAACGATGTTTTCATGGCTGACCAGCCTCATCACCGACTTGGCAGCCACCTCCGAGAAGAGCGATTCCGGATCAAAAAATCAAAAATCCAACTCGCAGAAGCGTTGTTCAGTCAGTCAATTCATCGCATCGTCCGGCAAGCAGTCAATTGCAACCATGCTGAAGAAACCTTTGGAGCACGTGCAAAAACACCCAGAATATCTCCACGAGGCCCTCACCGGATGGGTGCGGGTACCCGGTGTCACCGGAGAGTACTTGGATCACAGAGCGGCATGGAAAGCGATCGATGACGGTAGAGGCAGAACCGGAAGGATGCGCGGCGTCCCGGGAGCAACTTGGCTGGCACTCATGTCATATCCAATATGGACAACCACAGCGGCGGGAAAGAAGCCTCGTACGAGCGGTTGGCATTTGGTGGGCAAAGGACGCAGAAGCATACAAGAATTACGTCTTCCGCTTTGGGTGGAACCACTTGGGCCGCTCGCCATCAAGGCCTTGGTCGAACACCCGGAGTTGGATGGCGACCTAGATGTTCCCTTGAATCAAAAGATCCGCCTATTGGGTATTTTCCACGTCTGTCGAGCGCGACGAGCTCCCAGTGAACATTCCGCTGGCCTCTTGATTCCTGCGCAACGATGACTGTCAGGCCAGACATCCCGGGGCTCCCGGAAACGGTCCCGGCACGGATGCTCAACGAGTTCGTCTACTGTCCGCGCCTATTCCATCTGGAATGGGTACAGTCACGCTTCACGACCAGCGATGACGTCGAGGAGGGCCGCTACCTGCACCGCGTCGTTGACGAGGAATCCGGGGATCTACCCGACAAGTCCGAGGCCTGGGGCGGCAGGACCGCACGATCAGTGTCCCTGAGTTCACCTGGCCTAGGGCTGGTGGCGAAACTGGACCTGGTGGAGGACGGCGGGAACGGTTCCGTCGTCCCCGTCGACTACAAGAAAGGGCACCCGGACAAGACCGGGGCTCCTTGGCCGAACGACAGGACTCAGCTATTGATTCAGGCTCTGCTCCTGAAGGAGGCCGGATACGTTGTGGAGCGGGCGGAAATCTGGTATGCCGAAACCCGGCGACGAGTTGTGATTCGCATCGATGAAACGGCCCTCAGTGAAATCACGGAAACCCTCAAGGACGCATGGCGTGTTGCTGCCGACCCGAAACCGCCGCCTCCACTGAGGAACAGTCCGAAATGTCCTCGCTGCTCGCTGGTCGGCATCTGTCTCCCCGACGAACTGACCTCACTGAAGATCCCTCCTCGGGAAAGACGGCCTCTCAAGAGGTTGATGGCACCCATCCTCGAGGGACGTCCCGTGTACGTGACGATGCAGGGTTCCACCGTCGGGATTCGCAACGACAGGTTGGAGGTACGTCTCGACGGCGAGCTACAGGCAAGTTACCGTCTCATCGATGTGAGTCAGCTGTGCGTCTTCGGAAACGTGACCATCTCCTCGCAGGCCGTAAGGGAACTCATGAGCAACGATCTTCCGATCCTCTGGTTCACGTATGGAGGCTGGTTCGCAGGAATGGCCGAAGGACTTCCGGGCAAGAATGTTGATTTACGAATAGCACAGTTCGGGGCATCGGAACAGAAACGCCTGGAAGCCGCACGGAATATGATATCGGGAAAGATCCGCAATTGCCGAACACTGATGCGGCGCAACTCACGTACCGAGGCCGAACGTATCGGGAATCAGTTGAAAGAACTGGCGATACAGGCGACAAAAGCCGCCTCTCCCGGCCAACTGCTGGGTATCGAGGGGACAGCAGCACGACTCTATTTCGCGAGTTTCCCAGCCATGATCGGCGACAACACACGCATTGACGTGTCGGATTTCCACGAGAACGGTCGTTCCCGTAGGCCACCACCAGACCCCCTGAACGCCCTTCTGTCCTTCTGCTACGCATTGCTGGTGAAGGATCTGACGGTGGCACTGGCGTCGGTGGGTTTCGACCCATACTTGGGCATGTTCCACAAACCGAGGTTCGGGCGTCCCGCACTCGCGCTGGATCTCGCCGAGGAGTTCCGCCCATTGGTGGCGGAGAGTGTCGTGGTGCAGGTACTGAACAACCGGGAGGTTGGCCCACACGACTTCCGGACACGCGCCGGAGGCTGCATGTTGAAACCGAGTGGGCGCAAAGCGGTCCTGCGAGCATACGAACGTCGCCTCAATCAGGAGATCACCCACCCACAGTTCGGCTACAAGGCGACCTACCGTAGAATCATGGACATCCAGACCCGTGTTCTGGGCGCTTTCCTCACCGGCGAACTGGACCAGTACACTGCGATGGTGACCAGATGAAGACACGGAGGCGGCGCTATCTGGTGGCATATGACATCCGCGAACCCGGAAGGCTGCGGCGAATCTGCAAGCTGATGGAGGCCCATGGAGAACGCCTCCAGTACTCCGTTTTCATCTGTGACCTCAACAGGTCTGAGCTGATTCACTTGAGAGCAGCTGGAGAGAAGATCATGAACTTGGCCGTCGACTCGGTGGTCATCGTGGACCTGGGCGAGATTGACGAGGATCGGTTCATCTTCGTCGGGCACCACGAGGAGCTACCCACCCGAGGGCCGCAGATTGTCTAGCCACCACGCGAGCGCTCCAGTGCCCAACCAACCTCTGGGGAGCGCTCGCTCCCTAGTCAGAGCAGGTTTCACTCCACTTACGGAGGACGAACAACCCTTCACGCACGCCCCAGCTGGTCGGCGCTCACAGACCCATGTAATACTAGTAGTCAGAGACCAAAGAAATCGCGAACCCTTTTCCCGACCTCAAAGGTCAGGCTCCATTGCGACCGCCAAGCTCGTTTGGGTCCACATGCCTGCTGCCTCCCTTTTCCTGACTCAAAGGTCAGGCTCCATTGCGACTAGGAGCCAGATGGGCAGGTCTCGGCCGACGCGGCCTTTTCCCGACCTCAAAGGTCAGGCTCCATTGCAACCTGCTCATACTCACACTTGACCTCGGCGAGAGGAATCCTCTTCCTGACCTCAAAGGTCAGGCTCCATTGCGACTGCGCCATCAACCCGTACTTGTTCATCACTGGGCTCCCTTTTCCTGACCTCAAAGGTCAGGCTCCATTGCGACAAATAAGCGGGGTACGGCACGAAACTATGGGTCGCGATTTTCCTGATCTCAAAGATCAGGTTCTACATACTTCCCACGTCATCCATACACAGATTCTTGAAGGTTCCATCATGAATCCATCCTGTCGATCTTGATTGTTCTCAATTGCCGCTATGTTTGTTTGATAAGCGGTATTGGTTCGTCAGAATCGCATCCTGACTTCGATGAACAGACGGGGCGCTGCGCAACGCTCCTGGAAGCACCAAGACCCGCCGGTCAGGGTGATCTCGCCGGGTCACGGCGGAGAAAAATACACAGCTGAGCCCGCGTCGCACGATGACGGCGGTGGCGGGGCCACACCTCCGTGTCTCTCGCCCCACTACGGCACCGGATCGCATGCCGAAAGCGATCGGGCTGGGCTGGCCGACGCATCGCAACCCTGGTTGCAGGCTGTGTTGGGGCTACACGACCTCTTCCGCTGCCGTTCCCCGGGACGACGGGGGAAGTAGGATGGCCGGCATCCGGCCTAGTCTTCCTCCATTCCTGGAATCAGATCTGGACCTGTGGGGCTGTCAGTTGTTGGATGGGATCAGTCCCGTTCACCGGACCTGACCCAAGGAGAATCAGCCATGGCCCTCCCCCTCAGCCGCCGCGCCGCGCTCTTCGCGCTCGGCAGCACCGTCCTACTCGGTTCCTGCACGATCGCCAGCGACGGGAAGAACACCCCCGACAGCGCATCGGCCTCCGAGGGGGCGCTGAAAACCGTCACCCCGGGCAAGTTGACCATCGCCACCGGCGAACCCGCCTACTCCCCGTGGGTGGAGAACAACGATCCCGCGTCCGGCAAGGGTTTCGAGGCCGCCGTCGCCTACGCCGTCGCGGGAAAACTCGGTTTCGCCAACGCGGACGTGGTGTGGGTGCGCAGCACCTTCGATGCCGCGGTCGCTCCCGGCGCCAAGGACTGGGACTTCAACCTGCAGCAGTTCTCCATCACCGAGGAGCGCCGGAACGCCGTCGATTTCTCCTCCCCCTACTACACCACCGCGCAGGCCGTGGTGACCCTGAAGGGTTCCCCGGTATCCGGGGCCACCACCGTCGCCGAACTCAAGGGCGCCCTGCTGGGAGCGCAGACCGGAACCACCAGTCACAGGATGCTCACCGAAACAGTGGCACCCACCACCGCCCCGTCGGTCTTCAACAACTCGCAGGACACGGTGCAAGCCCTCAAGGGCGGCCAGGTGGACGCCATCGTGGTTGACCTCCCGACGGCGCTGTACCTGGTGGCCTCCGAACTGGACGACGGTGTGGTGGTTGGCCAGTTCGCCGACACCTCGGGCGGCGACCAGTTCGGCCTGGTACTACCGAAGGGCTCCGCGCTCACCGCGGCTGTCACGGGCGCGGTCGACGCCCTCCGCGCGGACGGCACCCTCGATTCCCTGACCAAAACCTGGCTGTCCGAAACCGTCAACGTCCCGGTCCTGAGCTGATCGATGAACGAAACGGTCGACGACTTTGAAGTCGTCAGCGACATCGAGCTCGGGCGACGCCGGTACCGTCGACGGCAGACGATCCGCTCGGTGCTGATCTCGGCGGTCTCCACCGTCGTGTTCGCGGTGGTGATCTGGCTGGTCCTGGAGAACTCGCCCGGCTGGCAGGTCACCCGGGAAACCTTTTTCTCGGCGCACTACTTCGCTGCCGCACTTCCCGAAGTCGCCGTGGGTTTGTGGCTGAACGTCCAGATCCTGTTCTTCGCCGTCATCGGGGTCGCCGTCCTGGCGGTGATCCTGGCCGTGCTGAGATCGCTGCGAGGCCCGGTGTTCTTCCCGCTGCGGTTCTTCGCCGCCGCCTACACGGATCTGTTCCGCGGCATGCCGTTCCTGATCGTGCTGTACCTGATCGGTTTCGGCATCCCGGCCCTGAACCCGACCACGCGCATCCCGGCGGCGCTGCTCGGTACGGTGGCGCTTGTCCTGACCTACTCGTCCTATGTGGCGGAGGTGCTGCGCGCCGGGTTGGAGGCGGTGCATCCCTCGCAGCGGTTCGCGGCCCGGTCCCTGGGGCTGAGCCACGGCCAAACCCTGCGTTACGTCGTGATCCCGCAGGCGATCCGGAAGGTGACACCGGCGCTGATGAACGACTTCATCTCCATGCAGAAGGACGTCGGCCTGATCTCCGTGCTGGGCGCCGTGGATGCCATCCGCGCCGCGCAGATCCAACAGGCGACTACCTACAACTTCACCTCCTACGTGGTGGCGGGCCTGTTGTTCGTGGCCTTCAGCTGGCCGTTCATCCGGCTCTCGGACTGGTACACCGCCCGGCTGCGTGAACGCGAACAAACAGGAGGAACGGTCTGATGGCCAGGCTGAAACCAACCCGGGCCGACAACCACGCCGGACCGGTACTGGAGATGCGAGGGGTGGTCAAACGGTTCGGCCGCAATGTGGTGCTGCGCGGCCTCGACCTGAGCGTCGGCAGCCACGAGGTGGTGGTGCTGCTGGGCGCGTCGGGGTCGGGCAAGTCGACGCTGCTGCGCACCGCGAACCTGCTGGAACGGGTCGACGACGGCCGGATCTTCCTGGCCGGGGCCGACATCACCGACCCGCGCATCGACGTCGATTCGGTGCGTGCCCGGATCGGAGTGGTGTTCCAGCACTACAACCTGTTTCCCCACCTGAGTGTGTTGGACAACATCACCCTGGCGGCCCGGAAGGTGCACGGTGTCGAACGCGGCGCCGCCGAGGCGCGGGGCAGGGAGCTGCTGGAACGGATCGGGTTGAGCGACAAGGCCCGTGCCTTCCCCGACCGACTCTCCGGCGGCCAGCAGCAGCGGGTCGCGATCGTGCGGGCGATCGCCACCAACCCGGAGTTGCTGCTGCTCGACGAGATCACATCCGCCCTGGATCCGGTGCTGGTCGGGGAGGTCCTGGATCTGGTTCTGGACCTGAAACGAGCCGACTCCACGATCCTGATGGCAACCCACGAGATCGGGTTCGCCCGTTCCGCCGCCGACCGGGTGGTTTTCCTGGAGCGTGGGCAAATCATCGAGCAGGGTCCCCCGGAACGGGTGATAGACGACCCACAGGAGTCCGTCACCAAGGACTTCCTGGCCCGGGTGTTGCGCTGAGACCGCATCGACGAGCCACCCAACGCCGGCGGACCCCTTAACTTTTGGCCAGATTCTTCGCAATGCCTCACAGGGTCCGGATGTTGATTCTAGAGTCGTGTGATCCCGGGTTGGAGACACCTGCCGGGTTTGTGACACCAATGGAGGTGTTGAACAGCGGAACATTGCATCAAAGGAGCCGTCACAGTTGCTGTTGCCGCGGTTTTGTTGCTTTCGTCGTGCGGTGGGCAGCAGCCCGGTTCGGGGGGCAGCGATTCGGAATCCTGGGGGACCGCCCCGCAGCAGCCTCCACGAACCACCACAGCCCAACCGTCGGCCGCATCGTCGCCCTCGGGGCCGCAGCCGTCGGAGACCTTCACCCCAGAACAACTCGAAGCCGCCAATGTGTTGGTCGAGTTCATTCGCATCCGAAATGAGGTGTTCAGCAATCCGGATGCCGATCCGCAGCCCCTCAAGAACATCACCATCGGACAGAGCCAGGAAATACAGACGGACACTCTTGCGGAGTATCGCAGGAAGGGTCAGGTGCAGACCGGGGAGGCGGTTGTTCGCATCACGGGCGCTTCGGAGCCGGTTGAGTTTGATGGTGCGCGCTCCGTGGATGTCCAGATGTGCACGGACGCGGGGAAGGTCGATGTGATCGACTCGGCCACCGGGAAAAGCGTGGTGCCCATAGATCGTCCACGGTATCTCCAGTGGAATGTGAATGTGGTAAAAACCGGAGAAGGGTGGAAATTCGGGGATGCCACGAACGAAAACGCCCTGAGGTGCCCGGAATGAAACGCTTAACCATCATTGCTGCTCTCATCGCGTGCCTCCTGGCCGCAGTCGGCCTGCCTCCTCAGTCAGCCCGCGCCGAGGGCAATGTCCGATGCGGACAAAAAGACATAGGCAATGGGACCTGCAAGCTTGAGATCAGGGCTCCGGGTTCTGGCGGCCAACCGGGTAGGCCTGCGCAACCCCGCAACACTGGCGGCGGGGGTTCCGGTGGGGGTGGTTCCGAAGAGCCGAGCTGGCCCATAGAAGGCTGCATCCGATACGACTCGCCCTCGGGGTTGTGCGTGCGTTTTGCGCCTTCCGAATCGCCCGGAGCGGGTTCGGGGGGCACTCCTGAACCCGCTGCCCTCGCAAGGATCGCCGTGGAGCGCATGGACCTCCACGCCCCCAACATCGGGCTGTGGCCCCATCCTTTGGAGGAGCTGCCTGATGGATACAACTACGTCGGCTGGAACAACTGGATGTGGATCAAAAACCCCACCCCCAACACCTGGGGACCCATCACCAAAACCGTCACCCAATCCGGACACTCGATC
>ERZ773077.2575-NODE-2575-length-11599-cov-4.456774_pt1 | contig 11599 bp, 10 predicted proteins | sample MGYA00580612_ERZ773077 | MGnify/ENA primary metagenome ERZ773077 (study PRJEB29015, sample SAMEA2737971) | human oral metagenome | biome: human oral; feature: human-associated habitat; material: dental | place: China | collected 2021 ...
CTGCAAGCAGACCGTAAGTAGAACCCCTTCCTATCCCAAAGTAAAGAGAAAGGTGAACACCAAAGGGAGCTATTTTGCTAGCTTCGCTCGCAACTGCTAGCAGGGCGTAATTCAAGCCCCTTCCCCCATAACAAGAAAGTAAAAGTTGAAAGTCGTTTTATTAAATTTTTAAATTTACCGTCCAAATTTAATGAATCAAATCAACTAAAAACCAAGATTTAAATCAAGGTTTTATATTTAAATCTTGGATATAATTATCAAAAATAAGTTGAGGTAAGCTCGAATTTGCCTCGAGTAAATTTAGCATTTTTGCGGTGCGGGTCTGGACGGGTCAAATTTAGCTATTAAATTTTACGATCAAATTTAACGCCTGGGGGCGAGCCGCAAAGCGAAACGAAATAAAATTTAAAATCTTAATACAAGGAGAAAGTTATGAACAGACGAGGATTTTTAGGACTCGGCGCGGCGCTGGGCGCTACGACGATGGCTCCTAGCCTTTTTGCGAAGGAAAACTTTACGATGTGGGGCGCGCCTGCGATCCCTAGCGTGATAATGGCCGTGGCAAGCATACAAGGCGAGCTAGCTAAGACACACGACGTGAGGCTGCGCATCTGGAACACTCCGGACGTCCTGCGCGCGGGCGTGGCTAGCGGCGATATCAAAGTCACTATGTCGCCCTCAAACGTCGCTGCAAACCTGCGAAATCAGGGGTTAAATTTCGCGATGTTAAATTTACTCACGCTAGGCGTCATGAACGCGATGATAAAGGACGAGAGCATCAAGACGCTAGAGGACTTCGTCGGTAAAAAAATCATAATGCCGTTTAAAAACGATATGCCCGATCTCGTACTACGCGCGCTTTGCAAGAAACGCGGCATAGACGCGAGCAAGCTTGACATCACGTACACCCAGACTCCGCCTGAAGCGGTGGGGCTGTTTATCCAAAAGGACTACGACGTGCTTATCGTGCCGCAGCCTCTTAGCGAAGCGACGATTTTGCGCGGTAAAAAAGCGGGCGTAGCTGTGCATTACGGGCTTGATTTTCCTAAAACTTGGGGCGAGAGCTTTAATGCCAAGCCATACATTCCGATGGCGGGTATCATCGTCAATGTGGACTACTACGAGGCAAATCGCGCGCTTTTTGAGACGCTGCACTCCGATCTAACGAGCGCGCTAAAATGGATCCTAGAAAACAAGCAAAGTGCAGCTAAAATCGGCGCCGAGTATCTGCCGGCTCCAGAGCCTGCGCTAGCCGGGGCTTTTGATAAAGCAAATTTGACCGTAACAAAAGCGCATGAGTTGCAAGACGACGTAATGGCTTTTTTTGAGCAAATTTTCGAGTTTAATCCAAAACTTCTGGGCGGTAAAATGCCCGATAAGAGCCTGTTTTTATGATACTTATAGATAACGTCAAAAAAGACCGCGGCGCGCTCTTAAAGGTTGCGGACTACCTTTGGGGCGGCTTTAGCGGTCTTGCGACGATAGCGCTTATCATCGCGCTTTGGCAGATCGGCAGCGAGCTGGGAGGGGAGTTTTTACTCCCGGCTCCGCAGGTTGTTTTCGTGCGGGCGTACGAGCTTTTGGCGAATTATAAAAACAGCGAGATAAACATCACTCTCGTGCGCTCGCTAGTGGGCGTCGGTACGGCCTGTGCTATCGGTATCACGCTGGGGCTGGTTGCGGGCGCGTATAAAAGCTTTGCCGCATTTTTAAAGCCCGTGATCACGACGCTGCTTTCTATGCCGCCTATTATTTGGATCGTTTTAGCTATATTTTGGTTCGGGTTTGGAAACGCGAGCACCATCTTTACGATCATCATCACGGTTTTGCCGCTGACGTTTGCTAGCTCGATGGTCGGCATGATGAGCGTTAGCGAGGAGCTAAAGGAGATGTTTGACGCCTATAAACTGGGCGTTTGGAAAAAAATTCGCCACCTTTACGTTCCGCATCTAACTAGCCACATCATCAGCTCTCTAAGCGTCGCCGTAGGCATGGGCGTAAAGATCGTCATCATGGGCGAGCTGCTAGGCGCGAACGACGGTATGGGCGCAAAGATCGCAAACGCGCGCGTGATGCTAGATACTACCGAGGTGATGGCCTACGTCGTTCTTACTATCGCTATCATTATGCTTTTTGAGTACCTGGTTATCGAGCCGCTAAAGATCACGCTAATGCCGTGGAAAAGGTAGTTTGCTATGCTAGAACTTCAAAATTTAGAATACGAAATTTTACGCGACAAGGTCGTGCGCGACTTTAGTTTAAGGGTCGGCGCGGGCGAAGTAGTGACGCTATTTGGCGCGAGTGGCTGCGGTAAAACTACGATCCTGCGCCTGATCTCGGGCCTCATCGATCCGCGCAAGGGAAAAATAATCAACAAATTTAATAAAACGACCTATCTCTTTCAGGAAAATCGTCTGCTCGAGTGGAAAAATGCGCTCGAAAACGTGCTGCTCGTGATGGACGAACCCGATGAAAAGGCTGTGCTGGAGCTCTTTGCGAGACTTGGACTAACGGAAAAAGACGCGCTAAAATACCCTGACGAGCTAAGCGGCGGCATGCGCCAAAGGGTTGCTTTCGTGCGGGCGATCGTAACAAAGCCTGATTTACTGCTGATGGACGAGCCGTTTTCGGGACTTGATTATGATATGAAGGAAATTTTGATAGGCATCGTCACGCGCCGCGTCGAGGAGGGCATGAGCGTAGTGCTGGTGACTCACGACAGGATGGAGGCCGCACGCATGTCTAGTAAAATTTGCTTTTTAGCCAGCAAAGGCGCTGTGATCGAGCGCGAGCTAGAGCTTGACCGTGCCTTTTCGCAGCGGGATTTTGCCTACGCTAGCGGCGTGATAGACGAAAATTTTAAAGGAAAAATTTATTATGATTAACGACTTTTTCACCCATCCGATGAGAATTTTTTTCCTTACGAGCGCGGTTTGTGCGGTGCTGGGCGGTGTGGTGTTTTTTACGCCCGTGGATTTTGTTAGCTGGCACAAATTTATCTTTTTGCACCTAGTTGCAGCCCTTGCGTATGCGGGATTTTTGCTAACGGGGCTAACCGATTGGACGAATTTTGGCGGAGGGCTAAAAAAGCACGCCTACGTTATGTTTTCGTTTTTTTCGGTGAGTTTTGTTAGCGCGTTTTTTAGCCTGTTTGCGGCGCACTTTTTTATGGCGCTTTTTTGGGCGTATCTGGCGGGACTTTGCGTTTATATGATCTGGCTTGATAGAAACGACGATCAGCTGGGCGTTTTAGCATTTTTACTCGGCATTTTAGGATTTGAGATTTACTATCTGCTTAGCGGCGAGGAGAAATTTTTAAATTTACAAATTCACTTGCACGTTATCGCGATTTTGCTCGTATCTTTTCGCGTTAGCGTGGTGCTTGGCAAAGAGGCGCTAAACCGAGAGCCCGGCATGCAAGACGCGGCTTTCGTGCCAAATTTCGTCTATAAAAACATCGCGATCGTTAGCGTTTGCGCGTTTTTGTTAGCAAGTGTGTTTTTTGAGGGCAGCAAGGCTGTAAATTTCGCCGCGATAGCCTGCGGTAGCGCGATTTTAGCCAAGCTAAAAGAGTGGCACTACAAGGAGCTTTTGCGCCATAGCTTCGTGATTTATTACTACCTGATGCAGCTTTTGCTAGCCGCGGGCTATACCATTTACGGTGCGAGCGGGATTTTGGGGCTGGGGCTAGAGACAAATATGCTGCACGTTATCGCGCTAAACGGCATTATTTTTAGCATTATGCTTATCTTTAACATCGCAGGCCTGCGTCACAGCGGGCAGGAGCTTGAGTTTTTACGCCTGAGCAAGATCGCCTTTGTGCTCGTTATTGTTGCCGGCATTTGCAGAGGCTTTTTGGCTTACGTTTGGAGCGGATTTTATATACATCTGCCAGCGACCCTCATCGCCGTAGCCTTTGCGCTTTGGTTTATCGACTTTTATAAAATTTTTAGAGATAACGAGTTTAGCGACGATCCGGAGTAGGCTAATCTAGCGTCCTTTTATACCTAGCGAGCGATATGGCCGTACTAACGCATAAAAATGCGAAAATCGCGGCTAGATCGTAGTAAAAATCGCTAAGTTGGGCGCTTTTTAGCCATACGCCTCTAATGATACGCAAAAAATGCGTCAGCGGAAAGCACTCGCCGATAAATCGCGCCCACGCCGGCATCCCGTAAAAAGGAAACATAAATCCCGAAAGCAGCATCGAAGGCAAAAAGAAAAAATAAGTCATCTGCATCGCCTGTAGTTGGCTGCGAGCTAGCGTGCTAAATGTAAATCCCACGCCCAAATTTGCAAGCATTAGCAGAGTGCAAGCCGTAAAAAGCGCGGCCCAGTCGCCGATAGCGGGCAGTCCAAACAGCAGCCTAGCTATAAGCAAAAGCGCGCCTACTTGCAGATAGGCTATGAGTAGGTAGGGTAAAATTTTGCCTATCATCACCTCGGCCGGGCGCAGAGGAGCGGCTAGGAGATTTTCCATCGTGCCGCGCTCAAACTCCCTCGTTACCGATATGCTCGTTAGTAGGATCGTCGTTAGCGTGAGCAAGATACCCATGAGCCCTGGGATGATCTGATAGCGCGTGAGTAGCTCCGGGTTGTAGCGGGAGTGCGCGCGTAGTTCAAATTCGGCTCTAGGCTGCGCGTAGCCCGGCTTATCTCTAGTTAGAGCTTGCTCAAATGCTATTTGCAGTGCGGCCGCGGCGCCCGAGTTTGCCGATGGATCGGTGGCGTCGGTGGCGATTAAAATTTTAGGCGTTTGGCCTCGCATGAGGTCGCGTTCTAAATTTGGCGGAAAATATATAATAAACTGCGCCTCGCCGCTTTGCATCATGGCTTCGGCTCTGTCCGCGTCCGCACCGACGTGTTTGACGTCGAAAAACTCCGTATTTTTCATCGCACTAACTAGCGAGCGGGTGAGCTTGCCGCCGCCATCTGCGATCACTACGGCTGAGGGCAGGTGGCGCGGGTTGTTGTTTATCGCGTAACCAAAAAGCAGCATCAGCATCAGCGGCATCGCGATGATCATAGCTAGCGTCGCGCGGTCTCTTAAAATTTGACGAAATTCCTTTACGATCATCGCCGCGGTTCGAGAAAACGAGATAAATTTCATCGCCGCTCCTAAAATCGCTCGTCTTTATAAAGCTCTAACAGGTGGATGAAAACATCCTCCAGGCTCGCTTTGATCGGTATTAGACTTAGCTCGTCCTGCGGTATCGCAAGGCCTTTAACCGCATCTTGTAGCGCGGCCTCGTCCTTTGCCGTGACGTGATAGCCGTTACCAAAAGCCGAAACGCTAAGCGCGGCGTTTGAGGCTAGCAGCGACGCCGCTTCGCCTGCTCTATCTCCGCTTAGCTGCCAGACATTTAGATCGTAGCCGGCGATGATGTCTGATTGCGTGCCGCGGGCTAGGATCTTGCCGTAGGCGATATAGATGAGCTCGTGGCAGCGCTCGGCCTCATCCATGTAGTGCGTGGAGACTAGCACCGTGATGCCGTCCTGGGCTAGTTCGTGGATGATATCCCAAAACTCGCGCCTAGCCTTTGGATCTACGCCCGCCGTAGGCTCGTCGAGCAAAAGCAGCTTCGGGCCGTGCACGAGGCACATCGCAAGCGCTAGCCGCTGTTTCCAGCCGCCCGATAAACTGCCCGCTAGATGGTTTTGACGTGGGGCTAGGTCTAAGCGGTCTAGGATTTGATTTACGGTGGCTTTTTGGTTTTTGACCGCAAAAAGCCTAGCGATAAATTCTAAATTTTCCCTCACGCTAAGGTCGTCGTACCAGCCGAATTTTTGCGTCATATAGCCCGTTTTTAGGCGTATGGCTTCGCTTTGGCTGCGGAAATCATACCCCAGACAGCTGCCGCTACCGCCGTCTGGTTTTAAAAGGCCGCAAAGCATGCGTATCGTTGTCGTCTTGCCGCTACCGTTTGGTCCTAAAAATCCACACACGCTGCCCTTTTTGACCCTGATATCGACGCCGTCCGTGATGATCTTTTTGCCGAATTTTTTGGTGAGGCCTCTAACGTCGATGGCGTAGTCGCCGCTCTGCTGTTTCGGGCTCAAATTTGGAGTCAAATTTGAGCTTTGGCTTGCGGTTAAATTTGCTGCGCTTGTCAAATTTGACGGCAAATTTGCGCTGTTAAATTTCGCTTTTAACTCATTTGCTAAATTTGATCCGCTCAAATTTGATTTTCTTTTGGTCTGCGACGGAGCTTTGTTTGCGCCGTAAATTTTGCTACTGTGTGCGTTTAAATTTTGCCCCGGCGAAATTGCGTCCAAATTTGAACGCCGAATTTGAGCGGAAATATTTTGCGCGTTCATGGCTCTAGCCTCGCTTTTATCGGTAGCGACGGGTGCAGGGCGGTTGCGTTGTTTTCGGGCACGGCCTCGACTAGATAGACCAGCGTGCTTTGCGAGGTTTGGTTGTAGATGACGGGCGGGGCGTACTCGGGAGCGGACGCGATTTTTACGATGCGAGCGCTAAAGTCCGTGCACCCCTCGCAGCTAATGCGCGCTTTTTGCCCCTCGCGCAGGCTAGGCAGCGCGCCTGCGGGCACGAAAAACCTGATCTTTATCTCATTTGGCGGTAGCAGAGATAGCACTGGCTGCGAGCTTTGGACGAACTCGCCCGTTTTATAAAATATATCTTCGACGAGTCCGGATTTTGGCGCTAGGACGGCGGTTTGCTCTAGCCTGCACCGCGCGGCGCGCTCGTTAGCTTTGGCCGCTTGTATTTTTGCTTTTAGGCTTGTTATCTGCTCGCTTCTAGCGGGCAAATTTGCGATTTTTAGCGCAGCGTTTAGCTCGCTAACTAGGGCGTTTGCGCGGTCAAATTCCGCCTTTGCTGCGTCGAAATCTTTTTGCGAAACGGCATGTTTGGCCAGCAGCGACTTCGCGCGCTCGTAGTTAGCCTCCGCGATCCAAAGCGCGGCCTTGGCTTGTTTTAGCTCGGCACCTATCCGCTCGATCTCCTCGGGGCGCTTGCCCGTGCTAAGGTCGGCTAGCTCGGCCTCTAGCGCGTCTACGTTAGCCTTTGCGGCGTCTAAATTTGCCAGCGCTTCGGCGCTCTCAAGCGCAAAAAGCGGCTCGCCCTCTTGAACAGTGGCGCCCTCTTTGACGCTCAAATTTACGATTCGTCCGCTAACGCTAGGCGCCACGTAAAGATAATCGCCCTCGACGTAGCCGTTAAAAAACGCGCCCCCCTTCTCGTCTGCACAGCCTGCAAAAATCAGGATAAAAAAGGCAAAAAACGCGTAAAATTTGCTCAAATTTAAACCCATTTCGCCTCCTTAAAGCCGCTATTTCATTAGCATTATACCCCGCTTGGTTAAATTTGACTACATTTTAGGATTCCGAGCGGTATCCGAAAAGGAAATATTATCAGCGTGTAGGCTTCGGATAGCACGGTAGAAGCGGCGGTTTTTTATCTCTTTTTAGGAAAGAGCAATTTAAATTTGGAGCAAATTAGTGCGGCGATTATAGTATTTTTTGCGCTTTAAATTTCTTAGATGTGTTTTATAAGTACTGCAAAAACGGTATTACTAATAAAAAAGGATAAAAAATATCCAATTTAAGCATTCTTTGAAGATAGGGGTTATATAATTCCTGTTCTAATGATATTAGTTATTAATCTTAATCTTAAGGAGAGTGTATGAAAAAAATTATTTCAGGTGCGCTTGTCACATCTATTTTGGCTGCTTCGGCATTTGCTTTTAGTGTAGATGGCAACCCTAGCGTCAAATTCGTTGGTTATAAGTTAGCTAACAAAACAGCCGTCGAGGGTACGTTTAAAGATCTTGGCTTTAAAAGCGCGGAAAACGCAAATTTTGCCGATTTTCTAAAAACCTTTGAGTTTAACATCGATCCTAAAAATATCGATACAAAGCTTCCCGATCGCGACAAACGTATCGGTATAATCTTTGACGGTAACGTAATTTCAGCTAAAATAGTATCAGCTAGCGGCGACGACAAGGCTGGCGAAATAGAAGTCGAAGTAAGCGTCAAAGGAAACTCCAAAGCCTACAAAACGCAGTACACGGTCGAGAGCGGTAAGCTAAAGGCTAAAATAGGCATCGATCTGTTGGCTGATTTCAAGCTAGACGAGACTTTTGCAAAATTCGCTACCGCTTCTAAGGCGTTTCACGGCGGTAAAAGCTATCCCGACGTAGAAATCTCTATGGAAGCTAAAATAAAATAACTTTCAAATTCGGCGCGAACGAGTTAGCTTGCGCCGAATTTGCCTCTTTATCCTCGTTTTTTATTCTATAATGCCGAAAAATCGATAACTTAAGATATAATGAGCTTTAAAATTTAATTTAAGGCGAAAAATGACGACGAAAGAAAATAAAAAAGGGGCGGTAAGCGCGCTATTTTTGGCTATTGCGCTGTTTGCGGCGGGATGTGCAGGGTATTTTTATTACGGCATAGGCGGGACCGGCATTTTTACGATGGTCGTTGCCGTGATCTGCGCCGTTTTTTGCGTGAAAAAGATATTTCAAGTTAGCTTTTTAAGCATCGATGACGACGGATTTTTAGTGCAAAAGGGCGGCAAAAACGCTAAATTTTACTTTAAAGATATCGAAGAGATCGGCGTTCGCATGGTAGACGCCAAACGCAAAATCGACGTTTTAAACGTGAGATTTAAAAGAGGCAAACTAGACCGCGACGCAGCTGATGGCCTCATGCAGCCTATCGGAGACGACGATGCCGTGATATACGACAAATACGAGCTCTCAAAACATGAAGTTTTTAAAATTTTAAAGCAGAAATTTGAGGCGCTAAACGCACAAAAAAGCGAAAATAAGAGAAAGTAAAATTTAGCTCGGCCCGCCGGTGCCAAATTTGATTTTTGGCTTTGTTTGACCGAAATTTGAGTCAAACCCGCAAGGCTAAATTTATTTATTAAAATACGCCGCGAGCGCGCTTAGCCAAACAAACAGAGCTATTATCCGAGACATCGTCCACGGCGTACCCGCAGAAAACGCCGCAAGCATCGCTGAGGAGAGGATGCCGCTGCCGTATTGCAGCGAGCCGATGAGCGCAGCGGCCGAACCCTTCATCTCCTGCGGCACGCTATCAAGAGCGGCGGCATTGGAGCAAGAAGCGATGATGCCGTTCATGCTAAAAACGAAAAACATCGGGATTATCACGCCAAGAACGCCGCCCGTTTTGAAAAACGCAAACGCAAACAGTACGCTGGCAGCAAGCGCGGCGACGAGCGTGGAGACTATGAGTAGGCGGTTTAGCGCATAGCGCTTTACCAGCTTTTTGTTTACGAAACTTAGCGCCATGACGCCCACGATGTTTATACCGAATAAAAATCCGTAGTATTTGCTAGGAATGCCGAAATAATCGATATATACAAACGATGAGCCCGTGATAAAGGCATAGGCGGCTACGTAGAAAAACGTCACGCTAAGAGTGTAGCGCATAAATTTGGCGTCTTGCAATAATCTTAGATAGTTTCTAAAAGACGATGCGATTGGCTTTGTGGAGCGCTTTTGCGGCGGCAAGGTCTCCGGCAGAGAAAAAATCATCGCAAACATAACCGCGCTAGCTAGCGCCATCAGCCAAAATATCCCGTGCCAAGAGCCAAATTCCAGTATTGCGCCGCCCAATAACGGACCCACTATCGGCGCTATCGCCATGATGATAACCAGCGTAGAGAGCATCTGTGCGGCCTGCGAGCTACCGAAAAGATCGCTAATCATTACCCTGCTTAGCATCGGTCCTACGCATGCGCCTACGGCCTGAAACACACACCAGAAAAGGGCGCAGCATATTGTCCGACATCGCGCATCCTACTGATCCGATCGCAAAGAGCGCCATACCGATGAAAAGCGGGATTTTACGCCCGATCCTATCACTGATAGGCCGCAGACGAGCTGTGCGATGGCGAAACCAATCAAAAAGCCCATTATCGTAAGCTCCGAGTCTCCGTGCAACTGCCGCTCCATTATAGGCATAGCAGTAGATATACGTCCGTAGATAGCGATGTACAAGCCATGAGCGCGCTTAGTACGACTAAAAAGATAGCGAAGTTTTTGGAGTTTAAAATTTTCCTTTTGTTGTTATTTGAGTGGGCGCAGGGTTTACGCGACTGGAGATTGAGAGCTTTAAATTTACTCAAATTCGCATTGATAAATTTTGCGCGATTGTAGCTAAATTTAAACGCCTTTCGGTGCGGATGCTTAAATTAAATTTGATGTAAAATTTGAATGCAAGCGGTACAAAATTTAAACTAGAAATTTAAATGCAGTAGAGCAAGGCGCAGTATTTTTCGCTTAGACGAGGCGAAATTTGATTTTTAAGCGGAGCGTATATTTGATACGTGAGCATAAAAATCAAATTTCAACGAAGTATAAGTAGAAAAAGACAAGCCTAAATTTAGACTTCGTACCTCTCTCCTGGCTTCATTTCGATTATCTCCCACGGCAAGCCCTGCTTATTTAGCTCATCCATAAAAGGCTTGGCGTCGAAATTTTCCATATTAAAGACGCCCTTGCCGCTCCAGATGCCTTTGGCGACCATCATCGAGCCGATCATCGCCGGTACGCCTGTGGTGTAGCTAACAGCCTGCGCGCCCGTCTCGGCGTAGCAAGCTTCGTGATCGCAGACGTTGTAGATGTAGACCTGGCGCTCTTTGCCGTCTTTTAAGCCACGTATCACGCAGCCGATGTTGGTTTTACCTTTCGTGCGAGGACCGAGCGACGCAGGATCAGGCAACAAGGTCTTTAAAAATTGGATCGGAATTATTTTTACGCCGTTATGCTCGACCTCGTCGATGCGCAGCATGCCGACGTTTTCTAGGCATTTCATGTGTGTGAGATAGCTCTGCCCAAAGGTCATAAAAAATCGGATTCGTTTTAGCCCTTTGATGTTTTTAACGAGGCTTTCTAGCTCCTCGTGATAGAGCAGGTAGCTGTCTTTGACGCCCACTTTCGGGTAGTCCCACTTAAACATTATTTCCATCGGCTCGGTCTCTTTCCACTCGCCGCGCTCCCAGTAGCGGCCTTTTGCGCTCACTTCGCGCAGGTTGATTTCTGGGTTGAAATTCGTCGCAAACGGATATCCGTGATCGCCCGCGTTGCAGTCTAGGATATCGATCTCGTGGATCTTGTCAAAGAGATTTTGCTGCGCGTAGGCGCAAAATACGTTTGTCACGCCCGGGTCAAAGCCAGAGCCAAGAAGCGCCATGGTGCCAGCGTTTTTGAAGTCACTATCCTTCGCCCACTGCAGCTTGTACTCAAATTTCGCCGTGTCTGGGTGCTCGTAGTTTGCGGTGTCGATGTAAGGTATGCCAGCCTTTACGCAAGCATCCATAAGAGTTAGGTCTTGATATGGCAGCGCGACATTTAGTAGCAAATCAGCCTTTGTTTGTTTGATGAGCTCCACAACAGCCGCTGTATCGTCAGCGTCGATCTGCGCGGTTTTTATCTCTACGCCAAGGCGCTCTTTTATAAATTTAGCGATCGCGTCACACTTGCTTTTTGTGCGGCTTGCAAGGGTGATATTTGTAAAAACGTCCGAGTTCATCGCACATTTTACGGTTGCGACTTGGCTAACGCCGCCCGCACCTATGATTAAGATATTTGACATTTTG
>ERZ773077.2576-NODE-2576-length-11590-cov-13.355700_pt1 | contig 11590 bp, 11 predicted proteins | sample MGYA00580612_ERZ773077 | MGnify/ENA primary metagenome ERZ773077 (study PRJEB29015, sample SAMEA2737971) | human oral metagenome | biome: human oral; feature: human-associated habitat; material: dental | place: China | collected 2021 ...
ATGCGTAAAAATTATTTGCGACGACAAACGGCGCCATTTCTGCGGTTTGCTGTGTTTATTCATCTTTATGGAACTCTGTTAAATGATTTGGCTTGATATTTGAAAGGTATGTTTCACACCTTATCCATTGCTTAAACATAACATTTGCCTCAATTACATTTTAACAGTCAAACAACTTTCGCGATATAATTATTACATGAAGTACCAGCAGACGACGGCGCCCAAATTTTTCTCAAAGAAACGCTGTATTATCTTAAGCATGGTTACACTTTTGCTTATTATATCGGGCGCAGTCATTGCTCAACCGAAAATTGCCGATAAGCTGTCGTCTCTCGTTAATTCTGTACGCCTCGACAGGTCGCCTGGCGAATCGGCTTTTCCAGACATTGATACGGCAAATTTAAGCCCAACTCGCCAAAAAATTATCAGCTTAGCAAAGACTGAATTCAAAGCGCAATCCGCTGGCACCAAGTTCAGCCAAGGCGCCAAGGAGCTGTGGTGCGCCAATTTCGTGAGCTATATCATGAACCAAGCGGGCGCGCCGCTGAAAAACTCACACACCGGCGGTTGGCGCATCCCAGGGACGTTTACCTTGCGCGAATACTACGAGGCAACCGGCCGGTTCAAGTCTGATAATTCCGACTATCAACCGCTTCCTGGCGACGCGGCAATTTACCGCAATTCGCCAGTGTTCGGCGACCACACTAACATCGTCTTGAAAAATGACAACGGCGCGCTGACCACTGTCGGCGGCAATGAAGCAAATCGCATCCGCGTGTTCGTCAATCATGACAAGCAATACGACGGATTGCTGGGATACGGCGTATCAAATTAGGCTATAACCTCTCTAAGCCAACATTTACCTTTAGCCAAGATATTTATCGCTTGCGCAAGAAAAATCCGCCCAGCGCACAGGCCGCCACGATGCTGACTATAGTAATTTTCCAAAACATTAGCGGATCTTCGGCGCCAGGCACCGGCACATTCATACCGAACAACCCAGCAATCATCGTTGGGATAGTCAGCGCCACGGTGATTACCGTCAGCAGGCGAATTGTCTCGTTCAGGCGGGTATCCATCACTGCCCGATAGCTGTCGCGCACGTTGGTGATAGTTCGCAGCAAACTCTTACAACGAGCAATCAACTGTTCTAACTCAATCGAAAGATCTTCCACTAGATCGCGATCGTCTTCATAAAGTTTTAAAACTCGCCCGCTAAGCATTTTTTCTATTGCAGTATTGGTTGGTTGCAAAGCGTCTAGATAATCATTTAATTTGCGTTCATATTCAGTTAATTTCATAATATCTTTACTTGTTAAGTTCTGAACATTACTAGTAGTTGCGCGCATTTGGCGATTAATTGAAGCGACCCTGGTCTGATATTGGCGCGTAATAGCTTCCATCATTAGCATAAAAAATTTAGTTTTTTGAGTCGTGGGCGCGTGAGTTCGTTCAATAAAAGGCTGCCAAAGCCTTGTTAGATTATCACGACTTACAGTAATAATATACCGCTGACCAAGCAAAAATAAAACAGGCGTTGTAAAGTCATTAAACTCATCATCTGTATCTGGTAAGCGCGTGATAAAATAAGTCTGACCTTCTTCTAATTCAACGCGAGGAATCTCATGAGGATCAAGAGCATCAAGCAAGATATCTCTATCAACGCCAAGTTCAATAAGCCGATCTTTTTCTGAATCGTTTGGTTTTTCGCAACGTATCCAACTACCAGGCTGGAGTTCTATACGCTTTTTTATACTCGGCCTGTAGTGCGTTGAGCGCAGATAATCTATCATAGCCCGCCCTTTCTTTTTTATATTTAATAATTTAGTATTTAATTTATATAATCATATAATAATATAAATTGCAAGACTATAAAATAATTTAACCTAATAATCAAATTAGACTCCCTTCATAGTGGGAGTCTAATTTAGTATTAGTAATTCTTTAACTTTTAATGATAGTACCAGCCTGACCATCAATTGCTTCAGAAGTTTTTTCCAAAGATGTAATGATAGCAGTGCGATCCTTACCAGATTCTAGAAAATCTAGGGAAGCCTGAATTTTAGGCAGCATAGATCCAGCAGCAAACTGATTATCAGCTATATGTTTTTTCATCTCTTCAATTGATACTTCTCTTAAAGATTGTTCATTTGGCTGATTGAAATTTATCTTTGCAGCATCTACTGCTGTTAATATTAGAAGTGTATCAGCTTTCAGTAAATCTGCGAGCTTAGCTGCGCCAAAGTCCTTATCTATAACGGCTTCCACACCATGTAAAGTACCATCTTGTGCGCGCAAAACAGGTATACCGCCACCGCCAGTTGATACTACTACAATACCAGCTGATACCATGGCACGAATTACAGAGGATTCCACAATCTCTTGAGGTTTTGGTGATGGAACAACTCTACGCCAACCCCTGCCAGCGTCTTCTTTTACTACGTAATTTCTTTCTGCTTCAACTTTTCTAGCTTCTTCTTCAGTATAAAACGGTCCAATTGGTTTAGTAGGATTTAAAAATGCAGGATCGCTAGAATCTACCACAGTTTGAGTAACAACACTAACGGCATATTTATCATTTATACCCTTTGATTTAAATGCATCATGAAAAGCCTGCTGAAGCCAAAAACCAATTAAGCCCTGGCTCATCGCACCACTATCTTCAAGAGGTAAGCTGGGAGTTTCAGTCGTATTTATAGCCTCTTCATGCAAAACTATATTACCAACCTGAGGACCATTACCGTGCACAATCGCCACTCGATGACCAGCAGTTATTAGAGGTAGAAGTTGGCGAACAGTTTCATCTGCAACGCGCTGTTGCGCTACAGATGAAGCTTCACCTTGTTTTTGCAGAGCGTTTCCGCCCAGTGCTACAACAATGGTTTTCTTACTATCATTCATTATAACATTGCCCCATAAACTAAGATTACAGCCATACTAATTAAGGCAAATATGACCATAATAGGAGCTGTACGCTTTAGCCAAGTTCGATAAGATACACCAGCCAAAGCTAATCCACCCATAAGCGAAGCAATTGTAGGAGCTATCATGTTAAGCAAACCAGAAGCAGTAGCAAATGCAACTATAATTATCTCCTTATTAGCCCCCACCAGTTCAGCTACTGGAGCAAGCACTGGCATAGTAGCTGCAGCTAGTCCAGAAGAAGAAGGAATTACAAAAGTCATAGGTATATAGAATAAGAAAGCTAACACACCAACAAGACCATGCCCTACATGACCTAATAAACTTTCGCCCCAATATATTATTGTGTCTTGAATGGCACCGTTCTGCATAACTACAGATACACCTGTTGCTACTGCAATAATAAGCGCTACTCCTAACAAATCCGCTGTACCCTTTAAGAATGTATCAACGACAAAAACATTTTCTTTCTGGAATTCACGATAATATATTGCCGCTATTATCACAGTAGATATAAGGAATAAAGTTGATATCTCATTAAAGTACCAATTGCCAAACGATACAGTGTGACCAACACCAAGAATAGCACCAATTATAGGCAGATCTTTAGCATGATTATATATGTCGCTAAATAGAGTTATATTAAAGTCTTCCCAAGGAATAAGTGATACGATCATCAGTACAAAAGTTATAGCAAAGACAGTCATAACAGCCTTACGTGGCGCAGTAAACTTAGGGACATTCTTCATATCCAAAGTTGTCGTAGCAGGCTTATAGCGCACATCATCTTTATATCCGCCAGCCTTAACTTTAGCGGCATAGCGCATAGTAAACGCAATTGCTGCAGCTAAGCACAACACTAAAATAACAGCTTGCACACCCAAGACATTACCAAGTGGCACATCCGCTGAACCAGCAGCAATACCGGTGGAGAATGGATTTATAGTTGAACCTAACACACCAACACCGCCACCTAATACTATCACCATAACAGCAGTCATGGCATTATAGCCAGCTGCAAGCATAATAGGTACAATCAAGGCATAGAATGCAACCGCTTCTTCTTGCATTCCATAAGTTGTTCCACCAATAGCAAAGAATGTCATCAAAATTGGAATAAGCCACTTCTCTTTGCCTTGCATTTTCTTAAGTAACGCACCTAGCGTGGCATCAAGTGCCCCAGTTTTCATGGTTACACCAAGGAAACCACCCAAGATTAAGACAAAAACAATCACATCTAGTTTTTCAGCCATACCTTTGACTGGAGAAATAAATGCATCCCAGAAACCTTGGCGTACATCAGTAGTTACAGTTTCACCCTTATCATTAACACTAGTACTTACCTTTGAATCTTCCTTATAAGTACCATGAATACGAACGGTTTTCTCTGAGTTATTTGGATCTGGTTTAGTCATATAAGACCCAGAAGGAATAACCCACGTTAGTGTCGCCATTAAAGCAATCACCACAAAAAGAACCGTAAATGCTGATGGAGAGCGAAGTTTTTTCTTAACTTTTTTAGCTTTTTCTACCATTTTGGAGCCTCCTTATAACTCCTTTAAATTACAGCGTCAGCGCAATAACCGCTTTTATTGTATGCATGCGGTTCTCTGCCTGATCAAAAACAATACTTGCACGACTACGGAAAACATCATCAGTAACTTCCATAGAATCAAGTCCATACTTTTGCTTAATATCTGCCCCAACAGAAGTAAGTGTATCATGGAAAGCTGGCAAACAATGCATGAATTTAACTTCTGGATTGCCAGTCAAACGGAGCATATTGGTGTTAACCTGAAAATGTCGCAGTTGATTTATACGTTCCTCAAATTTATCTTCTTCGCCCATAGATACCCAAACATCCGTGTAAATAACATCTGCGCCGCGAAGAGCTTCTTCAAAGTTATCGGTAATAGTTATCTTTGCATGGTTTTCATCGGCAATTCTATAAGCTTCATCTGTCAGATTCTGATCTGGGAAAAGTTCGCGAGGAGCCAAGATTCTAAAATCCAAGCCCATCTTAGCCGAGCCTATCATTAGACTATTAGCCATATTATTACGTCCATCACCCACAAAAACTAACTTTTTACCACGCAAAGCACCGACATGTTCTTCAATCGTCAAAAAATCGGCCAGGATTTGTGTTGGATGGAACTTATCAGTCAACCCATTCCAGACTGGTACACCAGCATATTTAGCCAGCTGTTCAACTGTCTCATGTGCAAAACCACGGAATTCAATTCCATCAAACATGCGGCCCAATACCTTAGCAGTATCCTCAACCGTCTCTTTTTTGCCAAGCTGAATATCGTCTTTGCCTAAATATTCTGGTGCTACACCTAAATCATTTGCAGCGACAGTGAATGCACAGCGAGTCCTAGTAGAAGTTTTTTCAAATAATAGCGCAATATTTTTACCCTCATGGATTCGATGAGGAATGCCAGCATACTTTAAGCGCTTATATTCCCTAGAAGTATCCAACAATAAACGAATCTCATCTGGGCTATAATCCTTTAGCGATAGAAGAGATCTACCTTTCAAACTTTGTGCCATTTAAATATCCTCCCTTACTATAGGCATACTCATACAGCGTGGACCACCACGGCCGCGACCAAGCTCACTACCCTTAACTTCAATAACTTCAACACCCGACTGGCGAAGCTTTTCATTAGTTACATAATTTCGATCATAAGTTACCACTACACCTGGAGCAATAGCTAGTGTATTTGATCCATCATTCCACTGCTCGCGAGCTGCTGCAATAGGATCACCACCGCCGCATTCAATTAGATTAACCTTTGGTAAGCTCAAAGCTACGCGCAAAACATGTTCAAGGTCAGTTTCATGAGTGATCTTTGGATATTTTTGACCATCAACCTTTTCCAAAACATAACAATTCATCTTGCCACCGCGATCACGAATCTCTGGATGAATCGTAAATTTATCATAATCAATCATAGTAAATACCGTATCTAAATGCATAAACGCGTGGGATTTTGGAATTTCCATGGCAATAACTTTTCTAAAGTTAGAACCAGCAAACAGCTTAGTTGCCATCATTTCAATCGCCTCAGCGGTAGTTCGCTCAGAAACGCCAATTGCCATAACCTCAGAACTTAAGACTAATTCATCGCCGCCTTCAATTGAGAAGCGCTTATCACGATCATACCAAACAGGCACATTACTATTCGCAAAGCGCGGGTGGTGATTAATAATATAGCGCATAAATAACGATTCTCGTCGACGAGCAGGCCAGTGCATCTTATTAATAGTCAATCCATTGCCAATTGCCGCCGCTGGATCACGCGTAAAATACAAATTAGGCATTGGATCAAGATAAAAAGGATAAGCACTCTTAAGATAGAAGGATTGACTACTTTGCGCGACCAACTCATGTAATTGCTGGCGATGATGTTCAGGCGGTAAAGCCACCTCGTCTTTTCGCACACCAGACATAATCTTGCGCACCATATCACGTGTACTCATACTAAGTAGATACTGACGCAAAGCCTTGGTAATACGGCGTTCAGATTGCTTTGATGACGCTAGCATTTCATCAACAAACTTTTCGCGCAACTCATGAGTAGAAATTGCTTCAGAAACTAACTCATCAAGGTATAAAACTTCTACGCCACGTGAACGAAGTACATTAGCAAATTCGTCATGTTCCTTTTGAGCATCCTGCAAAAACGGAATATCATCGAATAATAAGTCCGTTAGATATTCTGGTGTAAGGTTTTCTAGCTCAGCACCAGGCCGATGTAGTATTACTGTTTTTAATTTTCCTATTTCAGACGTGATGTGAATTGGATCGTACATCACAACCCCCCTAATTTACTTTATTGATATCTTATATTGTAACACGTTTATGTTTTTGAACAAGAGGAAATAATCGCCAGGCTGGCCTCGGTTCTTAGGACAAATTGCTGGTTGCGACTCAACCACTCATCAACCGCCCGCGCCGCACCTGGCAGTGCTTCGTTAGCGTAATCGTCGATAATAATCGTTGCCTTTTTGTGAAATTTGCCCGCGCAGACACGGAACGAATCAGCAATCGACTCATAAAAATCACCGTCAAAAAACGCAAAGCTAATATCTTCTGGCACGTCTTTAGGAGTAAAATCAGCAAACCAACCCTTGTGAATAATTGGCAGTTTCAATCCAGCCTTTTTGAAATTATAAACGAACGTTTTACGCGGCGCCAAGAGTTTGCCAGCTTTGAACTGCTCACCAGCAGCGCTGTTGTCTACCGAGGTTTTCTCTGGCAAACCAGCAAATGAATCATAGACGTTAAACTCACCCGCAAACCGATAAGCGTCAAGCAGACGCCGAATAAACAAACTAGTTGTGCCGACATAGCAACCAAATTCAACAATATTTCCCGCCGCACCGCCACGCAGCACCTTTTCCAATTCACGAAGCAGAACTCGCAATTCTTTGGTGTCAACTTGATCGGAAATGATTGGGTATTTGGCAAGGAGCTGGTCGGTTTTACTCATATTATTTATTATAGTTAGTCTATGAATTATCAACAAATAATTGCTACTAGATTATTATGTCTTTATAATCCTAAGCATAGCTCTTCCGCCTATTTATTTGTAATAACATTATTTTCTAAAAAGTATTTTTCTAAAGTATTCATTTCATCACCCTCTTTACATTTACGCTTTTATTATATAATTAAAGAGTAGTTGTAAAGAGGGAATATTTACCGGTGCATTCTTAATAAAAAAGAGATAACATTTCTGCTATCCCTAATTTCTGAAATCATATTTTCAGTTTTTACTTATCACTTTTTTGGTAGCGTTTATTTTATTATCAGCATAAAGCACTACATCTTTTATAACTAATTTTTTTACGGCGGAAATAAGAAGCTCCATATAGGTAAAATCTATTTCATTGTTTTTGGTTGGAAGCATAATATTTAGTGTGTCAGCATCTTTTGCATAAAAGTTACGACCATAATTGAATTGCCCATTATACGATGATTTATGAACTGCAGAAGTAACAAATATTGCTGATTCTGATTTGATTTTTTCTGTGTGAACAACTGCAATATGGTCATCTCCGCCATAATTATAATTTCTATACTTGGCTGAACCGAACATATCGATTGTAATTGTATTTTTTGAAAATACTTCTACTTTATTTCCTATAAAATCTGATATTCCAGTATTTGCTTCACCTGCTGTAACAAATGGCAAAGAGCCATTTATTCTATCATCACTTTTAAGTCTTTTTCCTCTCGTTGATTTTCCAAATAATTTTTCTAAATTATATTCTTCCCATTGTACTAATTTAAGGTTTTCTAACGCTTTTTTCTCCTCGCTAGACAATTCATAATTGTCTAGACCGCTTACCGTTAGGTAAGCGGTAAGTTCGCTTATATAAGCGTCCATAAAATCAAAATCTATTTTACCGTCTTTTGTTGGTAATTGGATAAACTCTTTTTTTACCTTTTCCCAACCAGCTTTATTTTCATACCCAAACTTTTCTTTTATAGATTTTTGTATAGTTGTTGAGAGAAAATATAGAATCTGATTATTAACATCAAACAGTGGCTTAATTAAATATGCATTATATAAAACACCTGTTTCTTGTGGTTGTGGATACACAGAAGCTGTTGAAATCGCACCATCATTAACAATGTCAATTGTCATTGAAGCTGTTTCAAAATCATTTTTTCTTCCATAATACATAATGCCATTATCTCCAAATTTTGCATTAATTAATGGAATATTAAATTCTGAAGTTCTTGTTTTTGAAATATCAGTTGCTTTGTCAAATGTTGATTTCTTAAATTTCAAAGTTAGCTTTTCAAATAAATCTCCAATTCTATACTCGCCCCACTGAACATTTCGGAGTTTTTCGTCCAGTGAGGCATTTATTTTTTTAGGCTTTCATTCTCCTTGTCTGTATTTTTAATTAAGTTGGACACTTCCCAAGCTAAATAATCAGCTACCGTTTTCTTAAAATCTTCAAGAGCAGGTCTTGTATCTATCGGTGCTGTTTGATTCCAGTCTGAGCCGTTTTCAGGGTCAATATATCCTTCATAATATTCTTTTTTTGTAAAGATATTTAACTTACTCTTGCCAAAACGTACAAGGTCTACTACTTCCTCATATCTTTCTTTTGCTCTGTCAGTATCTCTTAGGTTTATACTTGCCTTTTTCCTATTGGTTCTTGTATAACCATCATTTGAAAAATCTATAAATTTGACTACTTCATCTTTTTGATGTGCTTCTCCTACTCTAAATACATACACATTCGTTTGTACGCTTGATTTTCCTATAAATAAATCTATTGGCATTTTAATACTTGCAAGCAAGGTATTCTTTTTAAGTATTTTCTTGTTAAGTTCTTTTGCTTTTCCGCTACCTGCTGAATTTTGAATGATAATAGCTGCATAACCTTTATTCATCATAGAAAGAGCTTTTTCAACGAAAATCATTCCGTTGCCCTCGGCTGAATATGGTGGATTAAGCACAAATGCAGTTGCCGGAAACTTATCGCCTATTTTCCCAAAACCATATTTACCATCAAAATCAGTTAATGAGTCTTTGTTCAAGATATTTGAACTACCATCTCCCATAAGTATCATATTAAGGATTGCAAGCATATAGATATTAGATAGTACTTCTAATCCTAAAAGCTGTTCTGCTTTTATTTTGAGCTGTTTTTGCTCTAACTCTAATGGAGATATTATTTTTTCCTTTGCATCTACAATCATCTCGTTCATTGCAGCTACCAGTAGCCCTGCACTGCCTGTTGCAAAGTCCCAAACATAGCTATCCTTATCCACTCTTGCAAGTTTTACTAAAAAATTAGCTACATAAGATGGTGTTAGCACTACATCATTTAGCTTATCTTGTGTAAAGCCTAACCAAGAGTACATTTCATTAAACAGCTTTCCTGTAAAGTCTGTGGTTAAGCCTATTTTGTAATAAATGCCCAGGTCATCAACTATTTTAGAAAATATTCTTTTTAATTGACTTTCTCCGTTTACTGGTTTGTTGATGTTATCTGATAACAATGTATTTGTTAGCGTTCTTACTATCAGGTCTTGCTTTGTTTTTGGTAGATTCTTCTTTTTTAAGAACGCTTCTATTTTTCTGACTATAACTTCTCCGTCTGTGTTGCCATCTTCTGTAGATGATTTTAAGTCAGATTTTTCCAGAGGGCTTACTTCTCCTGGTATTCCAAGAGTTGCCATAATGGAAGCTGAAACAAGATATACTCTGTCGTTTTCACTAAGTCCTTTTTCGTTGGCATAAATATCATTGTTTAGTTTTACAAGGCTTGCATTTATTTCTTTCTCTCTTTTATCTTTAAGTGCTGCCAATTCTTCACTAGACAGAGAAAGTTCGTTTACTTTTCTGATAAAATCAGTAAGGTTTTCTTTTCTTAAAAATGAAAGGTCGCTATATTTCCCTACTTCTTGTCCAATCCCTAAATTATCTTTAGACACATGATAGACACCTATGGAGTGTTCTATTTCTCCATTGGTCTTTTTGTATCCCGTAACACCGATAGCTATTACATCTGTGTAGCTTGTGTAATGAAGTATAGCGTTTGCATAATGGACTGCTCCATTTACGGCATAGCTATTGATATTTTTGTAATTTGGCTCATTTTTACTTGTTCTATTATCTACTCTATTATCACCATCAAGTTTAATTAGTTTATCCTTATAGCCTTTATACTCTATAAGTATCGGATAATAGTTTAATAGTTTAAAGCTTCATCTTGTAATAAAAGTTTGACATCCGGTCTATTTCCACCTGTTCCGCCACTTTTTGATTTATATTCATCTAGTGCCTTATCTATTTCTGCATTCAGGCTTTCTTGTTCCAATTTATAATCTAAGCCATAACTTTTGAGCCAACCATTTACAATGTCAGCTATATTTGGTTCTATTGATTGTATTTTAGCCATTTTCTTATCCCTCCTGCACTATCATCCCAAAATGCTTCAACGCATCCATGATAGCATCTTCCTTTTCTTTCGGACACTCCGGCACTTTGCTGTATTCTTTCTTGGATTTATTGTGATTTTCTCCAAGCTCAAGCCTGCACTTTCGCTTGATTTGAGCAATATAGAGCGTTGAAACCTTAAACCCGTATTTGCCAAGGATATATTCTTTGATATTTTTATAAATTCCTTGGGTTTCCGCCTTGGTAACATCTTCTTCATCAAGCTCCAATTTCACTTCGATATCATTGTCGATATCTTTCCTGCACAAAAGTGCTACCGTCTCATGTTTCATAGTGCTATCAAATCTTCGAGATACATATTTCTCAACAATAGTTTTAATCTCTTTATTCTTCGGTAATATCATGATTTAAACCTTCTATTCCTACCATATTCCCAACCACTCACTCAGCAGACTGACTATCATAAAGCTCAGCATAGAAGCTCTTTTGCTTCAGCAGTTCGTCGTGCTTGCCTTACTAGATTAATATTACTCTTATTCCTGATAATAAGAAAGGTTCTTACTTAATCCCTTTAAGTGCATCTTTTATATTATCAGCTCGCCACATGTTAATTTTATTACCGTCTTTATCAACCTGAACAAACGTCGTTTGTACGGTTACCTGGTAACGCTCACGGAGTTCATTTTCAGTATCAAAATCAAGCTCAACAAAGACGACATTAGAAGGAATTAAAT
>ERZ773077.2578-NODE-2578-length-11586-cov-12.367791_pt1 | contig 11586 bp, 10 predicted proteins | sample MGYA00580612_ERZ773077 | MGnify/ENA primary metagenome ERZ773077 (study PRJEB29015, sample SAMEA2737971) | human oral metagenome | biome: human oral; feature: human-associated habitat; material: dental | place: China | collected 2021 ...
CACGCCCACCCGGGTGGTCTCCGCCCCCTGCCTGGAGTGGTTCGCCCAGCAGGACGCCGCCTACCGGGAGCAGGTGCTGCCGGCCGGCACCGCCAGGGTCGCCATCGAGGCGGGCATCGCCCTGGGCTGGCACGAGATCGTCGGCGACGCCGGCGAGATCGTCTCCATCGACCACTACGGTTCCTCCGCCCCCGGCACCGCCCTGTTCGAGGAGTACGGCTTCACCGGGGACAACGTCGCCGCGCGGGCTCGCCAGGCGCTGGCCCGCACCCGCGGCTGACCCCCACTGCCCCATCGCCACCGAGCCGGGCATCTTTCGAGTCGTCCTACGGTCTTTCTGTAGGGCCACGCGAGAGGTGCCCGGCTCGGCATGAGAGGAGCACATGTCACGGGGGTACCCCTCCCCATGAGGAGAGAGTGACCTGACGGTCAAATGCGGGCAGGCTGGGACCCGGTCGCGCCACCTGGCGCACTGCGACACCCATCCCCGAATACAGAAAAGGCCGTCTCTCATGAGCGCACAGCAACCCGCCCAGAACGACCCTCAGATCCCTGACAGCGAGGACTCCGGCAAGGACCAGCCCCTGCGCACGCGCTACTACTACCTCATCATGACCATCATGGTCGTGATCGGCGTCGTCATCGATATCGCGATCTTCATCGGGATCATCACGAACGCCGAGGGGAGGGTGCGCATCCCCTACCTGGTCTTCATTCTTCCCGTTGTCGGCGCTCTGGCGATCGGCAGATTCGCCGACGCGGCCCTGGCCAAGAAGTCTCCCCACCTGGTACCCGGCTACGCGGCCCCGTACTTCCAGGGAGGGCAGGTCCCTCAGCAGGGCCAGTACGGACAGCCCCAGTACGGACAGCCGGCGGCCCAGCCGACGGCGCCGCAGAGCACCGGCTACGGCCAGGTGCCCGGCCAGCAGGCAGGTCAGAGCGCTCCGCAGCAGGCCCCGCACGGCGAGCAGCAGCCGGGCCAGGTGCCGCCGTCGGGCCAGTACGGTCAGGATTCCCAGAGCCAGCAGCCCCACGGTCAGGGAGGGCAGCCCGGGCAGAGCGGCCCGGTCGGCTACTGAGGCCCGTAGGACGCCGATGTCGAGGTCTGAATAGATGTCGGTGGGGCCCGATACTCTCCGGTCATGCCCGCATCGAAGAGCCCCAAGGCCCCCAAGGTCTCCTACTGCTGCACGGAGTGCGGCTGGTCCAGCCCCAAGTGGATGGGCCAGTGCCGGGAGTGCCGCGAGTGGGGAACCCTGGAGGAGACTCAGGTCTCCGACTCCCCGGGTGGGGGCGCCGGCGGGGCCCTGGGCGCTGCCGGCGCCGTGCGACCGACCGTGGCCGCCCGCCCCATCGGGGAGGTCAGCGCCACGGAGGCCAGGGCCCGTCCCACCGGGGTGGGTGAACTGGACCGGGTCCTGGGCGGCGGGATCGTGCCGGGTGCCGTCGTGCTGCTGGCCGGTGAGCCCGGCGTCGGCAAGTCCACGCTGCTGCTCGACGTCGCCGCGAAGGCAGCCGCTGTGGCTCGCGAGCGCGGGGACGGGCCGGTCCTCTACGTCACCGGTGAGGAGTCGGCCTCGCAGGTGCGGCTGCGGGCCGAGCGCATCGACGCCCTGGATCCGGGGCTGCTCCTGGCCGCGGAGACCGAGCTCGGGTCCCTGCTGGGGCACGTGGAGGCGGCCGGCCCCTCCCTGCTGGTGGTGGACTCGGTTCAGACCATCGCCTCGGCGCAGGTCGAGGGCAGTGCCGGAGGCGTCACCCAGGTCCGGGCCGTGGCCGGCGCACTCATCGCGGTGGCCAAGGAGCGCAGTATCCCGGTGCTGCTCGTGGGGCACGTGACCAAGGACGGCGGGATCGCCGGACCCCGGGTCCTGGAGCACCTGGTCGACGTCGTCGCCCAGTTCGAGGGCGACCGCCACGCCCGCCTGCGCCTGCTGCGGGCCGTCAAGAACCGCTACGGCCCCACCGACGAGGTCGGCTGCTTCGACCTGGGCGAGCGGGGCATCGTGGGGCTGGCGGACCCCTCGGGCCTGTTCCTGTCCGCCGCCCGCTCCGAGGTACCGGGCACCTGCGCCACCGTGACCCTGGAGGGGCGCCGTCCCATGCCGGTGGAGATCCAGGCGCTGGTGGCCCCCACCAACGCCGGCTCCCCGCGTCGCACCACCTCCGGGGTGGACCACTCGCGCACAGCCATGGCGCTGGCCGTTCTCAGCGCCCGACTGCGGGTGGACACCTCCAGCGCGGACGTCTACGTCTCCACCGTGGGCGGGGCCCGCGCCGTCGAGCCGGCCACGGACCTGGCCGTGGCCATCTCCGTGGTCTCGGCCGCGCGCAACCTGCCCACACCTGCTGGCCTCGTGGCCTTCGGCGAGGTGGGGCTCACCGGTGAGGTGCGGGCCACTGTCGGTATCCAGCGGCGCCTGGCGGAGGCCTCCCGTCTCGGCTTCGACCGGGCGATCGTGCCACTGGCGGGCTCGGCCGAGCTGCGCGAGGTCGCCGGGATGCAGGTGCTACCGGTCGCGCACGTGGGTGAGGCCATGGGGGCGGCACTCCCACGCGGCTGACAGGACAGCACGGTCACCATGGGCAAGCACATACAGCACAGGCAGTGGAGGCAGTACTGGCAAACGCAGACAACGCCGGGGCCAGGGGCGGCCACGGGAGCCGAGCAGGTGACGTGACCGTCATGGATCGGCCGGGCACCGCCAACAGACCGACTGGTCCAGTGTGGGAAGGCCCTCGCCGAAGGTCGGCCCGGCTGCCGATACCATGGGAGCGTGAGCACCGGGGCGTGCGCTCACCTGGATGCCGCGAGACCGGAGGGTCCCGAGCGCGGTCCGCCCCGGCAAGTTCACTGTGCGATCCCTTCCCCAGGACACCGCGAGATCAGGAGAGATGATGATCGAGGCCGCTGGCCAGCTGCACGAGACGCTTGCGCTCGTTGCTCCCGGCACCGTCCTTCGTGACGGACTGGAGCGGATCCTGCGCGGACGTACCGGGGCGATCATCGTGCTGGGCTTCGACCCGGTGGTGGAGGCCATCTCCTCGGGCGGCTTCCACCTGGACGTCGAGCTCTCCGCCGCCCGCCTGCGCGAGCTGGCCAAGATGGACGGCGGCGTTGTCGTCGACATGGACACCGCCCGGATCCGGCGCGCCAACGTCCAGCTGCTGCCCAACGCCTCGATCCAGACCTCGGAGACGGGCATGCGTCACCGCACCGCCGAGCGCGTGGCCCGCCAGACCGGGTACCCGGTCATCTCCGTGAGCCAGTCGATGCGGATCATCTCCCTGTACGTGGACGGCAAGCGCCACGTCCTGGAGCCCAGCGAGTCGATCCTGGCCAGCGCCAACCAGGCCCTGTCCGCCCTTGAGCGCTACAAGGCCCGTCTCGATCAGACCTCCGCCGGCCTGGACTCCCTGGAGATCGAGGACCTCGTCACCGTGCGCGACGTCACCTCGGTGCTCCAGCTCATGGAGATGGTCCGTCGCATCTCCGACGACATCGATTCCTACGTCCTGGAGCTCGGCACCGACGGGCGCCTTCTGGCCCTGCAGGTCGAGGAGCTCACCCGGGGCCTGCTGGCCGAGCACGGCTTCCTCCTGGAGGACTACCTGCCCGAGGGCCTGGACACCGCCACCGTGGATGCGCGCCTGAAGTGGGTGGGATCCCCCGCCCTCCTGGATCTGGCGATGGTGGCGCGCTCCATGGGCCTGGGCGGCATCGACGGCCAGGACCTGGACGCTCAGGTCTCCCCGCGCGGACTGCGGATCCTGTCCAAGATCCCGCGCCTGCCCGTGGTCACAGCGCGCGCCGTCGTCGAGCAGTGGGGGTCCCTGCAGGGGGTCCTCGGTGCAACCATTGAGGAGCTCGAGGCGGTCGAGGGCGTCGGCGCCCAGCGGGCTCGGACCCTGCGCGACGGGTTGTCGCGACTGGCGGAGATCTCCGTCGTCGAGCGCTACGCCTGAGCCCTCCAGGTTCCCTGAGCGCCGACGCCGGCGAGCACCCGGCGCTGCCGGGGCCGCTGCCACGGCCAATCGGAGTCAGCCGACGACGAAGACCCGGTCCTCAGTCAGGTCCTTGTCCCCCATGACGAAGCGGAAGCGGTAGGTCCCGGCCCCCGCGGCGCTGCCGGGCGCGGTCTGTGCCTGGCCGGCCGAGGCACTCGCAGAGGAGGCGCCGGTCGCACTCGGGTCGGTCGAGGCCGCGCCCTGATCGGTGGCCTTCCCGCTCGCGTCCTTACTCGGCGTGGACGAGGCCGGCAGCGCGGTGGCGGCGGCGCAGTCGGAGGTGGCGGCGTTCCCGTTCCACGTCACGCTGACGTCAGCGGCCTGCCCCGGAGGCAGAAGCAGCGGGCGCTTGGTCTGGCCCACCGGGCAGGTGACGGAGTCCCATACCTGCTGAGAGCCCGAGGAGACCCGCACGCCCACGGCCTGGCTGCCGGCGTCGAGCAGACAGGGTGCCGAGCCTTTGTTGACCAGGGAGATGGAGAAGGTCGCCCCGACGCCAACGCCTATGGACTCCGGCCCCTGCACCGTGTTCGACAGTGCCGAGGGATCACAGTCTCCCGGCGTGGGGTAGACGGTGTGCACCTGAGCGGCGGCGCGCTGCTCGTCCTGGCTGCGGATGGTGCCACGCACCCAGAGGTAGCCGACGACGACGGCCACCACGAGCAGCAGGAGGAACAGCAGGATGCCTCCTAGGACCAGTGCACGGCGCAGGCCGTAGCGGGGCTGGGGAGGGATCGGCTTGCGCAGGCGCCCGCTGCGGGGCTGCTCGGGGCCCTGCTGAACCGAGTCGGGAGCCCCGGTGAGTCGCCCGCCACCGATATGGGCCCACTGGATGCCCTTGCCCCAGCCGCTGCGACGATGACCGGAGCGACCGGCCTGGGTCGAGCTCGTCCGGGCGGAGCGAGCGGTTCCCGGAGCGGCCTGCCGCGAACGCGCCGCCGAGGAGGCCTCAGCGACCTGTGAGCTCTCAGAGCGCTGCTGCCCCTGACCGGGGCGTCCCTTCCGCTTGCTGGCCTGAGCCGACTTGCCCCCTCCGGAGGTCCTGCCCGTCTGCCCCGAGTGCAGAGGGTGCCCGGCCCGATTGGCGCTGGAGGTACGCCCCCCTCGGCCCTTGGCCTGGGGGCCTGGCTTCTTTCCCTGGGGGGACCTGGCCGTACCGGCCCCGGACTCGCCGGCGCCGCCCGTGTGCCGGTGCGGCCGGGACTGGGATCCGGATGATGAGCGGCCCGTCGAGGAACCCGCGCCACGACGGGCCGCGCCTCGTCGTCCTGCGCTTTCCCCATGACTGCGTCCGCGTCCTTTGGCCATGGTCACGACTCTACCGGCGCAACGGGCTCGGTGCCGTGAGCGCCCCGCCCGGGCGGCGCGCCGAGCCACAGACCTTCATCGCAGTCCGAGTGGTTCCGCGCCCGCCGGCCCGGTCGCAACCACGATCCCCATGGTGAGTCCGCGAACTCGTCGGGGAGGGGAGGCGTGCGGTTACGGGAGCCGGTAGGAGACGCCGTCGTCGTCGGTGGTAATGAGTCCGTCGACCAGGAGCGTGGACAGGGCTCGCACGGGCTGATCGGGATCGGGGGCGCCACCACTGGAGCGCAGTCCCGCCCGGGCGGCGCAGGCCACGAGCTCACCGGCGTCGACGGGCTGTCCGTCAGCGGCCTCCCGCAGGCGAGCCATGACCAGGCCACGGGCCTGGCGGTCGGTTCCGTGCCAGGCCTGGCTGCGGCGTCGGCCGGCATGGACGTCCGCGGGGCGGCCGGCCGCGAGCCAGGCGCAGTCGCTGCGCCAGGGACAGGCGTCGCAGTCCGGTTCGCGGGCGGTGCACACCAGGGCGCCGAGCTCCATGACGGACACCGACCAGTGGGCGGCGGTGGCGTCGTCGTCGGGCAGCAGGTGCAGCGCCCGCTCGCGCTCGGCCCGGTTGAGGCCGGGGGCGGGCAGGGCCTGGCCGCCGACGGCGCGCGCCAGGACCCGCCTGACATTCGTATCCAGCGCGAGGGCGCGGCGGCCGTGCGCGAAGGCGAGAACGGCGCCAGCCGTGTACTCCCCCACCCCAGGCAGGGCCAGGAGGGCATCCGGGTCGTCGGGCAGGACGGAGTCGTGTCGCTCGACGATGCTACGGGCGCACTCGATGAGGCGCAGGGCCCGGCGCGGGTAGCCGAGGCGTCCCCAGACCCGCAGTACCTCGGCGGTGGGCGCCTGGGCGAGTTCGACGGGTCCGGGCCAGCGCCGCATCCACTCCTGCCAGGCGGGGATGACGCGTGCCACCGGGGTCTGCTGGCTCATGACCTCCGAGACGAGGACCTCCCACGGTGTGGTTCCGGGGCGGCGCCACGGCAGGTCGCGGGCATGGGCGTCGTACCAGGCGATGACGGCCTGCGCCGAGGGCTCATCCGGATCGGCAGGCACCAGCGCGGCTGCGGGCACGAGGTGCACGGGCGGCGCCGAGGATCCCTGCGATGCCGACGCTGCAGCGGCGATCATGTCATGAGAGGCGGGGCGGGCAGGCACGGTGCACACCGTAGCGGCAACGGCTTAACCAAGGCTGCTCGCCCCATCGCTCCGGGCTGTCAGAGTCCTCGCATTCCTCGCGGTCGTACCGTAGGCCTCCAGGTTGTGCCCTTTACCCTACGACCCCGAGGCTTAACCTACGATCGCACGGGCGCGCCCGTCTCCTGGGTGTAACCGCGGGCCACGGCCCAGGCCCAGATGCGGTCCAGTTCGGCATTTCCCCGGCGCTCCATCGTGGACCTCAGCAGGCCTCGACGAGTCAGTCCCGGCAACCAGACGGCTCGTCCCCGAGGGACCCTGACATAGGCCTTGGCGCTCATGCTCACGCCTGCAGCGTCCCCGGCATCCCCGGCGAGGAAGGCCAAGACTATGAGGACGAGTCCCAGGAAAATCACTAGCAGCGGGGGTGCGCTGGGGCGCTTGACGAATAGGTCGCTACGGGATCGGGGCCAGGGGATGTCGCGCCGGAAGCCGAGGACTCGCGTGTGGATGCCGGTGGCGTCGAACTCGGTCCGCATGGACGTCATCACCAGAACAAATACCAGGAGCAGCAGCCCGGTGATGAGCAGGGCGAAGCCGAAGGCGGCATCGTCCCGGTCGCCAATGATCGTCTTGAGTCCGAACGTCAGGAGCAGCAGCCCGGTGCCGCCGCACAGAACGAATACGATCCAGCCGGACCCGGTCGCGGCGGTACGGCGGACCAGCCTGTCGGTCGCCGGCACTGCGGATGCTCCCCCGAGAGGATGCACCGACGGCGTGGTCGCTCGGGCCCCGGGGATTCCCCGGGACACAGCGACGGGAACGGATGCCGGGGGTGCCGATGGCTGCTGGTAGTTCGGTCGGCCGTCGTTCGATCGACCATCGCCAGCCTGGCCGCACCCGGCCAGGCCGTACTGACCGGGCACACCCTGAGGATCGGCCCCACCGTAGGAAATGGGCCGGCCGTAGGGGGCGCCAGTCGGTGGCTGCGTCATGGGAACCTCTTCATCAAGGCGGTCCGACACCAGATCGCGGGCAGTGGGAATGCCAGGAGCATAATCCACACCGACCGTGACCACACCGCCTCCGAAGGGCCAGTCCTCCCCATGGACCGGGAACGCTGGAGGAGGCTGCACATTCCCGACGTCCGTGCTCCGCCCCGAATCAGGGGCGGCTCAGCCCCTGTCGACGCTCCTGACGCTCCCGGAGCCCCTGCTGGATGCCGAGAACGCCACTCAGCTCGACGTACTCCCCCGTCTCCTGGGTGTATCCGCGTGCCACGGCCCAGTCCCAGATGCGGTCCAGCTCGGCGGCGCCCTTGCGCTCCAGCGCCTCGCCGCTGATACCGGACCAGGTCAGACCGGTCAGGGGGACGGCCTTGCCGTCGTTGTCGACGACGTGCGCCTCGGCATGACGGATCTGGGGCTTGCCAGCGGCGGCACTCAGGGCCGCCGGCGCACCGGAGACCTTGACGAACAGGCCCGTGCGCGATCGGGGCCAGGGGATGTCACGACTCCTACCACCGGCCCCCACGTGAATGCCGGTGGCGTCGAGCACCGTGCGCACCGACATGAGGACAAGGATGCCGAGCAGCAGGAACAACCCGAGGAGCAGCAGGACGGCGAACGCAGTGAGCGTGCCCTCATCACCGAGATGGATCAGGTTCCAGACCGCTCCGGCCAGGCACACCAGCCCGAAGCCGCCACCGACGAGGAACTGGACGCGGCTGGCGGTCGTCGCCGTGGGTTTGAGCACGATCTTGTCCTGCTCGACTGGGATCGGACCGAGCTGGGAGGGCTGATAGTCGGGCGGAGGGACCGCCCCCGCCGGCTGCGGAGCGCCCGCAGCGCCATAGGCCGGATGACCGGCGCCGGGCTGACCGTACTGGGGCTGAGAACCGGGCTGCTGGCCGTGCTGGGCCTGAAGACCGGGTTGACCGTACTGGCCGGGTTGGGTGGGGACGCCGTACTGGCCAGGTTGGACGGGCTGGAACGGCTGACCGTAGGGACCGTTGACCGGTGGCTGGCTCATGAGCACTTTCCTCAAGGATTCTTCGGATACACGGGACCTGGCGGGACCTGGTCAGGCTACCGCGACAGCTCCACTGCAGCCCCAGGCAGAACTCCCCATCATCCTTAACAGCCCTTGACGGCTACCTGCCGCGGGCGAGGCGGCGCAACACCCGGACCCGCGGGGACCACGTTGCGGGACGGATAACCGTGCCCGTGGTCTCGCGTTCGGCGTTGTCGAAGAGGTCCTCGATGACGGCATCGTGCAAAGGCTCGACCGCAGCCGGGAACATGACCCTCATGGCCCCGCTGGTGCGCCCGATGAGGACGTGCCGAATGCGGGAGCGCTCATCGTCCAGGGCGTCCAGGCCCAGCTCGTGGGCGCCGATGATCCCCGTGCGCGGGTGGAAGGTGAACCGCACCCGCCGACCAGGCTCGTACTCGCTCACGTAGTAGTAGATGCCGTCATGCCCTCCATCGGCCCCCAGCGCCAGGGGCCGGTCCAGGACCATCGGCGGCCAGCTCCGCGAGGGCCAGAGGCGATCGCCCTTCTGCCCAAGCCCGTCGAGCAGGACGCCCAGGGGCTCGAGCGGGGCGTTGATGACGCGTTCGTGAACGTTGCGGATCATGGGTTCCTCCATGGTTGCCGGTTGCTGTCGGGAAGGATCACACCCGATGCCGTGGAGCGTCGTGGCGCTCCCACCCCAGTCGCACTCGGCCCGCTCGGTCCGGCCGACTCACAACTGCAGGAGCATGCGGGCGTTGCCCAGGGTGTTGGGTTTGACCCGGGCCAGGTCGAGGAACGCGGCCAGGCCGTCGTCGTGAGAGCACAGCATCTCGGAGAAGACGTCCGCGCCCACCGGGGTGCCCTCGATCGGCTCGAAACCGTGGGAGCCGAAGAAGGGCTCCTCGAAGGTCAGGCAGAACACCCGTTTGAGTCCCATCTCCCGGGCCTGCGCAATGAGCTCGCGCAGAATGGCCGAGCCGAGACCGGTCCCCACGGCGTCGGGGTGGACGGCCAGGGTGCGCACCTCGGCGAGGTCGTCCCACATGACGTGCAACGCCCCGCAGCCCACGATCCTGGGCGCGGCCGAGGCCTCCCCGTCTTCTCCTCCGCCATGCCCGACGACGCCGGGGATCTCCTCGGCGACGATGAACTCCTGAATGTCCTCGAAGTAGGAGATGAGGTCCTTGGAGACCAGGACGCGGCGTTCGGCGTAGGGGCGCACCAGCTCTGCGATGGCGCGCACGTCCGCCGGGCGCGCCGGCCGCAGAATGCGGTGCGAGCCGTCAACCCCGTAGACCTCGGCCCGGTGCGTCGCCCGGCCGCTGGGCAGGTGTTCATCTGTCATGACAGCAGTGCTGCTCATCGTCGTCCGTATTCAGTAGGGCTCAGTTCTGGCCTCTCGACCCGCGAGCCGGCGCTCCACCGGCGACGTCGGGGCCGTGAGCAGACCGCAGCGCGATCCGGGCCAACATCCTGCCACGTTCACGGCTCATCGAGAACCGCCTCCCGCCTGGCCTCGGGCCTCGGCGAGCTCCAGGACGGCACGGGCAGTGGCGTCGTCGACGACGAGATCGGTGGCGGTGCGGGCCCGCAGCGCAGCCAGGAGGGCCCGGGCCTTGCCGGTCCCGGCGGCCACGCACAGGCGGCGCGGGATACGGGCGAGCTGGGCGGGGGTCGGGCCGGTGGCCCGGGCATTGAGGGCGACATCGCGCCAGGAGCCGTCGGCCCTCAGCAGCACGGTGCACACGTCCCCCACCACCTCCTGACGGCGCAGAACGGCCTGGTCCCGGGCGGTGAGGTGACCGCCCTCGTAGACCTGCGAGGGCAGGGCCCCGTTGAGGGCGTCAAGGGCGCCGACGCCGAAGACGGCCAGGCTCGCCCGGCGCGTCACCGCCAAGACCCGTTCAACCGAGCGCTCCGACCACATGGCCTCGCGCGTGGCAACGTGGTCGAAGAAGGCCGGCACCGGGAAGGAGATCGTGCGGGCCCCCAGCGAGGCGCGCAGATGCGAGAGCACCTCGCCAGCGCTAGGCCCCTCGCGCATCGGGTCCGAAGCGCCGTTGAGCTGAACGACAGTCAGTCCTGGGATCGGACGCGAGGGCAGGGCCGCGCTGACCTCGGACATGGTGGTGCCCCAGGCGACGCCGACGACGACGCCTCCACTGCCCCCGCCCTGGACCCTGCTCTCCCGGTCCGCGCCCTCCCCCGGGGCGTCGCGACCGCCCGATCCGCCGGAGTTGGCCAGCGCCTCGATGAGGTCGACCATGTGCGCGGCGGCGACGGAGGCGACCTGCTGGAGGCGATGAATCTCCGTGGTGCCCTCGCGCACCGGGACGATGTGCGTGCGCACCCCGAACACCCGCGCCATCCGTCCCTCCAGAGAGCCGGCGCCGCCGGGCTGGACGAGGGTGACCCGCACGACGCCCTCCCGACGGGCCCGTGCCAGGAGCCGGGAGACGGTGGAGCGCGAGACCCGCAGGTGATGGGCGATCACCTCCATGGTTTCGCCCTGGACGTAGTACATGGAGGCCGCCTCGTAGGCGCGCACAAGCCCACCGGGGTCGGTGGCGCTCCCGGAGGCGTCGGCGGCGTTCACGGCCCCGGAGGTGCCTTCACCGGTCACGTCCGCCTCCTCTCACCATCGCGGTGCCGTTGCGCACTGCGGCAGGACATGATTTTCGTCCTATACGACATCAGATACCCCCGCAACGAAGGACGTCCATGCAGGTAAACGGACAATCTTGTGGAAGCCCCCAAACCTGTGTGCACGTTCGTGCACCTACCTTGCGCATTCTCCCACAGATGGGGAGAGTAGTGACAAGCACCACGACGGAGCGCCGCGAGTGCGGCAGCAGGAGTCAGCAGGCTCCGGCACCGAATCCCGCCATCCGGCACTCGCTCCGCCCCGTCGCCCGCCGCCTCGGTCAACGCCGATCGGGGCCCGTGGGCCGCGCCGACCCTCGTAGACAGCACAGACCCGCACAGACCTCACTCAGCCGATCTCACGACACGTAGGAGCCCAGGAGCCATGACCTCCACCCGCACCCCCTCCTCGAAGAAGACCTCCGCTCGCAG
>ERZ773077.2581-NODE-2581-length-11575-cov-5.742448_pt1 | contig 11575 bp, 12 predicted proteins | sample MGYA00580612_ERZ773077 | MGnify/ENA primary metagenome ERZ773077 (study PRJEB29015, sample SAMEA2737971) | human oral metagenome | biome: human oral; feature: human-associated habitat; material: dental | place: China | collected 2021 ...
GCTGGCGATGAATTGTTTGCTGGGACTATTGGCGCTGATTTTGTTTGTGCTAGAGCTAGCTTATATTCGACATTATTACCAACTAGAGAACGGCGTGCAGCGGCTGTACGAGTTAACGGTAGCGATCGAAGAAAAACGTTTTGCCAAAGACTGGGCTTAATCAAGCTGGCGAGTCAGTTGCATTTGCTTGCCGGACGATTTTTTCGATAATATACCTATCTCTTGGCTCGAAATCGTATTCTTTTACAGTTGCAATGCCGTTTTTGATAGCGATATCTGGCAGCGTAACGCGCCCCTCTGGATAGCCGCGGACTTTATCTTGATCAATTCTAAATGCGCCTTGATTATTCTTTGCGGCTATTAGTTTAACGGCTTGAGCGAAAATATCGATGTGCGACGGCTCGAATCTGCTGAACAAGTTGTTGAATTTAACTTCGCCTAGGATTTCGTCTGATTCTTTATCAATGCCGAACCCTAATTCTCCAATCTCGAATAAGATAGGTTCGAATATGTCGATGTTTTCCATCAGATAGCGATTATTGGCGAATATTCTGCCGTCGGCATAGACTTTAGTATCTCCGCCGCTTCTGGTTATATTCCAAATATAGACAAGTTTGTCGTACGAGCCGATAGACGTGTTGCTTGGCAATGATGGTTTGATTTCGTTAAGGTTGGCAGCACTCATTTCAACTTCACAGTCAAGGTAGTAATAATATTGAGTACGCTGTCCGTTCGTTGTTTTGTTTTTCTCTGATTTTTCTAGTACTCTAGCTGAAATTTTGGCTTTGAAATTAGACTCTTTAAGCTTATCGAATAGCGCCGGGAGTTTTTCGGGAATTTTGTAAAACACGTTAGCTTCCGAGTCGGTGTTGATTGCGCCGTCGCCCTGCTTCTGAGTTATTGCAATGAAGTTTTGTTGCGGCCATTCTCGGATCGGCGAGATAACGTCGGCGATTTTCTTTACTGCGATGACAGTTTGATCTTTAGGGTAATCCGGCTGAAGCGTTATTTTGTAAGTACCTTTTTTGTTGCCAAAAAAGTCCTCTACGATGTCTGATAATTTGAGGTCGACTTTCTCTACGCCCGGTATTTGGCGTATTTGTTCAGCGCAATCATTTAGCTGTCCGAAAGAGCTTACTGGATTTTGCGAAAATGTTTCGGATAGCCCGTAAATGACGCCAATAGATATTAGTATTACGAATAGTATTGCGAGTGGCGAAACGATCAAAGCAATCGTTAGGAGTATTTTGTTTGGTTTCTGCGAAGAATACTGCTGATATTGCGGCTGTGGTGAAGCGTATTGAGGTTGGTTTTGCGGCGGATACTGCTGTGGGTATTGCTGATATTGCGGTTGCTGCGGATATTGCGTTTGTTGAAGTGGTTGCTGCGGATTATTTTCTGGTGGCATGAGTTGGTCCTCGCGGTTATATTGCTATCTCAATACTTACTGGGCAGTGGTCGCTGCCTATTTGTTCGGCGTGGATTTGCGGATTTTTGACACGCTTAGCGATTTCGCGCGATGCCAGCCAGTAGTCGATCCGCCAGCCGACATTGCGTGCTCGGGCGTTGGCCCAGTGCGTCCACCAGGTGTAAGCTTCGGTTTTTTCAGGGAAAGCCGCCCGGAAGGTATCAGTAAATCCAGCGTCTAGGTAATTCTGAAAGCCTTCTCGCTCCTCGTCAGTGAAGCCGTGCTTGCCGACATTAGGCTTTGGATTTGCCAGGTCAATTTCTTGATGCGCCACGTTCATATCGCCGCAGTATAGTACTGGCTTGACTAGCTCCAATTCCTCCAGATAGGCCAGCACTGCCGGATCCCACTGCTCATGACGTAATTTCAGCCGGCTCAAATCCCCTTTCGAATTTGGCGTGTAGCAGGTCACCACCCAAAAATCGTCGAACTCGGCAGTGATGATACGCCCCTCGTCCGCCGGATTGCCATACTGATCGCCGGTCAGATTGAACCGCTCAATGATATCCGGCGGCAATCCGTCGCGCCAATGCAGCGGCCGGATTTTCGAGAAAATTGCCGTGCCGGAATAGCCCTTTTTGGCGGCTGAATAGAAATGCTCGTGATACTCTGGCAGATCAATTTCTACCTGGTCGCGGGCAGCCTTGGTTTCTTGCAGGCATACAATGTCCGGATCGTAGGTTTGCAGAAAACGGGCAAACTCGCCCTTGCTGATGACGGCGCGGATACCATTGACGTTCCAGGAAAAGAGCTTCATATAGTTTATTATAGCGTAAAATCGTCGCGGAGCTATTGACAAAACTGCCTGGTTTTGGGTATATGTCTAAGTAGGGCTTGATAGGCCCTCGCTCTCGTCGAAAACATCTCGGGGCGGGCTGTTGTGCTATGTGTATAGTTCATTGCGCAATTGCCTGCTCCGGGATGCGCATGCCCGGGCAGAGGAGGACTGAGGTGTGTCCTTTTGAGTCCCTAGGGATTGTGGGAACAATCCTTGTGTTTATCGGCCTACTCCCTGCTTTGGCATGGTGTGTTGCTGCCGCCACTTTGGTGTGCATCACTGTACTATTTGGCATTATTGACTTCATAGTACACTTCTTGATAAAAATAAAGAGAGGAGGCCGACGAGAGTAACACATGGTGCTAGCGGCGAGATATCCCGTCTCGCTGCTAGCACCGCTCACTCATTGCGTAGAGCGTTAATTCTGAAAATGTACAACCAGCTAGCGGATGTGCTAGTATTTGTAGGTATGAAGATCCTGATAGTAACTGAAGTATATCGCCCGGGTGTTGGCGGTGTACAGACAGCGCTTGACACTCTAATTACTGGTCTGAAGGAAGCTGGTGACGAGGTGACGGTGTTAACTGGCTCGCCAGACGGTTTATTTAGCCATTTCACAGAGTTAGATGAAATAAACGGCGCGAAAGTATTGCGGTTGCCAGCGGCAAGATGGGTTGCTAATCGCGACAACAATCGTATTACAATTTTGCCGAAAAGGTTCGTGCGGCGATACTTTCGACAGGACCAGCCCGACATTATTCATCTGATGACGCCAATTTCGTGGCTGCACCAGGCGGTTATTCGCCAGGCCAGGCGGCGGCAGATTCCGATCGTCACGACTAATCACACCATGGCGCTGAACCTCTTGATGAATGCTAAAAGTAAAACTATCGCCCGTTGGTTTGTTCGAGTTGTCGAAGGCAAAATGTACAAGCTAGTCAACCAAACCGCTTATATGACGGCGCCGACGCGCGCGGCATTAGCAACTACGCCAGGGGTTTGTATACCAACGAAAGCAGTTTCTAACGGTGTCAATGCGGCGTTCTATACACCAGGTAAGGCTGACGAGAAGCTCTTGCAGCGTTTTGCGATTGATGCGCTGCGGCCGGTGGTGGCCTATGTTGGGCGGCTTGACGGCGAGAAGCGGATTGACTTGCTGATTGAGGCGATGGAGCGTTTAGAGCGCAGCGATGCGCAACTGGTGATTGTTGGCAAAGGCCTGGAAGAGGTGGCACTGCGTCGCCAGGCGTCGAAACTTGGCGATCGCTGTATTTTTACCGGTTTTGTTAGCGACGAGGAAAAGCGTGCTTTATTGCGGCGAGCAGATATACTCGCGATGACTAGTCCTGCCGAGCTGCAATGTATTGCGGCGCTAGAAGCGCTGGCTTGCGGTACGCCAGTGGTGGTGTCTGATCAGGTTGCTCTGCCCGAGCTATTGGACGGCGGTAAGAATGGAGTCAGCTTCCATTATCCAGATGTCAACGATCTAGCGCATAAAATTGATGAGCTGCTGAATGATGAGCCGCGCCGGCGCCAGATGGGCCGGGACGCTCGCCAGTGGATTATTGATAACCATACTTATGAACGCACCGTTGATCAGTACCGCGAACTGTATGCCGAAATCGTGAAAACTTACTCGTAGGCTTGTAAATTGCGGATAGAACAAACAGTTAGACGAGCTTATTTTGTTGTCTTTTTCTGTTTGCCGCCCATTTCGTATTCGTAAATGCGCTTCGTGACGCGCAGTCCGTGCGTGTAGCGGTAGAGTTCGCCGTATATTCCTTTGAATACCTGACGTAGCGAATTATTCTGGTAGCGGCGGTCTAAGGTGCGGTAGGTTATCTTGATGATGCCAGTTTTGTATTTCGCTCGTTTTGCTTTGAGTATCAGATCATAATCCTCCATGATATAAAGGGACGTATCAAAGCCGTTTACCGCATCAAAAACTTCGCGCGTGACATACAGGCAGCCAAAGCCGATCGGCCACGGCGTATGTTGCATTAGACGCGCATAGGCATTCATTAAGTAGGCTCCAGCTCGAATGCCGAATTTATTTGACTGCATCCTCTGAATGAAGCTGCCTGCCTGGAGGTGTTTTTTATTGATTTGCTTTTCGAATTCTTGCAAAAAATATTCTGGGAAAATTAGATCAGCATCAGCAAAGATGAGCATATCACCTGTTGCTTTTCTGGCGCCATGGTTGCGAGCGTGTGCAGGGCCTGCTTGGGCTGCGGTAGCGGTTTTTAGCGGAAGCTTTTTGGCGTATGTTTTGGCTCGAGCGATAGTGTCATCGGTGCAATGTGAATCTACTACGATCACCTCGTCTGCTGGGCGCGTTTGTCTGGCTAGCGAGTCCAAGAGATTCTCGACGACGCCAGATTCGTTCTTGCAAGGAATAATAATGCTAATTTTCATAAAACTAGTATAATGGTATTATGTCCGAAATTCCAACTTTGAGAGAATTATACGATGAATTAGGCTGCCGGGACCAGACAGTCGACGGAGTTTGCTGGCTTGAGTGTAATACTGGCGCCGATAAAACTGCGATTCTGCTCCACGGCGTGACTGGTGGCAAAATAGACATGATGCCGCTAGCCAAGCGGTACGTTAATTTTGGCTATGCCGTGTACGCGATAGATTTACCAGGACATGGCGGCTCGGTGCGCCCGTCCCTGGAAAGCTATGAAGATCTGGGCGATTGGTTTACTAAAGTTCTGGAGCAAATCGGCCGAACGCCAGATTTGATTGTCAGTAATTCGTTTTCGTCATCAATAATTTATCATGCGCTGCGCACTGGCAGAGTTCCGTCGGCGGCGAAGATTGTTATGGCTTGCCCGACGCCAGACACTACTCATCTTGCAAATATGTTGCAAAGGTTGTCTAATAATTTTCCTGAAAAGCCTGGTTGGTACATCTACAACAGCAAGCCTATCCAAAATATTCGTACTGTGCTTGCGTTGAAAACCCGCCGGCAGGAAGCTTGGCAGTGGCTGCGTGAGTCAGAGAGCTACAAGAAGGATTATTTGACTTTGCGTGATTCTGAAATTTTGACTACTATGCTGTACGAGCAAAATCCTTTCGTCGAAGGTGTGCCGCTTGATAGCCAGCGGCGCGTAACGGTGATTCTGGGCGGTAAAGACAATATCATTACTTCGAAAACACCTGGAATTATCCGCCAGTTATTGCCTGAAACGCAGATTATTAGCGCCCCGTCAGCTGGCCATATTTTGCAGTTCGAAGCAGTTGAATCCTATCCGGATAGCTAAAGAGCTGTGCTCTACCTCTTGTCTCTGGGGTTGGCGCGTGTGGTATAATAAGGAGAGTTATGAGAATCGCTTTTTTTATTGACGATTACCTGCCCTCAGTCCATGGCGTGGCAACATCGACTTTGAATTATAAGCAGGCTTTGGAGTCGCTTGGGCATGAGGTTTTCGTGGTAGCGCCAAAATGCGAAGGCTACGAAGACCACGACGATCACGTCATTCGCTTGCCATCAGCCAAGAATTATGTTTTTGATAAGCGTGAAATGGCGGTTATTTACCCTGGCCTAGCCAGGAAGCTTGATGAATACCAGTTTGATATCGTGCATAGCCAAATGCAATTTTATATGGGCGTACTGGCGCACAGCGTGGCTAAGCGGCAGAATGTACCGCATGTGACGACTATTCACACACTTTATGTTGAATTAGTTAATGATTATCCGTTTATGGTAACTTCCGGCTTGATTGCGGCGACAGCGGCGTTTCCGGTAGTGTTGCGAACAAGGCCGATTTTGCCGAAAGCCTCGCGCGAGCAGCTGCGCTCAATGAGTAAAAGCACTATCAAAGACATCATGTCGCGCCAGGGCTGGCGGCTGATGGCGGCGTTTGCTAATAAGTGTGATGCTTGCATTGCGCCGTCGAAACACCTCGAGCGGATGCTGATCGAAGATGGCGGCTTGACGGTGCCATGCTACGTTTTCCCGAACGGTATTGACACCAAGCGCTATAAGAAAGCGTCGGCGGCTGATTCGCCGATTGAAAAGCGTCCTGGTGAGAAGTTTATCATTTCAGTGGCGCGGCTAAGCCCAGAGAAGCGCCAGCGAACTTTGATTGAGGCCATGCCGCACATTCGCAGCAAAAAGGTCAAGTTAGTTTTAGTCGGCGGCGGTCCGTACGAGGAGGAATTGCGACAGCGCGTTGAGGAGTTGGGCGTCGGCGATCGAGTAATTTTCGCTGGTATGCGTTCGGGCGACGAGGTAGCGGCGATGCTCAAGCAGGCTGATGTATTCTCGCTGGCGTCGTATCATTTTGACAACCAGCCAATGACTTTCTTGGAGGCGGCGGCTAGCGGTTTGCCGATTGTTTACTGCGACGAACGGATGACCGAGGCTTTGACTGAACGCAACGCTGTCTTGACTGATGGCATTGAAGGTGAAGATTTCGCAAAAGTATTTAGTGATCTGTTCGCGCACCCAGAGAAAATCGAGGAGTTGTCGCGCGGCGCGTTGAGCGTTGCCAAGAAGTTTGATTCGACGGCGATGGCTAAAAAGATGGTTGAATTATACGAAAGTTTAATTTCATCACATCAAGTACTTGAAGAAGAATAGTGGCGGTTCAGGGCGCGAGGCTCGGTGTATTCGGTGCGGCTAAAATTTGCGTAGAATGCGGCTGTGTTCGCGTTCTAGATCGCGCTGTTTGATAGCTTGGCGTTTGTCGTAGCGTTTCTTGCCCTTGCCTAGAGCGATGACTAATTTGATGTAGCGTCCATTAGTGAGCAGCTTGGTTGGAACGATAGTGAAGCCTTCTTTTTTGCGAGCAGCTAATTGATCGATTTGGCGCCGGCTGGCCAGCAGTTTGCGCGGACTAGTATCGACAGTGCGCGCATTTGGTTGGCCGCGTTCGTTCTGCCGCAGCGAAAAACTGGCGTTGTTAAGCCACAGCTCGCCGCCGCGAATAGTGACGTAAGCGCCTTTGAGCTGGACGTGGCCTTCTCTGGCTGCTCGCACTTCGAGTCCGGTTAGGCTCAAGCCCGCTACGATTTCATCACCAAGCTCATAATCAAATCGCGCTCGACGGTTAACGATCGTTTGCATAGCTAGCTTTTTTGTCTTAGCGCTAGATTTCTTAGACATATGTTAATTATAACAGGTTTAAGTAATACTCGGCAGCTCTGGGTCGGTATTGTCTTCGGTATTCTCTGGTTTGTATGTTAGCTGTTGCCAGGCAACCTCTGCCATGCTAGCGGCTTGATGGTCGAGATGGGCTGGGCGTCTAGAGAGGCCGATAATTCTTTCAAGCTCAGCGAGAACATTTGGTTTATTGAGAACTTCGATTGTTTCAGGGTTAAAAACGGCTAGTGTTAGTATACATACTCCCAATTCCTTCGTGCTGTTATCCCTAGGTTTATCGTCTGGCCGCTTATACGCCTTGTCTAATAATTCGACGATCTTTTCGGCAATTTCTTTATAATTTTGCGGATCATCGCCTTCCTTACACTTAAATTTTTTCGCAATAGCATCATTGACTAGTTCGCTAACCTCCTGGCGGATTTCAGACGGCATATCGGGAATTTCTATAATTTGCGCGTCTTGAATGTGGTCTGGTAAAATGTCTGGCGCCTCATCGTTTCTACTGCTGCGTATAGATGAGAACTCAACGACTTTCGCACCCATTGCACCCAGCTGCTTCGGGGGTCTTTCACGCTTAGAGAAAAGACCTATGATTTTTGCGCCTTGCTCTGGAGGTTTATCCATATTTATATTATACAACGTTTATGATTAAAATACAATAGTGCTCGGGGTTGCTCTCTGTTACAATAGAATGAATGATAGCTGATGTTCACATTACCGATAAAAGTTTTGGCGATAAGCAGTTGATGAGCGACGTTAAATTCAGCATCAACGACGGCGAGAAAGTTGGGCTGGTTGGCCGCAATGGCGTTGGCAAATCGACGCTATTTGGCATGTTGGCGGGAGCGGATAGCGACTATAGAGGGTCGGTTGTTTTTCGGCGCGGCAGCACGATTGTAGCGACGGCGCAGGAACACCATAGTTTGGGTGATATTACAGTGCTAGAATATATCCTGCGCGGGCTGCCGGAATATGCGCGGCTGCGGCACATTTTGGCGATTTATCCAGCGACGATGGGTAGCGATATGCGCAAGATTGAAGAGTACAGCCAGGCATTGGAGCGCTTTGGACAGAAAGATTTTTATCGCGTTGAAGAGCTAGTGGCTGAGGAGTTGAAAAATTTCCAGATGGAAGGTTTTGGCGAGCGCCAATTGGCGGCTTTGAGCGGCGGGCAGAAACGCTTGGTCGAAGTTGTGAAAATCATGCATGCGCAAGCGGATCTAGCATTGATTGATGAGCCGACTAATCATATGGATTATGTTGCCAAGAAGCAGTTTATCGATTGGATGAAGAGCGCCCGCCAAGCGATGTTGATCATCACCCATGACCGCGATGTGCTGGCAGAGGTTGATCGAATTGTTGAGCTGCGCGATGGCGCATCAGTGAGTTATCGCGGTAATTATGATGATTATTTGCGCCAAAATGCCTCAGCGACAGGCAATGCTATGCAGGATTATGAGCAAACCGAACGGCGGATTGCTAATTTGCGCGACAAAGTTCTGCAATTTCGCCGCCTAAAGGAGAAAGCGCGCGATCCTGGCACGATTGCGCAATTCAAGCGGCGCGAGAACCAAGCGGCGGCCGAGCTAGAGAAACTGGAGAAAATTGACAAGCCGACTTTTTGGATTGACAGAGAGAATGTGGCGCAATTGGATTATAAAGTAGCTGATCGCTATCAAAAATTCAAAGCTCGCAATATTCGTTTGAATATGCGAGACGGCACTATGCGTTCGCAGCGCAAGCTTGTCGAAGCTCGCGATTTGGCGCTAGGTTTCGATGAGCGGATTTTGTTTGAAGGTGTTAATATCGATTTGCGCGAGGGCGAAGCTATTGAACTGCGCGGCCGCAATGGTGCTGGCAAGACGACGCTGATTCGAGCGTTGATGGCAAACGCGTCTTCTAGCGCCGCTTCCTCTGGCCGGCTTCGTAAAACGGCTCAAGTCCCGCCCCAGCTAACTCAGGCTTTGATTAAGAATACTGCTCAATCTACCCCAATCGTTTACGCGGGCTCTCTCTATCTCGATCCGCAAATTCGCGTTGGCATTTACGAGCAAGAGATAGCGGCGACTTATCTGAACTTGCCGCTGGCGCGAGCGATTGAGCAGATGTATCTCGATCGCGGGCTGAAAATTAATGATACCAAAATCCGCCAGCTGATGGGCGATTACCTTTTTGTTGAGAGCGACGGCGCGGTGCCCTTGGCTAGCTTGAGCGGCGGGCAAAAAGCTCGGTTTCAGCTCATTAGCATGCTAGCAAATGAGCCGCAATTGCTCATTCTAGACGAGCCGACCAATCACCTGGATTTGCCTTCAATTGAGGAACTGGAAGCGGCGCTCGAGCGCTACGCTGGCGCAATTTTGTATGTTAGCCACGACGATTATTTTCGGCGCAAAATCGGCGGTTCGGTTGTTCAGATTGGCAGCTAACGGACTGCTTTTCCTGAACGCGCTCTTGTTTTGGTGTATATCAGGGCTAGGACGTATTTACGTAAAATTAATTTGAATAATCGCCGCCCGTAACATTGAAGTACTCTTCGAGAGTTTTAATCTCGCGCTTTTTCATGTCTTGAGCGGTTTCGCGGCCGACGTAACGCCAGTGCCAAGCTTCGACGACATAGCCGGTGATATTTTTGGCGTTGTCAGGATAGCGCTGGATGAAACCGTACTCGGCGGCGTGCTCGGCCAGCCACTTGTATGTTGGCGTAGTGGCGAAGCACTGCAGGACGCAATTGTCAGCCTTGAGGTCGACAGCTAAGCCAGTTTGATGTTCGCTGCAACCTGGCCGGGCGCTAGCGGAGTCGGCTTCTTTTTGGTTGCTGTGTTTGACCCAATAGTCATAAGTTTCGACTTGGTCGTTGTAAGATCGGTAGCCGCTAGTCGAGGCTAACGGTATTTTTGCTTGCGTGGCGGCAGTTTTCATGGCGTTATATTGGGCAGCGGCCTCTTTGCGCAAGGATATCCCCTTTTCGATAGGCGCCAAATCATTCGGCTGCCAAGTTTTTGGCTCGAAGCAGTGCTTTTTGTTAATAACAATGATCGTGCTGTTGTAGTCTTTTAAGACTTTCTTGCGGAGGGCGGCTTTTTCGGCCCAGGCTTTTTGCTGGGCGGCAGCGAGCTTGTCGGCGGTTTCCTGCTCTTTGGCCCTGATGTCTTTAGCGGTTTTGTAATAATCTAGCCCAGTGAAGGTAGCTAGACCTAATATCGCTGAAAAAGCTAGCGTAATCACAAGCACGCTAAACTTATGCTTATTCAAAAATTCACCCTTCATAATTTATAATTCTATTCTACCACAACTAAGCGCCAGCGGTATAGAAAATCTTTGTGAGTTGATTGGTTAAAGCCGTGATGATGGTCGAGTAGTATCAATGATGCTGCGTCTATATTTTCCCATAGCAACACCGCCGCCAGCAAAAGCTAAAGCGACGAGCGTATATACAACTTTGGTGATAAACATAGCATCGTAATAATTATTGCGCTGCGCAAAATACCATCCTAATCCAGCAAGTATGAGACAAACAAAAACCCGCGCCACGGGTTCACCATGACACGGGTTTGAGTACGGGCTCAATGGTCGGCCTCTGGCTGCCGCACTCAAACTATTGGGAGGAGGTGTGGCGGTACGTCATGCAGGAGGTGGACGGCTCGGCACAGCCGAGTGGGAGGCTTGGCGATGTCTCGCCAGTCGGTCTGGAGCCCGAGCTCGGTGGCGACGGGGCCGAGACCGAGGTCAGTGGTGATGCCACTCCCCCGGTTCGGTCCGACCCTTCTGTCGCCGGTGTTGGGCTGGAGGCCGCTCCTGGCCCGAACTGCCCTGCCGGGGGAAGCATGCCTCCGCGGCCTCGGTTCAACCGTTACGCGAGCAGCGCGGTGGTGGAGCAGATGGTGTCGCTCCGTCACGAGGGCCTCACGGTGGACGAGATCGCCGAGCGGGTGGGCTTCCACCGGACAACGGTGTCCAAGCACCTCAAGCGAGCTGGTCTGACGCTTCGCACGGACGTCTCGGACGAGTCCTTCCGTCGGCGAGTGCGCCAGGTGTACGCTAAGGCGGGCACGATCAAGGGTACCGCCAAGAGGCTGGGAGTCAGTAAGGGGACGGTGCGGAAGATACTGCGAGCGACGCAGTAACGACGTTGCTAACAGAAAATGTTCAGCCCATAGTGCGCCATCTGAGAAGGAGATCTGTCATGAGTGCCGACGAGCCGCTGTATCGCGCTGTATAT
>ERZ773077.2582-NODE-2582-length-11572-cov-14.666840_pt1 | contig 11572 bp, 13 predicted proteins | sample MGYA00580612_ERZ773077 | MGnify/ENA primary metagenome ERZ773077 (study PRJEB29015, sample SAMEA2737971) | human oral metagenome | biome: human oral; feature: human-associated habitat; material: dental | place: China | collected 2021 ...
CAAGGGTGATAAGGCGGAAACGGAAGGAGTTTGGGTTCATAATGAGTGTCCGTATGGAAATTTATCGGATAATAAATCTGTTGGCGAAGGAAAAAAATTTACACCAGCTCAAAAGAAAGCAATCATCCAAGAAAACATGAATAGAAACGGAGGGGTAGTGAAGTCTGACCAATCTGGAGAAGTTTTGGTTCGTCCTAAAAAGAGCCAAAAAGGTATCACCCCCCCATCAAATGAATGGCAGATTGACCATGTGCAAGCAAAAAGTAAAGGAGGTTCAAATAGTTATAAAAATGCACAGGTTTTATCCAGAAGAGAAAATATTAAGAAATCAAATAAATAGGTATCAATATGCAATGGAAATTTGAAGATCCTCAAAATACTGCTGTTATTACCACCAGAAGAATTTTGTCTAAAAAAAACGGAATCTTAGAAGTATGGCATGATGCTGATGATGGAATGTGGCAATTCTTAGATGGCAATGAAATTCATGAAGGAGATGCTGTGATAGTTAGTTTAAAAGAAATTGTCACTATTGATTCCTCAGTCAATCTCTTAAGTAATTTACCTCTTGGTGGTTACGCTTGGAGAAATACTATATCGGAAAAATGGAATTTTGATTAGCAAGCGTAGGTTAGGTTAAAAAAACCAACAATCAAAGGTCGTCTGAAACCGTGTTTAGTTTTTCAAACGACCTTTCCTTCAATTAACATAGAATGTTGGGTCTCGACCCAACCTACACGCTTACTAATCTCAAATATAACCTTATGAAATAATGAGTATTTAAAAGATGGAAACATTAGACGAACGAATAAAAAATTTAGGAAAATCTCTTGAAGATAGAATTGCCGCTAATCTAATTAGTGCCGCATTAGAGTACATTACTTTTTCAGAACGTTTTCTGGCTTTTGAAACCCTATGTGATTATATTGAGGATTTCAATATTCGGCTTACGGAAAAAGAATCTCAAGAAATTTCCTTTATTAATAAGGAATTTGGAATGGAAAGTACATTAGATTAACAAATATAGATTGGGTTGAAAACCCAACAATCAAAAGGTTGTCTGAAACCGTGTTTGTTTCAGACAACCTTTCTATCAATGAAAATAGGATGTCGAGTACGCTTGCTTAACATGTCAAAGAAAAGAAAGGGCAAGTATGTCAAAATATTCTCGAGAGCAGGCTAAAAAACATGAGTTATAATCAAAAAGTTTTATCCCACTTGCAAAATTTTTGGATAAATCATGAAATTAAACGGTTTTCTTGGGCATTGGGAAGAATTATAGAAGAACTTCCCGATTTCCAAGTTTTCCAAGTGATTCCTAATCATGAAGATGAACCTTGGGTTTATGTCAGCTCTGGGATAGGTCAATTTTTAGGGCAGGAGTTTTTTATCATCAGCCCGTTTGAAACACCTGAACATATTGAGACCTTAGCAATGCTGGCATCTGCAAGTATGCATTACCCTGATCAATTTCAATTGGGAAAAACGATAAATATCGGCAGACCGTGGGTCGAGCAATCATCCTTCCAGCATTTTCTGATTTCTCTGCCTTATCCTTATGGGCAAGAGTTGGAATATATGGATAATGTCCGATTTTTTTGGTTATTGCCGATTACCCAGCCAGAAAGACTTTTCTTGAATACTCATTCAGTAGAAGACTTGGAAACGAGATTTGATGAGAGGGGTATTGATTATTTAAATATAAATCGGCCAAGCGTTATTTGATGTTTATGTTGTTTGAAATCTTTCAGCAAGTGTAGGTTGGATTGGAAATCCAACAATTAAAAGGTCGTCTGAAACTGTGTTTGGCTTTTCGGACGACTTACTTGACGGAAGACAGGTAATTCAATTTTAAGAACTCGGAAACCAATACGGCGAAAATTTAAACGATGAAAAACGGGCACCCAAATAATCAATTTCTCTTAGAAAAAAGAATTTTTTATCTGGAGCATTCGGGGCAGTATCTGATGATTTGCGCTCTATCAGATTACTTCCAAAATAAACATGCTGTCGTTATGGCAAATTTTCTCTATCCAAATGAAAAAATGGATTGGAGAAATTTAGATGATTTATTCAATGAGTTAGTTTTAGAGGAATTACAGACTTCATTTATGGATTGGCATCCAACTATTGAAGAGGCAATTAACCATCATTTAGAAGACTTTTCGTAACAAGCATAAATTAAAAGGTCGTCTGAAACTGCTTTTAATTTTCAGACGACCTTTCCGTCAATAAAAATGGCGATATTGGAGCTCAAACCAGCCTACGGCTTGCTGGAATAGGGATGAAAGGTTTAAGAAAAAATGATTGTAGTTGAACATTTAGAGCGTTATTTGAGTGAAATTAAAAGCGGCATAAAATGCTTAGATCGACGTTACCATCTCAGCGTTTCCGTATTTCCATCGCAACCATATGAAGGATTAACTACTTTTTCTACTTTAGGCTTGAATCGATATGACTTGAACTATAAGAGTAGGTTTGAATTAATTTTTACCTGTTCTGAAGAATGGAATAAAGAAAATATTGCAGCTTTTCTATCAGGAGTAGCTGAATATTTGATTGACAATAGAAAACCTATTTTAAGAGGTGAAATTATTCAATTACCCAGGGTAATTATCGAAGGTAGCAAAATGGATGCTCTGTATGTTTCAGCACCATTTTATTTCGATGATGATTTTCAGGTCTGTCATGGCGAACACTACAATATCGTTTTCCCTTTGCTTGTCCCGTTGTATAAACAAGAAGCAAAATTGGTGGAAAAGAAAGGTTGGAATGCTTTTGAGCAGTTCTTGCTCGATAATGAAGTTGACAACCTTTCGGATATGAATCGGAAACCGTTTGCTTGGTAAGGGCTTTCTTAAATTTGATCAAAGGCCGTCTGAAATCAAGTTTGTTTTTCAGACGACCTTTCCTTCATTTGAAACAGAATATTGAGAACTAAGTTCTTCAAAAATCCTACACCTGCTCCTTCCGCGGCAGCACCCTGGTCAAAACGGCAGACGGCTACAAAGCCATTGCCCGTATCCGGGTCGGCGACCGCGTCTTCGCCAAGGACGAGGCAAGCGGAAAAACAGGATACAAACCCGTTACCGCCCGATACGGCAATCCGTATCAAGAAACCGTTTACATTGAAGTTTCAGACGGCCTCGGTAAAATACAAACCCTCGTTTCCAACCGCATCCACCCGTTTTATTCAGACGGCAAATGGATTAAAGCGGAAGATTTGAAAGCGGGAAACAGGTTGTCGTCTGAAAGCGGCGCGGAACAGACGGTTCAAAGCATTACCGTCAAACCGGAACCGCTGCAAGCCTACAATCTGACCGTTGCCGACTGGCATACTTACTTCGTCAAGGGTGATAAGGCGGAAACGGAAGGAGTTTGGGTTCATAATGAGTGTCCGTATAGTGGTTCGAATAATTTAGAGAAAGCAAAACTTCGCGCGGAACGGCTTAGTAAAAACGATCGGGCAGGAAAAGACTTTACTAAAGCAGGAAAAGAAGCCGTTATTGATTTGAATAGGATTCAAAATAATGGCCAAGTTAAGTGCGCTAATTGCGGTATTGAAACAACTCCAGCCAAACAATCTATAAAAAATACCACTCCTGCTTCAAATGAAAGACAAGTGGATCATGTCATCCCGAAATCTAAGGGTGGTCAAGGTACTCCTAAAAACGGGCAGGTCTTATGCAGAGGCTGCAACATTAAGAAGAGTAACAAATGAAATCGAAACTTACCGTCGTCTATTACGATTTGGAAAGCAATATTGCGGAAGAAAGACTGTCTGGAAACATAATGCCTGATGGAAATTTCCTTATTCAAGAGATTCCTCTTTTCGCACCGAATTTGGCTTTAAACGACATTGTTGCCATAGAACGTGAGGATAAAATGCTGTTTTTCGACCATTTGATAAAAGCTTCAGGAAATACCACGATAAACATCGTTGTTTTAGACCATTTCCCAAAGGATTTATTGGCAGTCATAGAAGAACACAGTGGTAAAATCAGAAAAAATGGAGAGAACTATTTATCGGTTAATTTTCCACCTAAAAAATATGATTTTAATTTAAAGGAAATTTTGAATAGATACGAGGAAGCAAATATCCTCAGCTACAGGGAAGCTTGTTTGGGCTCCTCTTAATTGATCCACAAGTAAGAGTAGATTATGTTTGATTGGAAACCCAACGATCAAAAGGTCATCTGAAGCCGCGTTTGGTCTTTCAGACGACCTTTCCTTAATTGAAAAGGGATGCTGGGTCTTAACCCAATCTACGCTTGCTTGGAAAGGATAGACCCAAATTAAGAAAAAACCAATACCAAATAACCATATTCCTATTAAAAATTAGGGAGTATCTATGGAAATAAAATTCAATATCCTAGGAATTATTCTGAATGGAGCCAATCCTGAAGAAAAATTCATAAAAATTATTGATGATCAGGAAAATACTGGTGGATTTCTTATACTATTATCTTCAAATGACAAATTCTTACCGTTTAATAGTTATGATGACTGGGTTGAAAACTTAGAAATATTAAAAGAATATCTACAAGAATCTAATTGGATTATCAAGTGGTCCCAATAATTGGCAAACATAGGTCGTCTGAAACCGTGTTTGGTTTTTCAGACGACCTTTCTATTAGTGAAAACGGGATGTTGGGGCTCAATAAAACCTAGACTTGCTCAGATCAAGACAATGATAGTAGGTTAAGAAAAATATGATTAATCATGTTGAAAAATATATAGGCACTATTTCTCATGGCTCGAAAAGCGATTCGGGAAGTCAGTACAAATTAAATATCGCAGCTATTCCCTCTTCCCCTAACAGGGATTTAAAAACTTATATTACTTTAGGGTTAAGCAAACATGATCTGAATTATAAAAGTAGATTTGAAATACTTTTTGTATGTTCTTTAAAAAATGATGAAAATCAGATCCTTCCATTTTTAAGATGGTTGGCAGAAACCATCATTGAGAATAAAAAAATTCTTCTTCGAGGGCAGGTTATTTATTTGCCTAGAAGCATTGTTGATTCAACCAAAATGGATGCATTGTATGTTTCCGCCCCATTTTATTTCGACGATGATTTTCAGGTCTGTTATGGCGAACACTACAATATCGTCTTCCCTTTGCTTGTCCCGTTGTATAAACAGGAAGCGGAATTAGTGGAAAAGAAAGGTTGGAATGCTTTTGAGCAGTTCTTGCTGGATAATAAAGTTGACAACCTTTCGGATATGAATAGGAAACCGTTCGTTTGGTAAACATTTTCTTTGGTGTAATCAAAAGGTCGTGTTCTTACGGGAACTAAACAAACATAGGCTTTCGAGATACAAAACTCCGCTTAAGCCGCCCGAAAAGGCCGTCTGAAAATATTTTTCAGACGGCCTCACATTCCTAACTCTTTTTATTCAATCTAATCATGCGCATTATTAAAAATATCCTGCTTACTTCTTTCCTCGGACTGTTTGTTTTTTGGCTCGGTTCAGGTATTTTGTTTGAAATCAACCCCAAATGGTTTATGAGTGAGACGGCAGTAGAAATTCCGGAAAACCCAAACCGTTTTGTCGGCTCCATCGCTGCTTTTCTGCGAGGAGAAAACAAAAATCCGTCGCTTCAAGCCGCTACGGCTCTGATGGAATCGTCTATCGGCCATACTGTCGATAAGACGGAATTTAAAAGGAAGGGGACGTTATCCATCGAAGACAAACCTTTTACTTCGATTGCCGATTTCCTCGCCGTGTCACGAAAACTTGATTTTCTGAAAGGAAAATCCGATTGGTATACCGATGAAGAAACCAACGGTAGCTACCGTTCCAACACCAACTATTACCTTTTCCAAAACGTACTGATAGAGGCTAAGGATTCGTTTACTAAGATTGGCAACGAAAGAGACAGGTTGGATGTTGTTTTTACTTATCTGAACAACCGCCCGTTGTCAGCAGAAATCGTCCGCTTCCGAGGCGGGCCGGGACGGGCGGAATCTAAAGCCGTATGGAGCATCAGAACTATTTGGCAGCCCGACGGTTCTGTTTTTACGCAGAAAACCGACGGAACAGTCGACATTTCCGGATATAAGGAATGCGGCCGCTGTTATCAAGATGCCCTAGCCTACGCCGATAAGGCCGAATTTGCCGCTTTTAAAACGCAGTATGTGAAACAGGCCAGAGAAAAAAGCAATCGGATTGCGGCAAACAGGACTTCGTCCGTCAATTACCAAAACATGCCCGAAATCATGCCGAAAGGAATGTCTGCAAACAGTTTGGTGGTAGGTTACGACAAACAACACCAACCAGAAAAAATTTACTGGAGCTACGATAATGGAAAAAGGCGGCAGAGTTTTGAATATTATTTGGAAAACGGCCGCCCCTTTATAGCGCAGTCTTCCTCCGTTCCTTTGACCGAAGACGGCGAAACTGCCGATTTCAATGCCGAACCACGCATTCAAACTTGGTTTATCCATGATGGGAAAATATTAAAAGAAGAACTCAGCAATACGCCGCCGGATCATCCTTTGAAAATAACTTCGTTGAACAGCGATATTCAACGTTATGCCGATGCGGCGGCCAAGCGGCAGAAGTAACCATCGGCCTTTGACGCAAAAAAGCAGGGATGGCAGGCCCTGCTTTTTTCAGACGGCCTAAAACCTCCGTCATTCGAACGGAAACAAACTTTCCAGCTACTCAGACAAAATTTTCCGGTATAGCTGCCCGTAGCGGGTTGCCGAAAGTGTCCAACTGAAATCTTGCCTCATCGCGGTAGCGCGGACGTTTGTCCATATATGTTGCTGCTTCCACAAATCAAACGCTGCCTGCAAAGCTCGTCGTAAGTCGGCTGCCGTTGGCTGGGTAAAGACGAAACCTGTCGCCGTGCCGTTTTGGATATTTTCCGCACAAGCATCAACCACCGTATCCGCCAAGCCGCCGGTTGCGCGTACCAACGGCAGAGTACCGTATTTCAAACCGTATAACTGCGTCAAACCGCAAGGTTCGAACCGGCTGGGGACCAAAATGACATCGCCGCCGGCAATCATCAGGTGGGATAATGCCTCATCGTATCCGATTTTAACGGCGATATGCTGCGGGTTGTCTTCCGCCAATTTGCGGATTCCGTCCTCCAAATGCGGCGCACCCGAACCGAGAATCGCGAGTTGTCCGCCCTGTTTGACGATTTCGTCGGCACTTTCCAACAATAAATCCACGCCTTTTTGTTCCGTCAAACGGGTAATCATGACAAACAGCAAAGCGTCGGCTTGCTGCGGCAGGTTGAAATAGGCTTGTAACTCCGCCTTATTTTTTTCTTTGCCGCCCATGTCTTCCGCTCTATATGCGTGCCGGATGTATTGATCGCCGTCCGGATGCCAGATTTTTTCATCGACGCCGTTCAAAATACCGACCAAACGGCCTTCTCGATACTGTGCCGATAACAATCCTTGCAAGCCGTAGGCAAATTCCGGCGTGGTAATCTCTCCGGCATAGGTAGGGCTGACTGCCGTAACCGCGTCGGAATAATAAACACCGGCTTTCAAATAGGAAATTTGTCCGAACAATTCCAAACCGTGCATACGGAACATGCTTTCAGGCAACCCTATTTCGGTTAAATGGCGGCTGTTGAACTGGCCTTGATAGGCTAGGTTGTGGACGGTGAAAACCGATTTCGCCGGCCGGCCTTCATTGAACAGATAGGCCGCCGCCAAACCGGCGTGCCAATCATGTGAATGTACGACTTCCGCGCGCCAAAATCCGTCCAATCCGGCAGCCAACTCCGCACCGACCTTACCGAGCAGGGCAAAACGTTTATAGTTGTCGGCATAATCGGCATAACCGGCATCGTGATAAGGATTTCCTTCGCGGGCATATAGGTGCGGCGCATCTATCAGATAAATGCCGATGCCTTCATATTCGCCGTAGCGCAAAACGATATGTCCGGCAAAGTTATCAAATTCAGCCACGACGTCGGTTTGCGGAATCCCTGCCGAAATGGCGGGATAGGCCGGTAATAAGATACGGGCGTCAATGCCGATTTCTTTCTGGGCAAAGGGCAACGAACCCATCACGTCGGCCAAGCCGCCGGTTTTCAGCAACGGATACAATTCCGAACAAACATGCAATACTTTCATTTATTTTCCCAACCGTTAAATAATCTATTGATTTATCCGATGCGCCGACGCGCACCCTGAAACCGGCGCATATTTTCCGAAACACGCCCGGCTAATATGCGCCGCCGGCAATTAAAGGTTTCAAAGCTGATTGTACTTTTAGTCCAAATGTCCTTCTTCGGGTACGTTTCCGCCTTCCAGCCGTTTCAGCATAGCGGGGGTAACGAGGACGACTTTGCCACTTGAGCTTACGCGGAAGCGTTTGCGGTCCGATTCTTTATCGACGCCGATGCGCATACCGTCGGGAATGACGCAATGCCGGTCGATAATGCAATGCCGTAAAATACAGTTTTTGCCGATGACCACTTCAGGCAGCACGACGGAATGGTCGATGCTCGAACCTTCGTTGATTCTAATCCGGTCAAACAATACGGAATAACTGATGGACGCATCGGTAATCACGCAACCTCCGCCGATAAGGGAATTGTCGACCGGCTTGATGTTGGCGTTTTTATAGAAGAATTTCGACGGGTAAGACTGCACCGGATTGCCCCGAATCGGCCAGCTCTGATCGTAAATATCCAGTTGCGGATTCTCGGAAACGAGGTCGATGTTGGATTGCCAGAAACTGTCCAACGTACCGACATCGCGCCAGTAAATATCGCCTTCGGTATTGCGCCCCATACAGGAGCGGCTGAACGGATGGGCATACAGGGTGCCTTCTTCCAAGCATCTGGGCAGCACGTCTTTACCGAAATCATGAGATGTGTAAGGCGTGTTCACTTCCCTGTTCAACATTTCATAAAGATAATCCGCGTCAAACACATAAATGCCCATCGATGCCAAGGAAACATCCGGTTTGCCCACCATGGGCGGCGGATCTTTCGGTTTCTCCACGAAATCTTTTACTTTCAGGTTTTCATTTACCGCCATCACCCCGAATTCGCTGGCCTCGGAACGCGGCACTTCGATACAGCCGACGGTACATCTTGCGCCGCTGTTGACGTGGTCCAACAGCATCTGGCCGTAATCCTGTTTATATATATGGTCGCCGGCCAGAATCAGAATATATTTCGGCTTATAGTGGTCGCGGATAATCGCCATATTCTGATACACCGCGTCCGCCGTGCCGCGATACCAAGTGGAATCGTCGATTTGCTGGCGGGCCGGCAGCATATCGATAAACTCCCCGCGCTCCTGCGGCAGAAACGACCAGCCTTTTTGCAGATGGCGCAATAAAGAATGGGCGGCATATTGGGTAATGACACCGATATGGTTCAATCCGGAATTGATACAGTTGGACAGTGCAAAGTCGATGATACGGCGGTTACCGCCGAAATAAAGTGCGGGTTTGGCACGTTTATCCGTCAGCTCGTGAAGGCGCGAACCCCGGCCTCCCGCCAGGATGAGGACAAGCGTGTCTTTGGCAAGAGTGTATTTGCTGGAAACTTGGGAAAGATTATTATTCATAGCGAACTCCATTCTTTGTTATCACGACTGAGGGCAAATTTGGTACCGCGGATACATGCCGAATCTGAAACGTCTTTTGCAGTATCCGCAGCAGCGGTTTGTGTATCATGATGTCTGTGATTGAAGCAGAACCGTTGCTTTCCAAAGGAAGCGCGGAACGGCAAGGCTTGCGGTTCGAAAAATTTACCGAACCCGCCTTTTATTTTTAATCGCTATCATTGGATAGGTTACATTATATTTTGACGGTTTTCCCGCCTGACTCCATTAATTAATATCAAATCACGCTAAATCTTATTTTAATTTGTTTAGTTCCCGCCGAACTAGGCAAGCGCACCGACAACCGCCATACAAAAAAGCGGGGTTCCGCACGAACCCCGCCCTCTTTTTTTCAGACGGCCTGATTTCAGACGGCCTGCCTTTTTTCACAAAGCAATCCGGCCTCCACCCAATCGTCTCCGCCGGGCAAGACGATGCGCGAGACCATTTTGTCCATATCCTTCAGATAACCGTTGGAGCGGCTGCTGTTGATGAGCACGACGACGATTTTCGGATTTTCACCCAACCAATAGCCCGCGAGGGCGCGCACGTCTTTGAGCGTGCCCGTCTTCAGGCGCAGGGGCAGCCCCGCTTGGCGGAAGCGTTTTTTCAGCGTACCGTCGGTGCCCGCAATCGGCAAAGTATTGACGAAGTCTTGCTTGAACGGGCTGAGATAGGCTTTTTCCAGCACCTGTCCCAGCATTCTGGCGGTGGCCCGCTCTTTGCGCGAAAGGCCGGAACCGTTTTCGAGGACAAGCTGCCCTACGTTATCCACGCCTGCCGTGGCCAATTCGTTTCGGACAGTGTTTTTGGCAGCCTGCACGGTAAGGCCGTCTGAACTGTGTTCGCCGAGTTTTAAAAAGACGGTACGGGCAATCAGGTTGTTGGAATGCTTGTTCATTTCGGTCAGCACTTCAGCCAGCGGTTTGGACTGCGAACTGGCGAGGACGACGGCGCCGGCAGGTGCCGCAGCGGTCTTGAGGCCGTCTGAAATCGTACCGCCCGCCTTACGCCATTGATTGACGAAGCTTTTTTCGGCATAAACCTGCATAGACAGCATATTGACGAACATTTCCTGACCGAGGCAGCTTTCAGGGATTTTGCCGCTGGCGTGCAACACACCGCCCGTATATCTGGCGCGCATGTAGTTTTGCAGGGCGTTGCAGCCGGCAGCCGAACCGGTAATGCTGACTTGGTTTTTCAAGGCAATCTCCGGCAGCGGCGGATTGGTGGTGATGTCTACGCCGCCGGCAGTGCCGCGTTCGGGTTTGACCCATACGACTTTGTACGCCAGCATATTCGGATCGGGCGCGGTCATAAACGCCTCGCCCGCGTCGCTGCCGAAATCGTCCGCGCTGCCGGTTTCGCCCCACACGCTGCGGTCGAGCACCAGCCGGCCGTTGATATGGACGATGCCTTTGTCGCGCAACTGTTGCTGAAGGGCGACCAGTCCGTCTTGGTCGAGCATGGGGTCGCCGCTGCCTACCCAGTAGATGTCGCCCTCCAGCGTATCGCCGTTCACACGGCCGTCGCTTTTCAATTCGGTCGTCCAGCGGTAATCCCTGCCCAATGCGCGGAACGCGGCAAAGGCGGTTACGAGCTTCATGGTCGAGGCGGGGTTCATAGATTCGTCTGCGCGGTGTTCTTCTATGATCCGGCCGCTTTGCAGGTCTTTGACGTAAACGGATATTTCTTCCGGCGGAATACCGCCGAAATCCAAAGCGCGGGCATTCAGCGATAACGCGCAAAGCAAAAGTGCGGCGGTTGTTCGAAGCTTCATGTTTGGTTTTCCCTGTGTTACGGTGGAACTGATTATTCAAATATTAATTATAAGGCAAGGCCGTCTGAAACAGAAATGTCCGGCCGTTTTCAGACGGCCTTACGGCGCCTTCAGGCGGGTTGCGAAAAACACCATCACCGCACCCAACACCAGCGCGCTGCCCATCGCCAGATGGATGCCGTCGAGCATGGCTTGTT
>ERZ773077.2584-NODE-2584-length-11571-cov-6.219434_pt1 | contig 11571 bp, 17 predicted proteins | sample MGYA00580612_ERZ773077 | MGnify/ENA primary metagenome ERZ773077 (study PRJEB29015, sample SAMEA2737971) | human oral metagenome | biome: human oral; feature: human-associated habitat; material: dental | place: China | collected 2021 ...
CTCCGCCGTCGATGCCCATCTGCAAGCCCTGCATCATCCAGCCGCCAAAGCGCCTAAACAGGCGGCTCGGGGAATGGATTTCGTTGCGGATGGCAAACTTGGACGAGAACCAGCCTGCCACACCTGAGAACCATGCTTTAACCTCTTCGAACTTAGCTTTCAATCCGTTCCACAGGCCGCTGATGATGTTCGAACCGAACTCCGTAAACTTGGCAGGTAGTTCGATACCGAACAAGCTCATGACCGCCGAAAAAGCCTGATAGAAAAGCCCAAGTGGAGACCAATTGATGATGGTGGCGGAAATATTGCCGATACCACTGTTGAAAAAGCCGACGATTTGCTGCCACAGGCTGCTAAAGAAATTGGACAAATCCGTCCACAGTAGCTTCGCTCCTCCAACAATATCGTTCCAGCGGGTGTACAACATATAAGCAGCTACCGCCATCAAACCCAACGCGATACCAATAGGGGTAGTCAGTAGGAATCGACCTAGTGCCATAAATGCCTGGCCAACCATCGGCAGGAAGCGGATTAAGCCCGTGCCTAGATTGATAATGAGGCGAAAAGCCGCCGAACCGACACTGCCCAGCAACCTGAACGCAGTCCCACCCACGGCACGCACCAAGCGGAACGAACCACCAAGCAGGCGCATGGTTGCTCGTGCCTGTCGGGCAGAGAACCCCAGCGTGCGCAAGGCCATTACCCCACGTCCCATGCGGAACAACATCATTGCACTCTTTAAGCGCATCAAGCTGCCAATAAATCCCAAAGCATTGCCGGCCAACCCCAAAAGTGCCGTTCCAACTAGGTTCAAACCGAACCGAGCTATTAACGAACCGGCTTTAAATCCAACCAGCAGAGCAACTACTTTGTAGATGTTTTGGATTAGCTCAGGATGTGCTTGTGAATAGCGGATCAGGTTATCGATAAGTGGCTTTACTTCGGCCAGCAATTCGTTAATCTTGGGCAGCACCACAGAGCCAATCGTGATACCCAAATGCATCAGCTGATTTTTGAAGGTCTGCCATTGTGCGGCCGTGGTCGACATGCGGCTTTGGAACTCTTTATCCATACTGCCGAGGTAATTGGCTTGGCCATTTTTCCCCGTTTCCTGCAGCTGGCGGATGGAGCGTTCGTAGGTATCGACACTACCGGCCAGCACAGCGATATCGTCGGCGTATTCGCGGCCGAATAAGTCCACCAAGGCGCTCATCTGCTGCTCTTTCGGCAGGGCATTAATACGTTTGATGAAATTAACCAGCGCCTGTTCACCGTTTTCAGCGATTTCGCGTTTCAATTGCGCCGCCGACATCCCCATCGACTTCAGGGTATTTTGGAAGCGGCTGCCCTGTTTATCGGCCGTCATCAACCTAACCAGCATGCCGTTGATGGCGGTACCCGCCACTTCAGGGCGTTTGCCTAGGCTGATAAAGGCATTAGACAGTGAGGCAGCCTGCTGCTCGGTCAGACCAAATTGTTTGGCCACACCGCCGATGCGCCCCAAAGTGTTGACGATATCCGATGCCTTAGCCGGGCTGGAGTTGGAAAGGTAGTTGATGGCATCGCCCAACCGGTCGATTTGGGCAATCGGGATTTGATACACGTTGGCCAGCTTGGCCATGCTGTCGCCCGCCTCGTCTGCCGACATATCGAAGGCCACACTCATCTTGGCCACGGTTTCGGTAAATGCCGCGATGTCTTGCCGCGCCACCCCCAACTGGCCGCCGGAGGCGGCAATCGCGGCCAATTCTTTACCGGCCATCGGGATACGGTGAGTTAACTGCAAAATATCCTGCTGCATTTCTTTGAACTGCTGCGGGGTATCGAAATCCACCACCTTGCGCACATCGGCCATCGACGATTCAAAATCCATCGCCACCTTAATCGGAACCAAGGGGATACCGGCAGCAGCCACCGCACCCATGACCTCCGTTTTCATCTGCTCCCGCCCGGCACGGAAATTAGCCAAACGGGCATCAATTACACCATGTAGCCGCCGATTACGGTTGAGTTGGTTGATACTCCTGCTCAACCCATCATACTGCCGTTGTAACCGTGCCAACTCCGTACGACCAACCCCAGTAGACTGACGAATAGAGTCGCCAAGTCGAAGCTGTTCATTGCGTAGAATTTGTACGCTGTGCCGTACCCCATTCACCCCGCCAACTAAAGAACGCAAAGCAGAAACAGTGCCCCCGATTGAGGCACCTACCTTGACCAGTATTGATAATTCTGCTGCCATGATTTACTATCCGAAGTATCTTGAAGGGAAAGGGGAAGATGATGTTGACGATCGTTGTGTTATTCGGCTTTTTCTGCCTCGCCTGCATTGCGCTCGGTCTGGTGCTTGGCTGCCTATACACTGCATTTGAGGCTCTATGGATGTTAGGCTGGCTGCCTCGCAGCTGGTGGGATTTCAAACGCAGCAACCCTTCTTAAAAGCCTTTCCGATAGCCCGCCTTAATTTGGCGGGCTGCTTCTTTCTGGTAGCCCTCGAATTCTTCCAAGATCAAACCGTCAATCACACTTGGCGGCCAACCAAACCACCACGCCATATCGGCACAGGCTTCGCGCAACGCACGGATATTTTCCTCGCGCGACCTTTTTTCAGACGGCTTCTTCCTGTCCGAAGCGAAAAGTGGCCTGCAACTTATTCAAGTCTTCAATATCCAACTCGTCCAAATCTTCCGGCACTAGCCCGGTAATACGTGACAAAATAGCCAGACCCTGTGCCGTCTCGCCCTCGATGTGCAATACCGCGCGCAGATCGCCCACCTTGGCACGGCGCACCGTAATCTGTTCCAATGTCTGGCCGGTGGCTAGTCGCACCGGGTATTTCAGTTTGATGGTAGTGGTTATGCCTAAGTCTTCCTGCAGCTGTTTTGCATCACTCATTTTTTGCAATCCTTTTTCAAATTGGCCGGGCGGGACGGCCTGACAAAACCGCCGGTGGTAAATAAAAATCCCTACATCTGGATTGATGTAGGGATTGTCGCTTGCGGGCGCCTTAAAGGTCTTTTAAACGGCTTTAAAAAACTATGCCCCGATATTGCGCCGGTAGGTCTCTTCCACGTCCACGCCGTCCACGCGGTATTCGTTGCGCAGGGCGTTGTAGTACAGCACCTCGCGCCCGTCCAGCACTTGGCGGATTTCGGTGGTCTGGTAGGTGCTGGAGAACTCCGCCTTCTCTTTGGGTTTGAACCCGCCCAAGGCGTTCTTGCTGAAGGTGGCGGTTACCATCGTCACCAGCGGCACTTCCTTCTTGCGGCCGGTGGTGTCGTAGGTCTCCACGTTGGCACGCACCATCAGCTGCACCGCTTTGTAGGGGTTGGCGGCTTTGCGCGCCACTTCGGGGAAAAAGCTGTTCCAGGTAATCTCACCCTCGAGTGCGGCCACGCCCATCGGCAGCTTGACCGTGCCTTTCAGCCCCAGTCCTTTGTACTCGTCCTGCTCAAACTCAAATTCCGGCAGTTTGAACTCGCTGGCCTTGCCCAGCAGCTCGTTGCCGTCGATGTAGACGTTGGCGTTGTAAATTACTTTGATATCGGACATCTTTCATTCCTTCCTTATCGTTGGCTGACCAAGTTGGCCAGATATTTGCGGGTCATCACGCTGGCATTGCTGATGCGCTCGGCCGGCAGCTTGGGCGTGTATTCGTACTTGATCGGCACTTGGCCTTTCGAGAAGGCATCCACCAAGTCGTAGTCGTAATCCAAGTCCACGCTGTAACCGACGATGGATTGCAGGGTGCCCAGATAGGTGCGGATGGAGCCGAGCAGGCTGTCAATCAGGGCATCGTCAATCGGGCGGTCGATATACTGCAATTCGAAGCGGCGGATGGATTCGTCTATCACGTCGCCGACACGTTGTGCCACCTCGAAGTTTTTGATGTGGCTGACGGTCGGGAAGCAGGCTAGGCGGTTGCCCCAGAGGCGGTAGCCGGTGCCGTAGCTATTGAACACCGTAGTAATGCCTTTTTCGTTGAGGCGGTTGGTGTCGCTCTGCGGGTCGTCGGCACGGGCGGTCAGCGGCATTTCGATGCCGGTCACGCCCAGCAGGTCGCGGTTGGACGAGCTGTACCAGTAGCCCTGTTCCACGTCGGTCTTCATGCGCAGGCCGGCAGCGTGGGTGGCCAGGCTCTCCACGCCGAGCAAACCCAACACATAGGGATAGAACAGCATCATGCGGTCGCTGGAGGTTTGAAAGTTGATACTGCCCAACGGGCCGCGGCCTTCGATGGCCTTGCTCAGGGTGGTTTGCTGCGGGGCGGCCGCGTAGCCGATGGCCTTAATCTGCTCGGCCAGCACTTCGATGGCGGCGCGGCATTTGGCGGTCTTGTCGTACTCCGGCACGATGATGATTTTGGCGTCGGCGCCGAAGCGGTTGAAGCCTTCAATCACCGCCTGCAGGCCGGTGCGTTTGCCGGTGGCGGCCACATAGGCACCGATGATGTCTTCTTCGGTTACCTTGGACGGGTCGGTGTAGGTATAGCTGATGGTCGGCGCGGTGGGTTTGGTTTTGAACACAATCTCACCGAGCAGGGCATCGGTGACGGTGTAATCGCTACCCTCGTTCAGGGCGCTGGCACCGTCTTTTACCGTGTAACCTGCCTGCAAGGCCGGATGGGCGGTGCGGGCGGTCAGGGTGTCAGCATCGACCGTCAATGCCTCGTCGGCCACGCTGCTCTTATGCTTGGCCGGGTCGCACACATTGACCACATAGGCGGTGCCGGCCTTGTAGCGGGTAAAGATATTGGCGGCATCGGGCAGGGTAAAACCCTTGCCGGTCAGGCTGCTGCCGAATTGCAAGAAATCGCGGGCGGCGGAACACACAGTCAATTTGTTGACTTCGCCGGTCGGCGCGGTGCCGACCATGGCGGTAATCGCGCCGTCGGCGGTGTAGATCGGGCTAGTACCGCCGTCGATACGTTTGGTTTCCGTACCGTGGTGGAAAGCTGCGGACATAATAATCTCCTAGGGTTTGGGTTTGATATCGGGATTGAGCGGCCGGCCTTGCTGCCGCAGGTACAGGCTGCTGACTTTGGGCCGGGTATCCGCCGGACGGCGTTCGACCTGCTGGGTTTCGGTTTGGACAATCAGCTGGTACTGCCATGCCCCGCCTTCTTCGGCCAAAAACTGCTCGCTGATCAGGTGGCACGGTTCGCAGTCGGGCGGGCGGTAGCCGGTGATGGCCAGCCGCAATGCGTCGAGCAAGTCCAAGGCTGCGCCGTCATGGTTCAGGCCGCGCCCGAACACGGTCAGCGCCAGTGTGACGTCGCGCTGCTGGCCGATTAGGCCGAGGCCGTCCGGACGGGCAAACTTGCTGCCTTGATAACCGACCAGCACCGCGCCCAGCGGTGCCATAAAGCGGTAGCCGGCCGGGTCGTCGGGAAACAGCTCCACCGTGTAGGCGGGCAGCTCGGCGGCCAAGTAATCGCGCACGGCGGTCAGAATCGGGCGGGTGGCAGACATCAGTAGCCTCCCCAATCCTGCTTGGCATTACCGCGCACACGGTAGGCACCGCGCTCGGCCTGCGGCCGCTCGGTATCGCCGGCCAATTCGTCGGCACGCACACCCAAATGCAGCTTGCCGTCGCGTACCTGCGCCAAAAGCTTGAGCGCGTTGTCGTAGGCTGCCTGCAAAGGTTTGGGGAACTCGGCAGTGTTGATGCGGCGGGTATGCAGCCAGTAGCGCGCGATGTCGCTGCACACCGGCCGCAGGATGCTGGGTACCGGCTCCAGCGGCAGGGTGTAACGACCCATCAGGTAGCCGTCGGCAATTTCGCAGGCATAAGCGATGGCTCTGTCCACCACCTCCCAGTCCGGCTCGGTGCTGCCGCCGATATCGTTGGTCAGTTGGGTCAGCTCGGCCAGGCTGACGGCAGCCTTGATGTCTTCGCGCGTGATGTACATGGCTTATTCCTTTTTGCCTCTGCCGCGTGCTTTGGCCTGTTCTTCAGCCTGCTCGGCAGATTCTGCCGGCTGTTCGGTTTCAGCCTGTGCCGGCTGCTCTGTCTCGGCAGGCGCGGTTTCGGCCTCAGCCGGTTGTTCGGGCTGGGTCGGTTCGGCAGGCGACTGTTCCGGCACCGGTGTTGTGCCGTCCGGCTGGTAGCCGGATGCGGCCAAGTCTGCGTCCGAGATGCTGCCTGCGGTCACATGCGCGGCCACCAGCTCGTATTGCTCGGGACTCAAATCCACCGCCTCGCCGGTTTCAACACGGAACTCCTTGCCCTCGGCATCAGCCAGAATCAGCGGGGTGTTGGCGATATAGGTTTTAATCATGGCTAGCCCCTCAATAAAACTTGAATCAGCTCGCCGGCGGCAGTTGCGGCACTGCGGGCAATGCCGACGGCCTTGGCACTGCCTGCGGTCTTGACGGCGCAGCCTTGGGCATCGGGGGATACCTCGTCGCCCACGGCCAGCGCGCCGCCGGCTTCCACCACCACTGTGCCGATGGTGTCAACAGCCAAGATTTCGTTGATGTCGGCATCGTAAGGGGTAGCGCCCAGCACCTTGTCGGTAGCCGTAGCCTGTTTGCCGGCAAAGCTCACAAAGCGGTTGGCCACGATTTTGCCGGCGGTTTTGACTGTGGTAACCAGTACCACTTGTTTGGTCGGTTTAGACATTGTTTTGCTCCTGTTTCTGCGTAAACGCATTTTCTTTTACACGATAGGCTTCCAACTCCCAGAGTTTCTGGACGGCATCCTGATAAGCCGCCTCACACCCCACTTCTTGATCAAACATGTCCGGGTTGATACAAGCTGACTGGCCAATTACCACAAAGCCCGATTTCAGGGTCAGCGAGCAAACTGTAGCTGTCGTTTCGCCAATACGGTGGTAATCGGCTTTGTGGATTTTGTCGGTCAAGTCTTCCAAGGTAACGGACAAATTCATACTGTTCTCCTTCAGGCTACCTGAAAATCTCAGGCAGCCTGTTTCTAGGTTTAAGCGATGGCTTTCTCGAAGAGATAGCCGCAGGCACCGCCGATGGCGGCAGCTTTACGGATGTCGGTGTAGCGCACATACTCCACCTTGCCGCCCACGCCTTCGTAGCGGTCTACCACCGGCATACCGCGGCGGCGGAAGGTATAGCCGAAGGCAGGCATACCTTCGTCGTTGCCGGCTTCGACCGGTTTCGGGCGCACAATCAGGCTGGCGAAATTGCCCCACACATCCTTGGTGGCTTTCTTGCCGTCGGGTGTAGAGACGGCCTCGCCGACGATGATTTCTTCCACATCCAAGAGGCGGGTCAGCTGCTCGAGCGTAAGAATCCCGCGGTCGCTGTTGGCCGACAATTGGTCACGCAAGCCTTTATGCAGCACCAGCTTGCTGTACACCGATGCCCCCAATACCAGCACGTTCGGTCGCACGCCGCAGGCGGCACGTACTACTTCTTTGGCCTCAGCAATATCGGCCTGCACATCGGAGGTGTTGTCGCTCCACTGTTTGGTGGCCGACAGGTCTTTACTGTGGCCGCTCTCGTAAGTGGGCTTGGCCTGAATCAGCGCGGCAATTTCCAACTCCTGCCGCAGCTGGATACCGGCGGTCACGCGGCGGGTGGCTTTGGCCTTCTCATCAAACACCGATTCGTGCTGTGCGCGGTAATCCACGCCGGCGGCCAGATCGTGCTCTTCCAGCACCACCGACATCTTGCCCGGGAAGTCCAGCGTAATCACATTGCTGGCGGCACCCACGGCACGCTCGGTTTCATACTCGATCAGCGAGCCTTTACCGAACTTCGGCACTTTGATGCCTTCCTTCTCGGTCAGTACCACCGGCATGATGCGTTCGCCGATGAACCCGCCCTGTCTGTAGCCCAGCGCCAGCTTGGTCAATACTTCGTCCACTTGGCGCAGGTTGCCTAAATACGTGTTGCTCATGTTTTATCTTCCTTTACTGGATAAACGGTTAATCAATCTGCCGTGCGGCGCGCGGCTTCTTCGTAGGTGATGCCCTCGGCTTTCTGCAAAGCCAAAGCCCGCTCGTGGTGGCTCATGCCCTCGGCGAAGTTCAGGCTGCCTTTGGCCATCTGACCGGTCGGCAGCTGTTGCGGCAGCACCGAGCCCAAAAACTCGCGCAGCGCAGTGCCCAGCGGCTTCGCCGCCTCGCCCTCGCCGAAGTCGGCGGTGGTGTGCTCAGGGTGCTCGGCAAAATCCAGCACCTGCACCACCAAGGCTTTGTCGGCAGGTTTCAGGCGGCCTTCTTTTACTAAGCCCTCGGCAAAGTCGGCATTTTGCTTGTGCGACGCGTCGCGCAAATCTTTTGCCTGTTCGTCTTGCAGTTTTTTCAATTCGGCCTTGGCCTGGGCGGCGTCGGCCTCCGCCTTCTCACGTGCGGCCTTTTCGGCAGCCAGTGCGGCGGCTTGGTCTTGTTCAGACATGGGAGACTCCTTATGGTCGGTTGGGTTGGGGGTGGGAGGGGGATCGGCAAACAGCACCGGGTCGGGAGGCAGGTCGGGCCGGGCGGCCATTTCCTTGATGCCTTCGATTTCCCAGTCCGGCACCACCTTGTCGGCGGCGTCTTGGCCAAACTGGGCAATCAGCCATTCGCGCATATTGCGCCACAGCCGGGCGGCGATACCGTGCGCCGCCTCGGAAAACTCAATCACGCCTTCCTCGGCTTCGCCGAACTCAATCGCCCGCAGCCCCTTGACCGCCGGGGCGTGCGCACCAAGAAAGCCGACATGGCGCAGGTAGTAGCTGTCCGGTACCGGATTGTTCGGATGGCCGGGCGGCCAAAAGGAGGCGGATACCTTCTTGTAACGTCCGGCGCGGACGGCCTCGGCAAAGCCATCATCCATCTGCGCGAACTCGGCAGTCAGGCTGCCGCCGTCGGCCGCCAGCTTCGGCACCCAGCCGTAGGCCGGGGCGTTCATGGCCGGATGGCCGATGACAATCGGCGCTTCGTGCAGCTTCGGGTCGTACACTTCGGCGGCGCGCTGTACGTCGGCATCCGTGATGTTCCATTGGCTGCCGTCGGCACTGGTGCGTTTGCCGCTTCGAAAAATCTCAAACATAAAAAATCCCCATCACTCGTGTTAAGCGAATGATGGGGCATGGGCTACCTGAAAGTCTTTTAAACGGGTTTAAAAAATACCGCCGAAGCCAGTGTTGCCAAATTTGCGTTTTAAGCGCGTTCGGGCGGCGGGATAAGCAAACGTACCAAACCGTAAAAAGACATCGGTCAGGAACGTTCCTGACCGACCTTGTGCGCGTTTTAATCTGTTTTACCCCCTTTGCCTTTCCCGCCATCGAACAAATCCATCTGCGCGGCGTCGATTTTGGCCTGCCGCACCCGTTCGATGATGCGGTAGATCCACTGGATGGACATCCCGTATTGCGCCGCCAGCTCGTCCTGATTGCTGCCGTCAAAGCGTTCGAATATTTCCATGTCCCGCTCGTCGATGTCCCACAGCACGCCGTGTGGGAAATATAGCTGCTGGCCGCCCCATTCCCGCGCCATGCGTTTGGCCACGCGGTTGCCGATGTTCTTGGCCTGCGCCCGCCCGACCGCGCCGCTGGCGTGCACTTCCTCGCCGACCTTGGCCGCCAAATCTGACAGCAGCTCGGCCACCCTTGCATGCGTCATACCGACCTCCCTTCTACCCGTTTTTTCCATTTTTTCAAATGCTCAATCACCCGTGAGGCATCGTCCACACTCAGCCAGCCTTGGTAATCCACGCCGGTCATGCGGGATACAAAGCGTGCCAGGCTCAATTCGCTCGGGCTGCGCACCGCGCCCAAGCGGTGCAGCTCCAGCCACAGGGCGCGGATTTTTTTAATCTGAGCGTCCACCCCGGCCGCCGCCTCGCGCACCGGGATATCCTGCCTGCCTGTTTTGTGTTGCGCCTTGGTGCTTACCACGAAGCCCTGCGCCTTCATGCCGCGCAAGGCCAGCTCCAGCTCGGCCACGCTCATCTGCTTGCTGCTGGTCTTGCCGCCGGAGGCGTTGGCCAGCAGACGGCGGTAGGCGGCATCGTCCAGCAGCAGCTGGTTCTTGGCCACATGCAAGAGTTTAATCAGGCGGGCTTTCTTGTGGGCGGCGGGTTCGCGCATCTTCAATCTCCTAATGTTCCACTGATGCCGCCGCGCATGATGGCAGCGGCATGGGTTGAACATCACTTACTGTTTGAGCGCATCGCGCAACGGTTTTCCGGCTTTAAACTTGGCTTGTCTGGCCGCCGCAATCGTAATAGTTTCACCGGTGGCCGGATTACGCCCCTGCCGTTCTGCGCGGTGCACAACGGTAAAAGTACCGAAGCCGACCAGCAGCACATCTTCGCCACGCTTGAGGCTGTCGGCCACGATGTTTTCAAAGGCGGCCAAAGCCTTGGCAGTATCGGTCTTGCTGAGGCCGGCCTCGGCTGCCATTACGTTAATCAAATCGGTTTTATTCATGGCTACACTCCTCTATCCAATTTTGCATAGATGTATTCGGCCTCTGCCTCGCTATAGCCCGATTCGGCTGCGCGATCCACGAACAGCTGCCAGTTTTCGCCGATAAAGTCGGCCACCAATACTTTTTCTGCTTCGTCCAACATGGGTTTTACTCCTTTAAATTGCGGCAGGCCGTGCCGCCCGGTACTACTTATTGGGTGGTATATTCCCGAAACTCTTTGCCGGTTATCGACTTAACTTCACGCTTAATCAACTCCAAGGCAATCAGGCCGATATCCTGTGCAATGGTGCCGCCATCTTCGCCCGGGTCTGGCAAGCGCTCGTCCGATTCCAGCTTGAGCAGGATCCCTTGCGGAGCATCGGCGATCATGATGGTTACGGTAGCCATTGCTACACCTTCGCAATATCCAAGTTCATCAAGCGATATTCGCCGTTGGCATCACGCTCGTGCACCCGCACAAAGGCCTTGCTGGTATGCACCTGCAGGCTGTCGCTCAATGCATCCATCGCGCGTTGCCATTTCTCGTCGCTGATGTCCAGACGGCGCAGCCCCAGCACGCGGGCGGTGCTGATATTGCCGTCGCGGTCGGTGGCGAAGGCGGCGTTGATGATGGCCAGCAGCTCGGGACGGCTGCCTTCCGAGTATTCGCGGATACATTCGTCAATCAGCACTTTGGCAGCGGCCAGCCCCTCGTCGAATACCAGGGCATCTTGCATCGCCAGCTGTACGCGGTATTGACCGTCGAAACTGTGCAGGCGGATATTGCCCTTCTTGCCACCCAGCGAGGTACCGTACTGGTTGGCGGAGAGTTCGGCAAAGGCCGCAATCTCGTCCATCGCCCAGCGGCGGTATTCCTGCAACTCCTCCTGTACCGCGCGGGCGCGGGCGGTAATCTTCTGCACCAGCTCGTCGCGCAGCAGGTCAATCGGGCGGATGTTGGCAATCGGTACCAGATTGCCGCGTGCGTCCTTCTTGTATTGGCTCATATCAATTTGGCTCATCTTTATTCCTTCCATCGTCTAAAAATCGGTTTCGTTCAATCATCTTGTCGGCCAGCATGCCTAACATTTCGGCCAAACGCTTTTTATTTCTGGCTATTTCCTCTTCCGTCCACACCTTTTTCGGGGCTTCCAGCTGCGGCGGGGGTGGCACGGGCGGGATACAGGCAATCAACA
>ERZ773077.2585-NODE-2585-length-11571-cov-4.895797_pt1 | contig 11571 bp, 7 predicted proteins | sample MGYA00580612_ERZ773077 | MGnify/ENA primary metagenome ERZ773077 (study PRJEB29015, sample SAMEA2737971) | human oral metagenome | biome: human oral; feature: human-associated habitat; material: dental | place: China | collected 2021 ...
GTGCGTTGTACACAAGTGCTTCGATTTGCTTGGTCGCTACTTCGGTAGTAGAACCTGCATTTTTGAGTTGTTTGGTAGTTTCTAAACTTTTGGTGCGAAACTCAATAGTTTGTTCGAGTACCTTTTTCTGTTCGTCGAGCATCAACAGTTGGTAATAAGCCGTTGCCAAGGTAGCGACCACTTCAGATTGTACTGCTTTTTGGGCTTCCAAAGTTGCTAAATAAGAGGCATAAGAAGCGCGTTTTTGAGCGGATAGCTTGCCCCATATGTCGGCTTCCCACGAAGCACTACCCGTGATATCAAATAGATTGTTGTAAGTACGGTCGGGAGCACCACCTCCGGCATTTAATGATGAGGTGCTACGAGTATAGTTAGCTCCTACCAAGAGGGTAGGAATAAAAGATGCCTTACTTTGTTTGAGGTAGGCTTGTGCTGAAATCACACTTTGCATCGCTACATGCACATCGAGGTTATTGGAAAGTGCCTTGCTGATGTGTTGTTGCAAGAGCGGATCGGTGAAGATATTGCGCCACGAAAGAGTAGCATCGCTTTGGGCATCGGTAGCGGGGCTTTCGGTACGGAAGAGTTTTTCGTCTATGGCTTGTGGACGCTCATAGGTTTTGCGTCCTGCACAAGCGGTAAGGGTAAGGGCTACGGTTACTATAGCCAGTGATTTATAAATGATTCTGTTCATACAGTAATGTTCAATTGACAATTAATGTTTAACGTAGACTTTGCCAAAGGTCGTAACACGGCAAGCACTAAAATTTTAGCAAGGTTTACGATGCAAAGATGACTTTTCAGTCTTCACTAAAATATCGGTTGTATTTTCTTGACAAGGCTATCCATTGAGATAGGTTGAGGTTTGATAACAGTACCCGTACGCACTTTGTTGAGTCCTTGCGCGAGAATGACATCACCGTTTTTAAGTCCGCTTTCTACCACAGCATAGTTATCGGCGCGGCTTTTAAGGGTGATGATAGCTTGTTTGAGGGTGTCGTTCTCTACTTTGTACACAAATACCTTTCCTTGTTGCTCAAAGGTAGCAACTTCGGGGATTACAAGTGAGTTACTAAAATGTTGTGGTATCTTGATAATCCCACTGTTGCCATTGGTAAGCAACTTGTTAGGGTTAGGGAAGGTAGCGCGAAATTGTATGCTACCGGTAGTAGGGTCTATTTGTCCAGTTACGGCTTGTATTTTGCCTTTCTCGGCATATTCTTGTCCGTTAGCTAACACCAAAGAAGCCTCAGGTAAGTTTTTGAGTTTCTCGGCAGTGGTTTTGCCTTGGGTATTGTCTAAGAAGTCGAGGTATTCTTTTTCGTTCATTGAAAAATAGGCATATACCTCTTTCACGTCGGATACGGTAGTGAGCACAGTGTTATTGGCAGTTACCAAAGCACCTTCGCGGTAGTTAATTGCACCTACCACGCCGTTTACAGGTGCTTTTACTACGGCAAAACCAATGTTGCTGGCTACCTCGTTATAAGTAGCTTGGGCGCGTTGTAAGTTGGCTTTGGCTGTGGCAAGCTGAATAGGGCTCACAATATTTTTCTGTACCAAAGGTACGAGTTTATCTACCTCTACCTTAGCGACCTCTACGGCAGCTTTGGCTGAAGCAGCTGACTGGTTAAGGGTTTGAGTTTCTAACTTGAAGAGCGGTTGCCCTTGGGTAACTACCTGACCTTCGTCTACCAATACTTTGGTAATATAGCCTGATATTTTGGCTTGTACGGCACTGTTCACTACGCCTTCGATATTCACAGGGTAAGAAAGGTTAGACACGGTATTTTGTTCGCCTACGACAATCACAGGGTAAGACACAGCACCCTGTGGTCGCTGTTGTTGTTGGTTTCCATTATTACAAGCTACCATTGCGATAGCGGTTGCTACTAAAAAGATTTTATTCATAATGTTTGTTATTTTAGATGTTAGAGGTTTTAGTTATCAAACAGGTTTGGATAATTCGGATAGGTCTGAGAGATAATTTTATTAAAAATAATACACTAAAAAGGAAGCGTTTGCAAAAAACACTTCCTTGTTTTTGTGGCGTTGCGAGGTCTGCTTTTACAGTGCAAAAGTACACTAAAAAATTTTATAGACAAGTGCCGTGAGGCGTTAATCTTTTGTTAAAGTTAGCTTTTAATGATTGATGGTTAGTGATTAATGGTCAATATGGTTTATCTGGTCGTATTCCACATTTGTTACACCTTTAAGATTAGAAAAATAGGCTTTTGCCTGACGAATATCTTTATCTTGGGGTACTTTGATAGCTATTCCTTTGATAATTTTGTATTCATAAAGCATCTCTGCGCCATATTTTTGTACTTCTTTTTTCAAATGAACCAATGTTTTTTGATTTTGATAGCTAATAATAAGATTATGCGTAATATTTTTAAGCATTTCTTCTTCTGAAGAGGAAGATTGTGCTACTTTTTGTGCAGTGCGACAGGAGAGCGCAAGAAGGCTCAATCCTACGAGAATTATCTTTTTCATAAGAAATAACAATTTTAAAATCTTCTACAAAGTAAAGGTTACGTTTTATATATTATAACTTTCGTAAACTTCCGTTAATAGGTTATGTTTAAGTAACTAATACCTTTGATAATCAGTGCTTAGATATAGGAAGCTTATAGGAAGCTTATACGAATCTTGGAAGATTGGTATAGAAAAGACGAATGTATGCTCTACTAAAAGCATAGGTGAAACGAAACTAAAACGAAACTCAGGTAGTGAACTATGCAAAGCAGACAAGATTGTATATGGTTTTTCAAGAGGTAGCTCAGCGGTAAATGGCAGGATAGAAAGCGCAAAGATAACGATTATAAATTAATTCTACAAATAATTTTGACCTTCTTTATTTGTTATTTGATAAAATATTGTACTTTTGCCGCGCAATTTAAACAAGTGTTTTTTATAGAATGAAAAAAGTAATTTTATCAGCATTGTTTCTAACAACAATGGCAGTGGAAGCTCAGCAATCGTATGTAGGGCTTCGAGAGAGTAATTATTCGGGTATTTTTCCTGTAACTTCTAATCCTGCGAATATGATTAGCAGTAAGCGTTCGTGGGACGCTAATATTGCTACAGTGAACTTTGGTTTTGGCAACAACGCTATTAAACTCACGCCTAATATCACTGATAGCTTTAACGAGTACACACGCGTTGATACTCAGAATGCTATTTTTGGTTATAACAATATCAATGCGAAGATAAACATTGATGTGTTAGGACCTTCGGCTTTTGTGAAGATAAACGACCAACATACAGTAGGGATTTTCTCTCGTGTGCGCGTTCTAGGCAATGTACGCAACGTAGATGCGAAAATGTTACAATCATTTGTTAGTGATTTGGACAACTTAGAGCTCAAGAACACTTACCAACTGAACATTAACGACCAAGAGATAGTAGCAAATGCTTTTTCGGAAGTAGGTTTCTCGTGGTCAGGTGAAGTGTATTTTGACGGTACTAACACGGTGAAAGTAGGAGCAAGTGCTAAATTGGTACAAGGCTCTGGTAATGTTTACGTAGGTTTTAAAGACTTTGAAGGTTCGGCTACACTAACGCCTGACAATCAGAATAACAAAGTAAACTTGAATATCCAATCGGCTAATGGTACTTTGGAAGTGCTTAACGGTGGGATAGACTTAGTTGATTTCGACAATGTAAAGGTAAATAAGTTGTATTTTAGTTCAGAAGCTACTACTTTGGCTTTCGATTTGGGAGCTACGTATGAGTTTCGCAAGGACGGTTGCCCTCGTTGTCACAACAATCCTCACGATTTACGTGTAGGGATTTCGCTAATGGATCTCGGGCGTTTACAATACACTGCCAATAAGAACTCTTACCGCTACAAAATGCCTGCAACACAAAGCACGACTTTAAGTATAGATGACCTATCAGAAGAAAATTTAAAGAATCACTTTGATGGAACAAAGGCTACAGGCTCTAAATTGAGGTCATCACTACCTTCTACTTTTAACCTCAGCGCCGATTATCGCGTAGTTGATGCGTTCTACTTGAACTTATCAGGACAAGTGAATATAGCTTCTACAAAGGACAAAGAGCTTTACAACGCTACTTATGCCAATGAACTTTCACTCACTCCTCACTACGATACTAATAGTTTTGGGGCTTATTTGCCTATTTCATACAACCAAGTATCAAAAGCTAATGTGGGGATTGCTTTGCGCTTAGGCCCATTAGTATTAGGGTCAAGCACTATTTTAGGCAATGTGCTTACCCGTTCAGCTAAAGAGTTTAACTTCTTCTTTGGGCTTCATTTCGGTCACCAATCTTACCCCGTAGACCTTTAATTATTAATTTAATTTTACAACTTCATAATGGAAAAGGCTGTTCAGCAAATGCTGAACAGCCTTTTATCTTTAATTATTAAGCATTAATTATTAAAATTCAAAACTCCCTACTTCAATCACCTCCTTGGCATTACTGAGTCGTACAGTGTTTTCTTGCTGTTTTTGCTGAGGCGTACCATAGTGAGTATAGAAAGTAATACGCAAGTTCACAGGCATCAGTTGCTTTTGTGAGCGAGTGCCAAAGTAATCCACTTGCACTTTGTACTTGCCTTTTTCGGCTTTCTTGAGCATAAATTCTTCAGGTCCGTAGCCTTGAGTAACATCACGCGAGATTTTACCTCCAAGGTAAGTAAGAGTGTTTTGGTAGTAACACTTCTCATCTTTGGGGTCGGTTACCCATAAGTCCATATCGCAGCTATCTGTATCCCAACTGAGCACTACTCGCACATCTACGGGTTCTTTTTTGAGCAAACGCTTGTCGATATAACTCACATCTATACCCTTGTGGCGTGCGACAAGGCTATTGATATCGTTCATTGTTACGATTTGTACATCGCCAAAACGACTGCTCCACTCGCTTGTAACTACTTTATAAAGGTTTTTCACGGCTTCGTTATAGGCACCATCGTCGGCAAGTGCTAAGCCCAAATCACGAAAAGACTGTGGTTCTTCTTCACGCAGAGTTACCACCTTACGGAATACCCATACCGCTTCTTTCTTAGCATTGTAGTTGCTGAGCTTGTAGCCTAACATACGCAACAACTGAGGGTCGTCTAAACCGAGCTCTGCCAAATTGGAAACCACCAAGATAGCTTGCTCAAGATTACCTTTCTTGAAGAAATAGTCGGCTACATCTACATAAAAGGAAGGTGTGTTACCGTATTCTTTTTTGAGTTTGTAATAGGTTTCTACCGCTTTAGCTTCCTCAGTGTACTCCATTACCTTTAAATAAGGGGTATCGGGGTTATAGGCATTGAGCTCTATTTTTGAGGTAGGTACAGGAACAGGACTTGCTGGTTTGCGTGATAAAGAAACATCTTTTTTAGCAGTAGTGTTACCACTAGGAGAATCAGCAACTCTACTACTTATAGCTCCCGTCATAGCTGCTTTTCTTTGTGGAGAATAACCTACTACAACTACTTCATTTAATTCTGCACTTTCATCAGCTTCTATAGCAGCAACCTCCTCACTTCTAACTTCTTGTGCTACCCCAGAAGCCACCCCTCTTATTCTTACAGGAGTATCGTTAGAGTTATTAACACTTTTCTTAGGTTCAGTGCCTTTCACAGGATATTCGGTATGCCACCATTTACTTTGCTTTTCCGATTGCTCTAAGACTCTATCCAAAATACGCTTAGCAGTATCCTCTTTTTGCTTTTGCTCATTTGCTAAGCGTTTGGAGTACTCCTGCTGTAATTCGGTAGGTGGCGTAATGCGGTAACGTACATAATCTTCTACGGTTTCTAATACTATCAGCGAATTGCCTTCGGTTACAATGCCGTACTCACGTCCTACCGCATCTATTTGTTTTTGTTCAACACCTTCTCGTTGCAGTTGTGCAATTTGCTTCTCTGCCCATATACGGCGCAAAAGATTGAACTCACTTTCAGAAGCATCGGGGTTTGCTACAAATTTTACTTCTTTTTGCACCATTACCTTTTTAGGGTAACCAAAACTAAGTACTAAGGTTGCTTCCTCACTTTGCAATTCACCGGCAAGGGTGAAATTGCCTTTGCTAATAGTCACACCTTTCTGCGGGAAAATTTTGGCTACTTTACCGCTTTTCACTTCTATATCTAGCAGTTGGAAAGGTACAGTGCGTGCTACGTTTAGTGCTTGCTCGGTAGTGAGGGTTGTCAAATCTATAAAGCTACCACCCGTAGCATTGGCGAGGTATTGCATTTTTGGAGTATTAGCAACCGCCGAAGCATTCACCACACTCACCGGTATTTTGGCTTGTTTCACTATTTCGTTTACAGAAAATTCTTTACTGCCAAAGTTGAATATACCGTCGCTAAAAAGTAGTATTTCATCTGTTTTGAGATTGAAATCAATAGCATTACCATCGGTAGCTCCATCGTATTGCAAACTTTCTAAATGCGATTTCAGTGCTTGCCAATTACCGTTTTTCACCTCAAAAGTAAGCGGTTTAGCAGAACGAATATTAAAAGTACTAAGCACCACCTTAGTGTCTTTGAGTTCCTTAAAATAAGCATCTAAGAAAGCAAACTCTTTTGCTCTGTCGCGTTGGATTGCTGAGTGCGATGCGTCCCATAAGAGTCCTATTTCCTTAGGAGTGGGTCTACTTTTAGCTTTGGTATCGCTCAAAGCTATATTGCCATAAAAATAGCTTTTACTGCCTTGGGTAGCGCTAATGGTTTGTGGTTTCTCTATTTTCGGGAAAGTAAGTGCAATGTTCTGGTTGAGCGTGAAGTTTTGCTTGCTTACCTCACTGATATAACTATTGCGCGCTTGTTTGAAGTCTAATTGCAGACTGTTCTGAATATCTGCCTTTACAAAGCGTGATACTACCTCAGTGCGCACCTTGAAGTTTTTAAGGGTTACGTTAGCCGTGATAGGCAAGAAGTAGTAATCTTGTCCGCCTCGTTCGTGTAGTTCTTGTTCAAAGGCGATGAGTACACGGCGAGTACCTTTAGCAGGCATAGGGTATACACGTGCTTTAAAATTGTTGCCTTCAGTTTTTTCTAATAAGCCTGGGTCTACACCCCTGCGCACAATATCCTCAAAGGCTTTGCGCCCTAAGGCTTTGTCTACTACCACACCTTCACGCAGTTTGCCATTGATATCTAAGGCAAAGCGCGACACCTGCTGTCCGTCGGCAAGCGGGAACTGAAACTCGCCTTCCATTACGCGGGTGTTGGGGTTGTAAAAGGTCATTTCCATAGTAGTAACAGCCGTTTGTCCTACCACTAATATATCTACTGAAAGATCTTGCAATACCATCGGGTTGGCATTGCGCTCATTCACTACCTTCACCTCTGGCACTACCGATTTCTGTGCGGTTAGCAGTAAGGGAAGTAGTAAAGCTGTTGCTGATAAAAAATGCTTGATTCTCATTACTAAACAATGGTTTTGATGAAACTACTGTCTGTAAATCAAAGAGCATACCAAATTCACTAATCTACTAATTTTTACATTTGCTCATTACCTGAAAAACGTCAAAGTCCCATTCTCTCTAAACGCCCCAAACGGCACTTCAAAACCTTCTATTTTCTTGCCGTTCAGTTGTACGTACTCTACTAAGTTGCTATCGGAATTGCGAGCCACACTCTTTATTAAAAACTTCTTGCCCTCAGGCAGTTGCAAGCTCACCGTTTTAAACAGTGGGTTACCGAGTATGTAGTTATCACTGGCAGGGGTAACAGGGTAAAAGCCTAAGGCTGAAAACACATACCAAGCCGAGGTCTGTCCGTTATCCTCATCACCGCAATAACCGTCGGGTGTAGGAGTATAGAGTTTCTCCATCACTTCCCGTAGTTTAGCTTGTGCTTTTTGGGGTTTACCAGCGTAGTTATATAAGTAGATAAGGTGCTGTATGGGCTGATTGCCGTGTGCGTAATTGCCCATATTTATGAGTTGCATCTCGCGTATTTCGTGTATGGTAAAACCGTAGTACGAATCGTCAAACAGCGGTGGCATCTCAAACACTTCATCTATCTTCTTTTCAAAAGCCTCTTTGCCTCCCATTAGCTGTATAAGTCCTTCAATATCCTGAAATACCGACCACGTGTAGTGCAAACTGTTCCCTTCGGTAAACGCATCTCCCCATTTCAGCGGATTAAATGGCGACTGGAACTTACCGTCCTTAGTCTTGCCTCGCATCCACTTAGTTTCGGGGTCAAATACATTCTTGTATCGTTTCGATTGTTCGTAATACTGTTTAGCAACCTCCGCCTTACCCATCTTTTCTGCCATACGAGCAATGCAATAATCGGCGTAAGCATACTCCAATGTGCGGGCTACATTCTCGTTAATCTTCACATCATAAGGTACATAACCCAAACTATTGTAGTAATTCACCCCCTCACGTCCTACCGATTTCACCGGTCTGCCATCGTTTTGGGTAGCGTTCTTCAGCATCGCTTCTAAAAGAATTTCAGCATCAGCCTCGTCTATATTCCCTTTCAGGTAAGCATCAGCAATGATAGAAGCCGAGTTCGACCCTATCATACAATCCCTATGACCCGGACTTGCCCATTCGGGTAACCAGCCCGATTCTTTATAAGCGTTCACCAATCCCTTCATCATCTGTTGATTCATCTCAGGGTACAACAGGTTGAAAAGCGGAAATACTGCCCGGAAAGTATCCCAAAAACCGTTGTCAGTAAACATATACTCCTTTTCCACCTTACCGTTATACGGACTGTAATGCACCATTTCACCTTCTTTGTTGTATTCATAGAAAGTGCGTGGGAAGAGCAGTGTACGGTACAAACAGGAGTAGAAAGTGCGCAAATGGTCTATATTTTCATCTTCCACTTGTATCTTGCCGAGTTCACTCTCCCAAAGGGTAAGTGCTTTTTGTTTCGTCTGTTCAAAAGTGTCATTACCCAGTTCCGTTTGCAAGTTCAATAGGGCTTGCTCAGGCGAAATAAACGACGAAGCTACCCTTACGGTTACCTGTTCACCTTTTTTCGTGCGGAAACCTATCACTGCCCCTGTGTGTTCGCCCTTGCTTTCAGCATTTTTTGTCAGCTTAAAGCCGTCGCTCCACGTCTGTACACTCTCAAAATCCTTGTCGAAAGTAAGCACAAAGTAATTGTGAAAATTCTCAGGTACTCCCCCACTGTTGTTGCGGGCATAGCCTATAATTTTGCGTTCTTTGGGCAACACTTGCACCATCGAGCCTTTAAAATAAGCATCTAAAACCAAATAAGCCTTATCGCTCTCAGGGAAGGTAATGCGGAACTGCGCTGCTCTACTAGTAGGCGTAATCTCCACCGATGTATCATAATCGGCTAAATACACTTTGTAGTAGTGAGGCTGAGCCGTTTCTGCCTTATGAGAGAACCACGAAGCGCGTTCTTCTTCTTTAATTTTCAAGTCACCCACTACCGGCATCAGTGCAAAAGCCCCATAGTCATTAATCCAAGGACTCGGTTGGTGGGTTTGCTTAAAGCCCACAAGCTTATCAGCGTGATATTGATATGCCCAGCCGTCGCCCATTTTGCCCGTTTGGGGTGTCCAGAAGTGCATACCCCAAGGCACCGCAATGGCAGGATAAGTATTCCCATTCGATAAACTAAACTTCGAGTCCGTACCCATCAGTGGGTTTACATACTCAGTGTAAGAGGTTTCGGGCACTGCCGAAGTAGTATCCTGTTTAGTTTCTTCTTTTGAAGTGTTTGCCTGCTTATTACAAGCCATCATCAAACACAAAAACACAAAGTATAATATCTTTTTCATCTTAATAATTATAATTTTCATTCAATTAGATATTATTTTATAATATGAGTCAAGGATTAAAAATTAATAAGATATGGTCTATAATGAGTTATGATAACCGTCATACATCCGCTCTTTACCTTCACTTTCCCCGTCACCACACTCCCCTTTTCCTTCATACTTCCCCCTAGTGCCTATGGCCTAAGGCCTATTACCTCTTCCTCTTTCTTTCGCCTCGAAACCCTGTTTTTAACATTTTTTATGCTGTTGTATTATAGTATGAATCAACAACTTATACACCCTTCCTATACCAATCGTCCAAGATTCGTATAAGCTTCCTATAAGCTCTCTATAAGCTAACCCCACCCTTCTTACAGCCTTTTTTCACCAAAATCCCTCTCTTCCTCCTTCCGAATTTCTTCGATATCTTCCGGACATTCCTAACACTCCCAACTCATCGCTTTTTCATCTCAAACTTTGCCAAAGTTAATAGCCCGTGTGGCTCGCACCTCATTTCCTCATTTGCTAATTTTCTCATTTGCTAATTTTCTCATTTTCTCATTTTCTCATTTGCTAATTTCCTCATTTCCTCATTTTCCAACTCTTATTGCATTCTCTTAAACCTATTGTGCGTCCACAGGTAAAACTCTGGTTTGTCGTAAATCTGCCTATTGATACGCTCAAAAAACATATCTGTTATCTGAAAATCCACGTATTCAGTAGGATTTTCTGCCAATACTTCAAAAGTCGTTTGGTAATAACCGCGCTTTACCTTTTCTATTTTAGCAAATACAATCACAGTATTGAGTGCCTTTCCCAAGCGTTCCGCCCCTGTAAATACAGGCACATTAAGCCCTAAAAACGGACGCCGATAGTTCTTCTTGTTATTAGGAATCTGGTCAGAAGCAAAACCATAGCAATACACCCCGTGCGCATCTTTGTGTTTTTTCATTTCTCTATGCGCCGTATAGCGAGGCAAAAGGTAACTGTGGTGTTTCATTCGTATTTTTTGTAACAATCTGTCAAAATACTTATTGCTCAGCGGAGTATAAAGCGCATACGACTTGTGTTCAAGAAAATAAGCCAAAGACAACAACCACTCATAACTTGCATAATGACTGCACATAATGAGGATATTACGCTCCTCTTCTTCATACTTTTTGAGCACTTCAAGATTAGGAAACACCATACGCTTCTTCATCTCTTTTTCTCTCATTCCGTATGATTTCACCATTTCTAATAAAGTATCACAAAAGTGATGATAAAATTTGCGTTCTATCGTTCTAAGTTCCGCTTCTGTTTTAAAAGGGAAAGCCGTATGGAGGTTCTTTCGCACCACTTTCACCCTGTATTTCAATAGAGTATAAAGTATAAAGTAAAAGAAATCCGATACTCCGTAAAGAAGCCAAAAAGGCAATCGCGAAATCCCCCAAACAATAGGATAAGCAATAATATAAATTAATAAATTCATTCTGTCCCTAATTTTGTGGCAAAGTTAATAATTTAATATTATCCAAAAAAGTAAATCTGTGATTTTTGTATTTTCCAAAGAAAGAAAGTTCGTGGCAAACTTTACCAAAGTTTTAAATTGCTTGTCGTGCTACAACTTGCCTGTCGTACTACGACCTCCGGCAAAGCTAATTACCCTAATAATAAGTTCTTTTCAGTACGTGTAGGGGCTAATAGCAATTAGCCCTTACATTATTACCAATTAAAAAAGCGCAATACCACAAAGGATATTGCGCTTTTTTAGTTTATAAAGAAAATTTACTTTCTTTTATAGATATAAACAGTAGTTTCTGTAACACTACTACTTTTGTTGAAATCTTCAAAAGTAAGAGTAAGTTTG
>ERZ773077.2593-NODE-2593-length-11525-cov-14.288143_pt1 | contig 11525 bp, 5 predicted proteins | sample MGYA00580612_ERZ773077 | MGnify/ENA primary metagenome ERZ773077 (study PRJEB29015, sample SAMEA2737971) | human oral metagenome | biome: human oral; feature: human-associated habitat; material: dental | place: China | collected 2021 ...
TTGAAGCCAACTTCTTCAGTTACCACATCCAAGCGTGGCTGCTCAACTACAGGAGCTTGAACGCCTTCAGCTGGTGTCACTTGCTCAACTGGTTTACCGATTTCCACTATCTGATCCACTGGTGCTTTGGAAACGAAGCTATCTCGAGTCACTCGACCGATTTCCTTGCCATTCTCAATCGTCACTTCAACAAGCGTGGTTTTCTCACCAACCTTGCCTTCTTGGACAACTTTTCGAGTGCCCTTAGGCAACTGTGGATTTTCGCGTTCAATGGTCTTGAAGCCAACTTCTTCAGTTACCACATCCAAGCGTGGCTGCTCAACTACAGGAGATTGAACGCCTTCATCTGGTGTCGTCTTGTGAACTGGTGGTTTTGGTGTATCTGGATTAGGTGTCTCAGCTATCTCAGCATGATAGGTAGAAACCTCATAAAACTCAGGGCGACCACCTTCCCACTTCAATTTAACATCTAATAAGTGGGCGCTGTTAGCGAGCTGGAAGGTTTGGAAACTTGTGGTAACCGCACCCAGGTCTTGCCAAGCTGTTTGCCCATCTTTGGAAATGGTTCTTGCCCAAACGTGCGCTGAGCTTCCTGCTGGAATATCTGAAATCAGGCGAACATGATTTGATTCTGTCTTTTCAGATAGATGGTAAATCAACTCACCGCTGTCTTGGGTCGCCTTGTAACCGCTGAGAATATTGCCATCTGCTATATTAGTCTTTTCAGATAACTTGCTCTCTGTACCCGCACCTTCCACAGTTGGATTATTGACTGACTTAGTGTATTCTCCATCATTGATAACTATCTCTGTAAATCCAACAAAGCGATGACGATAAGGAGCTGTGTAGAGCACTCGGAGATATTTCGCTGCAGTTGTTTCTGGTAATTCTCCCTCAATATAGCGGTTTCCAGGTCGCTGTGAATCATGTGTCCAGCCATCAGTTAAGGAGTCATCACGTGCTGGATTTTCCTGACCATCTCCTACTGAAACTACATCTTTCCAGGTCTTGCCATCTGCGCTAACTTGAATCTTTCCATCACGAAGATAGTTCTGTGTACCATCTTTAATGTAGGCACGAATCTTCTTAATTTGACGGGTTGCTCCAAGATTGAGAGTCATATGACCATCGGTTTGTGGATAATCAGAAAATTCAACATAATTGTTTAAATCACCATCAAAGAGCTGGTCTAGGTTTTTCGCTTTACGAACATCTCCGCTACCATAGTTAGGATTGATACCCATGCTGGTAGACTCAATTGATGTTGGTTGAATTTCCTTAGTAGTCAAGAACAAGGAAGTCGTTCCGATTGCCTGTTTCTGACCTGTCTTGTTTTCAAGACGTACATAGCGGACAAGCTGGTGATCTTGTAACTCAGAGGCACTATACCACTCCACTCCATTTGGAGAATAGCGGAGCTGGAGTGCTTGATTAGCATTCTCACCCAGTTTCAAATCCTCAATTTCATGGAGACGATCTAGTTTCATTCCAAGATATTGGCCCGCATCTAAAGTTGTTCCAGCTGGAATATCCATCTCGTAGCGGCCCAATTTTTCATGGACTTGAGTAGTCTTGAGTTGTTCAACATTAGTGTCTGTGTATTGGTCTGTTCCAGTCTCTGACTCGACAGATAGGTTGCCAATTCGCCACCAGAAATTAGTCTTTTGCGTATTTCTAACGCGTACATAACGGATATTCTGATTGGTTTCAACTTCTTTGCTTTGCTCACCTGTTAAGTTGGCTACCGTTGTCCAGTTTTGTCCGTCAGTAGAGACTTCGATGACACCAGCTGCTAGCTTATCTGTCACTCCTTGTACCAAACGAATCTTCTTGACAGTTTGTTGAGAACCAAGATCCAACTGTACCCAAGCATCTACTGGGGTTGTATCTCTTTCTCCATTTGCTGTTGAAGAACTTGCCAACATTGCTTCTGTGCTATCACTATTGTCAGTCATCTTGGCAGCCGTTGTATTGAGTTTATAGACCAGATTTGGACTGATGGTAATACTTCCAGCTTTCTTCTTGGCATTTTCAAGAGGACGGTTAACTGCGATTTCACGGACTGCAAACCAAGTATTGTCTCGATCTTCTGTCGCAACCATTCGAATACCTTTGGCCTTGATGTCAAGATTATCTAAGGTAATCTCAGACTCATTGCCGACATAGTTACCTTGAGGAAGGGTAGTCCACTCACCCGCTTCATTTAGGTATTCAACCTTAGCCTTATTAAAGGTGTCTTTCGGATTGCTAACAGCTCCCATAGCAAAGCTCAACTTCTTGATAGAAACAGGCTTGTTAAACTGCAGACCAACATAATCACCAGTGCTAATTCTGGTTGGATTTTTAAAGATAACTTGAGTTGACAAGTCTCCGTCCAAGACCTGAGTCAAATCTCCTTCACCACCTGTACGATTAGTAATGAAGGTCGTTACAACTTTATCTGGGTTCAGTTCTTTTTCGATCTCCTTGGCCAGATATTCTTTAAGGTTAAGGATAAATGGACGGATATGCTGTACACCTAGCTCAGCATTTTCGTAATGGTCAACATACCAGAAGGAATGTTTCTTAGATTGCTCATAATCTTTCAAACCCTTGTAGTAATTATTCCAAAGGCCGTCAGCATTTTTACTACCAATAAATTCAGTAGCTGTCAAGAGAGCATCTAGGGCATTCATCTGGTCAATGGTATTATCAAGCCAGTACTTAATCTGCTCACGCATCTGTTCATTTCCTGATGCTTTATAGGTCTCAGCAGCAGCTTTTAGCTTAGCAAATTCTGCCTTCAACTCTTTGCGCTCAGCTGAGACATCTTGACCTGCTTTCAACTTGTTCATGAAGTTTGTCAATTTCGGAGCTAGCTCTACAGACTCTTCTAGCTTCACAACACGATTATCCATATGTTGGTTAATCATGTGCTTACCTAGCTCACGGAAAGCTGCAGATTCTTTGGTCTCTGTGAAACGACCTGTTTCTGCAAAGTTGAAAGCTATATCATTAACAGCTTTGGCTTCTGCCTCATTCTTCCAGATATTCCAGCTGTACTCTGCAGCTGAGAAGAGAGCAATTTTAGATGGTTCTGATTGCTGCATTGGATTGAGCATGACCCCACCAATTAGGCTTGGATCCACACCAGGGTGTAGGAATTTCTCACCACCACCCAAGATAAGGTGTTGTTTAGAATTATCTGTACACGGCCAGTTGATCCAAAGTTGAACAGGACGATATGTTTGACCAGATGCTTCTATATTTTGCTTAAGTTGAGTTAAGAAGTTTTCAGAAACTTCACCCCAAACCTTGCCTCCTGTCAGAGTCATAATGCTACTTTTCGGAAGATTACGGTTTAGGGAACGCAGTTCGTCTTCTCGACCACTGCCCCAATACTGACTTGGAACAAAGATCATCTCTTTCTTCAAGCCTGGATAAGTCGCTTGTTTTTCAGTCAACCAATCGGTCATATCTTTCATCAAGCGGTTATAACTTTCATAACCACCATAAGGCTGAGCTGCATCATCTGCAAGGATACCAAACTCACGAACGCCGACGTCCAGTAACTGGGTAAATTTAGCCTTGATTGCATTCAGGTCTTCTTGGTAAACCGTCTCGTTTTGGAAGCGAATTCGACTATTCATAAATGGATGAATGGTCCAAACATAGCGAGTCTTGTTTTCGTTCCCCACCTTAGCGAGCTGACGGATTTCTTCTAGTTTTTCTTTTGGATAAAGTTCTCTCCACTTGCTGTTATGATATGGGTCATCTTTTGGTGCGAAGAAATACTGGGTCAGTTTCAAATCACCACCGTAACGCATCAAGGCCGCACGATCTTCGTTGGACCATGGGTTACCATAATAGCCTTCGATAAAGCCACGATTCTTCACATCTGCATAGTCTTCAACATTGACCTCACGTAGAACTGGAGCAGAGCTATCATTTAGCATATGCTTGAGTGTTGTTAGTCCATAGAAGACAGCATCTGTATCTTTTCCGACAATGGAAATTTGCTGACCTTTAACCACTAATGAATAAGCATCAATCTTATCAAATAGTCCTTGGTTGACAGACTCTGTTTTCTGAGCTTCTTCCGCTTTTGAGCCAGTCTGGTGAACTCCCAGATAGATATTAGTTGCTCCAGCTTCGGCTGTCTTACCAGTAGTATAGGAGATATTACTATTTTGCAAAATAGACTTGAGTCGATTACGAGTATAAATATCAACTTGCTCACCAATTACCAAATGAACTTTCTTATCTAGACGTACCAAGCCATCGCCATAAGTAACCTTATGAGGAGTTGGGAAAATCTTATACTGTTTCTTAAGGTATTCTTGGCTTCTCAAAGCTGCTTCTACTACACTTGGATCTGCTGGTTTTTTAGCGATAAAGGTATCTTCCAATTCAACAGTTCCGTCATCTTTCGGAGCTGGAGTTTCGGGTTTTGGATCTGGTTTTGGTGCTGGTGGTGTAGCAGGCTCATCTGATGTAGCTATTGGTTTCAAAAGATTGATTTCAGCTGCACTAGCATATCCTTCTACTCCCTGTAGAATCTTCAACTGGATTGTATCCGTTTCGACAGCTTCAAAGTTTGCAATCTTTTCAGCTGCATTATTATCCCAAGTACCTTCAGCTACCTTAACCAATTGATCAGCCTTTTTAGCATAGATTTCATATTTAGTCACAAGACCATTTCCGCCACCTGGACGAGGAAGATAAGTCAAAGCATTTACAGCTGTCGCTTGCTTCAAGGTCATAGTAACCGTATAAGACGGATCCTTCTTCGTCCAATGTGAATGCCAGAAGGTTGCAGGATTGCCATCAAAGGCTTTAGAAACAGCTCCTTCTGTCGCATTTCCTGGTAGTTGCTCACTGCTTGCCTCCACACGGGCAATCTGATCCTGTGCAATCAAACGTGGATTGACAAATGGCTTAGCAGACAAGCTGAGATTGTGCAAAGTACCTTCAAAACCTCCGATTTTTTCAAGAGGTAGGACAAGACTTGTGTGAGCCAATCTTGGGTGAGCTGGATTGGCAATACGATTGATCTTTTCACCATTGACATAGAGCTCAGTTGACTGAGGTTTGGTGACAAAGACTAGCTCATAGCGTTTATCTTTTTCCAATGTCTTATCAAACTGAATATGGTGTTGCTCAAACTTATAGGCTACTTTACCTGACTCATCAGACAAATAGAGCTTGTTCCCCTCACTAGAAGCTAACTCCTGCACACCATCACCTGTAACCGTCACATCAACTTTTAAGACGTGACTTGGACCAACGTTCCCAATGGCATTTTCAATCTTGCTTTCTTTATTGAAGACCAGGCCTTTAGTGCTTTGTGTGATGTTTTCTGCATCGTAACGCTTGATTGTCTTTGAATTGATTTCATAGGTCTCAGTATCATCAATCTTGTACTCTGGATTACTACCTGGTGCATAAACATAGTCTGCGTGTGGTAAGGTTCTTCCTTCAAAGTTGTTAGCAGCTCGGTTTGATCCCCATGTCTTTTCAGCAGTAACTCTTGTTGCTTCAAAGAAGCGCTTGAAAATATCATAAGAAGTCATGCCTGTTTCGTGGAGATCAATATTATCATTCCAAACAGCATGTCCACCACCCAAGATATGAGGGTTTGAAGCCGCTAATTTTGGACCATTTCCTGCTGTCGTAAAATCATTTGGTGTCCAACGATTATATTGATACTCATAAGAAGAGTAATCACCGTATGCTCCTTGCTGGTTATTACCATTTGGCACACTGTAAGTCGGAACATCAGTAATATTGATAATTTTAGCACCAGCCTTCAAAGCCGCTTGGGGATGTTGCCATCCTAGACTCCAGATATCCACTTCGACATCCTTCAAATCAACTGGTGTTTGACCACTCTTACGGCTAAGTGAACCCCAAATTCGTGGCGTATAGCCCTTACCTTTAATGTAGGTAATCAAATCATTGACATAACGACGATAGTTTTCATTGTTGCCATAGTACTCATCTGTTCCGATGTGAATCGTCTTAACACCTCGAAGTGGGGCATTTTCTCCATCCAACAATTTATCATAAACAGACTTGACAAAGCGCAATGTTTCATCATAATTCTTATCCAAATCAAGCATCGCAACACGCTCTACATTATGCTTATTCGGACTCAGCTGTCCTTTATACATCAAGTCTGGACGAACCTTCACAAATGATAAAGCATGCCCCGGTGTATCAATTTCTGGCACCAAGTTGATTCCTAGCTCATCAGCCAAAGCGATGAGTCTTTGCATTTCATCTTTGGTATAGTGTTGCTTGGAAGTCAAAGGCACACCATTGTCACCGACAATATCTGTCTGTAAACGGAAACCTGTATCTGCATGATTGAGCACATACTCAATTTCCTGCTCCTTGGTCAGATTTTTACCTGCTAAGTGCTCCTTGAGGAAAATATAGTTATCATTCAAATGCAACTGCAAGTCATTCATCTTGTAGTAAGCCATGTTTAGCATAATGTCCACAAGAGTATCATAAGGAATAAACTTACGACCAGTATCTAGCATAAATCCACGGTGGCTGAAACTTGGAAAGTCTCGAATTTCACCATTTTGGATATTTTCTTGCCCCATTTGAAGTAAGGTTCGAGTAGCATAAAAGGCACCTTTATTGGTCTGCGCTTCAATGGTAAAGACATTATCACGAATCGTAATACCATAGCCTTCTTCACCATAGCCCTTGTCCGTTACCTTTTTAAACTCAATACGATGCGCGGAAGTACTGTCTCCCTTGGCAAGCTCTAAACCTCGAGAAATCAAATCATTGGCATAGAAATTAGCTGCCTTGTCAAATCCTGAATCTCCAACAGATAGAACGGTATCTTCCAAAATAGAAGAACGTCCTTCCTCACCATGCCATTGCTGAACAGTTGGAGCCACTGTTGGTTTGTCTCCAACTCCCTCATCTGCATAGCGACCAGGAACTCTAACTTCAAATTCCTTGGTAATGGTTTGACCTTCATGCACTTGTTGCAAAGAAACTTTAACTGTCTGCTCCGTTAGAGGCTGGTGGATTTTATTATTCAGGTCAATCACACCTGTTTTATTGCTACCAACTAAGCTAACCTTACCCTGTAATTTAGGTAGGACAAGTGAATGGCCATCTTGAGCCAAAGTCAGCGACTCTACTTGGTTAAGACTTGTCACCTTACCTGGCTCTGGAATGTTAGAATAAGCTCGTATTTCCTGAATACCGACATTACGCCAACGCATACTACCTTCAGCATATTTAGTGATTACCAATTTGAGATATTTAGCTTCAATCGGAACATCCAAATTGACTCTTTCGTCTAAAACTGGTTGACCATCTTTTTCATAAGCCAATTTCCACTTACGTGTCGCTTCCTCTTCATTGATAGCTTCAGCTGTAGCATAGTATAGTTTCCATCCTTGAATATTTGGATCGTTCGGCTGTCCTGTCCTCTGTCTACGATCCCAATCAATCTCAATCCGTTTGACTGATGTCACTTTATCTAGTGTCATAGTCAACTGAGGATTGACTACATCCTTATCTGTCGCCCAACGACTAGTATTATCTCCATCGACTGCCTTATCAGCAGTAAAAGAAGTGTTTTGTTCGTGATTGGATGCGCTTACACGAACATTTAATAAATGATTGATATCAGGGGTCTTTTCCACTTCTGTTGTTGGTGCAGTTGTTGCTGATTCTGGATGAGTTGGTTCATTGCTAACCTTAGGTTGAGCTGGTTTAGGTGAAGTCGCTTCCGCAGATGCTTCGGAAGTTGGTTCATGACCTTCTGTACTTGGAGTATCATTTCCCCCCGCCTCTGCTTTAGCTAGTTTATCAGCTAAATCTGCTGGCAATTCATCTAAGGGTTGAATCTTCTCTACCGCCCCCGAAGCAGTCTCATCAGTCTCAGTCGCCGAACTAGCACTCGAAACAGGACTTGTAGGGGTAACTTCTGCAGCTGCAGCTAGTTGGGAACTGAATAACATAGTTCCTATCACAACAGAGCACACTCCTACAGCATATTTACGTATGCTATAGGTAGATTTTTTTTCAAAAAATCTCTTATCCATTTTTCTTTTCTCCTCCTAAAATTGAGTAAGCGCTTTCAAATAACGCATTTTATATATTATTATCTCTATTATGCAACCCTTCCCTAAAAATGTCAAGTCTTTTTATTAAAAAAATTTAAAGTTTCTAATTAACTCAAGTATCAAACGTTCTAGAGAGTAACTAACGGTTTTGATTCCTTATATGCCTCTCAAAGAAATCTTGATATTACTGAGCACTATCTCTAATAAACTTATCAAATATCACACTAGCATAGTGATTAATTTACTTGTCTGAGACCTTACAGCGTGAGACGGATTAATACACATATAACAAAAAGGCTCTCCGAAAACTCGGAAAGCCTTATTTAATGCTACTTCTAGCTTCCTCGCCTTTACATTTCAAGGCTCGGGATAAAAAGGTTCACTGGACCTTTTTATTTTGCGATTGGGTAAACAGAAACTTGTTTTTTATCGCGACCTTTACGTTCAAAGCGTACTACGCCTTCAACTTTAGCGAACAAAGTATCGTCTCCACCACGTCCAACGTTTACACCTGGATAGATGTGTGTACCACGTTGACGGTAAAGGATTGATCCACCTGTTACAGTTTGTCCGTCAGCTGCTTTAGCTCCAAGACGTTTCGCTTGTGAATCACGTCCGTTTGATGTAGAACCTCCACCTTTTTTGTGGGCGAAAAGTTGCAAGTTGTTAAGAGTCATTTTTAACATAATGTTTTCCTCCGTGTTAGTTTTCTGTGATAACTCTGGTTTGGACGAACTCAGAAGAGTTCTCCGATAAGTTTGCCATACCTAAGAAAAATGATTCGAAGAATAACTGGGTCATTTCTCTCTGGTGCGAAGGAAGATCTGCTGGTATTTCAACCTTTAGATAGCCACCTTCATCTTCGTTTAATTCTAAGATTGGTTCATAGCCTGCAAATTTCTCAATGGAATTGATAAAGTTAATGGCAAGCGTAGAAACCGATGCACACACGACATCTAAGCCGTATTCGCCACTCTCGGCGTGTCCAGTAATTTCCGCACTCCTCAGCTCGCCATCTTCGGCTCTCTCAAAGACTGCTTGTATCATGTGTTCTCCTTAAAATTAAGCGTTGATTGCGTTGATGACAACTTTTGTATATGGTTGACGGTGACCTTGTTTACGGTGGCTACCTTTTTTAGGTTTGTACTTGTAAGTAACAACTTTCTTTTGTTTTCCTTGTTTTTCAACAGTTCCAACTACAGTAGCTCCAGCAACAAGTGGAGTTCCGACAACAGTGTTTTCACCACCAACAAGAACAACTTCGTTAAAAGTAACTTCTTGACCAGCTTCAACGTTCAATTTTTCAACGTAAACTGCTTGACCAACTTCAACTTTAACTTGTTTTCCGCCAGTTTTGATAATTGCGTATGTGCTCATTATGCACCTCCTATGATTTTTAGGGCTTCCCCGTATTTTTGTGAAGACTCGCCTAGCATCGTGGGACGAACCACTTAAAAGAAGAGCTCTAAGTATAACAAAGTTTAAATTTTGTATACGATGAGCAACGATGTTCGTGCGGTTGCACAGGATTGTGCATAGTCAACTCTTCAAGTATAGCATATCTCCTATTTTCTTACAAGTAATAACACCTAAAATGAAGCTTTTTCTTTTACTTTTTTCCGCCACTTGGAAAAAAGCATGCTGAGGTAAAAAATACTCATCATAATAGGAACACCAAGAATGGTCTTTTCATGATAGAAAATCGTCAAATAGGCTGAAAAGACAACACCAAGAACAAAACTACTAAGAAGGCTAACAAATATAAACCCTTCACGCAAAAAAGGAGTGTGTTTAGTTCGGAAATAATCTCCAAAAGCCAGCATGGTCCGTTTGATATTCCCTGTCATAAAAGCGTTATTATAGGCAATACCCGACACTTCTCCAAAAGCAGTTGTCACCAGTCCCATACAGAAAGCCAAAGGCGGTACTAGATAGATATTATCTACAGTCTGCGGCACAAAACCAATAATGATTGATAAGATTGCTAAAGGAAGCAATGACAGAATGGGCTTTTTCACAATTCTCAATTTTTCCTTATAAACAGTTAATAAAAAGACCCCCATCATAAAAGCTAGCAAGGTCATTACTTTCGCACTGGCATCTGACACATTCTGTTGAATGAGTCCCACTGAAAGAAAGACGACATTCCCAGTTTGTCCAGCTACAAGAGTATTCCCTCGCACAATAAACGTATAGGCATCTACATATCCTGCACAAAACGTCAAAAAAAGCGCTAGCCTCTTAGACTGACGTGATATTTTTCTTATAGGTAATAACCTCATTTTCCCTCCCATTTCATTTACTCATCTCATTATTGTACCACTTTCTTTGGAAAAGACCTAGTAGCTTATTTGAAATTTTTTCCCCTCTGTTGGATAGTCCTGTCTATCTATGTTATAATGAAAGAAGGATTTGAAATTGGAAAAGGAGTAACTATGCTTAAATTAGGTGTCATCGGAACAGGGGCTATCAGTCACCACTTCATAGAAGCAGCCCATATCAGTGGAGAATACCAGCTGGTCGCAGTCTATTCTAGAAAACTAGAAACTGCGGCAACCTTTGCTTCTCGCTATCAAGATATCCAACTCTTTGATCAATTAGAGGACTTCTTCAAGAGTTCCTTTGATATGGTTTATATCGCCAGTCCAAACTCCTTGCATTTTGTTCAAGCCAAGGCTGCCTTGTCTTTTGGCAAGCATGTCATACTTGAAAAGCCAGCTGTCACTCAGCCACATGAATGGCTAGATTTGAGGCAAACAGCTGAGAAAAATCACTGTTTTATCTTCGAAGCAGCTCGTAATTACCACGAAGAAGCTTTTACCACTATCAAAAACTTTTTAGCAGACAAGCAAGTGCTGGGAGCAGATTTTAACTATGCCAAGTATTCTTCCAAGATGCCTGACTTGTTGGCGGGACAGACGCCCAATGTCTTTTCAGACCGTTTTGCTGGCGGAGCTCTTATGGACTTGGGGATTTATCCCCTCTACGCTGCCGTTCGCCTCTTTGGAAAAGCTCAGGATGCAACCTACCAGGCTCAACAGCTTGACAATAGCATTGACCTAAATGGCGACGGTATCCTCTTCTACCCTGACTTTCAAGTTCATATCAAGGCTGGGAAAAACATCACTTCCAATCTTCCTTGCGAGATTTACACAGCAAATGGAACCTTGACCCTCAACACGATTGAGCATATCCGCTCAGCTATTTTTACCGACCACCGAGGAAATCAAGTCCAACTCCCTATCCAACAGGCTCCTCATACAATGACTGAGGAAGTCGCTACATTTGCACAGATGATTCAGCAACCAGACCAGACGCTTTACCAGAACTGGCTGGATGATGCAGGTTCTGTTCATGACCTATTGTATACCATGCGCCAGACTGCTGGTATTAGATTTGAGGCAGAAAAATGAAAACCAAACTACCTACTGAATGGCAAGAACT
>ERZ773077.2597-NODE-2597-length-11517-cov-4.452364_pt1 | contig 11517 bp, 7 predicted proteins | sample MGYA00580612_ERZ773077 | MGnify/ENA primary metagenome ERZ773077 (study PRJEB29015, sample SAMEA2737971) | human oral metagenome | biome: human oral; feature: human-associated habitat; material: dental | place: China | collected 2021 ...
TAATGGAGTTCTTAAGTTCATTAGTAATAGCTTTTGCTTTATTTTTAATGATAAGAATAGGTTTTCTGTCTTATATTAAAAAGGCTGCCGATAAAGATGTATCTATAATGAGATGTCCCGTCTATAACTTTATATCAGGGCGAAGAAACTCGGTTTATTTTTACTTTTATAATCAGCGGTATAGTTTGGGATATAGAAATAACCAGCAGTTAGACAGGGAAGACATAATAAAGAATTATGAGGTAGAATTGGAATATAGCCGTTCAGTTTTAGATACTTATGTTTGATAACTCATAAAAAGCGAGAGACTTTCTGTGGTAATAAAATCTGCATAGTTACGGAAACTTTCTTCGGGACTTACGGAAGATTTGCGCAAGGCTTACGGAGATTTTACTCAAGGCTTATGGAGAAAAACTTGGAGACTTACAGAGTAAAATTTTTATAAGGAGGAAAATTTAGCTGCCCTTTGATAGAGTAAACTGGGAGACGAAACGAAAGATAAATTTATGAAAAACAGATTAGATATTTTGAAACGCTTGCAGATGGGCAAAATGAAATCAGATTATTATAAAAGTCTTTTCATTGATTTTGATAAAATAGAGTTAATTGGTTTAGAAGAAAGTGATGCAATTTTAAGCAATATAAATTATACAAGAAGCCAGACAGAAATCATAGATTATACGGATGATTTTTTAGAATCAGAATTATTGAAAAGCGTTTATATCGCTGTCGGTAGAGAATCAAAATCATATATATTTACAGATGACTATGAGTATTGCGGGATATTCCTCGTAGATACCAAAGAAGCAATAGAGAAGTCATTAAAAATAGCAGAAGAAGACAATAATCATACAGTTTTTATCCTTGAATCCGATAAAACTTTCTTTATTAGGATAAATTATTATGATATGCCCCACGCAGATTTTCCTTTAAAATATGACATTAAACTAATTAATAACAGCATATAGAAATCAAGCGGAGGAATATCAGTTATTAGTAATAGTAAAAAATCCATCACATTTCGTGATGGATTTTTTATAGTTTTCTTACCAGATTTTGATTCTGTTTTCTGGTTTTTTATAGAGTTTGTCTCCTTCTTTTACATTAAATGCCTTGTAGAAAGCATCCACATTGATAAGCGGAGCAAAAGCTCGGTAGAACCCTGGTGAGTGTGGGTCTGTTTTCACTTGGTTGATGAGGTACTGCTCTGTAGATTTAGTTCTCCAGATAGTAGCCCAGCTTAGGAAAAATCTTTGCTCTTGGGTATAACCGCTGATGACACCTGGATTTTTTCTTTCTTTCAGGTACATTTGAAGAGCATCGTAGGCGATAGCAACTCCACCTAAATCCGCGATGTTTTCACCGCTGGTAAATACACCATTTACGAAACTTCCTTTTACAGGCTCGTATTTGCTGTACTGCTCAGCAAGTTGTTTTACTTTGATGTCAAAATTCTTACGGTCTTGCTCTGTCCACCAGTTGTTGAGGTTTCCATCTCCATCGAAACGAGCTCCTCCGTCATCGAATCCGTGAGAAATCTCGTGTCCGATAACCGCTCCTATTCCTCCGAAATTCACCGCTGGGTCAGCTTTGAAATCAAAGAAAGGCGCTTGTAGAATAGCCGCTGGGAATACGATTTCGTTGTTCGTAGGGCTGTAATAGGCGTTTACCGTTTGAGGCGGCATTCCCCATTTTTCTTTATCTACAGGTTTTCCTACTTTTTCTAGGCTTTTCTCGTAGCTCCATTCAGCTACATTTTTTAAGTTAGAATAAAGCGAAGCCCCATTTTTAGGCGATTCTACTACGAGTTTAGAGTAATCTTCCCATTTGTTCGGGTAGGCTACTTTTACAGAGAATTTGTGTAACTTGTCTAGAGCTTTAGTTTTAGTTTCGCTGGACATCCATTCTAGTTCGCTGATGTGCTTGTGGTAAGCCTTTTTCAGGTAACCTATGAGGATTTCCATTTCTTGTTTAGCCTCTGGAGAGAAGTATTTTTGTACATATAATTTTCCGAAAGCCTCACCAAGAACGCTGTTGATTAAGCTAAGAGCTCTCTTGTCCATAGCTCTTTGCTCTTTTTGTCCTTGTAGATATTTGCTGTAAAAATCAAAGTTGATTTTATCCAATCTCTGGTCAAGGCTCGATGCGCTTCCAGAAAGAAGGCGAAGTTTTAGATAATCTTTGATTAGAGCGATATTATTACTATTGATGAATTTATCAAGGTTTTGGTAATATTTTAGCTCGGATAGAATTACTCGGTCTGTGTTTACTCCTGCTTCTTTCAGGTAGTTAGCCAAGTTTACATTTTTCACCAATTTAGAAAGTTCAGCCGTAGTTTTTGGATTGTATCGCTTGTTGGCATCTCTTCCTTCCTCGTTAGTTAGGATAGTTTTTGCTAAACTCTTTTCAAAATCTACGATTTTCTGCGCTGTAGCATCAGCATTTTTGTAGCCTAAAATCTGCAATAGAGAAGCCACATATTTCTTGTATTCAGCGATAGTTTTTGTGTTTGCTTCATTTTCTTTTTGGTAATAATCTTTTCCTAAACCTAAACGAGGCCCGCCAAGATAAACAGCGTTCATTTTAGAGTTTTTCAGGTCTGTATAAACGCTCCATCCGTATAGCGGGTTGTCCCCAGTTCTCACTGCTCCTATAAGGTAATTTTGAAGGTCTTTCAGGTTTCTGATAGAGTTTATCTCTTCTAAATCCTTTTCGATAGGTTTGATGCCGTCTGCGTTACGCTTGTCCATATCCATGTATGTAGCATACAAATCCTGAATCTGCTGTCCTTCAGTTCCTTTTTGGTAGTTTTCAGAAAGGATGTTTTTTAGGATTTTTAGTGAATTTTCATCAGTTTTTTCTCTCAATTCTTGGAAAGAACCCCAAGTAGATTTGTCAGCAGGAATTACAGCAGTTTTCATCCATCCGCCATTTACATAGTTGTAAAAATCATCTTGCGGACGCACGGAAGTATCCATCAAATCAAGGGCAATCCCATGGTCATGCTGCTGGGCATGAGCGTGGTTTTCTTCTTTTTTTACCTCCATTACTTTTTGTTCTGTTGCATTTTTCTGCGTGGAGCAGGAAGTAAGGAAATAAGCCCCTGCTAAAAGCGAAATGCCTAATGATGTAATTTTCATAATATAAAATTTAAGTTAATTATTATTTAGTTATAAAATATGTCTTTCTGCTCTGTAGGAGCTTCTTGTAAGAGGTGAACTCTCTACATGCCTGAATCCCAGATTTTCCGCGAAAATTCTATACTCTTCAAACTCTTCCAATGGGATAAATCTTTTCACAGGCAGGTGTTTTTTACTTGGCTGTAGATACTGTCCTATGGTGATTACATCCACATTAGCATTTTTGATATCCTCTATGGTCTGGAAAACTTCATCTCTTTCTTCGCCCAGCCCCAGCATTATTCCTGTTTTTGTTCTTCGCTGTCCAGAGTCTTTCAGGTATTTGAGGACATCTAGGCTTCTTTCATATTTTGCCTGAATTCTCACTTCTCGTGTCAGCCTTTTCACGGTTTCCATATTGTGCGAAATGACTTCTGGCGCCACTTCTATCATTCTGTCAAGATGTCTTGTAATACCTTGAAAATCAGGAATTAGGGTTTCTAGTGTGGTTTCGGGAGAAATTCTTCTCACAGCATTCACCGTTTCTGCCCAGAGGATAGAGCCCATATCCTTCAAATCATCCCTGTCTACGGAGGTGATGACAGCGTGTTTTATTTTCATTAGTTTGATGGAACGGGCTATTTTTTCTGGCTCTTCCCAGTTTACATCTAGTGGCTTCCCAGTCTTTACTCCACAAAAACCACACGAACGAGTGCATATATTCCCTAAAATCATAAAGGTAGCTGTTCCTTCACCCCAGCAGTCTCCCATATTTGGGCAGGAACCACTCTGGCAGATGGTGTTCAGCTTATATTTATCAACCAATGAGCGGAGTTCTCGGTAGTTTTTTCCTGTTGGGAGTTTTACCCTTATCCACTTGGGTTTATTGGTTATGGTATTTGTCTCGGAAACCTCTTTGTTCATTATTTTTTATTCGTTTTTTAATAATTCGGCTAATATTTTTTTTGCTCTCATTATTCTCACTTTCGTATTTGCAACCGAAATATTCAGAGTTTCTGCAATTTCTTTTATGCTTTTTTCCTCGAAGAATCTTAGCTCCAGTATCTTGCGGTAATTACTATCCATAGAAGCAATCGTGCTGATGATGCGCTGTTGCTGCTGTTTGGAAATCAATAATTCTTCTGGAGATTTTTCAAATTCATTTTTTACTTCTGCTAAATTTTCTGTCAGAGTTTCCTTTTTTGATTCTTTCCGCCAATAGTCTATCACTGAATTTTGTGCAATGGTCAAAATCCAAGTTTTAAACTCAAAATTTTCATCGTATAAATCCAATTTTGCCAAAACTTTTGTAAAAACTACAACAGTAAGTTCATCCGCAGTTACTTTGTCTTGGACTTTTTTTAGAATAAAGCCAAAAACATCTTCCCAAAAATAGTTGATTAATTTGGTTTGTGCCTTTTGGTTTCCTTCCTTTACCTTTTTTAGAAGCTCTTGTAAATCTTCTTTTTTCAAAAAAAAATCAATTTGGAACAAATATAATAAAAAGATTGAATCTTAATGATATATTTGAGATGAACAATAATTTTTTTATGTTTCTTTAATGAAAATCAGTTGATTAAAATATAAACATTAAAAAATCAATTAATTTTTTTGTGATTTATCAGTTTTATTAATATATTTGCAAACCAATTTGATTAAAGGATTTAAAAATTCTTTGGTTAGGCCCTATAACTCAGTCGGTTAGAGTAGCTGACTCATAATCAGCAAGTCCTTGGTTCGAGCCCAAGTGGGGCCACTCTAAAAGCACTTACAGGAAATGTAGGTGCTTTTTTCATATCTTTGACGAAAATTTAAAATTTGAGGATGAATATCAAGGAATTAAAAGATGTCACAATATTATTTGCGGGAGATTCTGGGGATGGGATGCAGTTTACAGGAAGCCAGTTCAGCCAGACTGTAGCTTTCTTTGGGAATGACCTCAGCACTCTGCCGGATTTTCCCGCTGAGATAAGGGCGCCATCAGGAACTATTGCGGGAGTTTCTGGTTTTCAGATACATTTTGGAAGCAGGGAAATAAATTCTCCCGGCGATTCTTGTGATGTTTTGGTAGCAATGAATGCAGCTGCTTTAAAGAAAAATCTTCATAAAGTAAAGCAGGGCGGTATTCTTATCATAAATTCGGCTGGGTTTGATAGAAAAAATCTTGCTCTGGCAGATTATGAGCAAAATCCCATAGAATCTTTGCGAGAGAGCTTTACAATTCACGAAATAGACATTACAAAAAATACATTAGAAGCGCTGAAAGAGACTTCTCTCTCTCAAAAAGAGAAAGACAGATCCAAAAATATGTTTGCTCTGGGTTTTATCTATTGGCTTTTTTCAAAGGATGTAAAACATACCGAAGACTATATAGAAAAACACTTTTCTAAAAATTCAGAAATAAAAAAAGCCAATATAGAGGTTCTAAAAGCTGGATATAAATACGGAGAAATAGCGGAAGTATTCACCGAAAGATTTGCAGTAGAAAAAGCAGAAATGCAGGAAGGAATCTACCGCAGTATTTCTGGAAATGAAGCTGTTGTTTTAGGAGTGCTTTCGGCGGCACAAAAGGCAGGTTTGGAGCTGTTTTACGGAGGTTATCCTATTACTCCCGCATCGGATATTCTACATTATTTGTCTAAATACAAACCTCTGGGAGTGAAAACTTTTCAGGCAGAAGATGAAATTGCAGCAATGACCGCCGTGATAGGAGCTGCCTTTGCTGGTGATTTAGGTATCACGGCTACTTCGGGGCCTGGTATGGCTTTGAAAACAGAGGGATTAGGTCTTGCGTTTATGTTAGAACTTCCTATGGTAGTTGTCAATGTCCAGCGGGGAGGCCCCTCTACAGGGCTGCCTACTAAAACAGAGCAGGCAGACCTTCTCCAAGCTGTATATGGACGAAACGGAGAAGCCCCGATACCCGTCATCGCGGCTAAGTCTCCTTCCGATTGTTTTGCGGCAGCTTTCCAAGCGGTAAAAATAGCTTTGGAACACACTACGCCGGTTATCCTTCTTTCTGATGGATACCTCGGAAATGGTACGGAACCTTGGCTTATTCCAGATTTTGAATCCCTGCCTGATATTCATTCTCCTTATATTAAAGAAGCAGATGAAGAGGCATATCAGCCGTATGCAAGGGAAGAAAATCTTTCCCGAAGAATAGCTGTACCAGGTGTAGCAGGGAAAGAGCATGTAGTAGGAGGGCTCGAGAAACAAGACATCACGGGGCATGTAAGTTACGATAGTGCCAATCATCAAAAAATGGTGAAATTACGAGCTGAAAAATTTGAAAATATAAGTGCATCTTATCCTCCTCTAAGTATAGACCAAGGCGGGGAAACAGGAGAAATCCTCCTGCTTTCTTGGGGTTCTTCTTATGGAAGTATCCGAGATGCTGTGAAAAATCTCCTTGAGCAGAATGTTTCTGTCTCACATCTTCAGCTGAGAAACTTGGCGCCATTTCCAAAAGACTTGGGGGAGGTGCTTGGCAGGTTTAAGAAAATCATCATTCCGGAAATCAATAACGGACAGCTTATTAAACTTATCCAAGATAAATATCAGGTAAAATGCATTCCTTTTAATAAAATCCAAGGGACTCCTTTTCTTTCCGCAGAGATAGAGCAGTTTGTCTTGGATAATAGAGACTAAAAACTTTTGGCAGAATTTTTGCCACACTCACCCCAAAAAGATTTATTTATGAAAAAATTTTTGTCAGCATTCGCTTTATTTTTGTTTGGGCTTGTTTCTGCGCAGCTCGTTCATATTAATGATGGCGAAAAGATTACTTACAGGATACACTACGGCTTTATAAACGCTGGAGTGGCGGAACTGAGCGTAGGGCAGACCAACTATAAAGGAAAACCCCACTACCGAGTGATAGGCAAGGGCTACAGCACAGGGATAGTGAATACTTTCTTTAAGGTAAATGACATTTACGAAAGCTACATAGACCCACAGACAGGGCTTCCGAGCTTTTATGTGCGGAACATCTCCGAGGGAAGTTACAGAAGGCATTACGAGACTTCTTTCAATCATGATGATAAGACGCTCGTTCTCTATGACAAGTTTAAAAAGGAAACAAGGAACTTCCGCACCTTTGAAGGGATTCAGGATATGCTCTCCGCCTTTTATCACCTTAGGAATATGTCTCACCAGAAGCTGAAGGTAGGAAGCCAGATAAAGCTAAATGTCTGGATAGATGATGAATCTTACCCTTTTCTCCTAAAAGTAGTAGGCATAGAGACCAAAAAGACCAAACTCGGTAAGATACAATGTCTGAAAATCATTCCATCTGTGATGAGCGGGAGGGTTTTCAAGGAAAAAGAGGGCGTAATCATGTGGGTGACCAATGACCAAAACCATATCCCCGTAGAGATGGAGGCAAAACTCCTTGTAGGCTCTTTGAAAGCCAGCATTTCCTCTCATTCTAATGTGAAATATCCGTTGGCTTTTAACAAATAAAAGATAAAAAACATAGTCCCCCTTTTCATCAAGGGGGATTTTTTTGTTTTTAAAGCTAAAAAAGGTAATCTTCATCAAGAAGAAGACCATCTTCATGTGAAGTAAATAAAAATCTATGTGAAGTAAGCAAATCTTCATGTGAAGTAGAGCATCTTCATCAAGAAGAAGGCTGTCTTCAAGTGAAGTAAGCAAATCTTCAAGTGAAGTAAGGGTATCTTCACATGAAGGGAGCGTTCCCCAAGATGTAGGAAACGCTCCCCAAGATGTAGGAAAAAAATTCCTTATTCTATTGTAAAGCTTGCGCCTATGTGGAACCATCTTCCCGGCATAGGCACCCCGAAAGCTTCGGTGTAATGCGTATTCGTAAGGTTGCTGATGAGCAGATACACCTCGCTGTTTTTTCGGCGGTAGCTCAGTTTTTCGTCTATCAGGTTATAGCTCTTTCCTGTGGTCTGGCGTTCTTGGTAGCGGTAGATGGTTTGGTTATAAATGTTTTGGAACAGCCTGTTTTCCATCTTCGCTATGAACTGATGTTTCAGGTTTTCTGCCGTATATTTAGAAAACTTGGCAGAATACTTCCCGCTGTTGTGCAGGTAGGTGTATGCCGCATGGAAAGTGGTCTGTATGGAAGGCAGGTGCTTCTCTGCGGAGAGTTCTGCCCCCTTGATATCCACAGAAATGATGTTCTCCGCCTTCCATTTTTCATGGGGCAGGTTCTTTACGAAGTCTATCATGTTATCTGTATTTCTGCGGAAGACACTTGCTTTAACACTGAAATTCCGAGTGTTAAAGGAATACCCAGCCTCCATAGACAAAGCTCTTTCGGAGACCAAGTTTTCGTTTCCTTCTTCGGTTCTGCTTTTATAATATAGGTCGGTATAAGTAGGCGTACGATGGACTTTGGCAATGTTTGCATAGATTTTATGCTGATAGTTAAAGCTAAAACCTACATCCAGCCCAGGGTAGAAATAATCTCCCATGCTGGAAAAACGAACCCAAGAGATACCTGGGATAATCTTCAATCTATCGGAGAAAAACGAGAAGTTATGCTCTAAAAACACCTGCGTGATGAAGCGCTGGTGGTTGCGCAGGTTGTTAGAAGCCAAGTTTTCGCTTCGTAGTTCCACGCCCACGCCGGTAGTCCCTATGGGGGAGAGGTAGCTCAGGTTTATTTCTCCTCCTGCATTGTTCCCTATGTGCATATTTCGGTAGAGTTCTGGTCTTTTTCGGTTCCAGAGGTACATGTCTTGTCCCCTGCGCCAATAGAGAGCAGAATGAAGCCCTAAGTTATTAAACTTCTGGTGATAGCTGGCACTCACCACAGAAGTTTGTATTTCCTCGTATTGTTCTACAGCAGTAGGACTTCCGTAGAAACCATTCGCCCCGAATTTCTTTTCTAAAAATCCTGCCTGTACGCCTATATTTCCGTTCGGGATAGCTATTTTCCCTTGGTAGAAAACATTTCTGATTTCATAGTCTGTATTGTAGCGGTATCCTCCAGATGCAGCGGCATTGGTCTGGAATAGATTTTGGAAACCTTCACTCCCGAAAGTGCCGTTCAGACCAAGAGAATAAGTGGAGAAATCTGCTCCTTCTGCCCAGATTTTTGCCTTTTCTTTGGAGGAAGTTTTCGTAATGATGTTGATAGCCCCCGCAAAGGCATTCTGCCCGAACCTTCTTGCTGCGGGACCTTTGATGACTTCTATTCTTTCTATAGAGCTGAGGTCTATGGGTATATTCAGAGAGTTGTGGGCTGTCTGGGAGTCATTCATTTGTATCCCATTTAGTAAGATAAGCACCTGCCCGAATGTCCCACCTCTGAGCGAGATGTCAGACTGTACGCCATGAGGCCCCCGTCTTTGGATATCCAATCCTGAGAACTGCTGCAAGAGTTCATCTATGTTTCTAGCGGGAGAAGCTTCTATATCTTTTTTGGTAATGACTTCTATATTTTCTGAAACTCTCTGAAGCGGAGTACTAAGGAACTTCCCCTGAATAAGAATCACATCTATTTCCTTTTCCTGCGCCTTAAAATGAATGATATTCACTAATAATAAAATGCTTAATAACTGTTTCTTCATAAGAATTAATTTACAAGCTGCAAATATAAATTATTTTAGAATTAGTGCTACATTTTTTAATTTTAAATAAAACATTACCTTTGCATGGTGCAAATTACCCAAGACCATTTAGATGAATTAGAATTTCCCAAACTGCTCAGCGAGATTGCCCCCTATGCATATTCTCCTAAAATAGCAGCGGAAATTTTAGAAATCAAGCCTCAGCAAATAGATGTGGCTGTATCTCTCCTGAAAAAAACATCCGAATTTCTCAGTTCTTATGAGAGTGAGAATGCTATTCCCTTTGATGAATACGAGGATATAGAAGAAGAACTCCGCCTCATGCTGATAGAAAATTTCCGCTTGGATGCAGGAGCTTTCATTAAGATAAAAAGAATAACCGAGCAGGTAGGAAAACTGCAGTCTTTCTTCCCAAAATTCACGGAGATTTTTCCTCATCTTTCTGCGGAGGTCAGAGATTTGGAATTCAGAAAAGAAATTATTGATAAAATTTCGGCGGTTTTCAATCGTTTTGGAGAAGTGAAAAATGAGGCATCTCCATCATTAAAGGAAATAAGAGAAGAAATTTCTTCGGCGAAACGCGCTATTCAGGAGAATTTTAATAAATCGCTTACGCACTATGCCCAGCAGGATTTTTTGGATGAAATCCGCGAGAGCATCATAGATGACCAAAGGGTTTTGGCTGTAAAATCGGTGTTCAAAAAGCGGGTTTCGGGCAGGGTTCTCAGCATTTCTAAAACGGGTTCTATTACTTATATCCAGCCAGAAAGCGTGGTAAAACATTACTATCAGCTGAGAGAAAGCGAGGAAAGAGAAAAGAAAGAAATAGACCGGATTTTAAGAAAATTAACAGCAGAAATCGCTGAATTTCAGCCGGAATTATTCAGTTATCAAAAATACATTTTCAGCCTTGATATTACGAGAGCAAAGGCCTTGTTTGCCCAAAAGATAAATGGTGTTTTGCCTAAAATCAACAAGCACAAGTCTCTGAAACTCATCAATGCCTTCCATCCTCTGCTTTGGATACAGAATAAAGCAGAAAACAAGGAGATATTTTCCCAAACGCTGGAATTCACACAGCAGAACAGAATAATCTGTATATCAGGGCCTAATGCAGGAGGGAAATCCATCACTCTTAAGACCGTTGGACTGCTGCAATTGATGGTTCAGTCGGGAATTTTGGTGCCTGTCCATCCTAAAAGTGAAATGTTTTTCTTTGACAAACTCATGACGGATATTGGGGATAATCAATCCATTGAAAATCACCTATCTACCTATTCTTCTCGGCTGAAAAAAATGAGTAAAATAGTAGTAGTAGGAGCTAACCATGCGGGAACAGCTGCAATTAACACAATGCTGGACAATTACAGCGGAAATGAAGTTGTAGTACTTGAAAGAAATTTCAATACGAGCTTTTTAGGATGCGGTATGGCTTTGTGGATTGGAGATCAGATTCAAGGCGGCGGTGAAGGACTGTTCTACAGCAGCCCCGAACAACTGAGAGAAAAAGGAGCCAAGGTCAGCATTAACACAGAAGTTGAAAAAATAGACTTCGATAAAAAAATTATCTATTACTCAAATAAAGAAGACGGAAAAGTGGAAGAAAGCTATGACAAGTTGATATTGGCAACAGGGTCATTGCCGATTATTCCGCCAATTCCGGGCAGAGAATTGGAAAACGTTCAACAGGTAAAACTTTATCAGGACGCTCAAGCGGTTATTGAAAAGTTGGAGCTGGGTGGAATTAACCACGTTACGGTGGTGGGTTCAGGATACATAGGAGTAGAGCTTGCGGAAGCATTCAAGAGAAAAGGCAAGGAAGTTGCATTGCTCGATATAGCTGACGGATGTCT
>ERZ773077.2598-NODE-2598-length-11513-cov-9.804678_pt1 | contig 11513 bp, 8 predicted proteins | sample MGYA00580612_ERZ773077 | MGnify/ENA primary metagenome ERZ773077 (study PRJEB29015, sample SAMEA2737971) | human oral metagenome | biome: human oral; feature: human-associated habitat; material: dental | place: China | collected 2021 ...
CCTGGTGGCCAATCAGCTGATTGGCCACCAGGCACCCTCTGATTTCCTCTCCTTCGTCAGGAGCCGTGGGAGATGCCTCAGTCCTCCGGAGGACGGCGACGCCAGCCCGTGCCGCCCTCCTGCCACGGCTGGGGGCCGCTCAGCGGCCGGTAGTTGACGCCTGCCGCGTCGAAACGCCTCATATGCTCGGTGAGCCGCGCACTGAAGTCCTCGAAGTCGCGGTCACCGGCCTTCGACCATGCCACCTCGGCCAGCGCGCACCCCCTGGGCCAGGCCGCATACTGCATGGCGCGGTAGGTGGGCAGGAACTCCGACCACAGCTGGAACTGGGTGCCCAGGATATGACCGGCGGCCTCCGGGGTGACGCCCTCCAGGGGATCGAAGCTGTAGGCCTTCTCCAGGGTCGTGATGTCACCCTGCCCGTAGGGCTCCTCACGCAGGTCGGACTGGTAGAAGTCGAAGTAGGTGTGGGTGCTGGGGCTCATGATCACATCCATGCCCAGCCCGGCTGCCCTGACCCCACACTCGGCGGTGGTCCATGACTGGCAGACCATCCCGGGAACTGCGCCCTCCGCGATGACCTCCTCCCACCCGATGGGCGTCACGCCACGCTCGGTCAGCCAGTCCCGCATGTGGAGGGTGAACCACCGCTGGATCGACTTCACATCCTCGACGCCGAACTCCTTGGCCCGCGCCGCGACCTCCTCAGAGGCCTCCCACTGGGCTGTAGGCACCTCGTCGCCGCCAATGTGGACGAACCGGGCTCCCGTCGCGTCGATAAGCCGAGCCCAGATGTCGTGGACGAAGTCCAGGGCCTCCGGTGAGAAGTTCAGCACGTTCTCGAAGATCTGCGGGTAGTGGGCCACCCCCTCCAGCGCACTGGGGTCGGTGGCGAACTGCGGATAGGCGGACAGCACCGCGGTGGCGTGCCCGGGGAAGTCGATCTCGGGGACGATCTCAATGCCGCGTTCCCGTGCGTATTCGGCGACGGCGCGGATCTGGTCGAGGGTGTAGTAGCCGCCATGAGGGGTTCCGTCGTCCCCCCACACCCGGTTCGATGTCTTGGATCGCCAGCTTGCCTTCTCCGCCAGCAACGGATATTCATCCACTGCGACGCGCCACCCCTGGTCGTCGCTGAGATGCCAGTGAAAGACATTCAGCTTATGGCGGGCCAGCCAGTCGACGAAGTGGAGGACCTCCGCAAACTGCACGAAGTGACGGGACGAGTCCAGCATGGCCCCGCGCCGGGGGAAGCGGGGGGCATCCTCAATCCGCGCCGTCGCCAGGGGCAGAGGCTTGCCCAGGGGAACCGCATGGACATCGTCAGGTCCCAGCTGCAGCAGAGTCTGGGCCGCCCACTGCGCGCCCCGGTAGTCGGCGGCGATGATGCTCACCCCGTCGGAACGCACCTCCAGGCGGTACCCCTCGGCCGGAAGCCCGGGATCGAATGCGACGACGATGCCCTCCTCTCCCTCGGGCAGCAGCAGCCCGGTGGTGGACGACAGCAGACGCCGAACGCCGAGCGCCGCCTCCAGTTCCTCTGCGCTGGCCCCCTGGGCGCAGCCGACGGCAGTCTGCTCTGTGAGCAGGAAGTGGTCCGTGCCCCACTCAACTGAGTTGGGCAGTGGTATCAGAGCCGGCATTGGCACTCCTTCAGGTCGATCCGTAATGAGAGCGCTTTCACACGGATGCGCCCGGCGGTCTCGCCGACGGTGGTGTGTGCTCCCGGCGCGACAGCCCTGGGACGCATTGCATGAACGCGAACTGGCGGGCCCCGTTGCCCTCAGGTCGGGCGCCCAGCTGACACGAGGATATCGGAAGATCACGGGAGACGACGAAGTGGTCAGCGACGCTTACCCCATCACAGCAGCAGATGGGTTCCCAACGCCTTTACCGCCCACCGCTCATCTCTGGAGACGTTCCAGCTCCCCGAGGGCTTCGATGAGGCCCGCCCTCCACCAGGCGTAGTCGTGGCCGCCGCGAACCTCCCGGTAGCCGAGCTGCGCGCCCTGCTGCAGCAGCGCATCGCGGTAGGCACGGTTCAGGGGCAGCAGGAGGTCCTCCTCCGTCCCGACCTGCACCACCACCGGTCGTGTCACATCGGCCCCGCCCTGCTGCAGAAGCCGCAGCAGGTCTCCGGGCCCCTCGTCGCCCCATCGGCCACCGGCACGATGCCAGAACGACCCCGACTGCACCACGCCTGCTCGCACCAGCTCTGGATGCCGCGCCAGCAGCCAGGCGACGGCCAGCCCACCGAACGACTCGCCTGCGACGACATCTGCATGCAGCACCTCACGACCCAGCACAGCACTGGCTGCCCGCAGCCCTCGCCGCAGGTGCTCAGCCGCATGCTCCGGGGATGTCAGGGCGACGGCCCGCTCCTCTCGGGTTCCAGAGCCGATCTGGACAAGGGTGTGCCGCAGCCCGGCCTCGCGGACGGCAGCGCCCAGGCACAGATCCCTCCAGTACTCCGCATCAAAGCACACAACCACCCGCTCATTGCCAGGCAGCACCCGGACCGTCACACCGTCACAGGACGTCTCCACCCAGCCGTCCACCTCGGACACCGGCCACCCGCTCCAGGGGGCATCCGGGCCATGCCAGACGGAGGCAACACCTCCCAGCGGAGTCGGCATCCGGTGCGGGTTTCCAGGATCGGGGATGCCGCGACGATGCACCTCAAGCCAGCCTGACCGCTCACCTCCGGCGTCGTCGGGGAGCCCGGTGACGTCGGTGAGCCGATAGGACAGGACCGCATCCGTGGGAATGAGGAAGGTGCCGCCGAGCAACCGGGTCCCCGGGACACGTTCAAGGCGACAGGGACGCAGGGTCTCACGGCGGCGGTCAGTGATGCCGTTGAGGTGAACGATCCACTCAGTGTCAGGCTCCGCCTCCGCCAGGAATGTCACCTCCGACAGCTCCGCCCCGCCCCGTGTGGTCGCAGGACTGGTGAGGGGAAGACGCTCCGCCGAGGCATAGAGATCCCCGGCCTGTGAGGCATCAGGCTCCTCCACCAGGCGACGCCACCACTCGGGGCGCACCCGCAGGGGCAGACCGTCCCCGGTGCGGGGTGTGGGGGGAAGCTCGGGATGCTGGGTGAGGGTCATGGCAGCTGCTGGGATCGGCCCGGCACCACCAGCGGCGTTCCGGTGATGGGGTCATTGATGACGAGGCACTCCAGCCCGAAGGTGTCTCGGATGACCTCCGGTGTGACCACCTCGGCGGGTGTGCCCTGTGCGCTGATCTGACCATTGCTCATGGCCACCATGTGGGTGGCGTATCGGGCCGCCAGCCCGAGGTCGTGGAGGACGGCCACCACAGTGCGGCCCTCCCGTCGCAGCCCGTCGCACAGTTCCAGGACCTCGATCTGGTGGGTGAGGTCAAGGAATGTGGTGGGCTCGTCGAGAAGCACGATGGGGGTGTCTTGCGCCAGCATCGTGGCGATCCACACCCGCTGCCGCTGCCCGCCGGAGAGCTGGTCGACGAGCCGATCTGCGATATCCGAGGTGTCCGTCACGGCCAGGGCCTTGGCCACCGCCTCCTCATCGGCATCACTCCAGCGCCGGAAGAAGGTCTGGTGCGGGAAACGTCCGCGGGCGACAAGGTCCCGCACCCTCAGCCCCTCAGGCATCGTCTGCGCCTGCGGCAGCAACGCAAGTCGTCGGGCCACGTGGCGGCTGGGTTGGGCGGAGATGGGCTTCTCGTCGAGCAGCACGGTTCCCTGCGACGGGGGCAGCAGCCGGGCGAGCGCACGCAGCAGCGTCGACTTCCCACAGGCGTTGGGTCCGACGATGGCGGTGAACCCCCCGTCGGGGATCACGAGGTCCACTCCACGCACGATGTCACCGTTGCCGTAGGAAACACTCAGGCCCTGGGCCTCAAGAAGCGGGTTCACAGGGACCTCCGCAGCAGGAAAATGAGTAGGTAGATGCCGCCAAGGGCACTCGTGGCGATGCCGACTGGCGCACGAAGCGGTTCAGGCATCATTTGCACCAGGCTTTCCGCGAACAGCAGCAGCGCGCCGCCGGTCAGGGCGGAGGTCAGGACCGGGACCGCGCGTGTTCCCGCCATTGCTCGCGCAATCTGGGGGGCGGCCAGGGACACGAAGGAGATCGGCCCGGTGCTGGCGATGGCCGATCCCGTCAGAACCACACCGGCAAGCACCATCGTCCGCGTCAGCCGAGGCACTAAGAGGCCGATCTGCGACCCCATGTCAGTGCCGAGGTCCAGAACGGTGAGGTGCCGTGCGCAGTAGAGCACCACCGGCAGACAGGCCAGAAATGCGAGCGTGGGAACCAGCGCATGCTCCCAGGTTCGTGATTTGAGGGAGCCAACCAGCCAGATCTGGGCACCAACAGCGACATTCGGGTCGGTGCGGGTCAGCAGCAGCTCACTCATCGCGTTCCACATCGCGGACAGCCCGATGCCGATCAGCACCATGCGGGAGATCATCGCCGATCCGCTGCCTGAGAGCCAGTAGCCGAGGAATGAGGCGACGGCGCAGCCCAGCATGGCGGCCCCGGAGGTCGCCCACGCGGAGGTCTGGAACACTGTGATGCCGACGACCGCCCCCAGCGCGGCTCCGGTGACCATGCCGATGATCTCCGGGGAGCCGAGGGCATTGCGCGAGAGCGACTGGAACACCAGGCCGGCCAATCCCAGGCAGGCCCCGGTGGCGAACCCCGTCACAGCCCGCGGCAGACGAACAGTCCACAGCACCCCTGCGCGGGAGGAGGCCTCCGGGCCACCGAGAAGCGACTCGACCACCTCCCCTGGGCTCAGCTGGATCTTGCCCGTGACCAGCAGGAACCACGTCAGCCCGAGGCAGGCTGTCATCAGCAGCGTCGCCACCAGAACGGGGCGCGGATACCAGAGGCTGGAGACGGGGCCGAGGCGGAGTCGTCGCCCGGGTGCGAGGCTGTGGCTCACAGTCTCACCACCCGCATCCGCCGGGCCACGAGGACGAACAGCGGACCGCCGATGAGGGCGCAGACGATTCCGGCCGCCACCTCCCTGGGGGGGACGATGACCCGCCCGACGACATCGGCGAGCAGCAGCGTCGCGGCCCCGAACAGGGCGGAGCCAACCACCAGCGGAACGACATTCGGCCCGGCCAGCGCCCGGACCAGCAGCGGGGCCACGAGCCCCAGGAATCCGATGGGCCCGACCAGGACGGTGGCGCAACCACTCAGGATGACGGTGGCGGCGCCGGAGATGGCCCAGGTGAGGCGGGGGTGTGTGCCGAGTGACAGGGCCATGTCGTTGCCGAGGGCGAGGGCGTTCAGGTCACGGCTGAGGGTCAGGGCGACGACCGTCGCGATGATCGCCAGGGCAGCGCACAGCACGATGAGCGGCAGGGGCCTCAGGTTGACGGCACCCGATGCCCATCCCCTGAAGCCCTCGAAGGCGCTGGGAGCGGTGACGACGACCCAGTGGGTTCCGGCAGATGCGACGGCGGACAGCGCGGCCCCGCTGAGGATCAGCCGGAGGGTGTCTCGTCTGCCACTCAGGACACCGCCGACGATGAGCACGAGGACACCAGCGAAAGTCGCCCCACACAGCGCGAGGGTGACCACGGTTCCCGTCGCGGGGGCGGTGAAAAGCATGTAGCTGAGAGCCACCCCGAGGGCCGCCCCGGAGTTGACCCCCAGCAGCCCCGGTTCGGCGAGCGGATTGCGAGTCAGCGTCTGGGTCAGCGCTCCGGCGACGCCGAGTGCCGCCCCCGCCACGATTGCGACGGGGATGCGGCTCAGCCGCAGGGTCCACACGATCGTCTGCCCTGCGGGAGAGGCTTCACCGCCGGTAACGGTGGCCCAGGCCTCATCCAGCGGCACGTCCCCGGAGCCAATGAACAGCGATAGGAAGCCGAGCCCGGCGAGCAGCAGCACCCCGAGCCCGGCAACCTTAATCGTTGGGTGTTTTTTCACGCCGAGTAGGCGGCGACGGCATGCTCCACCAGGTCCCTCGCGGAGTAGTAGTCCAGTTTGAAGGAAGCCTGGCCAAGGGGCTTGACCTGCTTGGACTGGACGCTAGGTATCGTCGCAAACCGCTCGTCCTGCAGCAGAGCGTCAACCTGCTGCTGCTCGTTGCCGACGAGCAGCATCTGCTCGGACTTCAGGTACGTGACAGCCCGCTCTGGGGATGTGAACGCGAAGTCCTTGCGCCCCTTCTCCGGCTCAACGCCGGTGTCGGCGACATCGATGCCGAGCTTCTTCAGGATCAGGGCCTGCGGCGCGGTCGGCAGCCCCACCGACATTCCCTTCTCGCCGTTGTAGACAGCGATGTCGACGGGGCTGGTCGGGGCCTTGATCTTGTCCTTGGCCTCCGTGGAGAAGGCGTCGAACTCGGTGAGTATCTTGTCGGCGTTCTCTGAGAGGTTCAGCATCTGACCCACCTGCCGGGTGACCTCCTCCCAGTCATGGCTGTTGTAGTCAACCACCAGGGTGGGGGCGATCTGATTCAGCTGATCGTAGCTGTCGACGGCGCTGTCGTTACCCGTTGCGGCGACGATGATGACGTCGGGTTTGGCGGCCGTAATGGTCTCGATGTCCAGGTTGCTGCCGGTATAGAGCGACTCCACGCCACGCTCCTCGGCGATCTTGCTCCAGTGGGTGAACCAGCCATTAGCGTCAAGACCAGGGCCATTCGGCTTCGAGCCGCCGGACCCGACGACGGGGGCGTCGATGGCCAGCAGGGTGCCGGTCAACGTCACAGAGGTGGAGACGATCCGCTGTGGCTTGGCAGGAATCTCCGCCGTTCCCTTGGCGTGCTCCACGGTGCGGGTGGCAGCTTCCGAGGACGAGGGATCGGCTGCCGGGGATGAGCCTCCGTCGCCCCCGGTTCCCTGGGAGCCGCAGCCCGCGGCCAGGAGGGTGAACGCCGCTGCGATGGCGACGAGGGTCTTGCGCATGTCTTTGCCTTTCCGTTCGGCCGGGAGAGGTGGGCGAGTCGCGTCACGCAGGCACCCGCCATCGCCGAGAGATTTAGGATTGGATTACCTCAATGATCCCCCACAGGCTATCCCCTGGGCTAGGCCTTGTCCACCATCTGGAACACGCCTGCCACGGCAGCCGTGGCTTGCCAATCACGCTGCGGAAGACCACGCGCACCTACCCCGTCCCCTGCTGAGAGACAGCATGCGCAGTGGCGTCATGAGGGCTATTCACAAGACGCATGACGGCACAGAACTTGGGCAAGGAAGTCAGGCCAGGTAAGCCTCTCAATGAGAGAATTGCGCCTGGCCCGCCGCGGAAGTCATCCAGGATCACTCCCAGAGACAGCCCGCGACGGGCCAGGCATAAGGTGAGGGGATTCCCCTACTTCTACTTCTTCAGGTAGCTGTTGCGGTACAGATCAGCACCACGGGCGTAGTACAGGTAGCCATCCTTGCCCAGCGTCAGCCCGGAGACCCCTTTGGCGATTGGGGTGGCACCGGAGAGATCTCCTGCCTGGAAGGCATAGAGAGCACCACCGATGTACGTCAGCACCTGGCCTTGGTGATAGACCATCCAGCTACGGTTCTCAGCAACAGCCCCACCCTTGGACACGTTCGCCGGCGTACCGACGACCTTCAGGTTTGCGGTGTCAACCTTGAAGACATACTGCCCGGTGGAAGCGTAGAGCGTCCCGTCGTCACCAAAGGTGAGAGCCGTGACAGCGGCCTGCCCTTCCCCTGGGAATGGGTTGAGGATCCGGGTCACCTTGCGGGCATTCACATCAAACTCCACCAGACGGGCCTCCTGGCCTTTCGCCCTGAGGCCATGACCACCACGGATAGTGGTTCCGATGTAGAGCTTGCCATCCTTGTATGCCATGGAGACTGGGGACTGGTCCTTCAGCTGGTCCACGGGAACTCCGTCGGCGTGAGGCAGATTCTTGAAGTCATAGGCGACAGTCTTGCCCTGGGCGTCTTTGACGAAGTCGCCGGTGGAGGCGTCGAAGAAGGCCAGCGCGCCGCCCAGCATGCCGCTGACAGGCACGGTGCCGATGGCGAACTGGTGCTCGCTGATAGGGGCAATTGCGAATGGCCGATCCTGACCGGGCAGCATCTGCTCAGTCGTGTTCTTCGGCTCCTCAAGGTTGCTGAGGGAGTGCACGCTGACTCTCGCATCTGGATAGAACCCGGTAACCAAGTGGTCACCATGAGCGACGATTGCCTCACCCTGACCAGTTGCTGCGGGGATCGTCCGAGACGTAGTTTCGGCCGCTTTGGCTGCCGGGGAGACTTCGAGCAGCGCGGGGGTCGACATATACCAGGAGCCGTAGAGCTTCCCGTTGTCGGCGGCCGTCAGAGACTGGATTGTGCGACGCGCCGGCTCGACCAGGCCAGAGACGAGTTCCGGCCCCTCAGCCCCTGCGCTATAGATGCTCATTCGCCCACCATTCATCTCCGAGGACAAGAACCAGTCATGGTTCACCCAGCTGTTGGGGCTGAGGCGAGGCAGGAGATTGGTGGTCTCGAAGAGCGGGGTCCCAGTCTTCGTCGCAGGATCATACTCCTTAAGCTGAACCGGCCCTCCTTCTGTCGCCTGGAAGGTGTAGTAGACCTTGCTGGCCTCTCCCGGGCGAGTGACCACAGCGCCTGAGGCTTCAGGCACCTCCCAGGTCTCACCACTGGTCAAGTTGTATGCCACAGTTCCTTTTCCACCTTGCATACGCTTGGCGTAGAGAATTCCGCCCTTCACCGTGAGGTAGGGCATCAGCCCGTTCGCGAACATGTTCGCAGGAAGAGGCACGACAGCCTTCTCACCGGTCTTGGTGTCGATCTGGTACACCTGCGGTTTGGTCGTCCCGGTCGACACGTAGAGCTTGCCGTTCTCATAGGAGATGCTGCGGGCGTCATTCTGCCCGGCCTCGACAGGATCAGCGCCTTTCAGGAGGCTCCAGCCATTCGCAGGATGGTAGGCCAGCACATGCCCTCCCAGCCCATCCTTGTTCTGCCCTGCGACATAGACCGTGTCGCCGTCGCCGACGGCCATGTCCCAGACGAACGTCATCCGCCCCTTCACGGCGTCGTATCCTTTAACGCCGTCGGCGCTCAGCTTTGTCACTGAGTCATCCTTGGGGTTGTACTGGTACAGATTCGAGTTGGATCCGATCATCACGGTGCCGTCGCTCAGGGTGGCAAAGCCCCACGGCTGCACATCCTCGTTCGAAGCGTCGAGCTCGAAAGACTTGATCTTCTGCTTCGTCTGCAGATCGACGATGTTCACGACTCCGCCGATGCCACCGGCGACCATCACCCCAACCGGAACACCATTTCTGGTGGTGGTGCCATAGTTGGGGAGGTTCGGCGGGGGTGGTGCGGTTGCCTCCAGCCGCTCCTCGTATTGGGTTACGTCGTCGGCCTGGGCCTGGCTACCCAGAGTCATTACCCCTCCAAGCGTCAGGGCAAAGGCCATGGCTATTCGCAAGAAAGCTCGGGGTCTGGGTTCTTTGGTTGTGCGCATGTCTCACGCTCCTTTGAACAGGTGGTTTCACTTATGTCGCGCCGTTCCTGCCCCCTGACCGTTTCCAGCCCTGGAAGCAGCCGTCTGTGCACACGCTCATCTTGATCGCGGCACGTCTACAACGTTTCACTCAGCGACCTGAAGCAGCTCACCTGCCCCAGAACCGTCCCCCCGGCGAGGGATCTCATCGACACGACGCGCATGACGGCTGAGCCATCCTAAGCAGACGACGCGCCGTACCGGCAAGGCCGCATTGAATCGTTACAGCGTGTTGCGGCAAAGCCTGGCCAAAAGGACGACAAGACAGCTTCCGGCAGCTGCTCACCGGGCAGCCCGACTCCGTCCTGCAGGGCACCCACCTCGCTTTTCAGCGCTTCTGACCATGCGTTCAGCAGAACGTACGGGCAGCCTGATGATCGAGGCTCTGCCTCCCTACACACTGCGGACGGCGGCCTCAATGAGCCGGAGCCAGATCTCACTCGCCGTCGGGTAGCTGGGAACCGCGTGGCGCAGCTGCGCGAGCGGCACCTTCCCAGTGACCGCGACGGTGGCGGCATGCAGCAGCTCCGCCACCTCATGTCCGACGAAGGAGGCTCCGATGAGACAATCGCCGTTGAGGATGAGCCGCGCAACCCCGTCAGTGTCGTCACGCAGCAGCGAATATCCTGCGACAGATTCCATCGGCAGATCAATGACCCGGATTTCAAGGCCCTCACGGCGCGCCACCTCCGCCGTCGGACCGACCTGCGCCACCTGCGGGTCGGTGAACACGACATTGGGGACCGGAGCCAGCGGACCAGTCGGCGGCAGCAACGGCTCAGGCCCTCCGGAGGCCCGTGCGGCGATCAGCTCACCGACGATCCGGGCCTGGTATTTGCCCCAATGGGTCAGCTGCGGCCCACCCGAGACATCTCCCACCGCGTACAGCCAGCCATCAAGCAGATCCACCCCACCCGTCAGGTCATCCGCGCTCAAACCCACCGAGTCAAGCCCGAGTCCCCTGGTCGCCGGACGTCGCCCAGTTGCGACCAGCACCTCGTCGAAGACCATGTCCATCCCGTCGACCTCCAGGATCACAGGCCCGCCATGCAGCCGCCCGGGTTCCGGCGCCTCGACGATCGACTCGCGTCTGGCTGCCCCGAGCCGGGTGTTGAGGCGAATGTCGATGCCACGTTCACGCAGCCCTGAAGCAACAGCCTCCCCGGCGGCGGGCTCCAGTCTGGGCAGCAGGCGATTGCCACGAACCAGCATCGTCACCCTACTTCCCAGCGCAGACATCCAGGTGGCGGCCTCGCAGGCAACCACACCGCCGCCGATGATCGCCAGCCGCTCCGGCGCATCCAGCACGCCAGTGGCATCGCGAGATGTCCAGGGGGATACCCTGGCCATCGCTTCGGGGACAGCCGCGACGCTTCCCGTCGCCAGCACCACCGCGTGCCGGGCAGCAAGCACCTGGGAGCCGGAGTCTGTCTCCACCCCGACGACGCGAGGCCCCATCAGCCTGCCGAAACCCCGGACCACATCCAGGCCGACCGACTCAGCCCAGCCGACCTGTCCGGAGTCATCAAGATGACTCCGCCAGACATCACGTCTGGACAGCAGGGCATCCGGGATGATCCGTGGGCGCTCAACACCCTCCAGATGCCCCGCAGCCTCAGCGACCTCAATCGGCCGCAGCAGAGCCTTACTCGGCATGCAGGCCCAATAGGAGCATTCACCGCCGACGCGCTCCGCCTCAACCAGGGCACACGTCAAACCAGACCCCTCGACGGCATACTGGGCGGCATTCTCACCCGCCGGGCCGCCGCCGATGACAACGACATCAAACTCCCTCGTACTCATATCCTCATTCTGACTGTCATCGGGAACAGGCCACGGAGGCAACGCAGGCCGGGAGTGTTGCCCAGGCTAGGAGGCATACTCAGCCCGCGTTCTCCTCACCGGCCCACTGCAAAAAGCCGGGGCAAGGCTTCAACGACGATCGGAATAAGTAGACTGGCGCAAAATCAATGAGGCTTATTCATAGGGGTGTTTCGGTTTTCCTCAGCTAGCGCTTTGTCCTGA
>ERZ773077.2599-NODE-2599-length-11513-cov-9.012044_pt1 | contig 11513 bp, 5 predicted proteins | sample MGYA00580612_ERZ773077 | MGnify/ENA primary metagenome ERZ773077 (study PRJEB29015, sample SAMEA2737971) | human oral metagenome | biome: human oral; feature: human-associated habitat; material: dental | place: China | collected 2021 ...
AAGTTAAAAGCTGGGGAATTTGATTTCTACAAAAAAATATCAGAATTATATAGCATTGTTTTTACCGACAGAAAATTCGTAGGTTCTACCCCTCGTTTTGATATTTATGAAAAAACTACTGCCCCCGATTTCTTTTTAAACGATGGCAAGAACGACTATGAACTCTCTGAAATGTCGGCTGGTGAGCGTGCTATCTTTCCTATTCTAATGGATTTCGCGCGATATAACATCAACAATTCTATCATTATTATTGATGAAATAGAATTACACCTGCACGCCCCTCTGCAACAGGCTTTTATACGTGCTTTACCTAAATTAGGACAGAACAACCAATTTATACTTACCTCGCATTCTGATTATGTTACCACTATGTTTGAGGAGAACCAAATTATTAAGCTTAACTAATGAAAATTATCAACCTATACTGCGAAGGAAAAAGAGGTAACCACGACTTTGCCACAAAATACCTCGATCTTGTAGCGTTAAGAACTATCATAGAACAACATTTTTAGTATAGCAAAAATTGCTTTTGGTATAGAAAAAACTACTTTTTACCCTTTGTAATTCCTTTTGCACTACCTTTGCCTCTGTAATACTAAAATCTTCATTATAGTGAAAAATACAATAACCCTTATAGCTCTATTGGTTGTAGTGAGTGCTTTTGCACAAATTAGTGTAAAAGCAGAGTATATAGGCAATTCTAAATTCTACGATGCCGTAGCCGATACGAATACGGGCGATGGTTCGGCTACTATTTATTCGGCAAGTGCAATGCTGCCCCTCTGGATACAAGCACCCGATGAAGAAGACCCCTATAAGCGTGCTACCGTTTGGGGCGTTGCTCTTAGCGGTACTTTTGTAAAGATGGACAATCAAAACTTTCCTATAGGGAAAGAACTGCCTTCGCAAGTGATGAACTTGGGAGCAACCGTGCTTCACTTACGTCCGTTGAAAGAGCGTTGGTCTATGCTGATGGCTCTGGGTATAGGAAGCTATACCCCTGAAAATCAATTGTCGGCTATTCATATAGGCGAAAATGTTTTGGCTAATGGGGCTTTGGTATTCGTATGGCATTGGCACCGCAACCTCGAAATAGGAGGTGGCGTAGCGCTGAACAATAGTTTTGGTTATCCTATGGTGTTTCCTGCATTTTACCTCAAATACAAAGGAGGTTTTTCCGATAAATTCACTATAGACGTCAGTCTGCTTGATGGGGCAAAAGTAGCTTTTGGCTACAACTACCACAAAAACCTCAGCTTAAAATTAGCAACCTATGTAGGCGGATATGCAGCCTATTTAGAGCGCAATGCACAAAAAGAAATTTTCACCCAGCAAAACATTATTACAGGCTTACAACCCGAATTTAAAATAGGAAAACACATAAGTATTCCTATTACGGCTGGAGCTATCTTTTTGCGTACAGGACGATATACAAAGCGAGCGCTTGGTGCGATGTTCGAGCCAGAAGCCAAGAACGAAGACGGCACTGTCCGTTCAAGTCAGTTCAATCCTGCTTTTTACTTCTCAGTAGGAATCACGATTAAGTAGCAATTAATAAGATACAAACATCAAAGGAAGTGGAAAGATACAATTTCTATAGTATTAATTTAAAAACACATATAAAAATGAAAAAAATTATTATCTTTGTAGCCTTGATAGCATTCACTGCTACGGCTACAGCACAAGTAAAATTTGGCGTCCATGCGGGTACTGGAATTGGATTGATGAGCAAAGATGTTCACGACGACCGATATGAAGGACAAAACAAAACGGACAAAGAGCCTTTTAGCACCTCTTCTTATGGTGGTTTCTTTGTTGAAATCCCTGCTTCTGAGAAATTATTGTTAGATCTTAGGGCAATATATACCAATTATTCCACTATAGGAAAGGGAAAAACAATACTTCACAGAATTGATGTGCCTCTGGCTATCAAATACGATATCAGTGGGTTACATCCTAAAGTAGGAGGCTATGTGAGTTATATACCTGAGGTTACTCCTTTTGAAAACAAATACCGTTCATTAACCAGAAAGGATATTGAAAAATTTGACTATGGGGCGCTCTTAGGTTTGGAATACAACTTCAACGAAAAATTCTTTATAGAAACCAATTTCTACTTAGGATTAGCCAATCTCCTTACCAAAGATCCTCGCCACAGTAGCGACTATTTGCGCACACGCTCTATCCTTATAGGAGTAGGATACAGATTTAATGAATAATGATTAATGGTTAATGAATGAAAATCCATACATATTTTTAAAGAACAATCTCTTCTTGCAGTTCCTTATTGCCGATAGATTTCGTATCTATCGGCATATTGTGGCTTGTAGCTCATTGTTGCTATTTTATACACTAGGCAGACAATGGGGTGATTACGAAGGAATGATAGACCATTGGGATTGGATAGAGAAATGGTTGGGGATTACCGCTACTTTTTACCTAAATATGTATGTGCTTATTCCACGTTTTTTCTTCAAAGGAAAGCTTGCTACTTATATCACCCTCCTCTCGCTATGGGTACTTTTTATGTTGGGTTCTACCTATTATCTCAATTTTGTACTATGGAAAGAGTATATGATAGGAAGAGAAATCAAAATAGCATCAGAAACTCCTATTTCTGTAGCACTTTTTTCTACTATGGTATATGTAGTACCCTTTATAATGACTTCTACGCTTATCAAAACCTTGCAAGTATGGGTAAAAGATAGCGAGAGGATGCAAGAATTGGAACGACAAGCCACTGAAAGTGAACTGCAAGCCCTAAGAAGCCAAATACAACCACACTTTTTGTTCAATATGCTCAACAGTATCAACACATTGTTGTATATCGACCCCGAAAAAGCCTCTTATACCATCACAAAACTATCCGATTTCTTGCGACATTTACTCTATCAATCGCACGAAGAACAGGTTTTTCTCAGTTCGGAACTGCGTTTTTTAAGCGATTATCTCTCTTTGGAAGCAATGCGTCGTGATGATTTTACTTATGAACTTACCTATGACGAAAAGAACATACAAGGCATACAAATTCCCCCTAATATTCTGCTTATCTTAGCAGAAAATGCTGTAAAACACAGTGTTGACAGCCTCTCCCCTACTTATATTTATATGAAATGTGAGGAAAAAGAAGGGCTTCTACACTTTTCAGTACGCAATTCGGTACCTTTAGAGCCTCATCGCAAACACAAGTGTAGTGGAATAGGCTTACCCAACCTAAATCGGCGATTGGAATTGCTCTATGGCGAGCGTTTTAGCTTGTCGCAAGAGCGTTTGCCACAAGAATATATAGTAACCTTAACTTTGCCCTTATGAATTGTTTGATTATAGACGACGAACCTTTGGCGCGTATCGGGATGGAGCGCCTCATCAGGCAATACAGCAACTTGAAGGTAGTAGGCACTTTTAAGAATGCGGTAGGCGTTACCGACTTCTTAAAAAAGAACGAAGTGCACTTGCTCTTCTTAGATATCGAGATGCCAGGAATCAACGGTTTGGAACTGGCTAAAATCCTACCCGAGCAAACACTCGTTATCTTCACCACAGCCTACAGTCAGTATGCTTTAGAGAGTTATGAGGTAGATGCCCTTGATTATTTAGTAAAGCCCATCACCCCTGAGCGTTTCAAAAAGGCTGTTGCCAAAGCCGAAAGTTATCACCAGTTGCTCTCTGAGCAAAAAACCGATTTAGAAGCTACTGATACTCAATACATCAGCATCCGTGCTAACAGAAGGAACTACCGTATTGCACATAACGACATTCTATACATAGAAGCTCTAAAAGATTATGTGATTATCCACACCTTCACCGATCGTTACATCACGTGTATCAACCTCAAAAACATACATAGCCAGCTTCCTGAATCGGTATTTGTACGCGTGAATAAGAGTTATGTAGTAAATACACAACACATTACTTCCTACACCCACCAATTTGTATATATAGGGGATACCGAAATCCCCATCGGTAGAACGTATGAGGTTATTGAGAAATTGGGAAATTAGCTAATTTACTAATTATTTTCGTATCTTTGCCCCTAAATCATCAAATTCAAATCCAATGAAAAAGATTTTTTTATTCTGTTTAGCCCTTGTGGGCTTTGTAGCTACAGCTCAAACATACGAATTTAAAGTCGTAACTGCTGTAGAATCGGTCGTGCCTTATGGAGTCGGTCGTTCTCGTTTGATCTCAACTAACGATGAGCGCAATTACAAGGATTTCACCACCACCCGTTCAGAAGAAGGGGATGAACGTAACAAAAGCGACCGTGATGAGATTCGTGTAAAAGGTTTTGACGAAACCAAGTTGTTAAACTTCTTTAACCTCGGAGGGATTCGTTTCCAAAATATCGCTGCCAACGATGCTCTTATCACTTCCAAACTCAATGCGATGAGTGAAGAGGGATGGGAACTCGCCTTTGTTAGCAGTGGTGTAGAAAGTAATTCAGGTAAAGACGATTCCACAGGGCTTTTTATCACTCGTTTTGTTTTTAAGCGATTAAAAAAATAACCTTTTAATTAGCAGATGTAAGATCACAAAATTCCTGCTTGTAGGCTGAGCTTACAAGCAGGAATTTTATATAACTAATATATTGACTAATTATCTACACAAGTTTTCTAACTACTAACTGATATTATAATTAGCAGTTATTGAATATTTTAAATGTTAAAATTTCCTAATGTTTTTTGTTGCGTCATTTTTTAGCAGTACTTTTGCTGCTGAAATGTTTATTTTTTAGCCATACACAATGGCTTTTATAGATTTAACTTAAATTTGAAAAAATGCAATCATTAAAAAAACAATGGGTAAAGTGTTGTACACTTTTCCTTTTGCTATTTACAGTAATGGTTAAAGGGCAGGTAGTAAGCGTTCTTACCGAAAGCCCTGTACACATTGCTAACACTGCTGATTTTTCAGCAGGAGTAGTAACAATTACTTTCAATATGCCGGCAGGCAAAACAAGTGGGGAGCTGGAGGTAACACTACCCGCTGGTATTGAATATGCTCAAGGGCTAACGGTTACTGGAGGTACTGTTACGTGGAAAGCGGGCTCGGCTCCTAATAAGCCCGTATTTACTATTAGCGGTGCTGGAGCTGTAGTAACTGTAAGTTTTAAACGTAAAGTTACTAAAGCTGTTTTGTCTAACCCCGATTTTGGTGAAGGCTTTTTAGACACTGCTGTTTTAAAAATAGACGGTGCAAGTACACCTGCTAAACACAATGATACAAAGTACCAACTGCAACGCCCAACGCTTGCTGTACAGTTTACTGGAGCAGCGGGATCAGAAGATATAGGAACCCATACCAGAACTTTTACCATTCGCAATACAGGTAATGGTATAGTAAAAGATGTCTATTTTTCTGTAGATTACCCTGCCGATGTAACAGGAAATGGTTTTTGGCATAACAATACCAAACTTACATCGATGACCATCAATGGGAAGACGGTATATAAGGTATCCAATGTAAATTTAGCAAATAATGCCTTTGTTACAATTACTGAGAATTACACAATCAGTAAATGTAGTAATGCTATGCAAAATATTTACTATGCTCATTGGGGTAAGGATAATGAGATTTTTGAAACTACTTCAAACGCTAGAAATATAGAAGTTAAAACAGGTACGCCTTCCATAGAGTTAGTTGAAAATAATACTAGCACCTATTTTGAATGGGGTGATGGACTTATGGGGAATACTTTAGGTACTTTTACTTTGAAGTATAAAAACAATGGTAAGGGAGAAAACCCCACTGCCTATAACGTAGTCCTTGATCTACTTGAACGCTGGAATGGGCAAACTTTTGTTAGTTTTAAACCTACCAACATTAAGTTAGTAGCTGCAGATGGTACTGAGCTTACCATTCCGCAAACTGCTATTAGCCGTCCTAATGGAACAAATGGAAAAATTGCGATAGATTTTAGTAAAATTACAGCTCTAAAAACTAATGATGCTACCTATGGCAGTAAGGATTTTGGCTTTACTGATGAAAATGGAGACGGTTTTAGAGCAGAACTAAAAAAAGACGCTGCCTTTACGCTGCGTTTTGATTACATAAGAAACCAACCGATAAATTGCTTAATGAGTAGTGCTAATAAGGATTTGAGCATATCTCCTTTTACATATTTACATACTAAAAATGTGTGTGGAACTACTATAACTCCTAAAGAAGCTCCTGTACATTCATATACCTTTACACGATTGTTAAGTAGTGTAGGTGATGGTTCAAAATTCCCTATTCAGTTGTTCCACAATGTAGCTACAGCAGGTTATGTTATAGCAGCTTATAATACAACAGGCTTTGCCGCTACCGAACGCACAAAAGGAAATAACAACAAAAATAACGACAATAGATTTAAATACCAAATTAAACTTCCTGCAGGAGTAGCTTTAAAAAATATCAAATTCTATAAAGCTAATGCTTATGGTACTTCTACCGAAGCTCCTATAAATTTGGGTAATGCTGCAGCAGGAAGTACTTTTAGCTATACCACAGCCGACTCTAAATTTGGATATATTAGCTTTGATATAGTATTAGAAAACTGCGCGGGTAGCAGTGTAGAATTTGATTACTCTGCTTGGTATTTAGATAAAAATGAAAAAACTAATACTTATGCTGAAGTACCTCTGGTTTGTGTAACGAATAAATCAATAATGACAATTTGTTCAAGCCCTTGTGGTTTGAATGGTCCTGAAATGTTAAGCACTAAAGTAGAACGTGCTGACAACTCTTATGGATGGACTGACCATAATATGACTACTCGCACTCAACGCTCTCAAGTATCTGAATTGCAACGCCAACGCGCCTTGTACTTAGATGACATCGAGGTAATTTCTACGGGTAAACAGCTAAATGTTACTACAAAGAACTTGTATTACCACACTTCATTTGCTAAAGGAGCTGGTGTAACACCTAAATCTATCACTTTCAATACAGCTACTCATTCAATTACTTTACAAGCAAGTAATACTATAGTTACCAAAACTACTGTAGGTGAAAGAGATTACTTCCTTTGGAATCTTACTTCTGCCTTGCCTTCAGCAGGTATTCCTGCTAATGGCACTTTCACAACTGTAGCCACTTATCAACTTACCAATGGAGAAGAAAAATATTCAAATTCTAAAGATATTGAATCAGGAGGGGATAGCTTTTACTATCGCTTAAACGATCCTACTACTGATACAGCTATCAATGCTCAAGGTTTTCATACTGCAGAAATCCACTGTGGAGCTAAATTATATGCTACTTTCTATTTTGCAGGATTATATTCAACTGTTGCTACTAATGATTATGATTTGTCTGGCTGTGAAATTAAAGATATTGGTGGTTGGCAAGTACATACTGCGCGTAGGTTTAACACAGGAGGTACTTACTTTACTGATGAGTTCCGCCCTGCTCGCCTTGTCAAGAAAGTAACATTCACTGTTCCTAGCTCAGTAAACTATGTGGATAAGGTTACTTATATGTATAGAACAAAGTATCCTAATGCTACACAGATAGATATACCTATATCAAATTTTGTATTAGAAAGTGATAATGGCACTTATAAAGTGTATAGTTATACCAATCCACCTAAAGGGCAACCAGGACATTTACCTGTAGGTGAAATTTCAGTAGATAACTACTATGATAGTTATTTTAAAACTTGGATGCAAGCTACTTGCAAAACTAAAGTTGTAAAGAACTTAAATGAGGCTAAAGCTGCTAATATGTTAGTAACATCTAAATTGGAATACGAGGATTTTTATTACCATTATGCAGCACGAGGTGGACAAAAAATTACTTCAGGTGAGATTCCTGAAAACAAAATGCCTCTATATTTTAAAAATGTACCAAGTATAGATATTACTCCACAAACCGCTTTATCTGTAAAAGCTAGTAAAAGAGAGCAAATATTAGAATTTAAACTGTCTAACAATTCATTCTCAGATGCTCCTTATGCTTGGGTCTCTATTCCAAATATAGCAGGTGTAGATATACTTTCTCTAACCGAAATCAGCAGTACTAAAGCACACGTGTATACTTATACTGCCCAAAGTAACATTTCGGGTGAGCAAATGTTCTTTTTAAGTGACAAAGGAGGTAATGGTACGATTGCAAAAGGTGAAAATCGTTATTTCCGTGTAATTTATAAAATTACTAACTGTGAGGCTCCTTTACACACGCTTAAACTATATGCTGGTTGGAACTGTAACAGCAACCCTACTTCGGGCTACCAAAGCACTTGTAGCGACAAGAGTCTTACTTACAACATTACTGTAGCTAAGAGTAGAAAAGAAATAGAGCCTGATGCCAATAACCCTGGTCAAAATAAACCTGATAAAGTAGGTACCATCCCAATGTGTACAGCTACCCCTTATAGTTATATTATCAACAGTGCTAGTGAAGGAGATATCTACGATGCCAAATTGGTAGTAACTCAAGGTGCGGGTATTAGTTTCAGTGATATTGAAGTAGAATACCCTCTCAATAGTGGTCAGAAATATTATGAAAACACTGGAAGTAAACGCTTAGTACATACCACTGTAGGTAACACTCATACTTTCGATATTAGTAATATATTACCTGGTGGCAGCCTCCCTGGCTCAATATCAGAACCCAATGATGCTAATCAAAGGAAGTTTAAACTTACTTTCAAAGTAACTCCTGATTGTGATTTCACTGCCGGATCTTCATTTGATATAGATATTGAAGGTAATAACCTTTGTGGCAAACCAGCTGCAGGTGATAAAACACGTGCTATTATAGCAGGTATTACTGGAGTAAACATCAGTGAATACAGCATTAATCTTGACAATTTAACTTATGTAAATGGTAATGGTTCTGCTTGCGATACGGGAGTTACTTATCGCACTCGTGTAACTGTAAACGCTAGTAATCCAGCCTTTGAAATTGGCGACAATGCCCGCTTGCGTTTCCGTATCCCTAAAGGATATGAATTTGTATCAGGAGCAATACAATCACGCTCTTCTGGTACTTCTTGGACTGATCCTGCTCGCAAAACAGCAGAAGATAAAGATGTGCGCAATGAAAGAGAAATTTCAGTAACTGTTCCTAAAGGAATGAAAAATGCTGATTATTTCGAGTATAATGTCACTATCAAACAGAAAGATAATGCAACTATAGATTGTGCAACTCCTAAAGAACTTAGTGCTTTCACAACAGATACAGTTACAGGAGTTACTTGTGCAACGGCTCAAGGAGGCAAATGTGGCACTTTCATAGTGAACTCTTCTCCTCGTCGTTCTATTGTAATTAAAAATGAGCGTCCATCGTTGTCATTTAGCAATGTAGCTGTAAGTTCTAAGGCTGAAAACAACAAAGAGAAAATCACTGTAACATACAAAATCACTAATGGGGCTACAGCATCGGCTACCCTTACGGCACGTCCTGTAGTGGCTAGTTTATACTATGATGCTAACAACAATGGTGAAGTAGATGCTAATGATACTAAACTTTCTACTTACACTAGTACAGAAACTTTAGCCAATGGTGCTACTTCAGCCGAAAGAAGTTTCAGCCACTTAGTTGATGCTGACAAAGTATGTAGATTGTTATTAGCACTTAAAAATGAAGATAATGTTTGCCTTTGTGGTGATGTAGTAAGTGCGTTGCCTGCACCTACTACTATCGAAGGTCTTACTCAATCATTTACTACTTGTGCTACTAGCAGTATAACACTTGCTTATCCAGCAGCAGCTGCTACCTACACCGGTTATACGTGGAGTGCTGTAAGTCCAGCTAACGCCTTAGGTTATTTGTCAGCAAATAATGTAGCTACTCCTACATTCTTGTACAATGGTGCAAACATCACCTCTCCTCTTGTGGTTACTTATAAACTTACATTGAAACGCTATCACGGTTGTGAAGCTGTTCAAACTGTAACTGTACAAGTAAGTCCTCAAGGAATAAACTTAACAACTCCAGCTCCTTTGGTAGTAAACTGCAAAAATGCTACGGCAAGTATCACTCAGTGGCTCAACGCTGCTTCAGCTGCCGATACCTGCGGAAATGCGGCAAGTGTTACTCATAATTACGACACTGTAAAACCTGCCGACCTTTGCAATAACAGTGGTATTGTAACTGTAACCTTTGTAGGTAAAGATGCTTTGGGCAACACTGCTACCCAAACTCGCACCATTACTTTGGTAAATATAGATGCAGTAAATGACACATTTACTGTTACTCACGGATTAGTAGCAACCACTACTACCGACAGTGTTCTTAATAATGATAAAGTGGGTACTCGCACAGCTACTATAGGCACTGTAAGTTTAACTGTCATTACTCCAGCAGTAGGAGCTGCAGGTTCTGCAACACCTACACTCAATGCGAATGGTACAGTTACTGTTCCAGCAGGAACTAAATCGGATACTTATTATATTGGATATAGAATTTGCAGCACTGTTGCAAGTATATCAGTTTGCGACACAGCAACAGCTACTATTATAGTGGGCACCCCTACCATCACCGCTGATCCTGATACCTTTACTATCACTACTGGTACTAGCACTAAGTCAGTACTCGATAACGATAAGATTGGTACGGCAACAGCTACTACCAATACCGTAAGTATTTCAGTAGTTACAGGCGCTACTCCTAAACAACCAGGTACTAACACACCTACTTTGGATAGCGACGGTAAAGTAACTGTTCCTAACAATACCCCTGCAGGTACTTACACTATTGTTTATCAAATATGTGATAAGTTAAATAGCGGAAATTGTGCTACTACCACAGCTACTGTTGTAGTGGGTACAACAACACCTACAGCTCCAGTTCCTGTAGCAGTTGATGACAGAGCAACTACACCACTCAATACGCCGGTAACTATCAACGTATTAGGCAATGACACCCCTGAAGGTGCTACACCTAATGTTACTACCAACCCTGCGAATGGTTCAGTATCGGTAAATAGTGATGGCTCTATTGAATACCGCCCTCACACCGACTTTGCAGGTACTGATACCTTTGTATACGAGCTTTGTAATGCTAGTGGTTGTGCAACTGCAACTGTAACCGTGGAGGTAATAAAAAGTATTGTTGTCTACAACGCTATATCGTTGAGTAGTGACAAGAACGACCACTTCCACATAGCAGGTATTGAAAGTTACCCTAACAATGTGGTACGTATTTACAACCGTTGGGGTGTGAAAGTATGGGAAGCTGAACATTACGACAATATTCGAAATGTATTCAAAGGCATTTCTAACGGACGTGTAACTGTAGAAGCTCCTAACAAACTTCCACAAGGTACTTACTATTATGTAATTGAATACACCGATGAGCGTAACCAACAACAAAGCAAAACAGGTTGGTTGTATATCAAGAAATAAGCTCTAGGTATCCACGCTTAAAAAGATTAAAAGCGTAAAATAACAACTCCCCGCTTGTAAATGATACGAGCGGGGAGTTGTTTCATAATTTACACATTAGCTAATTTGTCAATTATTTTCGTACTTTTGTCTTTTCAATAAATCTCCTAAATAAAATGAACTCTTTTGTAGCCTTAGACT
>ERZ773077.2600-NODE-2600-length-11512-cov-3.594833_pt1 | contig 11512 bp, 1 predicted proteins | sample MGYA00580612_ERZ773077 | MGnify/ENA primary metagenome ERZ773077 (study PRJEB29015, sample SAMEA2737971) | human oral metagenome | biome: human oral; feature: human-associated habitat; material: dental | place: China | collected 2021 ...
AAATATCTGGGGTGGTTGGTGGTGGCGTTACTGGTACTTCATTAGAATCCTTAGTGATGTCAGGATTGTTGTTGATCATGTAGTTGGCCTTGTTAGGAATCTTGACGCCATCATTAGTAATGTAGGCAGCAAGGCTCGCGCCAGCTTTGATCTTAGCCTTGAAGGTTACCTTCACGCTCTTGCCTGGGTTCTTAGTTACTTGGTCTTGGGTCAATTTCACTACTAAGCGTTTAGTATCTTGTTCTTCAGAACCAACAGTCTTCTTAGCGTCAACTGTTTCGACACTTGCTTCAGTGGTTACATCTTTACCATCCAATTCAACGGTCGCAGTGCCATCGAATTCCAATACTGGTTCGAGGGTATCGCCGATTTCGAACATGTAGGCATTGTTTGGTACCTGAGTTTCGAGAGTGTAAGTGAAGGACTCTTCGCGTGTTGCTAAGTTAGCGCTAAAGTCGTTGTTAACTTTCTTCTCGATATCTGGTGTGCTTGGTGGTGGGGTAACTGTTACAGTGTTAGACTCAACATCTGGACGATGGTTGACGCTGTAACGCGCCTTGTTAGGCACACGAGTTACGCCATCAGTTGCATCAATGTATGGAGCTAATTGAGCTGGGGTCAAACCTGCCTTAAGCTTAGCTTGGAAGGTTACAGTTACAGCTTTCTTAGCGTTATTGATTGCTTGTGCTTCGGTCAATTCCACTTTAAGCGTGCTAGTTGCTGCGTCAAAGGTTACTTGACTTGCATCGATTGCATCGTCACCTAACTTAGCTTCAACTGTGCTTACGTCACCCGCAAGTTCGAGGACTGGATCCAAGGTATCGCTGACTGCAAAGGCAGTTGCGTTAGCTGGAACAACAGTTTGAATCTTATAAGTAAATGGTGATTCTTGAGTTTCAAGAGTTTCTGCTTGCTTATCGTTAACAGTCTTCTCAATCTTCTCTTCGCTTGGTGGTGGTGTTACGGTTACTGGGCTAGACTCTTTCTTGAATTCGTTGTTGATCAAGTATTGAGCCGTGTTAGGCACCTTAATTTCACCGTTAACGATGTAGGCACTGAGGTTAGCCCCTTGTCTGATCTTAGCCTTGAATTCAACATGAACAGCTTGACCAGGTTTCTTAGATGCTTGATCTTGTGACAAGTTGACAGTCAGTACTTGACCGTTGATTTGTACATCCGTGATTGCTTCGCCACCAACTGTTGCAGTAACAGCGGTTGCGTCGCCCACGAATTCCAACTCAGCCTTGAGTTCGTCGGTGATAGTGAAGGTAGCAGCGTGTGTAGGCACTACTGTGTCAATGGTGTAGGTGAATTCAGCTTCTGGCGTTGCCAATTGCTCATCAACCTTACCGTTAACCTTCTTGTCGAGATCTGGTTGAGAAGGTGGTGGTGTGATATGTACGGTGTTAGAGTCTTTCTCTGGTTGATGGTTGACACTGTATTTAGCAGTGTTAGGAACCATGATGACGTTGTTGTCAATGTAGCCAGAGAGGTCAGCGTTTGGACGAACTTTTGCGTTGAAGCTCAAGTGAAGAACTTTGTCTGCATTGTTGAGAGCTTCTTCTTCAGTCAAGGTCACAGTTACTTTGCCAGCAGTGTCATCTTTGACGATGTGGTCTGCGCTGAGGTCCTTGCCATCCAAGGTCGCTGTTGCTTCGCCGTCAAATTGTAATTCAGGCACGAGGGTATCACTTACATAGAAGGCAGTTGCGTTCTTAGGAACCGTTACGTCAACTGTGTAGTTGAAGACTTGGTCAGCCGCATCTAGTTTCTTGTAGTGAGCGCCGTCAACTTTCTTCTCGATAGTGGTTTCAGTTGGCGGAGGAGTTACCGTTACACGGTTAGAATCCTTGTCGAATTCTGGTTTGTTGTTGATGTGGTAGGTTGCCTTGTTAGGTACCTTGATGACGCCATTTTCTACGTAGTTACGTAAGTCAGCATTGTCACGAATCCGTGCTTGGAAGGTGAGTTTAACTGGCTTCTTAGCCATCGCAGCTTGTTCTGGAGTTAAGTTCACAGTCAACAATTGGTCTTGAATCGTGATTTGGCTTGCGTCGATAGCAGTACCGTCTACAGTTGCAGATGGCGTGCCTTCGAATTGCAAGACAGGATCTAATTGGTCAGTGATGTTGAAGACAGTGGCATTTTCAGGAACAGAAGTTTCAACTGTGTAAGTGAAGACTTCGTTTTCTGCATTCAATGTGTAATCTTCAACGTCGTTAACCTTCTTAGTGATGTCAGGACGGGTTGGTGGTGGCGTTACCGTTACTGGCTCAGATTCCTTACGCATGTTAGGTTGGTCGCTGAGGTCGATACGGTAAGCTGCCTTGTTAGGTACGCGTGTTACGCCATCAGTTTGAGAAATGTATGGCTTCAATTCTTCTAAGGTTACGCCTTCTTTGAAGCGAGCCTTGAAGGTGATGCTTACCTTCTTACCAGCTTTAGCTTGTACTTGTTCACGAGACAAGGTCACAGTCAAGAGACGGTCAACCGTTGTCACGTTAGTGATAGCTTCGCCATCAACAGTTGCTTCAACTGGAGTGCTGCTGAATTGAAGAACTGGCTCGATTGTATCGGTCACTTCAAATTCAGTTGCGTTTGTAGGAACGAGAGTTTCTACCTTGTAAGTGAATTCTTCTTCTGGCGTTAATACGTCATAGTGAGTCGTATCATTTACAGTCTTAGTGATTTCTGGCGTTGTAGGTGGTGGGGTAACCGTTACTGGTTTAGATTTCACCTTCAAGTCAGGGTTGTCATTAATATGGTAAGAACCTTCGTTAGGAACCTTGGTGCGGCCATCTGTCTTGTCGATGTACTTGTCTAAGTTCGCGTTCTCACGGATCTTAGCCTTGAATTCGATATGGATTGCCTTACCAGCGTTCTTCAAGACTTCTTCTGCAGTGAATTTCACGCTCAAGGTTTGACCTGCCTTCGTGATTTCACCAGCGGTTTGGACGCCGTCGACTGTTGCCACTACGTCGCCTGTACCGAAGTCTAATTCATCTACTAAAGTATCGGTTACTGTCATCGCCGTAATGTTACGTGGCATTTCAGTATCGAGTTTGTAGGTGAATTCTTCGCCGTCAGCCTTCAATTGATAGCTTTCTGCATCGTTAACAGTCTTCTTCAAGTCTGGCTTGGTTGGTGGAGGAGTTACTGTTACAGTGTTAGAATCAACATCTGGAACGTTAGGAATGTTGACACCATAAGATGCCTTGTTTGGCACGCGTTCAGTGCCGTCTTCTGCGGTCGTGTAGCTAGACAAGTCCGCATCTGCCTTGATTGCAGCCTTGAAGGTTACTACAACTTCTTTCTCAGCTGATTTCAAGACTTCTTCTTGAGTTAAGGCTACGGTTACGACTTGACGGTCGCCGTCAGCTTCAACCTTGATTTGGTCAGCAGCGATTGCCTTGCCGTCTAAGGTTGCTGTTACGTTGCCTTTAACTTCTAAGACTGGTTCAAGACGGTCAGTTACCTTGAATTCAGTGATGTTGCGTGGAACCTTAGTCTTAACAACATATTCGAATTCTTCAGCCTTGTCATTGAGTTGGGCATGTTCTGCACCATTGACAGTCTTAGTGATTGGTGGAGTGGTTGGTGGTGGCGTTACTGTTACTGGTTCTGATTCTTTGAAGATGTTCGGATCATCGTTAACGATGTACTTCGCGGTGTTAGGAACTTTCTCAGTGTTGTCATCTGCGGTACGGTAGTCTGTTAAGTCTGCGTTAGCGCGGATGATTGCCTTGAATTCAACGTGAACTGGTTTGCCTGACTTAAGGGCTTCGTCACGAGTGAATTTGACAGTCAAGGTTTGACCTTTCTTAGTGATTTCACCAGTAGTTTGTACGCCATCTACTGTTGCGATCACGTCACCAGAACCGAAGTCTAGAACAGGTTTAAGTTCGTCGGTTACAGTGAAGGCTGTCGCGTTTTGTGGGATGGTTGTATCAATCTTATAGGTGAATTCTTCGCCAGCAGCTTGTAATTGGTAATGACTTGCATCATTTACCGTCTTAGTGATAGCTGGTGTTGATGGTGGTGGAGTTACAGTGACAGGGTCAGACTCAACTTCTGGCTTGTTGTCTACTTGGAAGGAAGCCTTGTTAGGTACCTTAACAGTAGGGTCAGCAGCTGAAGAGTAAGCAGAGAGATCTGCATTGTCCTTGATCTTAGCATTGAATTGTACGTGAACTGGTTTTTCAGCGTTCTTCAATACTTGTTCTTCGGTCAAGGTCACCGTAATCTTCTGACGAGTCTTGCCGTCTACGTCCACATCTTCAATTGTGATTTGGCTTGATGGAATTTCAGTACCATCGATGTTAGCAGTAACTGAACCGTCTACTTGTAAGACATGTTCCAAAGTATCCAATACGCGGAATGCCTTAGCATTACGTGGAACAGTGGTGTCAATCTTATAGGTAAATGGAGTGGTTGCAGTTGCTAATTGATCTGCCGCCTTGTCATTAACAGTCTTCTTAATAGAAGGAGTTGATGGTGGTGGCGTTACGGTAACCGGCTTGGTTTCTTTCTCAAGTTTAGGGTTATCGTTGATTTGGAATTTAGCAGTGTTAGGAACTTTTTCAGTGCCGTCTTCAGCAGAGCGGTAAGCTTCTAGGTTAGCACCGTCAACAATCTTAGCTTGGAATTCTACGTGGACTGGTTTGTCTTGGTAGTCTTTCAATTCTTGTTCGTTGAGGGTTACGGTTAAGGTCTTACCAGAAACAGTGATTTGGCTAGCCGCGATTTGGTGGCCGTCAACTGTTGCGGTTGCAGTCCCTACAAATTCAAGAACGTCTTTGAGTTCGTCGGTGATCTTGAAGGCAGTTGCGTTGAACGGAACCTTGGTATCAATCTTGTAGGTGAATGCTTCTTCTGGAGTTGCTAATTGATAATGCTCTACGTCATTAACTGTCTTAGAAATATCTGGAGTGGTTGGAGGTGGTGTTACAGTTACCGGTGGGGTCGGTGGTGTTTCACGAGGCACCCCGCCATCAGCAGGATTATTATAGTAGACAGTTGCCTGGTTAGGAATCTTCTTATCAGTCACGCCATCTTTTACTTTGGCTGGGATGACTAATTCGATTTCTTGACCAGCTGTCAAGCTAGCGAATTGGCCGGCCTTGACTTCAGCCGTTACGGTGTTGGTTGCTGCATCGTAAGTTACAGTGAACTTGTCAGCATTAGGCCCTTCAATATGAGCTGATTGGCCTGGTTGTAATTCAAGGCGGTTATCTAAGGTATCTTTGAAGCCCCATTGCGTGTAGTTTTCAATGTTACCTGGTAATTTAGCCTTGATGTTGTAAGTGTAGGCATTTTCTTCTGCACTTGGAATCACCAAGTCATCGAGGTTACCATTGATCTTCTTGGTTGGTGCAGATGGTGGTGGTGTTACGGTAACAGGTGGCGTGGTGATTTCCTTTGGATCACCCGTTGCGTTTTGCTTGTTGTAAAGCACTGTCGCCGTGTTAGGAATCTTAGCTGAAGTTTCGCCATCCTTAATCTTAGCTGGGATGACTAACTCAACTACAGACTTACCTGCGATTTGGCCAAAGGCATCAGACTTCATAGTAGCTGTGATGGTGCGAGTTGCTTCATCGTAAGCTACGTCGAAGTACTTAGCGTCTTCACCTTTAATAGAAGGTTGTTGACCAGCTTGCAGTTCTAAACGCTCATCAAGGACATCTTTAATTACGTAAGTACCGTAGTCACGGATGTTACCTGGCAAGGTAGTCTTGATGTTGTAGTTGTATCTGTTTTCTTCCCATGATGGGATGTAGAGGTCGTCTAAGGTGTCGTTAATCTTCTTAGCGATTGCTGGCTCGTCCGGAGTAACCGTTACGACTTCTGACTTCTTAGGAGCCTTGTTGTCGAGCGTTACGCTAGCATCGTTAGGAATCTTAACTACGCCGTTAGCATCCTTGAAGCGATCAAGGTTGGCATCTTGGCGGATCTTCGCCTTGATTTGGATGTGGATTTCGGCTGGACCTAGGTTACCCTTGTTTGCACGGTTGATGGTGTTGTTGAGGGTACGTGTGATGTCCGCTTTATTTACTTGCATGGTAACCTTGTTACCGCTGACTGAGATAAACTTCTCGAGCGCTTTAACTGGTTTACCGTTAACCATTACTTCAATGTCATGACCGTGTGGTTTAGCACCGCTCTTGACTACTTCTAGTTCAGGTACTAATTCATCTTCTACTAAGAACTTGTCTGCAAGACCTGGCCATGCCACCTTAACATCGTAGTAGTATTCGTCGTCGCGTAATGGTAAGTCATAGTGCTCGGCACCTTGTTCTACCGTTTGGCTAGCGCCACGAACCTTCTTAGTAATAGTCGTTTCGGTTGGAGGTACTACGAAGACGCTGTTAGAACGACGAACGTTGGTACCTTCAGAGTCAGGAGTGTTAGACTCCCCGTTCCACATGATTTGACCTTGGTTCAAGACCCCAAGACCATCGTTTTCTTGAAGGATCTTAATGTATTCCTTCTGGTTAACATCAAATGGATATTGATCGTTGAAGCGCGCCTTGATGTGGAGTTGGTAACGTGCCCACTTGTGGCCGCCCCATTCCCCTTCATTGACGCTCTCAGTCTTAATACCTGGCTTCTTAGGAATATCCGCAATAACGGTGGTTCCCATGTTGCCTTCTTGGTCGGCTTCTTGAACCTGACGAATCGTGAAGTCGTTGAGACGGTTACCATTCATGTCAGTTACATAAGCTTCTTGTACTAAGAGACGGTAGTTGACACGGTCAACCAAGATTGGGTTTTTCTTGAAGTTCAACGGCGCGTTGTTCATACGGTAAGTAACCGTATATTCGAATGGCTCGTGAACTGTGCCTAAGTTAGCCGCATAGGCTTTCTTATAGGTAATGATTGGGTCATCGATTTGACCTTGGTCATTACTTGCATCGCCATCAGTGATGGTCTTAGAAAGTGATGGGTAACAGTAGGACAGGTCATTAACTTTGACCGTTTGTTTGTCTTTAGAACCAATTTGGGTTGTGCTGTATTCCCCAACAGAGAATTTACCTACCAATTGACCAACTTCACGTTCAACTTCACTTGGCGTATAGTCGTCACCTGGTTCTTCTTCTTCATCTTCATTGGTCGGTGGTGCAGTTTCGGTACGCACTAATTCATAGTCGAATTTGTTAGACCCTGGGTTGAAGGCCGCATCCGGAACAGAAATCTTAACGTTGTTACCTTCCTGGGTTACTGTACCACGGATTTCTTTTTCTTTATCAGTGACTGTTTCTACAATTTTCTTGCCGTTAATGGAGACACTCTTAACCTTGTAGCCATCCGTGATGGTGAAGTCACCTTTTACGTCTTCCTTAACTAAGGCAGCCCCTACCGATTCAAGGACCTTGTTAGCGAAGACATTGATATCATTTTGTTCGTTAACATAGAAGGTAGCATTCTTTCCGTTAACAACTTTGTCTGGTGAGGCCATGCTACGCAAGGTGGTAGAGAAGATTTCTTGTACCGAACGGTTGTCACCGAAGTTAACGTTGGTATGACCAAAACCTTCCTTATAAGTACGCCCATATTGACCGTTCCCGGTGAAGCCTTTTACATCTTCCCAGAAACCAATAACGACTGAACCTTCAGGCCCTACAGCTGCCTTAAGTTGTTCCCCAGCGCGCTTTAATTCTTCTGCACGAGCTAAGATATTTTGGCTGGCTTCCATATAGAGCCAGTCTTCTGTCAAGTTCCAGTCACGCATCAATTGATACATGCGGGCACCACTATATTCGATGGCAACTTTACCATTGGCAAGGCGTTTCCCGTTGGCTACCCCGTCAGTGATCAAAAGGAAGACTGTCTTACGACCATTTTCCATCCCACCTTGGGAGGCTTGAACTTGTGAACTATAACGAGTCATGATGTCTTCCAAGGCTGGCACTGTTGGTGTACCACCTTCGGTTACCATATTGTTGATGAAGTCTTGAATTTCACTCGGATTGTTAGACAAGCTTGTGTTATTGATTCGATAGGAGGTTCCGTCATATTTTTCGTAGACTGGATTGTCTGTAAAGTTACTATCAGGGTTATAACCCGGATAGGCACGACGCCATGAGTCATAGACGCTGCTAGTATCCCAACGGTCATAAGTGACCTTTCCGTCTAACCCTTGGAAGGTTGCAACCATGACACGGTCAGTAGTCTTAGGGTTATCAGTGAAGACCAGACGTGGATGATCTGGATCGTATTGGGTCGATGGCACTGGTGTAGTCAATTCGCGCAAGGCGTTTTGGACGCCACCAATGGTGTTCTTGAAGGAACCAGATGTATCCTGCAGAATAACCAAGTCAATTGGCTTCCGTGGTACGGACCATTCGGTATCTTGCGTTTTGTTGATGAAGAGGTCACACCCATCCTGACGAATGGTAGTCTGACTATCTCCTGACTGAATTTCTCGAACATTGTTATTGTTCTGCGCATGTACTACATGCCCTGGTTGAATGAGGCCTTGAAATACCGATAAGACCATCATTAACACGAACAGTATCGAGAAACCCTTTCTAAGATTTTCTTTGTGCTTCATTATTTATATCCCCTCTTTCTAAATATTAGAACATCCTTGCGATGTTATCTAAATTAGTGGGGTCCTTGTCATAATCAACAAGGACTTTTCACTAATTAATGGTCACGAGCCAAAATTAACATCGCTACGTCGTTCTAATGAAGCTACATTAATTTTGTTTGCGGCGGAATAAAGCTACCACTGCGGAGGCAAACATCATCATGATTCCCATGAGGAATGTTACATTTTGAGATTCACCTGTCTTAGGTAATTTCTTACCTTCATCTTTCTTACCAGGTTTCTTACCATTTTGACCTGGATCATTGCTTGATGAAGATTCTGAGCTTGATGCTGTTGATGCTGTTGAACTTGATGATGAAGACTCAGAGCTTGATGCTGTTGATGAAGCAGCATTTGATGCAGATGAAGACTCAGAGCTTGATTCGCTTGATGCTGCTGAACTTGATGATGAAGACTCAGAGCTTGACTCGCTTGATGCTGCTGAACTTGATGATGAAGATTCTGAGCTTGATTCGCTTGACGCTTCTTCTTTAGTCCCAACTAAGATTACTTCATCTACTGGTTGAACTGTGGTTTCGCGTTTCACTTCTTTTTCAGAGCCAGCTACTAAGCCATCCTTACCTTCTAGGTATTCATAGGTGATGGTTTCTTGACCTTTGACACCTTGAGTTTCAGTCTTGGTTTCGCCCTTAGCTAAAGTTGGATCTTCTTTTCTAACGGTCTTGAAGTCTACTTCCTTAGTTTCAGTACGCGTACGTTTTACTGGTTTTACCCCATGTAGGACAACACGCGCCACAGGTTGAGTGGTAACAGCATCGCCAATCACTTTGCGTGTACCTGGGATTTCAACACCGTCTTTGTCTGCATACCATTCTTCAGTGATGGTGCGCACCCCTGGTGTCCCTTCGGTCTCAGTTTGAGTTTGACCTAGGTCTAATTGGTCGCTATCTTTGTTAACGATATCGAAGGCTACTGTTTCAGTGCGGACATTCTCATGACGAGTACGTTCTGGTACTACAGGCTCTTCCTTAGTCCCAACTTCGATGATTTCATCAACTGCTGCCTTAATGATTTCCGTGTTCTTCACTTGTTTGTCGGTTTGAACGCCGTCAGTGAGGGTGATGGTATAGGTTACCTTCTTCTTACCTTTGACCCCTGGACGGACTGTGTTCTTCACGCCTTTGGCTAAGTTAGCGTTTTGTTGAGTTTGAGTACCGTATGGAATCTCTGACTCTTCTGAGATTTCTTGAGTCGTTACAACTGGGCGCGTCCCAACCAGGGTTACTTCTGCCACAGGCTCAACCGTTACTTCGGAGCCTACTAATTCTCTGGTTGCCTCTTCACGCGCACCGTTAATTACTTTATAACGATAAGTTTTAGTGAGGACACCCTTCTTACCTGGTGTTTTGAGTTGTGTCTTACCTTTGTCGAGTTGATCCGTTTCTTCTGTTTTCTTCTCGAATGGAATTTCTTCCACTTCTTTGACGTTTTCTGTCGTTACAACGTCTCTGGTACCGTGGCGTTCAACTTGAGTTACAGGTTCAACTGTACGCTCACGTTTCTTCTCTTTACGAGTATTAGCTTGGCGAACGCCATCGTGATATTCCACGGTGTAAGTGATGGTCAAGGTCCCTTTCTTCCCTGGGACGTCAATCTCGGTCACACCTTTATCTAAATTATCGTCTTTAATTACCTTATTGGTAAAGTCGATATCCATGGTCTCAGTTTCTTCTCTTACTTCAACCTTAGGGCCTTGTTGTGGGAATGGCTCAGGTAATGGAGTCTCCCCTAAGAGCTTGGCAACTTCCTTGTTATATAATTCAGTAAGACGTTGGAGCTCTTTCTTGTTCTTGATAGTTTTGTTGATGATTGGGTTGAGTTTCTTTTGCCCTTCATCTTTGGCGAACTGAGCTGCGTCCTTAGCACCAGCTTCATCTTCACCATCGTTAAGTGCCGCTTGATAAGCATCCTTGATGTCTTTGATGACTTGTTCTGCTGCCTTGATTGCTGCGAGGTCTACTGCATCTGGCAATTCTTCGTCGTCTGGCGCAGATTGATCTTCTTGCGCGTAAACTGCTGGAGTTGCTTGGTGCTGAAGAACTTCGCTAACTGGGAATGATGCCGCGACTAAACCTGATAAGGCTACGACATTCAATAACTTTTTCTTCAATTCTTGGGTCATTGTGTATCTCTCCTGACTTGTAAAATTGTATTTCCTTCTATTGAATAGAGAACTTTGACAAGTATCTCCCGGCTATAATGCCTGGCGACGCTTGCCGCCATTTGAACCGCGAACGCCGACTCACGTTTCAAACGGTCTTGATCATAATAAACAGATTGCTTAGCTTGCGCTAACCTAAACGATAACTCGCCCCCCTATTATTGTTTCAGTGCTCGCCATGCTCAGCATGGTCTACTTATTATTATGCAGCTTAGGTCCCCCTATACGGCTTTGCCGCTACGCTACTGCCAATGAATCCCTATCCAGTGCTCAAATGCTTGTGTCGGATTTGGCCGGAGCAAGATCCGTAATTTCAAAAAAATAATTTTTTGAGTTCTTTTAAGCATAGATGTGCATTATTAGCTATCCACTATTTTACCACACAGGGCAAGGATTGTATACATTCTAAGTTGTCTAAATCACAGATTTTTTACGTTTTTCTTACGTTTTTGCTCACTTTGATCCCGTTACCATAAAAATTCTCTAAATTCAGCCGCTCTCGTCTTCTTGTTTTTTCTTTATATTTATAATGATTATTCTTTGCATCCTTTCATGAAAATTCGCTTTTGCCACACTTGTGTTACAATATTGAAATATATAATCGAAAAATCCTACCTTATTCATCTTTTTTCAAGACAGCTCCACATTTTGGCCTTTACGTTCATGCTTTTTATCTTAAGAATCGTTCGTATCTTTTATCCACCTGTCACTTAGCTGTTACAGTATTTTTGTCTGCTCTA
>ERZ773077.2603-NODE-2603-length-11508-cov-2.834978_pt1 | contig 11508 bp, 9 predicted proteins | sample MGYA00580612_ERZ773077 | MGnify/ENA primary metagenome ERZ773077 (study PRJEB29015, sample SAMEA2737971) | human oral metagenome | biome: human oral; feature: human-associated habitat; material: dental | place: China | collected 2021 ...
GATTTGGCGGCCGAAACCCCTCAGGCTTACGACATCGTTACCTGCATGGAGATGCTGGAACACGTCCCCGATCCGGCCAGTATCGTCACAGCCTGCGCCGCACTGACCCGGCCCGGCGGGCACATCTTTTTCTCTACGCTTAATCGCAATCCAAAGTCTTTTCTTTTTGCTGTGATTGGTGCCGAATACCTGCTACAACTACTCCCCAAAGGCACTCATGAATACGCCAAATTTATCCGCCCTTCAGAACTGTCGCGCTGGGCAAAAAATTCCGGCCTATCACCGAGCAGGCTTATTGGCCTGAGCTACAACCCTATTACACGCACCTACTCTCTGGGCAGCGACACCAGCGTCAATTATCTGATGCATGCCGTCAAACCCACACTTTGCACGACACAATAGCGCCACCAGAAAAACCTGAAAACACAAAGCACCGCACAGCGACGAACACGCCACTTCTTCACCGCCATTCTTCCAACCACTTGTTCTCATCCCCTGAATCAAGGATAATTCGCGCTCCTTCGGTGCAAACCGAATGCGCGTGATGCCCCGATGGCGGAATCGGTAGACGCAGCGGATTCAAAATCCGCCGCCGCAAGGCGTGCCAGTTCGACTCTGGCTCGGGGCACCAGAATTTTCTAGATACCTAAAATTACAGCGCTGCCGAAATGCCGTCCTACGGCAATCTCCCGTCCCTCCCCCGTACCGCGCTACCCCACATCGAAACTGGCGGGGGAAATTTCGTATGCTGACCCTTGACGATTTCGACTTCGACCTGCCGGCCGAATTGATCGCCCAACACCCCTCCAGTCAACGCACGGACAGCCGTCTGCTCCATGTCGAGGCCAATGCGCTGCACGACCTGCGCTTTGATGATCTGCTGCAATGCATTCTGCCCGGTGACCTGCTGGTATTCAACGACGCTCGCGTCATCAAGGCGCGACTGTACGGCCGCAAGGCCAGCGGCGGACACATTGAGGTCATGATTGAACGGATCATCGATCCTCACCATGCTATCGCCCAGATCCGCGCCAGCAAAGCGCCCCGGCCAGGCAGTGTGATCGAGCTGGAAAACGCCTTCACCATGACCGTGCTCGGGCGTGCCGGCCGACACGGCGAATTCTTCGAACTCCGCCTGACGGAACAGGGCGACTTATACGCATTGACCGAACGCCACGGCCACTTACCGTTACCGCCCTATATTACCCATACGGCCGTAGCCGAGGACGAAACCCGCTACCAGACGGTTTACGCCCGCCACGCCGGCGCGGTGGCAGCGCCCACTGCCGGCCTGCATTTTGACACAGCGCTACTTGCCGCATTCGAACGCAGAAACGTCGCGCTTGCTTATCTCACCCTGTATGTGGGCGCCGGTACCTTCCAGCCTGTACGCGTACACAACATTGCCGAACACCGCATGCACTCGGAGCGCTTTGAACTGCCGCAAACCACCGTCGATGCCATCGCTCATACCCAGGCAAATGGCGGTCGCATCGTCGCCGTCGGCACGACCAGTCTGCGTGCGCTGGAAGCCGCCGCACAAAGTGGAACCCTGCGCGCTGGCGCGGCCGAAACCGATATTTTCATCACGCCCGGTTATCGTTTTCGCGTCGTCGACCGGCTCATCACCAACTTTCACCTGCCCAAATCAACGCTGTTGATGCTCGTCTCAGCCTTCGCTGGGCAGGAAGTCATCCGTACCGCCTATGCACACGCCATTGCCAGACGCTACCGCTTCTTCAGCTATGGCGACGCCATGCTTTTAGAGCGGCAGTAAAGGACGCAACCATGCAGTTTGAACTCCTCGCTCACGACGGCGCCGCCCGCCGCGGCCGCCTGACGCTGGCCCACGGCGTTATCGAAACCCCCGTGTTTATGCCTGTCGGCACATACGGCACGGTCAAGGCGGTCACGCCGCATGATCTGGCCGGCATCGGCGCACAAATCTGTCTCGGCAACACCTTCCACCTGTGGTTGCGCCCCGGACTCGAAACGATTGCCCTGCACGGCGGCCTGCACCGCTTCATGGGCTGGGACAAACCCATTTTGACCGACTCCGGCGGCTTTCAGGTTTTTTCGCTCGGCGCATTGCGCAAAATCAGTGAAGAAGGCGTCCGCTTCGCTTCACCGATCGACGGCAGTCCGCGTTTTCTGACGCCGGAAGAATCAATGCGCATCCAGCATACGCTCAATTCAGACATCGTCATGATTTTTGACGAATGCACGCCTTATCCGGCGGATTTCGATACCGCCGCGCAGTCGATGCGCCTGTCGCTGCGCTGGGCGCAGCGCTCGCGCGAGATGCACGATCGCCTGTGCAACCCTAACGCCCTCTTCGGCATCGTCCAGGGCGGTATGCACGAAACGCTGCGCGACGAATCGCTGGCCGGCCTGACCGACATCGGGTTTGACGGCTTTGCCATCGGCGGCCTCTCCGTCGGCGAACCCAAAGAAGAAATGGCGCGCATCCTGGCGCATACCGCACCGCGCCTGCCGCAGGAAAAACCACGTTACCTGATGGGCGTCGGCACGCCGGAAGACCTGGTGCATGGCGTACAAACCGGCATCGACATGTTCGACTGCGTCATGCCGACGCGCAACGCCCGCAACGGCCACCTGTTCACCCGCCATGGCGACATCCGCATCAAAAATGCGCAGTACAAAAACGACCTGCGCCCGCTCGACGAGACCTGCGACTGCTATACCTGTCAGCACTTCTCCCGCGCCTACCTGCATCACCTGTTCCGCGTCGGCGAGATCCTCGGCGCCCAACTCAATACCCTCCACAACCTGCGCTACTACCAGACGCTCATGAGCGAATTACGCACGGCGATCGCAGAGGGTGGCCTAGAGGCCTTCATCCGGCGTTTCCGCGCCGGGCGCGCGCAGCAGGGTGATATAATCCGCTGATTATTTTTTTGACCTTTTCAGGAGATTACCGTGCTGATCAGCTCCGCTTATGCCCAAGCCCAGGCTGCCGCACAGCCAGGCGGCGGTTTTGAACAGATTTTCTTTGTAATTCTGATATGTGCCGGCATGTATTTTTTCTTCGTTCGCCCGCAGAACAAGAGGGACAAGGAACACCGGATGATGGTCGAAGGGCTGGCGAAGGGCGATGAAGTCTACATGCGGTGTGGTATGGCCGGCCGCATTGCCAAAGTCAGTGATGACCTCATCACCGTCACGATCGCCGAGAACGTTGACGTGCTCTTCAAAAAAGAGGCCGTCGCCATCGTTCTGCCCAAAGGAACCTTGGAAAAACCGGGAACAGCGGGCACGCCGAAAAATACCTAAACACCCCGCCCGCTTTCAATTCCACCGCGCCGCATCGCCCAGCCGCCTGATCTATTGCCCTTTTTCGCCCCATGAACCGCTACCCGCTCTGGAAATACATTCTTATCGCCATTACCCTTCTGCTGGGCTTCATCTACACCCTGCCGAATTTTTTTGGCGAATCGCCCGCCGTACAAGTCTCCAGCGCCAAGGCGACGATCAAGACCGATGGCAAAACGCTCGAACGCGCCGAGGCTGCGCTTAAGGCCGCCTCGATTGCGCACGACGGCACCTTCCTCGACACGGTCGGCGTCAAGGTGCGTTTCAAGGATACCGACACCCAGCTCAAAGCCAAGGATATCCTCGAAAAAGAATTCAACCCGGACGCCGCCGATCCGGAATACGTCGTTGCCCTCAACCTGCTCTCCAGCTCGCCGCAATGGCTGACCCGCCTGCACGCCCTGCCCATGTACCTGGGGCTTGACCTGCGCGGCGGCGTGCACTTTCTGCTCCAGGTCGACATGAAAGGCGCGCTCTCCAAACGGCTCGACTCGCTGGCCGCCGACCTGCGCAGCCAGATGCGTGACAAAAACATCCGCCACAGCGGCATCAACCGCGAAGGAGAACGCATCAGCATCCGTTTCCGCGATGCCGAAACCCGCAACAAGGCGCGTACCTTGCTGGAAAACGACCAACCCAGCCTGGCGCTGACCGAACAGGGTGACGGCGACAACCTGCGCCTGGACGCTACGCTCAAACCGACAGCGCTGAAAGAAATCCAGGAATCGGCCATCCGCCAGAACATGGGCACGCTGCATAACCGGATCAACGAACTGGGCGTGGCCGAGCCGGTCATCACCCAGCAAGGCGCCGACCGCATCGTCGTTCAGCTACCCGGCGTGCAGGACACCGCCAAAGCCAAAGACATTCTTGGCCGCACGGCGACGCTGGAAATCCGCATGGTCGATGACACGCCAGGCGCGCTCGAAGCGGCGCTCACCGGACAGGTGCCGTTCGGCACCGAGCTGTATGTCGAGCGTGGCGGCCATCCGCTGCTGGTCAAGAAACAGGTTGTCCTGACCGGCGACCGTTTGACCGACGCCCAGGCCGGCTTCGACAACCAGACACAGGAACCGGCCGTGCATCTAACGCTGGATTCTGCCGGCGCGCGCATTTTCCGCGACATCACGCGCGAAAACGTTGGCAAACGGATGGCGATCCTGCTCATTGAAAAAGGCAAGGGCGAAGTCGTCACCGCGCCGGTTATCCGCACTGAAATCGGCGGCGGCCGCGTCCAGATTTCCGGCCGCATGAGCTCCAGCGAAGCAAGCGACGTCGCCCTGCTGCTGCGCGCCGGCTCGCTGGCTGCGCCGATGGAAATCGTCGAAGAACGCACCATCGGCCCCAGCCTCGGCGTCGAAAACATCCGCAAAGGTTTCCACTCCACGCTCTGGGGCTTTGTCGTCATCGCCGTTTTCATGATCGCGTACTACATGCTGTTCGGCCTCGTCTCGGTCATCGCCCTGAGCGCCAACCTGCTCTTCCTGGTCGCCCTGCTCTCCTTCCTGCAAGCGACGCTGACGCTGCCCGGCATCGCCGCCATCGCCCTGACGCTGGGCATGGCGATCGACTCCAACGTGCTGATCAACGAGCGCATCCGCGACGAGCTGCGGCAGGGGCTGACACCGCACGCCGCCATCTTCCAGGGCTACGACCGCGCTTTCAACACGATTCTCGACTCGAACATCACCACGCTGATCGCCGGTCTCGCGCTGCTCATTTTCGGATCCGGGCCGGTACGCGGCTTTGCCGTCGTTCACTGCCTCGGCATCCTCACCTCACTGTTCTCATCGATCACCGTTTCGCGCGCACTGGTCAACCTCATCTACGGCCGCCGCCGCAAAATCGAATCGCTGTCCATCGGGCAGGTCTGGAAACCTGATCACGACACCCGGACAACGGCAAAAACAGCAAAATAAGGATCGACGTTCATGGAATTTTTCCGCATCAAAAAAGATATTCCGTTCATGCACTATGCGCCGGTGTTCAACGTCATCTCACTGATCACCTTCATCCTGGCCGCATTCTTTCTCTTTCACCGCGGACTGCACCTTTCCGTCGAATTCACCGGCGGCACGCTGATCGAGGTCAGCTACGAACAGGCGGCCGATCTGGAAAAAATCCGCACCGGCATGACCCGCGCCGGCTACAACGACGTTGCCGTGCAGAATTTCGGCTCCAGCCGCGACGTCATGATCCGCCTGCCGCTCAAGGAAGAACAGAACTCCGCCAAGATGGGAGAAGAAGTCATGAAGACGCTGAATGCAGAAGCCCCCGGCGCAACCTTGCAGCGCGTCGAATTCGTCGGCCCGCAGGTCGGCCGCGAACTGGCCGAAAGCGGCGCCATGGCGCTCCTTGTCGTCGTCATCGGTATCGTCAGCTACCTGGCTTTTCGTTTCGAGTGGCGCTTCTCCGTAGCAGCGATCGTCGCCAACCTGCACGACATCATCATCATCCTGGGCTGTTTCGCCTTCTTCCAGTGGGAATTCTCGCTCTCCGTCCTGGCGGCCGTGCTCGCCGTGCTCGGCTACTCAGTCAATGAATCGGTTATCGTCTTTGACCGCGTGCGCGAAACCTTCACCAAGGTGCGCGGCCTGACGACGCCGCAAGCCATCAACCACGCCATCACCAGCACCATCTCGCGCACCGTCATCACCCACGGCAGTACGCAGGCGATGGTCCTGTCGATGTTCATTTTCGGCGGCGAAACCCTGCACAACTTCTCGCTGGCACTGACCATCGGCATCTGCTTCGGCATTTACTCCTCGGTACTGGTCGCCAGTCCGCTGGCCATGTGGCTCGGCGTCAAGCGCGAGCACTTCATCAAGCCCAAAAAGGGCATTGAAGGCGCCAACTCGGAAGGCGCCGTCGTCTGAGCGGCGCCGGCAAGCGCCGTTCCTCACAAACGGCGGGGCCACCGTCCGCTGAGCCAGAACCACCGCCGCCGCACCCCGGTTGGTCGGCGGCAAAACGCCCAAAAACCGCCCGCCGGAACCCCGCGTCTTTTGGGCGTTTCAGACCGGGCGGCGCTGAAGCCCGCATCCCTAGGGCATTTCAGACAGGGTGGCGCTGGAACCCGCGCCAATCGGGCGTTTGCGGCCAGGCGCTCCGGAAACCCTTATTCTACGCGGGTTCCCGGCCTACCTGACTGGACAAGCCCGTTTTACGCGGGCTGGAGCGGTGACGATGGTGCGGTACGCCAAGCACGGCAGGCACTGGAGGAGATGCGCTAAGGATGTTGAGTGCACTCGGCGAACAGCCGCTCTATATAATGCGCCGTCCATTCGCCGTACTTTTATTCGCACGACACCGTGAATTAATTAAAGGGAAACCACACGATGAAAAAGTTTTTACTGGGTGCCTGGCTGTTTTTGTCCACCAGTTTGGCACTGGCGCAGATGCCCGAGAAAACACGGCAAGAGGTGGCACAGGCGATTCAACAAGGCAATTACGAACACGCCGTGCAATTACTGCAACTTTGGGCAAAACGTGGCGACGCCCGGGCGCAATACAACCTTGGCGTGATGTATGGCGATGGTCGAGGCGTCGCGCAGGATTACGCCAAGGCACGCGAATGGTTTGAGAAAGCCGCCGCACAGGGACATGCGGGAGCGCAGTACAACCTTGGCGTGATGTATTACGATGGCCGAGGCGTCGCGCAGGATTACACCAAAGCGCTCAAATGGTGGGAGAAAGCGGCTGCGCAGGGGGATGCCGATGCGCAATATAGCCTTGGCACGATGTATGACGCTGGCCAAGGCGTCGCGCAGGATTACGCCAAGGCGCGAAAATGGTTCGAGAAAGCCGCTGCCCAAGGGCTGGCAGCGGCGCAATACAACCTTGGCTTTATGCATCACGATGGTCAAGGCATTGCGCAGGATTACGCCAAGGCACGAAAATGGTTCGAGAAAGCGGCTGCTCAGGGGTTTGCCCAGGCACAATACAACCTTGGCTTGATGTATTACCATGGTCAAGGCGTCGCCAAAGATTACGTCAAAGCGCGGGAATGGTGGGGAAAAGCGGCCGCTCAGGGGAATGCGGATGCGCAATATAACTTTGGCTTTATGTATCACGATGGCCGAGGCGGCGCGCAGGATTACACCAAGGCGAGAGCATGGTGGGAGAAAGCGGCCGCTCAGGGGAATGCAAATGCGCAATACAACCTTGGCGTGATGTATCGCGATGGTCAAGGCGTTGCGCAGGATTATGCCAAGGCACGTGAATGGTGGGAGAAAGCCGCCGCTCAGGGGGATGTGGATGCGCAATATAACCTTGGCTTTATGTATTACGATGGCCGAGGCGGCGTGCGGAATTACGCCAAAGCGCGCGAATGGTTCGAGAAAGTGGCTGCGCAAACAGAAAATGCAGAAAATACTGAAGTAGTGCGCAAAGCGCGGCAGATCCTGGAGCAAATACGTCAAGTGCGTTGAGTGCGCGGCGGGTTGAACGCCCGCAGTAATTGGCCACAACGACCGGCCGCAAGCCCACGTCTTTTGGGCATTTCAGACATGGCAGCGCCGCAAGCCCACGTCTTATGGGCGTTTCAAGCGGGTCAACGCTGAAACCCGCGTCAATCGGGCGTTTGCGGGCAGGTGCTCCGGGAACCCTTATTCCACGCGGGTTTCCCGCCTGCCTAGCTGGAGATACCCGTTTTACGCTGGCTAGAGGGGTGACGATAAAGCGAAATGCGGAGCGCCAAGCACGGCAGACGCTGAAGCCAATGCGCCAAGGGTGTTGAGTGCGTGTAGTGGCTGGTAGCCGCGCGCTGAAACTTGCAGTGACTGGCCGCAACGACTGCCCGCTAGCCCACGTCCAGTGGGCATTTCATCCATACGCCCGCTGCCTGTGCCTGCTGCGCCAGCGCATATTCCTGAAGCACTGGGTCGCACTCACCACAAGGCCGCTGCCTGCCCGCCAAGCTGGAGACACCACCTCCGCACCCCGTTTGATCGACAGCTAAACACCCAAAGACCACCTGCTGGAAACCCACGTCTTTTGGGCGTTTCCGGAATGCCTGCCCGATAACCCGCGCCCAGTGGGCGTTTCAACCATACGGCTGTCGCTGCCTCTACCGCCATCCTGGCCGGCTGCTCTGCCGGCTATTTTCTCATTGCACGCTGTGTTCCGGCCCGGCCGTCTGCGCAACGCGCCGGGCAGGCGCGGATCATGCCAGCCAGATCAGCGTCGCCATACGCCCGGTGACGCCGTCGCGCCGGTAGGAGAAGAACCGTTCGGCGTCGCTGACGGTACACAGCCCGCCGCCATAAATGCGCCGCACGCCCAGGCGCATCAGACGCTGGCGGGCCAGGCCGTAAATATCGGCCAGATATTTGCGGGCATGTGGGGCATGCGGGCGGACGGGCGCTTCGCCTGAATGCTGCGTTCCGGACGCCGCATTCGCCTCGCCGGTGGAAGCGGACATTGCGGCGCTGGCTAAATTTCTGACCGCTCTTTCGGCGTCCCGCTCGCCTTCTCCGGCAACGGCGATGGGCCGGAAAGCCGCATCCGCTGTGGCATCCGCCGCGACAAAGGCGGCCCGTACTTCCGCCCCCACTTCAAAGGCCTGCGGCCCGATCGCCGGCCCCAGCCAGGCAAGCAGCGCATCGCCCGGCGCATTCATCGCCGCGACGGCCGCTTCCAGCACGCCGCCGAGCAGCCCGCGCCAGCCGGCATGGACGGCGGCAACCACACTGCCCGCCGCATCGCACAATAGGACGGGCAGGCAATCGGCCGTCATCACGGCGCAGACGACGCCGCGCTGCCGGGCAAAGGCGGCGTCCGCTGCCGGTGCGTCTGTATTTTGTCCGCCGCTTGCGCGCGATTGCGCCGCCGCATCGACGACGCGCTGGCCGTGCACCTGTTGCAGCCAGCACGGCTCACCGCCAATTTTTTCCGCCAGCCAGGCGCGGTTGGCGGCCACCGCAGCCGGATCGTCGCCGACATGATCGCCGAGGTTGAAGCAGGCATAGGCGCCGCGACTCATGCCCGGCCCCGCCCCGCACAGGCGCGTGGTCGACACACAGCGCACGCGCGCCGGCGCCGGCCAGTCGGGAACGATGCCGATTTCGGCCAGTTCAGTCGAGGTCGGCATCATCGTCTTCACCGGTATCCTCGCCGCCATCCATTTCAGGGGAATCGCCGCGCACGTAGAAAATTTCCGGCCCATCCGCGAACGCTACCGCCATTTCTTCCTCCGCACGCGCTGCGGCTTCGGCCGCCTGCTGCCGCGCCTGCGCCACGAGCAAGGCCATGTCTTCGGGCAGCGCCGAGGTCCACGTCATCGTTTTGCCGCTCAGAGGGTGGATCAGCCCCAAACGGCGCGCATGCAGCGCCTGTCGCCCGAAAGCCGGGCCGGACGGCACGCGGCTGGCCCGCGTCCCATAGACCGGATCGCCGACCAGGGCATGCCCGATCGATTCCAGATGCACGCGAATCTGGTGCGTGCGCCCGGTTTCCAGCGCACATTCGAGCAGCGTGCAATCGACGAAGCGTTCGATAATCCGGTAATGCGTGCGCGCCGGCTTGCCGCCCGGCGTCACCGCCATGCGCGTACGCAGGCGCGGATGCCGGCCAATCGGCGCATCCACCATACCGTCGCCCGCCAGCATGCCGCGCGCCAGTGCGTAGTAATGGCGCCTGACCGTGCGCGCCTGCAATTGACGCACCAGATCCGTCTGCGCCGCCAGCGTGCGCGCCACCACCAACAACCCGCTGGTTTCTTTATCCAGCCGGTGGACGATGCCCGCGCGCGGCACCCGCTCAAGTTCCGGCGCATGGAAGAGCAGCGCGTTGAGCAGCGTGCCGCTCCAGTTGCCGTTGCCCGGATGCACGACCAGTCCGGCCGGTTTGTCGATCACCAGCAGGCATTCGTCTTCAAACACCACCTTCAGCGCGATATTTTCCGGCATCGACGCCTGGCAGGCGACGTCGGGGATTTCATCGATCTCGATTTGTTCGCCGCCCCATACCTTTGCCTTCGACTCACGCGCCGGCACGCCATCCACCTGTACGCGCCCGGCGCGAACCCAACCCTGCAAACGGCTGCGCGAATGTTGCGGACAGAGCTGCGCCAACGCCTGATCCAGCCGCAGGCCGGCACAATCGGCCGGCACCTGCAAGGCAAGCGGGCCGTTTGCGCTATAATCGGCGACACTTTCCGCCGCCGTTCCCGGATGGCTGGGCGCACCCGGCGGCAACTCATTTTTTGGGGTTTTCATCATGCGTCGTAGTGTAGCGGTTATCGCCATGCTTTGCCTTGTTGCGCTTCAAACCGGCTGCGGTCTGTTGCCGGAGGTCAAAGATGAGACCATCGACTGGTCGGCCAACAGGCTCTATACCGAAGCCAAGGAGTCGCTCAATAGCGGCGATTACACCAACGCCATCAAATACTTTGAAAAACTCGAATCGCGCTACCCCTACGGCCGCTACGCCCAGCAGGCGCAACTCGAAATGGCCTACGCTTACTGGAAGTCTCAGGAAATCCCCCAGGCCATCGCCGCCTGCGACCGCTTCATCAAACTGCATCCGAACCATGAACGGCTCGACTACGTTTATTACCTCAAGGGGCTGATTAATTTTAACGAAGACCTCGGCCTGCTCAGCAGCATCAGCCAGCAAGACATGACCGAGCGCGATCCCAAAGGTGCGCGCGAATCCTTCGATGCTTTCAAGGAACTCGTCACCCGTTTCCCGAACAGCAAATACACTCCCGACGCTACTTTGCGCATGAAGTACCTGGTCAATGCGCTGGCCAAGCTGGAAGTGCACGTCGCCCGTTACTACATGAAGCGCGGCGCCTACCTCGCCGCCGCCAACCGCGCCCAGTACGCCATCCAGAATTACCCAAATACCCCCATGATCGAAGAAGCGCTGTACATCACGATTCTGGCCTACGAACAACTGGGCATGAAAGATTTGCGCGACGACGCCGAGCGCGTCATGCGCCAGAATTACCCCAACAGCCGCTTCTACACGCAAGGGCTGCAATACAAAGACCCGTGGTGGAAGCTCTGGTGAGCAGCATACAGGGCATTCCCCAAAAGATGCTCTGATCCCCGCGTATTTAGGTAATCTCCGAGCACCCTATCCGCCAGCCCTTTATTTATAAGGGCTCCAGAGGCGCCTGCCCGAAGCGCCTTTATCCATGCGGGTTTTGGAAGTGCCTGCCCGGAAACG
>ERZ773077.2606-NODE-2606-length-11500-cov-8.065618_pt1 | contig 11500 bp, 9 predicted proteins | sample MGYA00580612_ERZ773077 | MGnify/ENA primary metagenome ERZ773077 (study PRJEB29015, sample SAMEA2737971) | human oral metagenome | biome: human oral; feature: human-associated habitat; material: dental | place: China | collected 2021 ...
AATTGTTTTGACATTTTAAAGTTCGCCTTTCGTATTACTTGAGCACATTCTACCATAAAAAACCTAAAATTACAAGAATTTAACCGAATAAATAGAACAATAATCTCAAAAAACGTAAAGAAAAAACTGCAAGAAGCATCTTTCTCACAGTTTTAAAATCATTTAACTCTAAAAACACGAACATTACTCTTTGTTCAAAAATTGATCCAAATAATAGCGCAGATAACTTTTCTTACCTGTAATCATCTGCAGACGACCTTCCACCCCGTACCGAAGTTTTTCTGCCTGCTCAGAAGTTAGATCAGTCTCCGCCTCGATTTTAAAGAAATTCCCTTTTTCAGTCTTAGTAGCTGTCGCATCAATACTTGTAATAGTCGAATCTAGGAAAATTTGATTCTTGGTATCATGAGTCGTCGTATAACGAACAGAGTCCCCAATCTTGACTCTTGCTACATCCTTTGAACTTAGATAAGCTGTAAGTTTGGCTTTCCCTTCTTTTTCCAAGGACGGATAGAGTTGGGCTAGTAGGGCACCTTCTGCTACCATGCTAGAATCACTGGTCTCAGGATTAAGGTGAAGCACCCCATCCTCACTGGCCGTAATTTTCCCCTTGTCTAGAAGACTTCCCTGTACTTTCTTACCTGACTCCACCTCCAAGATTTTCTGATCTAGAAGGGTCAATTCCTGACCAACCTTAGCCAAGTGTTGTGATTTGAGGGATTCCAATTGACTGCTTAAGCCTGACACATAGGCTTGCTGGGTACCTGAACCTGCATACTGGACGCGGTAAGTAGCGAGACTGGATTCTAACTGAGAAAGCTGAGCTTCAACCTGCGCAACAGCCTGAGCCTTAGTTTGCGGATTTTCCTCACCCTGAGACTTGTAAGACTGGTAGAGAGAGTAGGCTAGATTCTGACTGGCCAAGGAAGTACCTGTTTCAATAGCTGACTTAGCTGTCTGGTAATCGCGAATTTTAGCCTCTGTTTGGCTGATGAGGTTGCCGATTTCAGCTTGGGTTTGACTAGCTGCTGCATTCTGGGACGCGATGGTCTCATTTTGTTGCGATGTACTAGCCCTAAGACTAGCCGCTTGGCTGAGATAGTCGCGAAAGGTGGCTTGGTAGCCAAACTTATCCTCCTCTGGAAAGTGGTTCTCCCCTTCTTGCAGACTCTTTTGCAAATACTCCAATTGCTTTTTTTGATCCTTGAGCATGTCCAACTGACTAGCATAGGCCTCCGCTTGGACACCCTCTGCCCCTTCTTGATATTGAACCAACAGTTCTCCCTTTTTAACCAGCTTATTTTCTTCCAAATGATTGACAAGAATGCGATTATTGCTAGTAGACTGGATATTTGCCAGGATACGACTAGGCTCGACAGTAGCTCTAGTAGACAAACTCATCTCCTTCTCTGCAAACGTTGCAAATCCAAGTAAAAACACAAGCAGAAGGAACAAGGGGACAATCACCCGACTGGAAAAATTATGGTAACGACGATTATAAAACTCCGCACTTTCTAAAAATTCTGGTTTCATCCTCTCCTCTTTCTAGCTATTCACCAAATGGGCGTAAAAACTACCCTGTGCAAGCAAATCAGCATGCTTTCCTTCTTCAACAATCTTTCCTTGATCCAAAACAACAACCTTCTCTGTTCGCTCAGCAATGGTCAAGCGGTGAGCGATGAAAATCAAGGTCTTGTCTAAATCCATAAGATTATCGACAATTCGCTTCTCTGTCAAAATATCCAAACTACTAGTTGCCTCATCCAAAATCAAGACAGGTGCATCTGTCAAGAGAGCACGCGCCAGAGCAATTCTCTGACGTTGACCACCTGAGATTCCTGCCCCATCTGAAGTCAATTCTGTCTGGTAATTCAGTGGCATGCGCTCAATGTCCTCCCGCATCTCTGCCAATTCGACCGCCCGTAAGATATCTTCCTGTGTCGTCCCCTCCTTGGCTCCAAGGAGAAGATTGTCCAAAATCGTCCCGTTAAAGACATAGGGCTGTTGAGGCAGATAGTTAATATACTGGCGCAGGGCCTTTTTGTCAATCTGATTAAGATTGACACCACCCAGACTAATCTCTCCCTGACTTGGGTCGTAAAAATTAACCATCATCTTGGCCAAAGTCGTCTTACCTGACCCCGAAATCCCCACAAAAGCCACCTTAGAGCCTTTGGGAATAGTCAAATTGATATCTGACAAGACATCTCGACCATAGCCATACTTGTAATGAACCTGCTTGAAGGTCATATCTCCCTTCATCAAGCTCAGATCCTCAACTGTTTTCTTCTCCTCAAACTCAGAAGCTACCAGATAAACCTCATTCAGACGGTTATTGGCAACCTGCGCTGTCTGAAGCTTAGTTTGCAGGTTGATGATATTCTCCAAAGGATTGGTAAAGTAAACCAGCAAGGTATTATAGGTAATCAACTGCCCCAAACTCATCTTGCCATCCATGACCAGAACAGCCCCCATCCAGAGAATGCCGACATTGAGCAAGAGATGGGCAACCTTTTTCAGAGCCTTTTGCTGACTCTCTGCTCGACTATAGGTAAAGGATTTTTTCAGATAATCCACAAATTCCTTGTCAATCTTTTGGTAACGCTGACTTTCACTGGTCAAGGACTTGATAGTTTCAATACCATTGATGTCCTCAATGATAGAAGAAGACAGAACCGCATTGGCTTCCATGGTATCCCGATTCATCTTTTCAAACGGCTTCATAAAGGCAAAGATAATCACTGTGTAGATAGGGAGCGCCAATAAAGTCATGAAAAAGAGATTGGTATTTTGTGAAAATAAAACAAGGGAAATAATGACAACCGTTGATACATCTAGGAAAATCGAAAGAATGGTCGAAGCCAGCGCATCAATGATACTATTGGCATCCGTGAAACGAGACACGATTTCCCCTGTCCTGCGTGTCGCAAAGAAGGACATAGGCAGGTGAAAAACATGCTTGATATAGGACAAAATCACATCAATCGATAAGCGTTGCCCCAAAACAAGTAAGAGATACTCCTGAGCGTAAGACAAGACCTGCTGGAGAATATAGACGATAACCAGCCCAATAGAAATAATCCCCAGCGTCGAACGCATTTGATCTGGCACATAGGTATCAATGATAGATTGCAGATAATAAGAACCTACAATATTAATCAAGGTTACCAAGAGTGTTGCCAAAACGATATTGGCAATCAAGCCACGCTGCTTCACTAATATAGGGATAAAAGAGAGCAAACCATTCTTTTGATCCTTATGAGGCTTGTAGTCTGGACTAGGTGCCATAAACAGAGTCACTCCTGTCCATTCTTCCGCAAAACGCTCACGTGGCAGTTTGGTCAATTTCACCCCAGGATCTGGATCGGCAATATGAATTCTATCCTTATCCTGCCCAGTCACCACATAGTAGTGGAGCAATTTCCCTTCCTTAAGCACATGGGCAACAAAAGGAAAAGTCAAATCTGGCAAGTCAAAAAGCGTCATATCTGCCTTGATAGCTCGCGTCTCAAAGCCAATTGCCTCTGCCACCTTGACCAAGCCCAAAGCCGTTGTCCCATCCATGGTTGTCTTGGCCAATTCTCGCAAGTGAGCCAAAGAATAATAACTACCATAGTAGCCAAAAACCATGGCTAATGAAGCTACACCGCAGTCCATCTGATCCACCTGCGGACGATAGTGACGTTTCCCAAATTTCATATTCATCTCCTTTTTCCTAATACTCAATGAAAATCAAAGAGCAAACTAGGAAACTAGCCGCAGGCTGCTCAAAACACTGTTTTGAGGTTGTAGATGAAACTGACGAAGTCAGTAATCATACCTACGGCAAGGCGACGTTGACGCGGTTTGAAGAGATTTTCGAAGAGTATTAACTTCACGCAAGGGAAGTTTGGAAACGAGAAATGTTCTTCTCAACAAGCACTATTCTTTCACGCCACCGATAGTCAAACCTTTTACAAAGTAGCGTTGGAAGAATGGATACAGAATCGCGATTGGAAGGGTTGCGACCACAACCATGGCCATACGTCCGGTTTCTTTCGGTAGAGCAACTCCCAGTTGACCAGATAGGCCGACTGCTTTGGCGATGTAGTCCATATTTTGTTGGATTTGCATGAGTAAATACTGCAATGGATACAAGTTGTCACTCTTGATGTAAAGAAGGGCGTTGAACCAGTCGTTCCAGAAACCAAGAGCTGTCAAAAGCGTGATGGTTGCGATACCTGGAAGTGACAATGGCAAACAAATCTGGAAGAAGATCCGGGCTTCACTGGCACCATCGATACGAGCAGATTCGAGAATGGCTTCTGGAATGGTCTTCTTGAAGAAGGAACGCATCAAGATGATGTTAAATGGTGAGAGAAGCATTGGAACAATCAAGGCCCAAACTGTATCACCTAGTTGAAGCAAACGAGTTACCACGATATAGCCTGGAACCAAACCGGCGTTGAACAACATACTAAGTAGGACGAAAACTGTAAAGAATCTGCGGTACTTAAAGGTTGTCCGTGAAATGGCGTAGGCATAAGTTGTTGTGATAAAGACGTTTGTCAAGGTTCCGACTACTGTTACAAACACTGAGATAAAGAGCGCTTGTAATATCTTATCTTTAAACTGAGCCAAAAACTCGAAGCCATCTAATCCAAACTGTGATGGGAAAAAGCTATATCCATGTTGAAGGATGCTCTTTTCATCTGTGATGGAAATCATGATGACAAAGATAAAGGGCAAGATACAAGAGAGAGCAATCAATCCAGAAATAATACTAAAGAAGATATCTGCCTTCTTACTAAAGGAGTGAATGCCGACATTATCAATTTTTGCTTTTTTAATTTTTTCTGCCATGCTTTCCTCCTTTCTAGAATAGTGCTGAATTTGGATCGACTCGTCTTGCAAGCAAGTTTGATAGGATAACCAGTATCAAACCGACAACGGATTGGTAAAGACCGGCTGCTGAAGCCATACCGATATCTGCTGTCTGAGTCAAACCATTAAAGACATATACGTCCAAAACGTTGGTTACATTGTAAAGCTGACCAGCATTGTGCGGGATTTGGTAGAAAAGACCGAAGTCTGCACGGAAGATGTTTCCGACTGCAAGGATGGTCAAAACTGTTACAAGTGGAGTCAACTGAGGAATGGTTACGTTGCGAATCCGTTGCCACTTGCTAGCCCCGTCCACTGTTGCTGCTTCGTAGTAGGTTGGGTCAATTCCCATGATCGTCGCATAGTACATGACGCTGCTATATCCGAAGCCTTTCCAGATACCTAGGAAAAGGAGAAGATATGGCCAAATACCTAAGTCTGCATAGAAGTTAATCCCCTTCACACCAATGGTTTCCAAGAAACGGTTGATAACCCCTTTGTCAATGTTTAGGAAAGCATCTGTAAAGAAACTGATGATAACCCATGACAAGAAGTAAGGGAACAACATAGACGTTTGGAAAATTTTAACCATTCTCTTAGAACGAAGCTCACTGAGGATGATGGCAATTCCAACCGACACAATCAAACCAATAAAGATGAATCCAAGGTTGTAAAGGACGGTATTTCGAGTAATGATAAAGGCATCTTTAGAACTAAACAAGAACTTAAAGTTATCGAGGCCGACCCACTTACTATTCATAATACTGTGGATAAATCCTTCACCACTCATATGGTAGTCTTTGAAGGCGACCACATTTCCAAATACTGGGATGTAGAAGAATAGAATCAACCAAAGTGCCCCTGGTAAAACCATCAAGAGAAAAATCCAGTTATCTCTCAAGGTCTTTGAAAACTTTTTCATAATTTCCTCCCATTTTATTCCTAAAAACTGATTTCATCGAATTTTTAGGTTTGATAACGATTACATTATTAGTATACTCCTATTTGAAGGTTAGGTTAAACTACTAATTATAGAAAAAACTCCACAAATTATTTTATGTGGAGAAGTTTTTTATATAAGAAGGATGTTTCACGAGAAACCTTTTGCATGCGATAAATGTATTTCCTCTTTACTAATTGAAAACTTGTTCTAATATTGGGTGATGAAACTCGACAAAATGAACCTGGGCATTTATGATAGCCCCTGATTCATTTTTCTCAATCTCCGGCTGTCCTTCTGTATGTAAAAGAGCAGGATTCCCATCCTTGTAACCAAAGAGAATCACCTCTGTCCCTGCTTCATTCACATAGCAAGCTAGGATATCGAACCGCCCAGAACCTGAACCGGCAATATAGCCATACCATTTAAAAGTATAATTCACCCCATCCACTTGCCCAAATTGCATTATCTGATCCGGGACTGCAAGCCCATAGTACTTACCATAGGTGGCCAAATTGGTTGACTTGAATACTTCACCTTTACTATCCGAGTAGGATTCCATGGCTTTTTTTATCTCGTCTCTTAGAGACCTATTATCTGCAATCGGCTTGTCCTCTGCAATTACACTAGTTTTGGGCAGAAACTCCTTAAAACGCTGCGCTAAATCTGTATTTTCAGTCTCTTCAAAGTTTGCAGTAGGGATAGTTTCCAGTGTCTTATCGGTATGCAAGATCTGTGCTTGCCCATCTTTCAGTGTAAACAAGTAGAAATGTTTGTTCTGCTTGTCATAGTAGGCATCCAAAACCAAGTAATCATAGGCATTGTCACTGGATACCCCGAAAAGATTCCAGCTGACTCTTTTCTGAGAAACAGTTGTTGTTTCTATTTTTTTGATGAGCTCATTTTTTTCATCAAAGTTTCTATGCTCTAGTCTATGATAGGACTGCCCCATAGAAGAAGCCCAACTTGAAAACTCTGTCTGCCATTGTTCAGCATTATAATGGATCAGTTGCTGAAAATCCGTGTAGTTCTTTGTTATCAAGTCTTGATCAGCTGGATAAGATAACTTGAGTTCTTCCATGGCTACAAGAGTAGCAGCCATAGGCGATTGAACAGCAGTATCCTTGGAATCTTTTTCGTGAGAAAGAGCCTTTTGATAGGAATCTGCTAAATAGTGAAAATAGTTGGTTGTTTTCTTGGTTTGTTGCTCCCTTGGTATTGACGGACTAGTTGCTCTATCATCTATCGCCTTGTGGCAAGCAGATAAAACTAGCACACTCGCACCTAGGACTAGTAGTAGCTTTTTCATGGTCAGACCTCCAAACTATTATCTTTATACCTTCATTATACTCCTTCCAAGCTATTTTTTCTATTGTACTCCTTGCTCTCAGAGATAGCTCCGAAAAGAATGGGGATAATAGTCAGTTCAAAATATCTTATATAGACGTTTTAGAACTTAGGAATAAGAGAGTAGCAATCCTCCATCTCTCTTAAATATTAATCTCTTGATTGACTTTTTTATTTAGTGTTACTTTCAATATGAAATGGGGATTCAATTAGAATGATCAAGGATAAACACCTATGCTCATCAAGCTAGTTCATAAATATCGACAATCATAATAAATATATAGCACTTTGATTCGACTATAATATTGACATTTGAATATCAAAATGATGAAGGAGTTGAAGTCAATGAGAAACATAATCGTTTTGTTTATTATATTGCCAATCCTGACTGGAGGAATTCTATTACAGGTCTTTCTCTCCAAAAAAGAAAGCAAGTGGAACGACTTAATCCTGCTGACCATAACTTATGCCTTTTCTTTATTAACGGTCTTTTCTCTTGCCCATACCAACAGCATGACCTGATAGAACATTTTCAATCGGATTGCCTTAACGTTTTTTACTGCGAATATCCCTACCTCTGTTTTTTTAGCAATTTACTTCGCATGTCGAAAAAATCCTTAAAACAATGATCATACAGGATTATGGTCAGGAGACTGAATACGAAATAATTTATTAAGATACCGTTTTTCCTCTCATAACAGTCATAGTCTTTTATGCCCTCGTGCTATTATGCGAATTGAGTGGAATTACAGGTGATGAGATGGGCTACATCTTACATTTTAACCCCTGTTGTCGAATCTGTCCTGCACCCCAAAAGTTAGACAGAAAAAATCTAACTTTTGGGGTGTTTTATTATGAAATTGAGTTATGAAGATAAAGTTCAGATCTATGAACTAAGAAAGCAAGGACAAAGCTTCAAACAGCTTTCAAAAAGATTTGGAGTGGATATTGCTGGCCTAAAATATATGGTGACATTAATTGACTGTTATGGAATAGAAATCGTTAAAAAAGGGAAGAATCGTTATTGTTCTCCAGAACTAAAACGAGAAATGATGGATAAAGTTCTTCTTGAAGGTCGTTCGCAAAGAAGTGTTAGTCTTGATTATGGCCTCCCAAACCAAGGAATGCTTTCAATTATAGTGAGCACAAAGGAAATTATGGCTATCGGAGAGTTACTCTTGAACTAAAAAATCATGGCTTCATGGTGAATCATAAGAAGGTTCAACGTCTGATGAAGATCCTTGGTTTAAAAGCTCGAATTCGTCGGAAACGCAAGTATTCTTCCTACCAAGGAGAGATTGGCAAGAAAGCAGAAAATCTCATTCAACGCCAGTTTGAAGTATCAAGGCCAATGGAAAAATGCTATACGGATGTGACAGAATTTGCCATTCCAAATAGCGCTCAGAAACTGTATTTATCGCCTGTTTTAGATGGCTTTAACAGCAAAATTATTGCTTATCATCTTTCCACTTCGCCTAACTTAGAACAAGGGAAAGCTATGCTGGAGCAGACCTTTACAGAGAAATACTATGAAAATACCATTTTACACAGCGACCAGGGATATAAGTCCAAATTATCAGCCAGCGCCAAAAGACCCTCACTTTTACATTGTTCAAGCCTCATTCCTCTTGACTCATCACTTTCCTCTTAAAGAGACTTTGGAATTACTTACCACTATCCCTAAAGGAATTCTCATATTCTTTTACACTTAATTTATCTGGCGCAGTATCATGCCTTGCTCGTTCTCGAATTTCTATACTCGTGAAGAGATCATTTACTGGATAATTTCTTTAATCTTGAATCTATTTCTTTATTGTGGTTCCATTAAGTCCTATACTGTACTCACATAATAACTTTCCGCCCAGAAATTCCGATTCCCAAACTTGGACTTGAGATTGGCGAGTTTGTCAAAGATTATGAGTGTACGTATATTGTATATTCAAGAGGCGAAAAGACCTCCTCAATGCACACTACCCATGACAAATTGAACAGTATAGTTAAGTTAAGTTAAGAATAAAGTTCAGCGTTATGCTAGACAGCATATCGTTTTTTTATTTTCTGCTTGAAGATTTCCTAATTCTTTCATTTAATCCCAGCTTATCTTTAGATATGTCCCATTTTAGATAGTCTTCCTCTTCTTTTAGAAGCAATAAGTATAGACGTTTTTCTCATATTGTGCAGACAAGGCGGAAGCATTTCACGATTCGTAAAATCAAATTCAATCCAAACACTTAGTTGCAAACAGCCTTCAACCAGAAGATTCGAAAGAATAAGCTTATATTTTTCTATAAGCGATTAAATCTAGTTCCTTTTGTCCTTAGCTAATAGATATGGACTTTAGGCTCATAAATTACGGCATCAGAAAACACCCCAAAAGTTAGACACAAATAATCTAACTTTTGAGGTGCTGTTCAATAGAATAGCTCCAATTTTATTTTAAAAATCAAGTTCCACCCAGCTGAGAGGTGTATAACCTAGGAGTTCAACACCATCAAACTCTACTGTTTTAACGATTTCTTGAATATTTGTTTTCAATTCTTCCATAACAGAGTTATCTGGACCATCCAAGACTAGTTCATCTTCTACGACAAACAATGCTTTTTGGTAACGGTCATATAGACTATTCATAACCAAACGAAGACCAACTGGATCAGCTGATTTTTTAGTTCTAGTCTCAGCTACATACTTATCAGCAAAAACTTCTTCAGAGTTATTCGATGCATGATAACTAAAGCTTATAAAATCAACTGTACCTCTGTTTAAGCTAGAAAGATCTTCATCTGAAATATCCAAAGCAATCTGCTCACGTTCCAAGCGACGCAAGAAGTGGTTCGGATAGTAACCGCGAACTTGAACGTCCGTAAATACATAGTTTTCACGATTCTTAACTTCAGCTTCCATAGCATCTATAGCATTGTCAATTTGCTGGCTATAGTTTTGACTGACGACAAGCATTCCACCAAACTGAAACTCTGGATTGATTGTTTTTCCTAGTTGAACAACACGAGCAGATGCAACTAATTGATAATGAGCCGCTTGCCAGATTAACTGTTCACGATTATCTCTATTTTCAAATAACAAGCCTCCACCCAAAAATGGTAAATGGTGCAAAATATTAAATTCATTGAATGTAATCCAGTATTTTACCTTGTCTTTAAAATAATGGAAAACAGCTTCTGCGTAGCGCTCAAATAGTTCAATCATCTGACGACTTCTCCAGGCACCGTACTTTTCATGTAGGTTAAGAGGGATATCAAAATGACTGAGCGTAACAATTGGTTCGATATCTTTCTCCAGAACTTCGTCAATGATCGTTTCATAGTACTTCAATCCTTCTTCGCTTGGCTCTAACTCTTCTCCAGTTGGAAATAGGCGAGCCCAAGAGATAGAGATACGATAGGCATTAAAGCCCATAGATTGAATCAAATTCAAATCCTCAATATAGTTTCTTGAACTAATCGGTTTAGATTGTCCTAGTAAATCGTAAAAACCTAGTGGTACTGTTTTATAGTCGATTTTCCCGTGCAATACTCCTCCACGAAATTCACCAACTGGAAGAACATCTGTTGTTCCTAAACCTTTCCCACTATTTGACAAAAAATTTCTAATCATGACGACTCCTTTTATTTTTTTCTTTATAAACTAGATTGTTATTATTCAAAAATATCATTAGCTATTGAATGATTCTTTCCGCCCTTGTTATGAATAATAGAGCTCAAACCAGATAATCCACTTACGACATTTTTAAACTCACGAGATAGCTGCTGAGAATCTGATTGCTGCAAGTCTTCTTCCTTCTCTTGCCCTATCCCTGAATTCCCATTCTCAGAATCCTCCCATGGCTGAGTTTCTTGAATACTTGCCTCATACACAAACTCGCCCACATTAACTGAAGCTTCTACTAAATTAACTAGATGTTTCGAATCTACTTCATCTGAATCATTTTCTGAGACAAATTCTGAAACACTTTCAGAAATTGATTCTGAGTCTAAACTGCTTGAGGCTTCACTTTCTGAGATGAAGTCTGATGTCCTGATTGAATCAGAGTCGATAACTTGTTCCAATTCTGATTCACTGTAACTCTCGCTTGCTGAGACAAATTCTAAAACACTTTCAGAGATCGATTCTGATGCTAAAACGCTTGGGGCTTTACTTTCTGAGACAAAGTCTGATGTGATGATGGAAACAGAGTCGATGTCTTGTTGGAATTCCGATTCACTGTGGCCCTCGCTTGCTGAGATAAAGTCTGAAGAAATTTCAGAAATTGATTCTGAGTCTAAACTGCTTGGGGCTTCACTTTCTGAGACAAAGTCTGATGTGATGATGGAAACAGAGTCGATGTCTTGTTGG
>ERZ773077.2610-NODE-2610-length-11484-cov-2.800245_pt1 | contig 11484 bp, 9 predicted proteins | sample MGYA00580612_ERZ773077 | MGnify/ENA primary metagenome ERZ773077 (study PRJEB29015, sample SAMEA2737971) | human oral metagenome | biome: human oral; feature: human-associated habitat; material: dental | place: China | collected 2021 ...
GGGATAAAACCCGTTTATTTTGTTAAAACGCTTGATTATCATTACTACCTCCATACTTAATATAAAAGAAGTTATAGTATACCTTATTTGTATACTATAACCCCTTTTTTAACTGTTATCGTTCTAAATCGGAAGGTTTCATGCTAAGGTCTATCTTACCTCTTATAGCATCTACTTTTATAACCTTTACCCTGACTATATCCCCTATATTGACAACATCTTCTACCTTGGCAACTCTCTTATCCGAAAGTTTTGAAATATGTATCATGCCGTCTTTGTTAGGTGTGATCTCCACAAAAGCACCGAACTCCAAAATTCTTACTACCTTGCCTTCAAACACCATGCCCGGCTCTATATCGGTTACTATATTTCTTATGATCTCAACCGCTCTTCTTATTTTCTCCTTATCGGTACCGCATACACTTACCTTACCGTCATCGTCTATATCGATCTTAACACCGGTTTCTTCAATAATCTTGTTGATAACCTTACCTTGCTTACCTACTACATCTCCTATCTTGCTCGGATCTATAGTAAGAAGCTCTATCTTAGGTGCATACTCTAAAACTTCTTTTCTGGGTTCGGCTATACAAGGACTCATACAGGTATCCATAATAAAGTTTCTTGCCTCATGACAGGTTTTTATAGCACCCTCAACTATCTCTCTGGTAAGTCCCTTGATTTTTATATCCATCTGTATTGCGGTAATTCCATACTTTGTTCCGGTTACTTTAAAGTCCATATCTCCAAAGAAATCTTCCAAGCCTTGTATATCGGTAAGAAGTACATAGTCATTATCATCTTCTCCGGTCACCAAACCGCAGGATATACCTGCTACCATGCTCTTAATAGGCACACCTGCCGCCATAAGAGACATACAGGAAGCACAGGTCGATGCCATAGAGGTCGATCCGTTTGACTCAAAGGTCTCCGATACCGTTCTTATAGCATAGGGGAAATCCTCCTCACTTGGAAGTACCGGTATCAAGGCTCTTTCTGCCAATGCTCCATGCCCTATCTCTCTTCTTCCCGGACCTCTTGACACCTTGGTCTCTCCTACAGAATAAGACGGGAAATTATAATGGTGCATATACCTTTTAGCAGTCTCTTCAGCATTAAGACCGTCAAGTCTTTGCGCCTCTGCCAACGGTGCCAGCGTAGTTACATTACATATCTGAGTCTGTCCTCTGGTAAACATCGCTGAGCCGTGTACTCTCGGTATTATATCTATCTCGGCGGACAGCTCTCTTATTTGATTAAGAGCCCTTCCGTCAGGTCTTTTTTTATCCTTCAATATCATCTTTCTTACGGTCTTTTTCTGATATTGATAAAAGGCTTCGGAAAGAGAGTTAAGATAGTCTTCATTTTCCGTAAATGCTTCCTCAAGCCTTGTCTTAAGCTTCCTTAAATTTTCTTCCCTTACCTGCTTTTCATCTGCAAATACAGCCTCTTCCATTTCCTGTGGGCTAACCACTTCCTTCATAGCCTCCACAAGTTCAGGCGCTATAGCAAATGAGTCATAGGAATGTTTTTCCTTGCCTATATCCGCTACCATTTCTTCTATAAAGGCTATTATCTTCTTATTGATTGCGTCAGCCTGATATATAGCGTCTATCATGGTTTCATCAGGTACCTCGTTAGCCCCTGCCTCTATCATAACCACCTTCTCCTTTGTAGATGCAACGGTAAGTTTTAAGTCTGATACGCTCATCTGTGCATCATTCGGATTTACTATAAGTTCTCCGTCTATAAGTCCCATCTGTGTACTGGCACAAGGACCGTCAAAAGGTATATCGGATATAGCAGCTGCTATAGCAGAACCGAGCATGGCTGTAAGTTCAGGTGAACAGCTTGGATCAACTGACAAAACCAAATTGCTGATAGTAACATCATTTCTATAGTCACTTGGGAAAAGCGGACGCATAGGACGGTCTATTACTCTTGAAGTAAGTACCGCATTCTCACTTGCCTTTCCCTCTCTTTTATTAAAACCTCCCGGCATCTTGCCGGCTGCGTACATTTTCTCTTCATATTCTACTGAAAGCGGGAAAAAGTCTATTCCCTCTCTTGGGCTCCCGGAAGCCGTAATTGTAGATAATACTGTAGTATCTCCGTAGTGCATAAAAGCAGCGCCGTTTGCTTGGGCGGCTACTCTGCCTATATCCACCCTAAGTTCTCTGCCTGCAAGTTCCATAGTATAAGTCTTATATGTTTTACTCATATACCTCTCCTTAAGTTTTTTAAGACTATTTTCGAAACTACAGATAAGATCCCGTTTCTATTATTTTTAGATAGTATAAAAAAACAGTTCCTTATCTGTGGTCTCGAAATCTATAGTCTTTTATATTTTTATGCATATCAATTATGACATGCAAACCTTGATAGCTTTGCGCTAAAAATAAAGCTGTTGACAAAGAGCAAATATTATACAGAAATGCTTATGAATCTACCAACAGGCATATTTCGTATAAAGATCGGCTCTTTGCAACAGCTTCATAAAAATTAATCTACTTTCTAATTTCCAATTTTTCAATCAGGCTACGATAGCTTTCAAGGTTGGTATCTCTTAAGTACTTTAATAAACCTCTTCTCTTACCAACCATCTTAAGTAAACCTCTTCTTGAATGGTGATCCTTCTTATTAAGCTTAAGATGCTCTGTAAGTTCTATGATTCTAGCTGTAAGTATAGCTATCTGAACTTCAGGAGATCCTGTATCACCTTCTTTTCTGGCATACTCGGCTATAACTGCCGCCTTTTTTTCCTTTGAAATCATTGCTTTTCTCCTTTACTTTATCTTGTCTTACCTTCAACGAAGTCTTGGTTGGAGTATCCGAAAACTGCGTCCGGGTGAATTAACCTAGATATACTAACACATAAACTCTTGTTTTTCAAGGCTAATTATAAAAAGCAGCTATTTGCTGCTTTTTATTTGTGACCAAAGTGCCGTTCTTACTTAGTGACGCCTAGCAGTGCTAGGTGGGTTTCCTCACCTTAAGATCTGTCTTCCAAATTAAAAGGCATGACATCCTTTAAGAAATAATTAGAATCCCTTATGTCAAAATGTAGGTTCAAAATTGGTAAGGTTGTCGTACACTCCAGCGATATGCTTAGTATATTATTATTTGATACAAAGTTCAATATTTTTAGTATTTTTTTATAAAGTTTAAATTTCTATAGACTATTTTAACCTATGCTTACTACTATACCGCCGTCTCCGGCATATACCGTAGCCACACCTGCTGTCTGTGTAATTAAAACATCTTTGAACTTGTTACTGTCTTTAAACATCTTAGCCACAAACTCTCCACGCTCAGGATTGTTACACTCCGCTATGGCTACTATCTTTTCCTTGCTGTCTTCACCTGACTCTCGCAAGGCTATGTCAACCATTCTTGTCAATGCCTTGTTAATACCTCTTGCCTGATCAAGCTTTATTATCTTACCGTCTACCGCACCCATAACAGGCTTGATATTAAGAGTTGTTGCAAAGAAGGCTGAAAGTCCGCTTAACCTTCCGTTTTTTCTTAGAGTTTCCAAAGACTCAAGTACAAAATATGTCTTCATATTATCCCTGAACTTTGTGATCCTCTCGCATATTTCCTCATAGGCAAGATCAAGTTCGCATAACCTTTCAAGTTCCAAAAGTATCCTGTACTGTCCGGCTGAGGCTGAGTGGGAGCTTAATACAAATACCTTCTTATCCGCATTTTCCTCCTCTTCATACATATGCTTAGCAAGTACCGCACTTTGGTAAGTCCCACTCAAATGCTCCGATAAGGTAACTACAAAAATACAGTCGGCATCAGCATCCTCATAGGCTTTTCTGAAAGCTTCGGGAGATGGACAGGCTGTCTTTGCTCCTACTTTGCTCTCTCTCATTCTTTTAATAAAATCTTTTCTATCAAAATTCTTATCATCAGCTATATGATAAGAACCTATTTGCAGTACAAGAGGTACTGTTAAGTAGTGCTTTGACTTAAGCTGCCTTTGATCCAAATCTGAACAGCTGTCTCCTATAAGTTTATAGTTCATAATCTTCTCCTTAATGCATCTTGTATACTACTACTTGAAATGTAGTATTGATAACTATCTGCATTATAAAAGAAAGTCATGTATGTGTCAACCACCCCTATAAGCTTATTCAATCATAGAAAGTATAGTATTGGCTCTTTGAATAAATGCACTCATTCTTTCAGGTGAGAGACTTGAATTACTAAGCTCTGCAAGGTCATAAAGATGCTCTATTATTAATTTTTCATTTTCCTTATTTTCTGTAGCCAACAGCTTTTGTACAAGACTGTGCGAAGAGTTAAGTATAAGTGTTTTGTCCGTATTTCCTCCAAACATTGAAGGATCCAATCCCATCATTGCATACTGCTTCATCATATCTTCCATACGCCTTGACTCTTCTGAAATAATTAAAAGCGAAGCTATTTTTTCATTTTTAAGACTTTTAACCTCTATGTTAAGTTTATCCTGAGCAAGATAATCCTTTGCCCTTTGCACAAGCTTATCGAAGTTTTCTTTTTCAGTTTCACTATGTTCTTTTCCTGCAAGCTCCTCGCTTAATTCACCGTCTATTCTTACAAATTTGACATCCTTCATCTTAGCTTCAAGGCTTTGAATAAAAGGCATATCTATATTATGCGGAAGTACTACCGCCTGCTTATTTGCCTCTTTAAACATATTTATATACTGGCTTTGAGCATTTACATCGTTAACATAGTATATTTTTATTTCTTTTTTATCTTTTGCCTCGTCTTTTTTAGCTTCCTCTTCTTTAGCTTCTTCAAGTTCCAAGTCCTTAAAGGTCTGGTATTTATCGTAAATGTCTTTAAATAGTATACCGTCTTTTACCTTATCGGCGAATTTCTCATCCTTTAAGCAACCGAACTTAATAAAGGGAGCTATGTCATCCCAATACTTTTCATAGTTTTCTCTGTCGGTTCTGCACATACCGCTTAACTTATCCGCAACCTTTTTGGATATATAATCGGATATCTTCTTCACAAAACCGTCATTTTGCAAAGCACTTCTTGACACATTAAGAGGAAGATCTGGACAGTCTATAACACCCTTTAAAAGCATTAAAAACTCAGGTATAACTTCTTTTATATTATCGGCTATAAATACCTGATTGTTATAGAGTTTAATAGTTCCTTCTATACTGTCATACTCTGTATTGATTTTTGGAAAATAAAGTATACCCTTTAGGTTAAAAGGATAATCCATGTTTAGATGTATCCAAAACAGCGGCTCTTTATAATCCATAAATACTTTTCGGTAGAAATCTTTATAGTCCTCATCACTGCATTCATTAGGATGCTTAGTCCAAAGAGGTGTGGTATCGTTTACGGCAACCTCTCTTTTTCTTATCTTTGCCTTCTCTCTTGCAGGAGCTACCTCAACCACTTCCTTAGTTCCGTCTTCAAGAGTCTTTTCCTCGGTCTTTGCAGGCTCTGTTATTTTCTCCAAAACCACATCCGTATCTTTTAGATCAGCCACATCTATAGTTTCGCTAAGCTCGCCCGCATCACTGTCTTTAAGATATATTGCAACCGGCATAAATGCACAGTACTTATTAAGTACTTCTCTTACCCTATATTCATTGGAAAACTCGTAGCTGTTATCATTAAGGTGTAGGGTGATTTTCGTACCGTGAGTTTTTAAGCTGCCCTCAGACATCTCATATTCCGTACCGCCATTACTTTCCCAATGCACCGCTTCCGATCCTGCCTTATATGAGAGTGTATCTATTTCAACCCTGTCGGCAACCATAAAAGCCGAATAAAATCCAAGACCGAAATGCCCTATGATCTGCTCTTCATTTGCCTTGTCCTTATACTTATCAAGAAAGTCCTTCGCTCCTGAAAAAGCTATCTGGTTAATGTATTCATCAACCTCTTTATAGTCCATACCTATACCGTTGTCTATAAAACTTATAGTCTTTGCCTTAGGGCTTATTTCTACATATATTTTATACTCTTCACTTTTTCCTTCTTCATATTCTCCCATAAGAGAAAGTTTTTTTAATTTGGTAATGGCATCACAGGCATTGGATACCAACTCTCTTATAAAGATATCATGGTCGGAATATAACCATTTTTTTATAATCGGAAATATATTTTCACTGTTTATTGATAAACTTCCCTTTTTTTGTTCCATTTTTCTATATCCTTTCTAATGTATAACAAACTTAATAAGAATATACTAAACTGAAAAGTATTCTCTGTCAAGCAAAATATTAGCACTCATTAAAAATGAGTGCTAATATTTTGCTTGAGGCTTAGTTTAGATAAACATACACCCAAAAGCAGGCCTTCATTTGCTATACTATGTATATATTTATTCATCTTCGTCTGATTTATAAATCAAATATAAATATTTTTGTTTTTTTGACGAAGATGAATGACTTTCCTAAACTGTAACTGTATTTTAATTTATATCACATGAAACTTTTTTTAATACTTTTTATTCGGTAACAAATGCTGCCGAGATATCAGCATCCTTTGCTCCGTCCTTTATTATAAATAAGTTATCCGCATCAAATCCGGCATCCTTAAGTACTGATATTCCGGTCTTTGCACACTTGTTTCCGCTGTAGCATAAGAAATATACAGGCTTTGTAGGATCAAGATTTGCCTTGCCAAATTCGTACATTGCACTCTGTGCAGCACTGTCCTCAAACTCCTTTAACGGTACATTTGAAGAACCTGCAAGATGTCCTTTTTTATAAGTATCGGCATCTCTTACATCCACTACCTGTGCACCGCTTAAAGCAAGGAACTCTTTGCCGTCTATATACTTCCAATCTATAGCCTCGTCAATTCTGCTTGTATTAAACTCTTTTTTAGCACTTAATGCCTTTGCACCGCCCTCTACGGTATAGAGCTTAGAAGCGTCAAAACCTGCATCTTTAAGTACGGCTGTTGCTTTCTCAGCACCTCTTTTTCCGCTGTTACATACAATATAGATGTTCTTACCGTCATTTAACTTAGCAAGGGCAAATTCCTTTAAGCTTTCCTCAAGGCTTGTATCCTCAAGTGGAAATACAGGACTCCAGTATGAGTTTGCAAGTCTTCCCTTGGCATACTCTCCCCATTCACGCACATCAAGCACATGGACATCCGTTCCCGCTGCAGCCTTAACCGCATCATCAGCTGATACATATTGATAAGCACCATCCGCCTGTGCTGCTGCACTTGTTTCACCGGCTGCTGCACTTGTATTACTTGTTGAACTGCTTGAACATCCGCTTATCCAAAGTGCGGATAATCCGGCTACCAATAATAATTTTAAACCTAGTCTCTTCATTTTTTTCATCCTCCTGAAAAAATATATTTATTTAAAAGCAAATATAACTGCCTTTATTTTCTTTGTTATAAAAGAACTTATCTTTTATAAGTTATCTATTACAGTAATATGTACGGTCTTGCTCTTACTATGAAAAGTTCTTATTTTTATAAGAGCTCTTTAAGTATATCTATGGTATCCTTTGTAAGCCTCGGACAAAAACTAAACAGTCTTCCGCTTTCTAAAGCAAGCCCAAGTTCCTCGGGTTTTGAAAGGTCGTAACCTAAAAGTTCTCTGCACATGGTTCTTTCATACTTTTCTACAAACCTTTTTTTAAACTCCTCGGACTTTTCCCTCATAAGCTGCTTTTGAGCTGCATCATCTTCCTTACTGTGACCGTATTTTAATCCTATAAGCATAAGTCCGGCTATTACCGAACCGCAAGTTTCACCACGCAGCATACCTCCGCCGAAACAAGCCGACATTCTTCTCATAAAATCCTTGTCATAACCGAGTTCATCGGCAAAGTTTTCCGTTACCACCTGTGAGCAGTCTATACCTTTTAAAAAAAGTTCCTTTATTTCTTCTTCACTCATATCTAAATCCTCTTATCTACCAATTCCAAAAATTCATCACTAAGATAGGCATCAAGTTTTCTTGCAGTAAACTCGTTTCTAAGCCCCTTATCGGCTTTTTTATACTGTATCCAAGCCATAGCACACCATGTTATACCACGCATACAATTAAGTGGAATATAGTACTTCGTCCTTTCTTCTATCTTAGCTGTATCAAATCTGTCTCCCACAGCATTCATATAATCCGATATAAAATCATCCTGCTCTTTGCTGCTTAGTATTATGTCCGTCTTCCAAAAGCTTGTAGTAGGTGCCAAAAAATGTGCCAAGTCCTGCGCCGCCTCTCCTATTATGGGCTTTTCCCAGTCAACAAGAAAGGCTTTTTTTGAATTGACCAAAAAATTACTTGAATTAAGCTCAGTATTAATACAGCACCTATAAGAACTTCCAAGCTCCTGTGCTTTACTGAGTTTTTTCACCCTTTCAAGCATGGTTCTTATTTTTTCTTTTTTTGACTTATCAGCCAAGTCGGAAGTTTCATATACCAAAAACATATCTTCACACTCTTTAAGTACCGCAGCCACCGGATTTTCAGGTACTATAAGTGTATTTTTTTCAGGCAGGGCTACAGCATGTATATCCGCAAGACAAAAAGCCGCCGCCTTTAAATCCTTCTTATAGTCAAGATGCGACCCTTCCAAAAACTCCATTACCATAATTCCGTAGTCAATCTTAGAGAGTGAGGCATCCACATATAAGGCTTTAGGCGTTCTGCCTGAGTCTTCAAGCAGTTTAAGTGCATTAAATTCGTATTCTATCTGTTTTTCCAGATGCATCTGACTGCCAAAATTGATCCTAAGTACCAGCTTTTTATTAAGTTTCGGATGTGTGAATACATAATTTTTATTATACTCACCCTGTGCCAAAGGTTCATACACTTCCTCTACCCTATCCGGTAAATCTAAAGCCTGTCTGTATTTTTTTGTTTTTATAAAATCCTTTAAGCCTTTTACCGCTTCCATATAATAACCGCCTATCTTTTATCCTTATACAAAGAAGCTATCTTTTCTATATCAACACCTTTTCTATACATACTTCTAAGTCTGTGCATTTTTAACATAAGTTTGAGTTTATCTATACTGTTTCCTGTAAACCTTCTGTCAGAAGTAGTGATATGGCTTTTAGTCATAGCTGTCTTGATTGTTTTACTTTTAAGACTGAGCGATAATTGATAATCTTCCATAATAGGAAGCTTAGGAAACATACCCAGCTTAAAAAATGTAGCTCTGTCAATAAATATACCCTGATCTCCAAACATTATATGCCCTATAGCTGCCCTGTAATTAGACATTAGAGCGCAGATTTTCATAAGTATACTTCTTGTGTTAAAGTTTATTCCAAAACAACCCGCCTCATAGTCTTTCATTACTTTTTTAATCTGTGCAAGAGCCTTTTTAGGAAGAATGCTGTCACTGTGTAAAAATAAAAGGACATCCCCACTACTTTCTAAAGCACCTTTATTCATCTGAGCAGCCCTTCCCTTTTCGCTCTTAAAAAGCTTATATTTTTTGTCTATAAGACTTGTTGTGGCATCCGTACTGCCTCCGTCCACAAAGATTATTTCACATTTTCCATATAAGCTCTCAAGCTGCCTTTGTAAGTTTACTACGGTCTTTTCTTCGTTATACACAGGAATAATTATAGAAATCTTTAGTTCATCAAGTGCAAATTTACCCAAGTTTCTTTTTTGTAACTCTTTATAATGCTTGCTATGCCTTTCTGCATACTTTCTAAGTCTTTGCCTATGCAGTGCAAGGTCATCTTTGGTATCTATATCATATAAGGTTTTGGTATAGGCTATCTTTAATCCTAAATTTGACAGCTTTTTTAATGTATTGGCAAATACATCACTGTTACCGTATTTTTCAACTTCAAATACTTCTTTTACAGCTTTTTTCATACCTACCAGATAGTAACCGCCGTCAACCGTCTTTCCAAATACTACATCTGCATACTCAAGTTTATCAAAGGCTATATTAAGGTGCTTTTTTCTAAACTCCGCAATATCGCTACCTATAAGTATGCAGGACTCATAGCCCAAATCAAGTACCTCGGCTATGGCATTATACATTTTTTCACCAAGATGCTCTCCATTTTGTAACTTGTATGCATGTTTTGTTCCTATAATTTTTTGAAGTCTCTCAAGCCCCTCCAAAGGTGTGTAGTATACAAAGATATCCGCCGGCGTTTTGCTGCACTCCTTATAGATATCCTTAATCATAGCCTTATGCAAGATTGCACATTCGTCAGGGCTTAAGTAAGGCTGCATTCTGGTTTTTGTCTTGCCTGCAATAGGCACTCTGGTAAAAAAAATTATAGCCTTCATAAAATATCTTCCTTATGAATTAGGTTGTATCTTAAAACTTAAAATTGCACAATATTTTATAAAAGTATTATAGATAGCTGCTATAAGACCAAATTCTTGCATTTATTCATTATGCAGTAATATATATTTTATATAAATAACACAAATTTTCATAGTTTCAAGACGCATCCGAGTTTAACTGCATCTTTAAGCTTTCTTCTTATGCTTATTCATGTATATGGTTCTGAACATAAATATAAGGCTTACTATAGCAAACATTATAAGCAGTCCCAACATAAAAAGTCTTGCTCCTCCGGTAAGAAAACCTCCTACATAGGAATACACTATAGTTGCCGGAAGCTGACCTATGCCTGTAGCTATAAAAAAGTCCCAAAAAGACATTGAGGTAAGCCCTGCCGCATAACTTACATAATCAAAGGACACAAAGGGCAGGAGTCTGCATATAAGTATGGTATTGTTGCCGTATTTTTCAAAAAACTCGTCTATTTGCTTTAGACCGGTTTTACTTGTAAGCCTTTCCGCCACATCTCTGCCTAAAATTCTTGCTATGTAAAAGCAAACTGCCGCCCCTGCCATGGCGCTGCTCCATGAAAGTATGGCTCCCTGCCACCAGCCGAAAAGATTGGCATTGGCAAAGGTCAGTACAAATGCGGGCAGCGGTGCAACTATTGATTGTAAGACCATCAATGCAAATGAAATAACTGCCGCATATACACCGTAAGAAGATATAAACTGCTTTACCTCGGTAAAATCACCGCTTGCAAACATTACAAATATTTTGTTAAAAATTTGATTTACAGCCGGTATAAAAAAATATGCCAAGACACAGCAAAGTAAAGCCATAAGCAAGATTATTTTACTGCCTATATTTATTTTCTTTTTCTCTTCCATCACTTCCCCCTTGATTTTATATGAATTTTGTTTTTACCCTGTTAAGCATAGAATTCTTTATCGCTGCCCTCTCATCACTTCCTATAATCTCGTTTAATATATGTTTTATAGGCTTTGTACCTCTTCTTTCAAGATTTCCGGCACAGGTAGCACAGTAAGTATACACCTGTTCTGTTCTTAATTTCATTGTATCGCACATATCCTGAGCAAGCTGAGGCTCTTTTACTATTGCACAGCCTCCGAGACCGCAGCACTGCACCTCATTTACAGGAAACATATCTCCCTCTATAAAATTTTCTATATGTTTATACATTTCCCTCGGTTCTCTGTCCGGACAG
>ERZ773077.2611-NODE-2611-length-11482-cov-2.714273_pt1 | contig 11482 bp, 10 predicted proteins | sample MGYA00580612_ERZ773077 | MGnify/ENA primary metagenome ERZ773077 (study PRJEB29015, sample SAMEA2737971) | human oral metagenome | biome: human oral; feature: human-associated habitat; material: dental | place: China | collected 2021 ...
TGATGCTGCATCCGTACTGCGCGGCAAGCTGTGCGGCGCTTTGCTTGCCTTCGCTATAGCGCTGCCAAAGGGTATTAGGACTTAGCTTTTGCCCACCGCTGAAACGCTTGTGACAGGACACGCATCTGTAGCGTTGTTTGCCACTTTGGGTGCCATCTTTCCTGACCTGTTTTGAGCCGCAAAAAAGGCATTTTTTGTGTTCAAAGGTTTTGACCTCTTGTAAAGCCTCACAGCGTAAGGGTTATAGCGATTTTTAACACTTATTTTTTGTCCATTACGCCGAAATTGAAGCGCTTTATATTTGAGTGCATCAATGACGCGCTAAACTGTTCTTGGCTGCTAAAACCAGCATGATATTTATGGCGAGAGGTTGCCGACCAGACCGGCCTTTATGGCAATGTTGTTGAAGAGCATTGGGCTGTCGAGAGCGCCTGTTATGTTGGAATCGTTGCCTGAATTCTTGATTCTCGGTTGTTTTGTACCGTGCGCGTAATTGTAATGGGCGGTCAGGGTGACTGACACTACATTCATGAAAAATCTGGAAGCTGTGCTGTTGTTACTAGTGAAGGCCACATAATCTGCGCCATGCTTAAAAAGCTTTTTATATCGAAGCCTATAGGGGCGTATAAAAACTAAAACGTCCTTGCTACAAAGCAGTTAGCATTTTCTGGGTTATGGTTTGACATAAAAGCGCATAAAAAAGCCGATGGCAGGTGCCATCGGCTTTTGCTTTTCCAAGGAATTGTGACGTCTGTTTTTCTGTGGCCTAGATTAGAAGCCCAGCAGGCCGAAGAAGACGTAGCAGACGATGGCGCCGACGATAGACATCGACAGCCCCCACATCAGCAGTCTCTTGAATAGTACGCCTTTGTCCTCGTGGTCTCCTGCGCAGGCGATGCAGAGGGCGCCCAGCGTGGAGAGCGGCGAGGTATCGACCAGGTGCGAACCGACGTTGATTGACGAGATCAGCGCGATCGGGTCGCCGCCGCCGATTTCCTTGATCAGGCCCGGCACCATCGGTAGGAACATCGGTACGACGACGCCGGACGAACTGGAGTAGGCGGAAATAACGCCGGTGATGAGCGCTAGCGTACCGTTGGCTGAAGTCGGGTTGGAGATGGAGCCGATGATCTTCACCAGTGCGTTGAGACCACCGGATTTGTCCATGACTTCGATCAGCACGGTCACGCCGCAGACCATCATGATCACGCCCCAAGGTACGACCTTAACGGCGGCCTTGCTGTCACCGGCACCGGTCAACATCAGGACGCAGGAGAGAATGAAAGCGATGGTACCGACGTTGGCGACCATGTTCTTCAGCCACAGATTGCTGGCGAAGAAGGGTTTCATGAACGGCAGGCCGGGCAGAATGACCAGCACGATCAGCACGCCGACCATCGACAAGGTTTGGATCTGGGCACTATTGAACGGCTCGGGTTTCGGCGCCAGTTCGTCAATGTCGAGCCTGCCGCCTTTTTGCTTCGAAATCCAGGCCCAGCCGCCCAGGATGAAGAAACCGCCGATGTTGGCAAAGGCTTGCGCAATCTCGGAGTTGAAGTGCACCTTCCAGGCCAGGCCGCTCAGTGCGTCAGCGGTGATGCCCAGTTCCGGCGCCATTCTGGCGATGAGGCCGTTGGAGATGATCCCGGTCGGGGCGAACGGCGAGAAAGCCGCGCCGTTGGCCGCGCCGACGACGATCAGCGTCATCAGGAAAGCAGACAAGCCGATACGCGTGGCGATCGCCATGGCGACGGGCGCCATCAATGCCGTCCCGGCGATATTGCCCGGGCCGATGGTGGTGATGATCGTCGTCAGAATATAGACGATCAGCGGCATCAGCGCGACGTTGCCGCCGCTGGCGCGCACGGCGTAGGCAGTGAGCTTTTCCATCGTCCCGTTGGTCTGCGCCATGCCGAACATGAAGGTCACGCCGACAAGGATCATGAACAGACTGGTCGGGAAGTAGGTCAAGACTTTTGAACCGGCAGTATTGCCCCAGACACCGGCGACGATGATGGCGAAGCCGATGGCCAGGAAGCCGACGTTCAGGTCCTCGTTAACGCAGCTGATCGCAACGACGACGACCAGTGCGACGATGGACATGATGGCAACTAACGAAATATCCACATGCACCTCCTCATATTAAAAATTGAAAACCGCGCAAGGGCGCACCGCCGGATATTCAGTCTGGCCCTCTGGATGGCAGGGCCAGACAGGGCGTCGGTCAGTCCGTTCTGCTTAGCGCATTACGCGACGTTAAATGCAAGGCGGAATATACGCCCTTTCAGGTGCCAGGCAATTTCGGTATTCCACATACCCGCTAATCGCTTCCGGTGGTAAAAACAAGGCCACAAACACTGCGTGCATCGCATGGGGCGTGGCAGATGCGCGCTGCCTTTGCCCTGCATTGAGTACGTCTCTCCATGTTGCACCGGAATGCCTGGGGCGGGTAGACTGAATACTGCTGTTTGCAACGACGACTGTTTTCCATAGAGCATGCTCGAAAACGTAGGGGGGTATATGAAAAAGTTCCTGATTCCCGTCGATGGTTCGGAATGTGCGTTGAGAGCCGTGTCGCTGGCAGCGCAGACCCGCCTGGATTATGCCGATCCGGACAGCGCGGAGATTCATCTGCTCAACGTTCAGCCGCCGATCAGTCATAGCGTGAAACGTTTTTTCAACCATGACGAGATTGCCAACTTTCTGCGCGAGGAAAGTGAACACGCCCTGGCGCCTGCACGTGCATTGCTTGATGCTGCCGGCGCGCGCTATACCTGTCATGCCGAATTCGGCAATGTGGCCGAAACGATTATCCATTTTGTCGAAACGCTGGGCTGCGACCAGATCATCATGGGTACGAACGGGCGCGGTGCGTTGGGGCGACTGATCGGTTCAGCGACGATGAAGGTGCTGCATCTGTCCCCGGTGCCCATCCTGCTCGTTAAATAATGGCAATGTGATGGCAATGGACGAAAGGAAGGGCATGAAGGGCAGGGCAGGTGCATGCGGCAAAAGAATAAAGCGCAGAATCGCCGGCAGGCGCCTTGAGGAGGGATACGCGCCATAAGCCGCGTTGCAGACAACACCGCCGTAAGAGTGAAAAAATCAAGAGACAAGGAGCCTTCATGCACACCATGTTCGACAAGGAATCACACGGCAAGACAATCGACGCGCTGACGGCCGAATTTGAGACGGACAGCGAGCGCGGCCTCAGTGCGGCGGAAGCGCGGCGACGGCTGGACAGCGGTGGCTACAACGAGTTGAAAGATCGCCCGCGCCCGGGCTTTATGGCATTGCTCTGGGATCAGTTCAACAATTTTCTCATCATCATCCTGATCGTGGCGGCGCTGATTTCGCTGGCGCTGGGCGAATATGTCGATTCGGCCGCGATCGTCTTGATCGTCATCCTCAATGCCGTGATCGGCGTGGTGCAGGAATCCAAGGCGGAGCAGGCGCTTGAGGCACTACAGAAAATGTCCGCGCCCAATGCCTCCGTGATTCGTGACGGCGTGCTGGTATCCATCCCCGGCCGGGAAGTTGCGCCGGGCGACATCGTCATGCTGGAAGCCGGCAATTTCGTGCCTGCCGATCTGCGCCTGATCGAAAGCGTCAACCTGAAAATTGAGGAAGCTTCGCTGACCGGCGAATCGGTGCCGGTAGAGAAGGACGCCTCGGCACTGCTGGACCCGGCCGCACCGTTGGGCGACCGGACTAATTCGGCCTTTATGGGCACCATGATCAGTTACGGCCGGGGCAAGGGGCTGGCCATCGGCACCGGCATGAATACCCAGATGGGCATGATTGCCGAGATGCTGCAATCGTTTGAAAACGAGCAGACACCCTTGCAAAAGAAGCTGGAACACCTGGGCAAGGTACTCGGTTCCGTCTGCCTGATTATCTGCGCCTTGGTGTTCATTTATGGTTTGTTCCGCGATACGCATCTGGCTCAAGCCATCGGCGGTGATTTCATGGCCTATTTGCGCGCCGAGGAAAAGGACATCATCAATTTGTTCATGACCGCCGTCAGCTTGGCGATTGCGGCCGTGCCGGAAGGTCTGCCGGCGATCGTCACCGTTTGCCTGGCGCTCGGTATGCAGCAGATGATCAGAAACAACGCGCTGATCCGTAAGTTGCCCGCCGTAGAAACGCTGGGCTGCGCCACCGTCATCTGCTCGGACAAGACTGGCACCTTGACGCAGAATGAAATGACTGTCCTGCAAGGTGTTGCCGGAGACTGTCAATTCAGGGTCAGCGGTGAAGGCTACGTACCGCAGGGCGAGTTTTTTACAGGCGCGTCGGCCAACGATTTTGCCGACGCACAACGTTTCCAGCCGCAGGAATATCCCGACGTTTCCCTGCTGTTGCGGGGCGCGTTGTTGTGTAACGATGCGACGTTGAAAGAAGAGTCTCAGGACGGTGGCGCTTCCGTCTGGCGCATTACCGGCGACCCGACCGAGGCCGCGCTGGTCGTGGCCGCCGCCAAGGCGGGGCTCTGGCGCGATGCGCTCAATGAACAACTGCCGCGTGTACAGGAAATACCCTTCGATTCCGACCGCAAACGGATGACGACCATTCACCGCGTTGATGGCGCGCCGGACATCGTTGCGGCAGTCGGCAGCGCTGTCACCGCTTTTGTCAAAGGCGCGCCCGACGTCATTCTCGACCTGTGCACGCAGCGCCTCGAAGGCGGTAAAACCGTTCCGCTGACGGCGGAAGCGCGGGCGACAATTCTGGCGCAGAACCATGGTATGGCGACTTCGGCCCTGCGCGTGCTGGCGGTTGCCTGCCGGCCGCTGGATAGTGTGCCGGATGCGCCGGTGCCGGAAGCGGTGGAACGAGACCTGGTCTTCATCGGACTGCTCGGCATGATCGACCCGCCGCGCCAGGAGGTCGTCGAGGCGCTGAAAGTGGCGCATGGCGCCGGCCTCAAGTGCGTGATGGTGACGGGTGACTACAAGGACACAGCGGAAGCGATCGCGCGCGATATCGGTATGTTCAAGCCGGGCGGGCTGGTGCTCACCGGCAGCGAAATTGAAAATCTCAGCGATGCCGAACTGGCGGAATGCGCCGAACGCCTGCAAGTGTGCTGCCGCGTGTCGCCGCAGCACAAGACGCGTATTGTCGATGCGATGAAGGCCAACGATCATGTCGTGGCGATGACTGGCGACGGCGTCAATGACGCGCCGGCGCTCAAACGTGCCAATATCGGCGTCGCTATGGGCATCACCGGCACGGACGTTGCCAAGCAGACGGCCGACATGGTGCTGACCGACGATAATTTCGCCAGCATTGTCGCTGCGATCCACCAGGGGCGGATCATCTACGCCAACATACGCAAGTTTGTCTACTTCTTGCTGGCCTGTAATGTCGGCGAAATTCTCATCATTTTCTCGGCGATGCTGTTTGGCCTGCCGATTCCGCTGCGCCCCGTGCAGCTGCTCTGGCTCAACCTGGTTAGCGATGGCGCGCCGGCGCTGGCGCTGGGCATGGAAAAGGGCGAGCCGGATATCATGACGCGGCCGCCGCGTTCGCCGGGCGAACCCGTCATCGACAAGATGATGGCGATCAGTATCGGCGTCATCGGCATTGTGGACGCCGTTGCCGTCCTGAGCGTATTTTTGCTGGCGCAGGCGCGTTATCCCGACCATCTGGCCGCTGCGCAGACCATGGCCTTCATTACGCTATGCACGTCTGAGTTGTTGCGCGCCTTTACCGCACGCTCTGAAACGCACAGCGTTTTCTCGCTCGGTCTGATGAACAACCGCTGGATCGTATGGGCGGTCATCGTATCGTTCCTGCTGGTTTTGATGGTGGTCTATGTGCCGTTCCTGCAACCGGTCTTCGATACCGTACCGCTTGGCCTGAATGACTGGCTGCTGATGCTGCCGTTTTTCTTCATTTCTCCGCTGACGATGGAAGTTCTCAAGGTGTTCGCCCGCCGTAGTCGTTAGTGCGACAGTGCTGGCCGCCGCCTGGCGGGCAAGGCCGGACATTTCCAGGCGGGCGCTCTGAAGCCCGCGTGGATAGGGCGTTTCCGGGCACCCCCTCGGAAACCCGCGTGGATAAAGGATCTCCGGGCGACTGCCTGGAGATGCCCTGTTTATAAGGGTTTCAGAGCCTCCTTATGTCGCAGGCGCATGGCGCAAAATCCGCCATCGCCGCCCTGCCGACCGTATCCATTTTGCCCATGACGCGCCAAAACGCCTGTTTTGTCCGTTACGTCGAATCCGGATGTGTGGTAGAAGGTATCTGCGTGCATCGACCGGGGACCAGCCGGCCAGCACGGGCTCGCGTGAAGCGGCATCAGCGGGCGGGGCGGCGGGCTTGAAACTGTAAAAACCGGCCGCATCTTCTTCTCCTGCCGGGCGGCTTCTCGTTCGGCGCCATCGGGCAGAAAGGAGTCACCATGGATATTGTCTATAACAGCGAAAACTATGCCATCGTCGCTTATCCGACGCGGCAGGCTTTCGAGCTGGTCGACAAACAGTCCAGCCGCAGCCTGTTCGTGCAAGGTTCGGTGGCCATGGGGCTGCGTTCGGCCATCGACAATATTCCCGACGCCGAGCGCAGCCAGGAGTCGATTGATGCGCTGCTCGATGATTTCTGCGCCGGCGCCGCGCGGCCGATTGTGATTCACTGAACGGCGGGGCGTCGCTGGCGGGCGCCTCCTCTGGAGCCCGCGTAAACAGGGCGTTTGCCGGCAGGCGCCTCTGAAACCCGCGTAGATAAAGGGCTGGCGGGCAGGGCACCCGGAGATGCCCTGTTTATAAGGGCTTCAGGGCGTTCCCCCGGAAACCCGCGTGGATCAAGGAGCTCCGGACGACTTCTAAAATCGCCGGCGTTTCTCCGCCACTTGCGCGCATTGCGACAGCGTTTCGGCGCGGGTCGCAGCCCAGGCCAGCGCACATTCGCCGACCATCATCGCCGTGAGAACGCCCATGGGTATCTGCCACGAGCCGAACCCGTCATAGAGCATGCCCATGCCCAGCGGGCCGAAGATAGCGATTGTGTACCCCACTGACTGCGCCATGCCGGATAAGGCGGCCGCTTCCTGCGGCGAGTCGGTACGGAGGGCGAACAGCATCAATGAAACGGAAAACAGCGCCGCACCGCTGATGCCTACGCACGTCACCCACAGCCACATCGTCCCCAGGCCGCCGAGCCAGATGCCGCCGATGCCCGCAACCAGCATCAGCGCCATGCCCAGACCCAGTGCCTGCTTGCGTCGGCTGTGTGCAAAGAGGGCCGAAGCGCCCAGTACGCCGAGCAGCGATACGGCCTGGAACAGCGAGCCGTATGCACCGGCTTCCAGCGCACTCATGCCTTTTTCCGCCAGTACGGAGGGTAGAAAATTCGCCATGGCGTAAAACATGAGTGACTGCACGCCCATCATGGCGCTGATGCACCAGGCCGCAGGCGAAGCCCAGACGTTCAGGCCGCCCGCCGCGTGGGGTATCTGCGTGGGGTTTTGCCCATAGGCAGGCGATTCGGGGGGCGCCGGCGGCGTCTGCCGCTGCAGATACAGCCATACCGGCAGGGCGAGCAGGGCGGTCGCGATCCAGATGCCCAGCGACCAGCGCCAGTTTAGCCAGTGCGCCAATGGTACGGCGACGGCCGCGGCAACGGCCGCCGACAGCGACATGGTGAACGTCATGGCGCCGATAATCAGCCCGACGCGGTGAGGCAGGCTGCGCTTGGCCAGCGCCGGCAATAGCACATTACCCATGGCAATCGCCGCCGAGAGAATGACTGTCCCGGCCACGAGCAGTGCGGCGGAAGGAAAGGCCGAACGCACGGCGATGCCGATCGCCAGCAGTATCGACGAGCCGATCAATACGTTTTCGATGCCCCAAAGGCGGGCGAGCCGTGCCGCCAGCGGAGAAAACAGAGCGAACGCCAGCATCGGCAAAGCGGTGACGAGGCCGACGAACGACCCTGAAACGCCCAAATCTTCCCGAATCATGCCGACGACCGGCCCCACCGCCACCAGCGGAGTACGCAGATTCAGGGCCAGAATCACCACCGCACCGATCAGAAGCGGCAACGAGATCGCCACCGCAGACGGAATAGGCGCCGAGGCTGTTTGTGCGGCATCTGGCGCGGGGGGAGCAACCGGCTCAGAAGCACGGTCGGGGGGAGAAGGAGCGATCATCGTAAGGGGCGGTCATCGTAAGGAGCGGTCATCGTAAGGAGCGGTCAGCATGCTTCCGTCGAAAAATGTCGGGCAATGTCTTGCCCGCGGATTTTGCGGCTGCGGTTTGAAATTAGCAGGCGTGGCGGTCCGGGAATGATACGCACAGGCCGGGCTGGCCGGCACGCTGTTTTATGGCGGCTTTGATACTACCAGACTGCCCGTGCGGCCTGCGCTGAACGGGCGTCCATTCCGCATCAGTGCCAGATGGCAGCCTTAAACCAAGGGGCTGCCCTGATTTTGTGGAGCGCGTTTTCACTACCTGTGCCGCTTGCCGGGGCGCATCCGCATGCATTCGTCTGCCGTTCGTGGCACGGTATTTTCTCTTCGACGTCAGCCAAGGACGGGGCTGTTTGTCTGGCATGCCCAGTGGTTGACCGGGCCGTGTCCTGAACCGATGTTGAGCGGCTGCGAGATGGCGGCGGTAATAAACGCTTTGGCCGACCGGATGGCCGCTTCCATGCGGTGTCCTTTGGCCAGTTCCGCCGTGATGCAGGCGGAGAAGGTGCAGCCCGTGCCATGTGTGTGCGGCGTGTCAAAGCGCGGGCATTCGAGCACAAAAGTGCGGTCAGGCAGGAATACCCGGTCGCGGCAGACGGCATCCTGCGAATTGCCGCTGTGTCCGCCTTTGATGACGATGCTTTTGGCGCCGAGTGCCTGCAGGCGTGCGGCAGCCTCGGCGGCGCTGGCATCGTCGGTAATCGGAATGCCGGTGAGCGCTTCGGCCTCGGGCAGGTTCGGCGTGATGATGTCGGCTTGCGGCAGCAGGCAGGCAATCAAGGCAGCGATGGCGTTTTGCTGCAAGAGCGGTGCGCCGCCTTTGGCAATCATCACCGGATCGAGTACCAGCGGGCCGAGGCGGTGTGTTTGCAGGCAGGCGGCCACGCATTCGATGATGTCCGCCGTGCTGAGCATGCCGATTTTCAATGCAGTGGGCGGGAGGTCTTCCGCAATCGCCTGAATCTGGGCGCGCACGGTAGATTGCGGAACGGTGTGGATGTCGAAAACGCCGCGCGTATTTTGCGCTGTGATGGCTGTGATCACGCTCATGCCATAAACGCCGCGCATCTGGAAAGTTTTCAGATCAGCCTGTATGCCTGCGCCGCCGCCGCTGTCCGAGCCGGCAATGGTGAGCGCCATGGGAATGCGTGTCATCTCGGAACTCCTCTGTTAAAGCGGGATACCCGCGTGCGGAAAACTACCAAAACGGCTGGTAAAGGCGCCGTCAATCTTGCGCCCGATGTTTCCCATTTGACCAAGCCGGTGCCGTTTAGCGACCGAAACCACCTGCTTTGGGTTGCTCGCCATGCTATCAGCTTCTCCGGGAAATGGCGCGACGTCCGGCGTGTATTCGGCCGGGCTTCAGGGGCGCCATCGGTTCATATTGTCGGCGCGTCTATCAGGGTCATCGCTGAACAGCCTTTCCGCTAAAATGGCGGCTATGTCCTCTCCGTCACGTTTTCGGCCGGGTGGCCGGTCTGATTCGCATTCCGATGTTCAGGCCGATGCCCGGCCGCGCCATTTTGCCCTCGTGCCCGCAGCCGGAAGCGGCGTCCGTCTTGGCTTACAAACTCCCAAGCAGTATCTGCCGCTGGCCGGGCGGCCGATGATTTGGCACGCTTTGTCGGTACTGTGTCGCCAGACGAAAATCGCGCAGGTCTATGTCGTACTTTCCGCAGGGGATGCCTGGTGGGCCGGCTATGACTGGTCGTCGCTGGGTGATACCTTGCGGCCGGTGTTTTGCGGCGGTGCGACGCGCGCGGAAAGCGTTGTCAACGGCCTGGCCGCGATGGCCGGCGAACTGGCGGAGGACGATTGGGTGCTCGTCCACGATGCGGCGCGTCCCTGTTTATCGCCGATTTTGCTGGATGCGCTGCTGAATGCGCTGGCGGATGATCCGGTCGGCGGTTTGCTTGCCCTGCCGGTGGCCGACACGCTCAAGCGCGCCCACGCGGAGGCGGGGAGTTTGGCCGGGGGGGCTGATTTGGGCGGACAGCCGGATCGGGCCGCGCCGCGACGATGCAACATGCCGCATGGCGCGCAAGCCCCACATGCCGCCGCTACGGTTACGCGCGACGGACTGTGGCAGGCGCAGACGCCGCAAATGTTCCGCTACGGCTTGCTGCGCGCCGCGCTGGCGGCTGCGCCAAAGGAAGTGACGGATGAAGCGGGCGCGCTGGAAATGGCCGGCTATCAGCCCCGACTGGTGCCTTCCGAGTTGCGCAATTTCAAGGTGACGTACCCCGCCGACCTGGCATTGGCGGAGTTGATTCTGGCAGGGAGCCGGTAACATGAACACGATGATTCGTGTGGGATTGGGCAGCGATATTCATGCGCTGGTCGAAGGGCGGCGGTTGATCATTGGCGGTGTCGAGATTCCTTTTGCAAAAGGGCTGCTCGGCCATTCCGATGCCGACGTTCTGCTGCATGCGCTGACTGATGCCTTGCTCGGCGCTGCGGCGCTGGGCGACATCGGCCGCCATTTTCCGGATACCGATGCGCATTACCAGGATGCCGACAGCCGTGTGCTTCTGCGCGCTGTCCGTGATTTGCTGGCAGAGGCCGGCTGGCGCATCATCAATATCGATGCCACGATTCATGCCGAGCGTCCGAAGATGGCGCCGTATATCCCGCAGATTGTTGCCTGTCTGGCCGAGGATCTGCGGTTGTCTCCCGGATGTGTCAACGTCAAGGCCAAAACGGCGGAAAAACTCGGCTTTATCGGCCGTGGCGAAGGTATCGCCTGCGACGCCGTAGCGTTGATCGAACGGGATACCGAGCTTCATGACGCCTGAGGGCGAGCGTATTTTTCAGTCTTTTCACGCCGCGCCACTGTGGTGAAAAGCCGGTCATCTAACTCGGGCGGGTCATGTCATTGGGCGGTTTTTTTACCGTTCAAGCCATGTCTGCGCCATAATGCGCAATTCACCCGTCGGCATCCATTGGCGCGCCCGTGTCGTGTCAGCCATGTTTTTTCGATGAGCGCGTGGATGATGATCTGAGGCTGCCACGATGGGGAATATACTGTTTTGATATATGAAAATAAACAATAATTCTTTTGTTGGAATAAGCGCTGCTTATACAATTGCAATTCGTATTCAGTCTGCTGATTTGAACCGGCCATTATTTCAATCGAATTGCAATCAATATGGATTTGACCCAAGCCTTGATTCCGGCGCCCGGTGTGCGCCGCCGTTTGCCCGAGTACATCGCGCGCTTGCGTACGATGCGCACGCGATTACCCAGGGAGGCGGCCGTGCCATCCGCGCATAATCTGGAACAAACGCAGCA